>Ga0224510_10000001_pt1 | contig 306183 bp, 243 predicted proteins | sample SF_May12_sed_USG_FD_170161 | JGI IMG/M metagenome (GOLD analysis project Ga0224510, IMG submission 170161) | Sediment microbial communities from San Francisco Bay, California, United States - SF_May12_sed_USGS_4_1 | ecosystem: Environmental > Aquatic > Marine > Sediment | place: USA... | reverse complement strand
GTGTCGCCAGTCCAGGCTGCAGCAGTGCCCAGTAGATTGCCAGTCTGCACTGCTCTCGCGGTGTCAGTCGATGCGCTTGCCGTTGCACCCGGGCGGCAACCTTCAGGCCGACCTTGTGCAGACTCATGTTGTACAGGGCGAGCATGTGCTCGACTTGGAGTCGAGCCACCAGCGCCTTGCTGGTCTTTGGTGCATTCTTGAGCGCGGCTTCGATGAACGCCAGTCCCTCCTTTGGGCCCAGTGCGTCCATCAGTCCGCGCGCGTACTTCGGTAGCAGTCCCTTCGGCACTTCGCCGAACCGCTCCCCGAACGCCTTCATGTCGTGATACGCGGGCGCGGTGAGGTTCTGGGCCCACAGCACACTCACGAGCTCGCGCAGGTAGGCCCGCGCCAGTCCGAAGCGAAGGTCCTCTCGCGACAGCGCCTCGCGGCACACATGCTCCACTTCCCCATACGCGCGGCGCTTCCAGAGATCAACAAACAAGCGGCGCCGTGTAAGGTACGCCGCGCGCTCGTCGCCGCTCTTCTCCAGGTGGGTTGCCAGCGCGCGCAGGTCGTCGGTGGATGAAACGGCCCGTGCGGCCAGGCGCTCCGCGTAGCGTGCGTGGATGGATTTAAGTTGCTGTTCATCCGCCTCCCGCAGCACCGCCTGTTCCACCGCGCGGCTCGTCGTCCGTACCGCGGGGGAACCATTGACGTCCACCGGCTCCAGCAGGTGGCGCAGGCGCAGGTCGTGCAGCACCGTGGCGGCATCACCGTCACCCAGCCCGGAGATCCCCGGAATCCACCCCACCGGCACCGGTCCGGGATGCGACGCCAGAGTGATCATCACACGTGTCTGCACGGACGAGAGCGGAAGCACCAGACGTCCTCCGCCCGGCGCCGGCTCGCGTGCAATGGCGCGCGCCTTGTCCGGCACCACCCGCCAGCGCTGCGCTTCAAAGCGCAGTCCACCCTCGGCGATCAGCCGGCGCAACAACATCATGATCTCACCGGACACGCGCGAGTCCTCGATGAGGTCTTCGATCAGTTGCGCATCCGCAGTGCGCAACATCTCGCCGCGGAAAGCGTCCACGATGGGGCCTACATCGTCGGCACACAGCGTTGGAAGCGTGATACGCACGCCTTCGTCGCTCTCCACATCGAGGCGCCCGCGATCAGCCTCGGTGGCGGTCACGAATCCGACATTGCGCCGAACCCCGGGGCCGCCGAGGGTCCTGCCGGTCTCGAAGTATTCGTACAGGCGCGCTTCATCCTCGGAAAGCTCCCCGCACGCCACAATCCACACTGGTCCGGCCTGTGCGGCCTGTTCCACGCGGTTCCACGCCTGCTCGAAGTCCTTCTCGGTTGGCGGCGAGGTGGCAGCGAGGGGCCGGTTCAACAGCCACGCTGCATCGCTCTCATCCCCGAGACGCCACGACGCCACCCCCGCAGTCCGCCACTCGGCGCGTGCGGCGTCCAGAAAATGATTGCGGCCGGATTGCGGCTGGCCGAAAACGGAAACGTGCTCCGGCGCCGCCACGCCGTCGCGCGGCAATGTGGCATCCAGGAACTCCCGCAACTCGCGCTTCTTTCCCATGACACCCAGCGACTCGATGCGCGCGGCGCCGTACGCCCCGTCGAGCGCGTCGATGCCCCCGGTGAGGCGCGTCACGACTGCACGCCGCAACTCCTCGAACGCTTCCAGGCGCACGCGCTTGTCCCGGGTCAGCAACCCGCGTATGTGCGGGTAGAACTCGGCAAACTCAAGTTCTTCCTCTTCGATCACGGGGGTCTGGTCGATGTGCGCGCGCAGCACCTCCGTGGCCGTGCCGCTGAAGGGGGTTCGTCCCACCAGCAGCTCGTACAGAACGATGCCGAGGCTGTAGTAGTCGACCGCGCGCGTCAGCGGCGCCTCGCCCAGCGCCACCTCCGGCGCCATGTACTCCGGGGTGCCCACCATCTGCACGCGCTCGCCCATGTCGCGGCGATACGTGACACCAAAGTCGATGAGTTTGACGAGCGGGATCTCCTCGCCGAAGGCGGAGGTTCGCATGACGAGAATGTTGGACGGCTTGATGTCCTGGTGCAGCAGCGCGTGGTTGTGAATGAAGGTGAGGATCTCGCACAGCTGGTAGAGGATCACCCACAGCTCGCGCGGGCGCGCGCGGAAGTACGCGTCCAGCGGCTCCCCGTCCACGAGTTCCATGACGAGAAAGCGCCCGCCGTCGTGGGTCCAGCCGTAGTCGTAGACCTCGGGGAGGTGCGGGTGGTGCAGGGTGCGCAGGATGCGGTACTCGTCCTCGAAGCGCGCGAGGGTTTCAGGAACGCGCGCGTTCTCGGGCTTGAGCACCTTGGCGGCGCGAACCACCCCGCTGCGCCGGTCGCGCACGCGAAAGACGTTCGCCGCCGTCCCGGCCCCGATGGGGGCAATGACGTCGTAGCGATCGCCGAGGGGCTGCACCCGGCGCTACTCCGCGAGCCTCCGCAGCACCGTGCGGAGAATCCCGCCGTTGCGGTAGTACTGAACCTCGACCGGCGTGTCGATGCGCACGTGCGCCTTGAACGATTTCGGCGCGCCACTCGCGGGCTTCGCCGTGACCGTCACCATGGCACCAGGTTTGATATCGTCCGACAGATCGGCCACGTCGAAAGTCTCGTCGCCCTTGAGCCCCAGCGACTCCACGTTCTCACCCTCCACGAACTGCAGCGGCAGGATGCCCATGCCCACCAGGTTGCTGCGGTGGATGCGCTCATACGACTCGGCGATGACCACGCGGATACCCAGCAGCGCCGGGCCCTTGGCGGCCCAGTCGCGCGACGATCCCGACCCGTATTCCTTGCCGGCGAGCACCATCAGCGGAACGCCAGCGGCCATGTACTTGACCGACGCGTCGTAGATGGTCATCTCCTCGCCGTTGAGGAAGCACCGGGTCCATGTGCCTTCGGAGCCGGGTACCAGGCGGTTGCGCAGGCGGATGTTGGCAAACGTGCCGCGCACCATCACCTCGTGGTTGCCGCGCCGCGAGCCGTATGAGTTGAAGTCCTTGGGTTGAACGCCGTGCTCCATGAGGTACTTTGCCGCGGGCGACTTTTGCGCAATCGATCCGGCCGGCGAAATATGATCCGTGGTCACGGAATCTCCCAACAGCGCGAGCACGCGCAGCCCGGACACCGGCGCGATGGGCGCGGGCGTCTTGTCCGTGCCTTCAAAGAACGACGGCTCGCGCACGTACGTGCTCTTGTCGTTCCACGCGTACAGGTCAGACTCCACGCTCTTGATGGCATTCCAGTTCTCGTTGCCCTTGAACACGTCGGCGTAGCGGTCCTGGAACGACTTGGCCTTGACCACTTTGGTCACCACGTCGCTCACCTCGGCGGTGGTGGGCCAGATGTCCTTGAGATACACGGGCGCCCCCTTGTCGTCGTTGCCAATGGGATCGGTGTCCAGGTTGATGTCCATGGTTCCGGCCAGGGCATACGCCACCACCAGCGGTGGACTGGCCAGGTAGTTGGCGCGGGTGAGCGGATGCACGCGCCCCTCGAAGTTACGGTTACCGCTCAAGACCGCCGCCGCCACCAGCGAGCCTTCTTCGATGGCCGATGCCACCACGTCGGGCAGCGGGCCGCTGTTGCCGATGCAGGTGGTGCAACCGTAGCCCACCACCTCGAAGCCGAGTTCGTCCAGGTAGTGCTGCAGGCCGCTCTCGTCGAGATACTCGCTCACCACGGGCGAACCGGGTGCGAGCGACGTCTTTACGTACGGCTTCACGTGCATGCCGCGCTCGACGGCCTTCTTGGCCACCAGCCCGGCACCCACCATCACGTACGGATTCGACGTGTTCGTGCAGGAGGTAATGGCCGCGATCACGGTGGACCCGTGCGTCATCTCGGCGCCGCCGTCCAGGTCCACCTTGACCTTGCGCGAGCGCTCGCTGGCCTCCACACCAAAGCCGCCTTCCTTCACGCCCTTCTGCATGGCGTCGTCGAAGGCCTGATGCAGGCTCTTCACCGGAATGCGGTCCTGCGGGCGTTTGGGCCCCGCCACCGACGGCTCCACCGTGGAGAGATCAAGTTCCACGATCTCCGAGTACTCCGGCTCCGGCTCGCCGGGCGTAAAGAACATGCCCTGCGCCTTGTGGTACTCGCTGATGAAATCCACGTGCTTGTTGTCGCGCCCGGTGAGGCGGTAATAGCGCAGCGTCTCCTTGTCCACCGGGAAGTAGCCCATGGTGGCGCCGTACTCGGGCGACATGTTGGCGATGGTGGCGCGGTCCGGGAGCGTCATGGACGCGAGCCCCGCACCAAAGAACTCCACGAACTTCCCCACCACGCCCTTCTTGCGCAGAATCTGCGTAACCGTGAGCACCAGGTCGGTGGCGGTGATGCCCTCCTTGAGCGCACCGGTAAAGCGGAAGCCAACCACGTGCGGCATCACCATGTTGATGGGCTCGCCCAGCATGACGGCCTCCGCCTCGATACCGCCCACGCCCCAGCCCACGATGCCGAGGCCGTTGATCATGGTGGTGTGGCTGTCGGTGCCCACGAGGCTGTCGGGATAGGCAACGCCCTTCTCAACAAACACGCCACGCGCCAGGTACTCCAGGTTCACCTGGTGCACGATGCCGGTCGCGGGGGGAACCACGCGGAAGTCCTGGAACGCCTTCTGTCCCCACTTGAGAAACTCGTAGCGCTCGCGGTTGCGCTCGAACTCGAGCGTCGAGTTGATGCGCAACGCATCCGGCGACGCCCACGCATCCACCTGCACCGAGTGATCCACCACCAGATCGCACGGCACCAGCGGGTTGATCTGCTTGTAGTCCTTCCCCATGCGGTGCATGGCGGCGCGCATCGCGGCCAGGTCCACCACCGCGGGCACACCGGTGAAGTCCTGCAGAATCACGCGCGCGGGCTTGAACGCAATCTCCACGTCGCCGGCGGTGTTGGGACTCCAGTTGAGCAGGCGGTCGACGTCGTCGTCGCTCACCTTGAAGTTGTCGTTGTTGCGAATGGCGCTCTCGAGGAGCACGCGAATGGAGTACGGCAGACGCGCCAGGTCCGCGCCGTTTTCCCTGGCAAGTCTGGGAAGATTGAAGATGGAAACGTCACCACTGCTGTGGCGGATTGACTCACGGAATTTCTCGGGGTCGAAGCGCACCATGTCCTCCTTATTAGCGGTACCGATAAACGTACCACGGCGCGCCCGCGCGTGCAACCTGTTGTGGGGAAACCGCTTCAGCGGGCTGACCAGCAGCCATCGAGGCCGATCAACAACAGCCCCGACGCACCCGCGGCCACGGCGAAACCGTCGCCGAACGATGCCACGCGCAGGGCAGTTTCGGGGAAGTAGCCCACCGGCCGCGCGGTGGTTTCTCCCGTGAGCTGGAAGATCTCGCACCCGTCGCTGCCCTCGGCGACGGCCACGTACGCACCGGCAAACGCCACGTCCACCGCGCCGCCGCCACACGGCACCGTTCCCACCAGCGTTGGAAAGATGATGTCGGCAAAGTTGTACACCTCGAGCGCCGCCCTGCCATTGGTGAGCCCGGATTCCGCCACCCAGCCGCGCACCACCGGACCGAAGGGCCCGTCGGTGCGGCGGAACACGACCCGCTCGGCCGAAGCCCCCATGGGAATGACCGAGGCGAGTCGCATGGTGGAACGGACCACCGCGTACAACGAACCCTGCCGGTCCGGCAGGTAGACGTACGGGTCCTCGATTCTGAGCGAGGGGAGATAGGGACCGTTGATGACCAGCGTGCGCGGCACACCGGTGCCGTCGAGCCGTTGCTCCACCAGCGTGCCGGTGCTCGCGAGCAGGTAGATGAACGCATCGGTCACCGCCACGCCGTCAAATGGTCCCCCCGCGGCAATGGCGGGAAGCGCCACCGGCTGCGTGGGGTCGCGCAGGTCGACCACGGGCACGTTGCCATCGCCCGCCCCGTAGGCAATCGAATCCGCCACGGCGAGGTCCCGCGAAAAGCCGGCGATCGCAATTTCTCCAATGACGCCGCGCGTGGCGGGGTCGAACACGCGCAGCCCGAAGCTTGCGTCCGCCACAACCAGCAGGTCGCCCATGGCCACCACCGCCTGGATGTTCCCGCCGGGCAGGTACGCGTCGATGGCGGGCGAGGCCGGTGTGGCAATCGACACCACGCGCACCCCGGAGAGATCCTCGGCAACCGCCAGCTGTTTGCCGAACACCGCCACGTCGCGCGTGATGCTCGCCGTGCCGATGCTCTGCATGCGGACCGGAGACGCCGGCGTGGCGATATCCACCACCTCGATGCCGCCCGAGCCCTGGGCCACGAACGCCACCGTCCCCGACAGCGCCACCGAGAGCGCATCGCGCGACGTCGGGTACGAGCCCACGATGGACGCGAAGCCGGGGAGGCTCGCATCCACCAGTTGCAGTTTTCCCTCGCGCGCCGCCACCGCAACGATGTCGCCGCTCACGGCAACACCCCTGGCCGCTCCCGGCATCGCCACCGTCTTCACAATGAACGGCGCCGCCGGGTCGGCCGCGTTCACGATGCGCAGCCCGTTCAACTCGTCCGCCACGAACACAAGGGGCTCGCTTGCGGCCACCGCCACCGCCCGCCCCGGTGTGTTCTCGATGCCGCGCACCACCGGCATCGCCGGGTTTGACACGTCGACGATGGCAAGGCCGATGTCGTCGTTGGCAACGTACGCGTGCGTTCCCGCCGCATCCACGTCCACCGTGCACCCCGGCAGGTCCGCGTCGCCCACGACGACCGCCGCGGACGGGTTGGTAACGTCCACGAGTATCAACCCGTCGTTCGCCGCCGCCACGTAGAGCATCGTTCCCTCCACGTCCACGCCTCGTGCATCGGTAATGGGAATGGTGGTGAGCAGGCGGACGTCGGCCGGATCGGACATGTCGAATATGCGAACGCCGTCGGCGCCGGCCGCCGCGAAGGCCACGTCGCCGGATACCGCCGCACCCAGCACGCCACCCGGTGCGCGGCCGATGGCCACGGTGTGCAGGAAGTCTTCGAGGGACGGGCAGGCGGGCGGGGGAGGGACGACGGGTTTGGCGGGACTCCCGCCGTTGTCGCACGCGAGGGTCGCGAGTGCGAGCGCCCCGGCAATCACGGGCACGCACCAGCGCAATCGCATCACGACCCGGGCACGTACTTCTTGCGCAGCATCACGAAGCGTTCGCGGATGTTCGCGTACTCCATGCCACCCAGGCGACCCACGGGATGGAAGCGTTCGTAGTCCACCTTGCCATCGGTGAGAATGCTCTCGTCCACGTGCAGCAGGAGGATCTTGCCGATCACCAGCCAGCCACCACCCGGACCATCCGGCCCCACCTGTACGATCTGGTAGCGCTCGCATTCGAAATGCACCGGCGACTCCGCCAGCCGCGGGGCTTTCACCCGCTCCGCCGGCGCGGGTGTCAGCCGCACGCGCTCGAACTCGCTCACACCGTGCGGAAACTCCGTGGCGGTATCGTTCATCTGCTCGGCGAGGTGATCCGGAACCACATTCACCACGAACTCCCCCGTCGCCTCGATGTTGAGCAGCGTGTCCTTCTTGGTGTTCCTCGCGGAGTCCCAGCCCGGGACGAAGCACAGCGTGGGCGGCTCGGTGGAAACACCGGTGAAGAACGAGAAGGGTGCGAGGTTGTGAACCCCCTCGCGCGAGATCGACGACACCCACGCTATGGGACGCGGAACGATGCAGCGGATCATCCACGGGTAGAACTCCGCGCGGGACATCTGGGCCGGGTCGAGGATCATGCGCGCCGCCCGGCTAGTACTGCCAGCTGTACGGGTACTGCGGGTCGTCGATGGTGCCGGCCAGCCTGGCCACCTTGAGCGGCGCAAACGTGTCCACCATCACCGCGAGCTCCTTGGTTTCCTTCGCACCCAGCGATTTCTCCAGCAGGCCCGGCTGCGGCCCGTGCGGAATGCCGTACGGGTGCAGCGTAATCGAGCCCACCTCGATGCCCTTGCGGCTCATGAAGTTGCCCTCCACGTAGTAGAGCACCTCGTCGCTATCCACGTTGGAGTGCGCGTACGGCACCGGCACCGCGTTCTCATCGAAATCGAACGGGCGCGGGCAGAACGAACACATCACGTAGCCGGGACCCGTGAAAGTGAGGTGCGACGGCGGTGGCAGGTGCACGCGTCCCACCTTGGGCATGTAGTCGCGGATATTGAATATCCAGGGGTAGTAGTGCCCGTCGTAGCCCACCAGATCGAACGGGTGCTGCCCCCACTGGTACTCCTGGATGCCGTCGTGGAGACGGATGTGGATGGGAAACTCGCCGGTCTTGTCCGCCGGCGCCACGAACTCCGGCTGCCGGATGTCGCGCTCGCAGTACGGCGCGTCTTCGAGCAGCTGGCCGTACTGGTTGCGAAAATGTTTGGGCCAGTCCACCGGTCCGTAAGACTCCACCCAGAACACGCGGTTGTCCTCGGTGTCGAACTTCACCTGGTAAATGACGCCGCGCGGAACCACCACGTAGTCGCCCTCGCCGAACACCAGGTTCCCGAACATGCTCTCCAGCACGCCGCTCCCCTTGTGGATGAAAAGCACCTCGTCGCAGGTGGCGTTCTTGTAGAAGAAGTCCACCGCGCCCTTCTTGGGGCTCGCAGTGCCCATGATGATGTCGTTGTTGAACATCAGCGGGCGGCGTCCACTGAGCCAGTTTCCCTCCGGCTTCAACTCGAAGGTCTTGAGGTGGCGATGGCGGTGTTCGCCCTCGAGCGCCTCGATTTTGACGGGATGGAACTTCCCCACCTTTGCCACCCGCGTGGGCATGTGCAGGTGATAGACGTTGGAATAGATGTCCGAGAAGCCGAGGCGGCTGATGTGCTCTTCGTAGTGGTGCGTGCCGTCCGCCTTGCGGAACTGGACGTGCCGGTGCTTCGGGATCTTCCCGCGCTGAATATAGACTGGCATGGTGGTGACTCCTCGTCGCCGCTCCCGGCGGGCGTCCCTGCCGCACCGATGGGCGAACTACCCGCATATTAAGGCGTTTGGGCGGGAAAAGCAACGCGCGCGCTAGCGCAGCACGACCAGGCGGTGCGTCGCGGTGACGCCGTGGGAGGTGACGCGCAGGAAGTACACGCCGCTTGCGAGCGCGGCGCCGGAATCATCGTGCGCACGGATGCGGATCGATGCGCCGCCGGGACCACCCACCGCGTCACGGCCCGACCACACCCGCCGGCCGGCGACATCGAAGATCTCCAGCGCCAGCGGCCCGCCGCGCTCAACGTCCAGTTGAACTTGCGCGCTCCCGTTGAATGGATTCGGATTCACCGAGAGAATACGCACCGCACCGATGGACGGCGCGTGGTCGTCCACGCCGGAGGCGATGAACGGCACCTTCATGGCGTAGTTCTGGTCGTTTGGAGCGCCGCGGTTGTCCTGCCAGGCCAGGATCGCCTCGCCCGTTGCCGAGCCCACGATCTCGGGGACCGAGATGTGGTAGGTGGCGCTGAGGGCAGACTCGTTCCATAGAACCGACCCGAGGTCATCCACACGCATCGCGCGCGCCTCGTAGTCGCCGACAGGAGATTTCCCGAACGCGACAATCGCGCCGCCGTTTCCATCGCGGACGGCGTGAATATAGCCTCCGCTGATCGAACCGGGCGTTCCGGAAAGCGGAATGCCGCCGGGAATCCAGTACGCCGCGCCGCTTCCATCCAACCGCTCGCCATAGATCTGGGTCCCGTTTCCAGAGCGGGTGTCCTTCCAGAAGATGAACGCGCCACCGTTGTCATCCGTCGCAACCGTCGGTGCGAACTGATTGGATGTCGGGATCACGGCAACGGACAGACCGGTCGCGCCCCACTGTTTCGTACCGCCGAAGTCCAGGCGCTGCGCAAAGATATCCAGGTTGTAGCTCCACGCGCCAATCAAGCCGGAGGCACCGTCGCCTGTCATGGTGAAGGCTGATTCGCTGCCCGGCAACGTGGTCATCTGCACACCGCTGGTCGTCCACAGGGCCGTAGCGAGGAAGTTGACCCGTTGCGCGTAGACATCACTATCCGGATCGCTGCGCTGGTCGTGCCACGCCGCAATCACGCCACCCTCGCCGTCCGGGATCAACAGACCGTCACCTTTCGACCACGCTCCGATGCAAACCGGCACGCCCGTCCCCCACTGGCCCACACCGGATGCATTCAACCTCTGAAGATAGAAATCCGATTCTCCGTCGCGCCAATCGACGAACAGAACCGTTACGCCGCCCACACCGTCCGGGACGAGTGCATGGGCCCATTCGAAGGCGATTTGCGGCCCGACCGGAGCGCCGCCCGTCGTCCACACCTGCGAGCCCAGAAAATTCACGCGCTGAATGCGCGCACCGGCGAGTGTGAGCGGATCCGACCAGGCGACGATCGCCCCTCCCTCGCCATCCGCCGTGACGAGCGGCGTGAACCCCTCGGAGTTGCCGAGCGTGAGCTTGATGCCCGTGGCACCCCATATCACCGTGCCGTCGCTCGCGATCCGTTGCACGTAGACCGCGCCCTGATTGGTATGCCCCATCTGGTTGATGTCTTCCATCCAGGCGACGAGGATGCCGCCGTAGCCATCAGGCGCGACGACGGGCAGGCTGGCGATCAAGGTGTTGTTGGCAACCCGGACCCCGTCGAGGGCCCAGGCAGCAAAGGAGGGTTGTGCGGCGGCGAGGAGCGCCATGGCGGTACACGCCGCGATCGTCCTGGAGGCTCGGGTCATTGCAACCACCCGGAGGGTTCGGGGCACTGCGTTCGATGTCGATAGGTAAGGATACCATTAACGCACCACGAGTGCAACCCACCGGGTGGCCGTGCCGGCCGATTACAGAGTGCCGCGGCGCTCCTGCTCGCGCTCGATGGACTCGAAGAGGGCCTTGAAGTTGCCCTTGCCGAACGAACGCGCGGCCTTGCGCTGGATCAGCTCGAAGAACAGCGTGGGGCGATCCTGCACCGGCTTGGTGAAGAGCTGCAGCAGGTAGCCGCGGTCGTCGCGGTCCACCAGGATGCCCAGCTTGCGCAGCGCCTCGATGTCTTCGTCGATCTCGCCCACCCGCTCCTTGAGCGTGTCGTAGTAGCTGTCCGGCACGTACAGGAAATCCGTGCCGTTGGCCACCAGCTTCTTCACCGTGGTGGAGATGTCGTTGGTGGCCATGGCGATGTGCTGCACGCCCGCGCCGGAGTTGAACTCCACGTACTCCTCGATCTGCGACTTCTTCATGCCCTGCGCCGGCTCGTTGATGGGCATCTTGATGTTCTCGGCCTCGTCGGACACGACGATGGAACGCAGCGCGGTGTACTCGGTGGAGATGTCCTTGTCGTCCACCGTCCACAGGCGCTGGAAACCAAAGATGTTCTCGTAGAAGCGAACCACGTTCTCCATCTCGTTGTCGGGCTGGTTGCCGACGATGTGGTCGATGAAGAGGAAGCCCACCGGATCGGGCTTGATGCGCGACTTCACCGGCGCGTAGCCGGGCAGGAACATGCCCTTGTACCCCTCGCGCTGCACGAAGGTGTGGGTGACATCGCCGTAGGTGTGGATGCCGGACACGATCACCTTGCCGCCGTCGTCTTTCATGGTGCGTGGCTCGAAGGCACTCTTCGCACCATTCTTGGTGGTGTGCTCCCACGCCTTCACCGCGTCGTCCACCGCGAAGGCGATGTCGGTGACGCCGTCGCCATGCTTCGAGAGAAGACCGTTGAGCGGCGACGCGGACTTGTACGGGCTGTTCAGCACGAAGATGACCTGGTTCTGCTTGAGGACGTAGCTCGCGGTCTCGCGGTCGCCCTGTTCGAGGCCGCGATAGCCCACCAGGTCGAAGCCGTAGACGGTCTGGTAGTAATGCGCGGCCTGCTTGGCGTTACCCACCGCAAAGGTGACGTGGTCGAAGCCGAGCAGCTTAAACGTAGGTTTCATTATGATTTAGCCTCCTGATGGGCGTCGCGGGGTCTAAATAGAAATCCGCCGGGGGGCCAACCGGGTGCGGCCGGGCGGGCATGGGGGCATTGTAGGCATTTTGGGACAGGAAATCAACGAGGGGCGGGCAAGCACTGGCGGAGTCGGCCCAGGAGGGATATGCTTCTTGTGTCGGACCCCGCCCCAGGAACCCGGTACCCCGGAGGTGCCCAGATGAAGCCTCTCCTCGTTTTCACGATGTGCCTCGCCTTGCTAACGCTATCCTGCCAGGACTCCACCGCTCCATCATCGGAGACCGGATCCGCGCAGGCGGTCGCCATCTACGATTCGGGCAAACTCCTCGTCCGCGTTTACTTCGGGGACGAAGGCGTGCCCGACAAGCGCGTGGAGATCGTGGAACTCGGCATCGTCCGCAAGACCAACCACGCGGGCTACGCACTGTTCGTACTGCCGGCGGGTGCGTACACGCTGCGCGCGTACGAAATCAACCGCGGTGGGCCGTCCCTGCTGCACTACGACACGCCCGTGAAGATCCGCGCGAACGTGAAGACGCGGGTCGAGATATTCGACTGCCTGCCCTGCGTGTAGCGCCGCGCGCTACTGCACGCGCATCGCCTTGGGCGGCGTCCACGTGCCGTTGAGCGCCTCTTCCTTCGGCCAGTAGAGCCGCATCGCCATCATGAACGGTGCCTTCGGCGCCGGAAGCCAGTTGGCCTCCCTATCCTTGCCGGGCGAATCGCTCTGGATGTAGAGCGTGAGTCCGCCGTCCGCATCCTTCTTGAGATTCGGCAGCATGGGCGAGTTGAGCAGGTAGCGATTCAGCGGATTGGCCACCAGGAACTGGCCGGGCAGGTCGTACATGGTCAGCGACCAGAACGCGTTGACCGGCGGCAGCTGCCCCGGCGCAAAACGGACTGTGTAGCGGTTGCTGCTGGCGTCGAGCTTCGCGCCGTCCGCATCCATCGTGTAGATCGGATACATGGCCTCCATCCCGGAGTTGCCGTAGATGCCCATGATGGCCGCCGCCATGCGATACAGGTAGTTATTCTTGAGGAACTCGCGCGTGCCAAACATGTCTCCCGACGTGGTCTCGCCGGTGTCGAGCTTGGTCTTCTTGAACGTATCAAACTCCGTCCACGCATCCGTGATGCCACCGGAGAGCGCCTCTTTCATTTCCGGCGAGAGCTTTGCGATGTTGAACGTCTGCCCCGGGCCCACGCCGATCTTCGCGAAGCGCTCCATGAGCTGCACTTCCGATGGCACCGTGGGACAGAACGACGTGAGCAAGAAGTTCAGGATCGAAAACACATCCAGCGATGTCCTCTCCGCATCCGGCGTCAAGGGCGCCGGGTAATCGAGCGCGGGGGCGGCGGCGGGGCCCGGCGTGCCCAGGAAATCGCTCAGAAGCTGCACCTTGTATTCCGCCTGGATGGCCTTCACTTTTTCCAAGTCAGCGGCATCAAAGAGCTGCGTGCGATAGATGCCGAGCACGAGGTTCGTCTCGCTCCGGATAACCGCTTTGACACCGCTCGGCGTCTCGCCCTTCCAGTCCGGGCCGGCCAGCAGGAAATTCCCAGCCTCGTTGCCGGTGGCACGACTGCCGATATACGCGAAGTTGTGCGTGTACGCGTCGACCAGCTGGATCGAGTAGTATCGATCCTTTTCGATTTCCGGAACGGTCAGCACCAGCGGCTCCGCCCGCAGGTCCGCGCCCACAAACGAATACGGCGTGTCGGAGTTGGGCGTCTGCACGGCCCGGTCTTCCGGGGTATACACACGCGCCATGCTCGCCAGCTGGTTCATGGGGGCCTTGTACTCTGGCGTGCCCGGCGCCATGTAGTAGGCGTGCATGATTCGATACCCGTCCACCATCGGGAAGGCGTAGATGTAGGCCTCTCTGGCGATGGAACGGGCCTCGTCGGCCGTCAAAGACTCGCCCTTCTTGCCGCACGCAAGAGCGAACAGACAACAAAGCACAGCCAGCATGCATGCATATTTGAATTTCATGATCTGATCTCCTGAAAGCTTGACAAGGTTGGAGGGATCCCCGCGGCGCTGATTCTCTAAGCTCATGCGATACTAATCGCTTCCGTGTGCAGGAACAACGAAAAACGTGATCAATGCTCGTAGAGCAAGCGCTCCTGCGCCTCGTCGGCATGCCGCTGCACCTCGATCGATACGTGTGCGAGTCCTCTGCCCTTTGGAAGACGTTCGCGGTACTCGTCGGGTGTCGCGGGATCGCGGGCGACCACCGTCATCACAAGCGAGAATATTCCGGGCCCGATGCACCAGAGGTGCAGGTCAGTCACCTTGCTGTCCCCGTCGGATTGGATGCACTGCTCAATCTCCTTCCGCGCATCCTCCGAACCCTGGCGATCGAGCAGAATGAGGCTTGTGGAACGAAGCAGGCCCACCGACCACCGCCCCACGAGAACTGCTCCCACGAAGCCCATCACCGGATCCATCCATGAGAGCCCCAGGTATTTTCCGGCCAGCAGCGCGGCGATTGCGAATACCGATGTGAGCGCGTCCGCCAGGACGTGCAGGTATGCGGAGCGAAGGTTGTGATCGTGGTGGTGATCGTGTACCTCAAGTTCATCCTCGTGGGTATGGCGTGCGCCCAGGATGGCGGCGCTCAACCCGTTGACCACCAGGCCGATTACCGCCACCAGGATGGCCTGATCGAACACAATAGCCACCGGGTGCAGCAGGCGCTCGAAGCTCTCCGCAGCCATCAAGAGGCAGAAGACCGCCAGCAACACCGCTCCGCTGAAACCACCCAGCGCGTTCACCTTCCCCGTGCCAAAGCTGTACCGCGGATCCCCGGCGTAGCGCCGGGCGTACACGTAGGCAAAGACATTCACGCACAACGCAACCGCGTGCGAAGCCATGTGCAGACCATCGGCCAGGAGCACCATCGAACCGAAAGCGATGCCCGCAGCGATTTCGACAACCATCATGGTTGCCGTGAGCCCGATGACCATCACGGTGCGGCTCTCGCCGGGGCGCCTGCGATCCTGTCCAAAGGTATGATCGTGGCGAACGGAGGGATAGGGGTGAGAGTGCATGGAGGGGATTTTCGCACCCGGGCGCGAATCTTGACAAGGGAACGCTGATCCCCGGGCGATCAGGCAAAATTCGTCATGTCGACCGGCTGCCGCCGCGCGCCCCACTTGCCCGCCTTGGCCTCGAACACCCCTGGCAGCGGGGTTGCGCATTTCCTGCAGCGACCGTGTGCATCAAGTTTCCATGCGGTGAGCTGGTACCAGTCGCGACCGATCAGCTTCTCGCCGCACGCGTGACAGTACGTGCTGCTGCCGTCCTCATTGTGGACGTTGCCCACGTACACGTAGCGCAGTCCTTCCTTCAGCGCGATGTTGCGCGCGCGCACGAGCGTTTCCGGCGGTGTGGGTGGCACGTCCATCATGCGAAAATCCGGATGGAACGCCGTGAAGTGCAGGGGCACGTCCACGCCGAGGTTTTCGCGGATCCACCGGCTCTCATTGGCGATCTCTTCGTTCGAGTCATTGTGTCCTGGAATCAGAAGCGTGGTGATCTCCACCCACACCTTCGTCTCGCGTTTCAGATAGACCAGCGTGTCCAGCACGCTGGAAAGACTTCCTTTGCACAACTTGTAGTAGAAGTCCTCGGTGAAGGCCTTGAGGTCCACGTTGGCGGCATCGATGTGTGCGAAGAACTCGCGCCGCGGCTCCGGGCAGATCTCCCCCGCCGTCACCGCCACCGTCTTGATACCGCGCGCGTGGCACGCGATGGCCACGTCGACGGCGTATTCCATGAATATCACCGGGTCGTTGTACGTGAACGCCACGCTACGGCAGCCCGTCTCCTCTGCCGCGCGCGCAATCGCCTCCGGCGACGCCTCTGCGGCCAGCGTCTCCACCTCCCGCGACTTGGAGATGTCCCAGTTCTGGCAGAAGGAGCAGGCGAGGTTGCAGCCGGCGGTCCCGAAGGAGAACACCGGGGTGCCGGGGAGGAAGTGGTTGAGCGGCTTCTTCTCGATGGGGTCCACGCAGAACCCGCTGGAGCGCCCGTAGGTGGTGAGCACCACCGTGTCGCCTTCGTTGGCGCGGACAAAGCACATTCCCCTTTGCCCAATGCGCAGCTTGCAGAAGCGCGGGCACAGGTCGCACTGGACGCGGCCGTCTTCCAGGAGGTGCCAGTATCGGGTGGCGACGACGTGTTCCATGGGACATACCGGCGCGGTTGACCAAAGCGGCCCGGCGCGGCCATACTGTTCAGTGAGACTATAACACCGGAGAGGCCCGAACCGTGAACGTCTTCGACGCCCATACCCACTTCTTCGGCCGCGAGTTCTACGAGTACCAGGCGACACTGGTGAACGGCTCAGATCCGGAAGCCACGCTGGACCGCATTCGCGCGGGCGGAATCGAAGTCCCCGAGCCCGACGCCGCCGCGCACGCGGCGCGCTGGATCCGCGAGATGGACCGTCACCGCGTCGATCGCGCGGCCCTGTTTGCCTCCATACCCGAAGAGATGATCGTGGTGGGCGAGGTGGCCGCGGCGTCGAACGGGCGATTCGTTCCCTTCGCCACCGTGAATCCTGCCGTGCCGGTGACGCTGTCCGCGCTGCGCGGCCTCCTGCCACGCTACCGCTTCCGCGGCGTGCTGTTCTTTCCCGCCATGCACGACTACTCCATCCAGTCGCCCGAGGTCACCGCCGCGCTTGAACTCGCCAAGGCGCACGCCATGGTGGCGTTCGTGCACTGTGGCCGGCTCAAGGTGGGCGTGCGAAAGCTGATCGGACTCGATCCGGAGTTCCCCGCCGAGAAGAGCCGTCCGCGCGACGTCGCGGCGGTGGCGCGCGCGCACCCCGACGTGGCCTTCATCCTGCCCCACTTCGGCGCCGGGTTTTTCGACGAGGCGCTGGATCTTGCCGCCGCCTACCGCAACGTGTACGTGGACACGGCGGGCTCGCAGAGCTGGGCCGCGGAGTGTGTGCCGCCGCTGTCCCTCGCCGACATATTCCGGCAGACCAGAGACGCCATCGGTGCCGAGCGGATCCTGTACGGGTCGGACTCGGGGGTGTTCCCGCGCGGCTACCGTGCCGATCTCCTGCAGGCGCAGATCGACGCCATGCTGGCGGCCGGATTCAGCGCCGGCGAACGCGAGGGCGTGCTGGGCGGAAACCTCGCACGGCTGCTGGGCGTGTGAAAGAGAAAAGGCGCCGCGCAACCGCGCGACGCCTTCTTACCCGCTCGCTGCTTGCCGAGGATTCTCTAGCGATAGAGCGCCTTCACCTTGCCCCACGTGCTCTGCTCGGTGGGAACCGTGTTGGTGACACCCACCTTGATCTGGAAGGCAAGACGCGACTGCGTTGGCATCGCACCACCCCAGGACATGGTGGTGGTACCCGTCAGCGTGAAGCCGTCCGCCAGCGCACCCCCGGCGATCCACAGGATGTCGAGACCATCGGCGACGGCGTGGGAAGCATCGCCGATGTTCTCCGCGTCGAGCACCAGGTCGTCCACCAGGATCTCGGTGTCCGCGTTGACGGCACGCGTTCGCACAAAGAGATCGGTGAAACCGGAGAGTGGCGTGGTCCATTGCAGCACCACTGTGTCCACGGTAAAGGTGATCAGGTTGGTGACGTTGTTGTAGTGCAGCGTCCAGTTGACCGCGCCGCCGTTGGGCCACGCATACTGCGCGCTGGTGGCGGGTGCGCCGGTGTCGCCGCCCAAGTCGATCTCGAACGTGGCCGCGCCGGCGCCGTCACCGATGCGCCCCTCCGCCACGAACAGTTCGTCCGAAAGGAGGGCCAGCAGCTCGGCGTCGGTGGCGATGTGCTGGACGACGAGGGCGGCGGCCGGGGTAACGGAAAGGGCGCTCGCGAGCGCCGCGGCGGCCGCAAACATCGACAGACGATTCATCAGGGAGCCTCCTGGGTGCATGGCTGAAGACGTATATCAAGGGTTGGGTTTGAGGCTATGATATCATACAAATGCCCCCTTCCACAAGGTGATCGGCCCTCCTCGACGGCGCGCGACCGCGCGTCGTACACTTGGCACCATGACCGAACGCATGGACTGCATCGTCGCGGGACTCGGCGCGGCCGGAAGCGCGGCGCTGTTCCATCTGGCCGCGCGCGGCGCACGTGTGGCGGGCTTCGACGCGCACACCCCGCCCCACACGCACGGCTCCTCGCACGGCGAGACGCGCATGATCCGCGAGGCGTACTTCGAGGACCCATGCTACGTCCCGCTGGTGCGCCGCGCGTACGATCTCTGGCACCGGCTTGCCGCCGAGTCCGGCAAGACGCTCATCGAGGAAACGGGTGGTGTCTTTGCGGGCCGCGCCAACGGCGAACTGCTCCCCGGCATGCGCAAGGCGGGTGCTGAACATGGCATCGCCATCCGCGAGTACTCGCCCGCGGAACAGGAGCACGCGTTTCCATGGCTGACGCCCGACGCGGACATGCAGACCGTCACCGAGGCCCGCGCGGGCCTGCTGAACCCGGCGCGCTGCATCCGGGCCCACCTCGACGGGGCGATCGCGCGCGGCGCGGAGGTGAACACGGACCAGCCCGTGGTGTCCTGGAAGGCCAATGGCGATGGCGTGGAGATCGAAACCGCGCGGGGGCGTTTCGCCGTGGGGCGGCTCGTGCTGGCCACCGGCGCGTGGATGACCGAACCACTCGCGCGGGCGGGCGTGACTGCAGCGGTGGCGCGGCAGCCGCTGTTCTGGTTCTGCGCCGCGGATTCCACCGCGGCCCGCGCGATGCCGGTTTGGGCGGTGGAGTTCGAAACCGGCCGCCTGCTCTACGGCTTCCCCGACCGCGGAAGCGGCCTCAAGGTGGCCATCCACGACCCGGGAACACCGGCCACGCCGGAAACCATTGACCGCAGCGTCCACCAGCGCGAGATCGACACCATTCGTGCGCTCACGGACCGCTATCTGCCGGGAGTCTTTGGCGAACTGATCGTAACCGCGACGTGCATGTACACCCACACGCCCGACGGGCACTTCGTGATCGACACCCACCCGCAGCACCCCAACGTGCTGCTGGTGAGCGCGTGCTCGGGGCACGGCTTCAAGTTCGCGAGTGCCGTGGGCGAGGCGGCCGCCCAGTGGACGCTCGACGGCGCACCCGCGCTTGATCTCTCGCCGTTTTCTCTCGCGCGATTCGCGCGCGGCTGACTAGTCCGTGACGCCCGTCCACACCCGCATGCGCCCGCTGGTGAGCAGGCGCGCCGTCTCCGCGACGTCCTCCTTGAACCAGCGCTGCACCGTCCAGCTCACCACCGTGAGCGGCGCGTCACCGCTGGTGATCAGGTCATAGAGCCCGCGGCGCTTCGGATAGTGAACGAAGGCCACTTCCTCGTCGGCGGGGATCCCCGCCTCCTCCTTGGCCACCTCGACGGCGCGCGAGTACCCGCCGACGTCGTCGATCAGGCGGCGTTCCCTGGCCTGGCGTCCCGTCCACACCCGTCCCTCGGTGAGGGGCAGCAGTTCGTCCATGGGAATGCCGCGCGCCTCGCTGATGTTGTTGAGCCAGAACTGGAAGGAGTTGTCGTGATGGCTCTCGATACGCTTCCACTGCTCCGCGTCGAAGTCGGTCACACCCGACCACAGCAGCGCGTTGGGTCCGCGCGTCACCCAGTCAAAGGTGACCCCCATCTTGTTCCACAGCCCGGCCATGTTGATCTTGCCGTAGATGGAACCGATGGAACCGGTGATGGTGAGCGAATCGGCGATGATCTTCGTGCCCCGGAAGGCGATCGCGTAGCCGCCCGAGGCCGCCACGTCACCCATGGACACGATGACCGGCTTGTCCTCCGCGATCTTCCCCACCTCGCGCGAGATCAACTCGCTGGTGAGCGCGTCGCCGCCGCGGCTGTCCACGCGGAAGATGATGGCCGCCACGTTCTTGTCCTCGGCCGCAGCGCGCAGGTCGCGTATCACCGTCTCGTGTCCCATCAACGTACCCAGCGAGGGATCCACCCGGCTCTTGCGCCCGCCGATCATGCCGTAGGCGTGCACCACCGCGATGCGCTGCTTACCCTTGAGTCCGGCCTGCGCACGGGAGACGTCCGCGTAGTCGTCGGAAGAAATGGTCTCCAGCCCGTCCTCGCCGCCCAGGTCCTCTTCCAGTTCGTCCCAGTAGCGCATGCCGTCGATGAAGCCGGCATCCAGCGCCTCCTGCGCGTCAAACAGCGCGTGGTCCATGTGCCCCTGCATCTCGGCCATGGGGATGCCACGATCGCGGGAGATCGCGCCCAGCTCCACGTCCCACACCTCGTCGATCAGCCAGTTGGCCATTTCCCTGGCTTCGGGCGACATGGAGTCGCGCTGCAGCATTTCCGCCGCGGTCTTGTAGTCGCGGATCTTGTGGAGATTCTGGTGCACGTCGAGCTTGTCGAGCGCCCCTTTGGCGAACATGTCCACGTATCCGTAGCCGGTGAAGACCAGGTCGGACACGTCGGGCATGAAGATGGAGTCGCACGCCGATGCCAGGTAGAGCGTGTTGCGGTCGAGGCCGTCGGAGTACGCGATCACCGGCTTGCCCGCCGCGCGCACGCGGCCCACCGCTTCGCGCAGTTCGTCCATGGACGCCAGCCCGAGCGAGTTGGAACTCGACACCTTCATGATCACGCCCTCGATGCGCTTGTCGGCGGCGGCCTTCTCCATGTTGGTAAGCAACCGGGTGAGGGTCTCCTGATCCGTGTCGATGATGGACGACGCAATCGACTCCGGCGGATCGTAGGTGGGAATCTGTCCGTAGATGTCCAGTTCCAGCCACGAGCCATCCGCCACCTTGACACCCTCGTCCGCGGTGAACAGCGCCGTGATCAGCACGAGTCCGAAGAAGAGGGTCACGCCCAGCAGGAGCTGGGCCACGAGCACCGCGATCACTGTCTTGATGAAATTCATATCCGCTTCCTTTCCAGTGAAGCCACCCCGGGTGCGGGGCGCTTCACGCGCTCTCCCTGGACTCCTGGACGAATGCGTTGAAGATGTTCCATGTGGTAACGAACAGGGCGGCCAGCACCGGGCCCAGGATGAAACCCACCGCCCCGAACATCATGAGACCACCCAGCGTTGACAGTAGTACGAGCAGGTCGGGCATCTGGGTTCCCTTGCCCACCAGGCGCGGCCGCAGCAGGTTGTCCACCGACCCCACCACCAGCGCAAAATAGACCGCCAGCCCGATGCTCACACCGGGGCGCCCGGTGGCAAACAGGTAGATGCACACCGGCACCCACACGATGGCGGTTCCCAGCCCGGGGATCATGGAGAGTACCGCCATCAGGGTACCCCAGAACACGGCCCCGGGAACCCCCATGATGCCCAGTGCAATTCCCCCCAACGTGCCCTGGATGACCCCGATGACCACCGTGCTGGTAAGCGCGGCGCGCGTCACCGAAACGAACTGATCCACGATACGCGCGCTTTCGCGGGGCGAAAGTGGCAGCGATCTCGTGATGCCGTCCAGATAGCTCCGGCCATCCATGAGAAAGAAGAACATCGCGTAGAGGAGGATCGCCACGTTGAAGAAGAAGACAATCGTCCCCCGGGTTGCGTCCGAGAGTCGGTCCACCATGAAGGAACCGATGGTCCGCACGGCCTCCGCGAGACGCTGCAGTATCTGGCTCTGGTACGGCACGAGCCTCTCCGCAAAGGGCAGCGCGTGCAGCTTCTGCATGAACTCGTCCGGGCTGTGAAGCTGCTTCTGGATCCACGGCACCGCACTGTTGCTCACCTGCACGGCCTCGGACACCAGGACGCCGGCAAAGAAGGTGAGTGGCACCACCACCAGCAGGAACACGATCAGGATGGTGGTGATGGAGGCGAGCGCCCTGCGCCCGCGAAATGCCCGCTCCAGCCACTTGTACATGGGGTTCACCAGCGCGGCGAAAATGGCCGCGAGCACCAGCGGCACCAGGAAACGCCGCAACATGATGATGAACGCAACGCTCACGACCGTGAGCAGGAGCGACAGGAAGTTTCGTCGATAGATTTCGGCGACGGACATGACGAGCCCCCTCCTCGTGAAGGGCTGGGAAGGTGTCCATTGTTCCATGCGCGCCACTCCCACGAAAGAAAAATCTCTTGCGCCCCGCGAGCGGCACCCACATCCTGTGCCACGGTCGCCCGTTCCGGGCGGCCACCAGGAGGGCATCATGAAGCGTCTTGCACTATTTTTCGTACTCGTCGCGGCCACGGCCACCGTCGTCGCGCCCGCCGCACAGGCGATCGGCGTCTACGCCGCCTACTGGAATCCAAAGGACTCCAGCAAGGACGGCTTCGGGGCCGGCTTGAAGTTCGATTCCTCGTTTACGCCGATCATCAGCATGGACACGCGGGTGAGCTACATAAACTTCAGCGATTCGGACTTCAACATCACGCCCATCGAGGCCACCGCCAAGGTGAAGCTCGGCACGCTGTACGCCGGCCTCGGCCTCGGCTACTACTTCTTCTCGGGCGACGCCGACATAAAGGACGACTGGGGTTGGTACGCGCTGGCGGGGCTCAACGTGCTCCCCGGACCGATCGGCGTATTCGGAGAATTCAAGTGGCAGTTCCTCGAGCCGGACAACGGCGGCAATCTGGAGAGCTACTGCTTTCACGTGGGAGTGACGCTGGGACGCTAGCATCCCCCTCACCCGTCTGGAAAAGCAAAAGGGCCGGTTCACCGAACCGGCCCTTTCTCATTGTGGATTGTCCCGCCAGCGGTGTCAGTCGATCTTGCCGGCGTAGATGTCCATGATGGTGTGCAGGAACTTCACGGCCTCCGCCTTCGGGCGCTGGAATGAGTTGCGTCCGATGATGGAGCCGTTGCCCCCGCCATCGCGGATGGCGCGCGCCTCGTCGAACACGGCACCCTCGCCCTTCTTGCCGCCGCCCGAGAACACCACAATACGCTTGCCCGCAAACGACGCCTGCATGACGTGCTTCACGCGATCGGCCAGCGTTCCAATGGCAACCTTCTCGGCCAGGTACACCTTCTTGGCCGCATCCTGCTCCAGGTGGTCGCTGGGCAGCTTCACCTTGATGACGTGTGCGCCCAGCTGGGCCGCGATCTGGGCCGCATAGGCAACCACGTCGATCCCGGTTTCGCCATCCTTGGACAGCCCCGAGCCGCGCGGGTACGACCACACCACCACGGCGAGCCCGTTGTTCCGCGCTTCCTCGGCCAGCACGCGCAGGTTCTCGTACATGGCCTTCCAGTGGGCCGAACCGGGATAGATGGTAAAGCCGATGGCAGCGCAACCCAGGCGCAGCGCATCGCGAACACTCGCCGTCTGGGCCGGTGCCGGATCGTTTTCGTCGAACAGGACGTCGTGGTTGTTGATCTTCAAAATGAGTGGAATCCTGCCGGCGTACTCGTGCGCGACCTGGCTGATGAAGCCATAGGGCGCCGCGTAGGCATTGCAACCGGCGTCGACCGCGAGCTGCGCGTGGTAGGCGGGATCGTAGCCCGCGGGGTTCACCGCAAAGCTTCGCGCCGGACCGTGCTCGAAGCCCTGATCAACCGGCAGAATGACGAGTTTGCCCGTTCCCGCGAGCCTTCCGGTGGTCAACAGGCGGTAGATGTTCGCCCGGACGCCGGGGTTCTCGGAGCGGTAGTGATCGAGGATCTGATCGACCGCGCCTGACGTGTCGGTCTGAAGAGTCTTCGGCATCGTTCCTCCTGGGGGTATCCATTACTTGAAAGGCCCGGGCACTCCCGGGCGATTGCGGCACGACGATCTTAACACAGGGGACCGCCGGGCGTCAGCGGCCCGGTCGCGCAGCCGCGTCTAGCTGCGGCGCGTGACGACCCCGACCCGCCGTTCCGCCGCGAGCCTGCGCGCCGACGCCTTGCCCCCGTTGGCGCGGGCGGCGTCGATGCGCCGCTGCAGGTAGGGTGAGAAGTAGCCCGCGTAGCGTTCCTGCAGTTCGGGAAGACTCCAGTCCGAGCCGTTCATGCGGCCGCGGCAGGTCCTGGCGCCGCAACGGCACTCGAACTCGTCGTAGGTGGACCCGTCGCTCATGGCATAGTCGAAGGTGATCTCTTCGCCCGCGCGGATGTCCCGCATCGCAACCAGCACCACCTGGCCCTGCATTCCGGCGTTGGGCGCGCACGAGTGGTTGACCCAGTCCGCCGGGCCTTCGTGGGTGGTGAGAAGGTAGAGCCCCTCCTCCACCTGCAGCGCGAGCCGGAATCGATCCACCGACATCGAGCGCAGCGTGTCACCGTCGACCACTTCGCCACCCCACACCACCAGGAGTTCCCCCGCGCGCACCCGTTCGCGCGCAAACACGCCCCGACCACCCTTGCCCGCAATCAGCTTCCCCTCCAGACGCGGAGAAACAAACCCGGTGGGCTGCGCCACGATGATTTTACTGGCCATCGACTACCCTCCCGCGGCCTGGATGCCGCGCCGCTCGAACGTCATGGGCCGATACGCATGCGGCGCGCCAAGTAAGGCGCGCCGTCGACAGCAAGAAGCTGATTTTCGCATACTCATACAACCAGCGAAGCCCGCGTTCAATGGAAAACCGCGACGGTCCACAGAAAACTGCGGCGGCGGGCGGGCGGGGGTGTCAGCGGCGGGACAGGATGGCGGCGGCTCCCAGCGCACCGGGCGCACAGGTCACGCCGCCGCCGGGGTGCGAGCCCGAACCGCACAGGTAGAGGTTCGCAAGCGGCGTGGCGTAGCGCATGGTCTCCATGGTGGGGCGGATGGCCAGTTGATCCAGCGCGTGCTCGGTGTGGTGAATGTGCCCGCCGTCGGCCCCGTACCGCGAGGCGATGTCCACCGGCGTCAGCACCTCGCGCGCCACCACCGTCCCGCCCACCCCGGGCGCAACCCGTTCCAGCGCGGCCACGGCGGCGTCCCCCAGGCGTTCGCGGGCACCGTCGTCCCATCCACCCGCGAGGGCGTGGGGCGCAAAATGAACCAGCAGCGAAACCGAGTCGCGCCCTTCGGGGGCCATTTCCGGATTGGACACCGAGGGAACGCTGATATCGAGCACGGGGTTCTCGGACGCACGGCCGTACTTGACGGCGTCGAAGGCGCGCTCGAGATCGTCCAGCGTCGTCGCGGTCCGGGCGCGCGACACGCGCTCGCCGGGACGGGCGGCGAACTCCAGGCGCCGGTCGAGCGCCAGGTGCACCTTGGCGGTGGTTCCGCGCGCGCGCACCACGCCCACGCGGCGCTCGAAGCGCAACGGCAGCGTCCCCGCGGCCACCAGGCTCAGGAACAGCGTGCGCGGATCGCACGAGGCCGCAACGGCACCCGCTTCCACCGTCTCACCGGAGGCGAGCACCACTCCGGTCGCCGTGGTTCCGGAAACCGCGAGCGACGACACCGCCGTGCCGGTGCGAATCTCCACGCCGTGGTGCCGCGCGGCGCGTTCCAGCGAGAACGCCAGCGCGCCCGCGCCCCCCTTCACCGCCTGTCCGGCCGTGCACGCCTCGAGGAGCAGATTGGCGGCCGTGCCCGGCGACCAGGGACCCGCCCACATGCCGAGGACGGCGCCGTGCGCCATGCCGGCCTTGAGGAGATCGCCCTCGAACCACTCGTTCATCCAGTCGGCCACGCACATGGGCGGGACGCGCAGCAGTTCCGCCATCTCGCGCTTGCCCAGGCGCTGGAAGGACATGGCGCTCTTGAGCAGCGTGCCCAGCGAGCCGCTCTGCAGACTGCCGATGGCGCCGATGTCGGGCGGCGCATCGTTGAGCAGCGGTTCGATGACCCTGCGCGCCCGCACGACGAACGCGCTGAACTCGCGCCAGCGCTCGGCGTCGTGCGCGGAGGCCTTCGCGATGTCCACGGCGGTGGCGTCGGCAGAGGCCTGAATGCTGATGCCGCGCCCGTCAGGACCCGCCAGCAGCATGGCCGGCGGCGGCACCAGATCCAGCCCGTGCTGGTCGAGGCGCAGCGCCTCCACCACACCCGAGCGCACCTGCAGCGTGTCGTGCAGGAGCCCGGGGGTTCGATACCCGGGATGAAATTCCTCGGACGCGCACATGCCGCCGGTGATATCGCGGCGCTCCAGCACGAGCACGCGCCGGCCCGCCCGGGCCAGCAGGCACGCGGTGGTGAGCCCGTTGTGACCCGCACCAATGACAATGACGTCGTAGCGGGCCATGCTCAGACCTCCCTCGATTCCAGCACTGCCTTGGCGCACAGTTCACCCGGCGAACCCATGATGCCGCCCCCGGGGTGCGCGCCGGAACCGCACAGCCACAGGTTCTTGACCGGCGTGCGGTAGCGAGACCAGCCCGCGGCCGGGCGCAGGAACAGCAGCTGCTCGAGCGAAAGTTCTCCCTGGAAGATGTTGCCCTCGGTGAGACCAAGTTCCTGTTCGAGATCCCACGGGGTGAGCACCTGCCGGTAGAGGATGGACTCCTTGAGTCCCGGGCAGTATTCGGCGAGGGTGTCGACCACCGCGTCGCCAAACGCCTCGCGGTGCGCCGGCCACGTTTCTGCACCGCCCTTTCGATTGTAGGGTGCGTACTGCACGAAGCACGACATCACGTGTTTGCCGGGCGGGGCCACGCTGGGATCCACCAGCGACGGAATCACCACGTTGAGATACGGACGCCGCGAGAACTCGCCGTACTTGGCATCGTCGAACGCGCGCTCGAGATACTCGAGCGAGGGCGCGATGGCGATGTCGCCGCGGATGTGCGGTCCGTCGCCGGGCCGGCAGGTGAAATCCGGCAGGCGGTCGAGCGCCAGGTTCACCTTGCCGGAACTGCCGCGGTACTTGTAGCGGCGCAGCTGCGAGAGGAAATCGGTGTCGAAATGCGGTTCGCCCACCATGGAAATGAAGGTGCGCCGCGGGTCCGCGCAGGAGAGAACCACGTCCGCGTTGTACTCGTCGCCATTCTCCAGCACCACACCCTTCGCGCGGCCGTTCTTGACCACGATGCGCGACACCGGCGCGCTCAGCTTGATCTCGGCGCCGAAGGCCTGCGCGGCGCTGGCAATGGCGAGGCTCAGCCCGCCGGTGCCACCCTTGGAGAAACCCCAGGAACGGAAAGCGCCGTCGATCTCGCCCATATAATGGTGGAGCAGCACGTACGCCGTGCCGGGCGAACGCACACCGAGGAAGGTGCCGATGATTCCGCTGCACGACATGGGCGCGAGAAGCGCGTCGGATTCGAACCACATCTGCAGAAAGTCCACCGCGCTCATGGTGAGCAACTGCGCGTGCAGCTCCACCATGTCGGGTCCGAGGTCGCGGAGATGGCCCATGAGCCCCGTGAGTCTGGAGAGTTCGGCGGGATTGAGCGAGCCCACGTCGGGCGGCGGCGAATCGATGATTCTCTTCACGAAGAAGCCCATCTTGGTCATGGCCAGCGAGAACTCGGGGTAGATCTCGGCATCCTTCTGACTGAAGTGCGATACCTCGCGGCGCGTGCGATGCGGGTCGGGCCAGCGCACCAGGCCGGGCCCCTCCAGGTGCGGCGTGAACGAGCACTCCAGCGGAATGAGTTGCATGCCGTGCCGGGTGAGGTTGAGTTCGCGGATGATATGCGGACGGAACAGACTCACCACGTACGAGGCCACCGAGAACTTGAATCCTGGGTAGAGTTCCTCGGTAACCGCCGCACCGCCCACCACGTGGCGCCGCTCCAGCACCAGCACGCGGCGCCCGGCCCTGGCCAGATAGGCGGCGGACACGAGCCCGTTGTGCCCTGCGCCGATGACGATGGCGTCGTAGCGTTTTGCCATGGGATCAGGTCCGCTTCCGTTCCGGGTTGAAGAAAGGCGTCTCAACGACCGTGGCCTTGACCGCGCGCCGTTCGTACTCCACCGTGACCTCGAAACGCACGATGGTACCCGGCGCGGTGAACTCCGACTTCAGCGTGGCCAGGGCGAGGTTCTTCTTGAGCAACGGCGACCACGCGCCGCTGGTCGCCTGACCGATGAACGCGCCGCGCGTGTCATACACGGGTCGCGCATCCCGCCAGCCACCCGGGTGCACTTCCGGCGGGAGGCCGTGGGCGCGGAAGAGCGCCTCGGTCTCGTCCCAGTCCACTTCCAGCCCCACCAGTTTGCGTATCGAACCCGTCTGACTCTCGCGCAGCAGCGCCTCGCGGCCCATGAAACGGTCGCGCTGGAGTTTCACCATCCAGCCCAGTCCGAGTTCGTAGGGTGTCGACTTGCGCGAGGGAATGAGGCAGCGCAGGGACGGGTAGTAGTCCACGCCGTTGAGGATGAATCCCGCCTCCACGCGGGTGACATCCATGGCATCCAACCCCGCCGGCTCCAGTCCGTATGCGCGACCCGCGGCGGTGACGGCGTCATAGACGCGCAGCGCGTCGTCGTTCTTCATCCAGATCTCGTAGCCCAGGTCGCCGGTGTAGCCGGTGCGCGAGACGATCACGTCCGCGCCTTCGATCTTCGTGGTGGTGAGCCGGAAGAACTTCAGCTCACGGATATCCCCGCCGCATGCGGCATCCACCGTATCGCGCGACGTCGGGCCCTGGATGGAAAGCGCCGCGATCTTGTCGCTGACGTCGTTCATGGTGATGCGCATGCCGCGTGCGTTGCGCGCCAGCCAGTGCCAGGCCGGTTCCGACGATGTCACGCGGTAGTGATCGTCGCCCAGCCGCGACACGGTGCCGTCGTCGATCATGTGGCCGTCATCGTCGCACCAGCACACGTACATCACCTGGCGAAGCTTGAGCTTCATGATGTCGCGCACCATCACCCGCGCCAGAAAGCGCGCCGCATCCTCGCCGCGCACGTCGTACTTGTAGAGCGGCGTCACGTCGATGAGACCGCACGCGTGCCGGAAGGCGAAGTACTCGCGGTCGGCTGAGGTGTCGTAGGAGCGGACCGCGTGATACCCCGCCCAGTCCTTGTAGAACAGGCTGGTGCAACGCGCGAGCGTGCGGGGATGAAATGGGGTGGCGATGGGCATGGTGAATAGTGGCCCGAAGGGCCAAGCATACGGGACCGGCGGCTCCCACCGCAACCCGAAACCCGGCCCGCCGGCTCCGATAACATACTTTTCCACAAGACGTTACGGCCCGGGGTGGCGCGCCGTGACTTCGGACTCCGGTGTCTGCTTTGCCTTGACGCCGCCCGTCCGGCAACCTATAGTAGTAGTGGAATTACTGGTCCACTACTCCGGCTGAGGTCGCCATGATCCACTCGCCCACCTGCCAGCACGCACTGCGTGCGCTGATTTACCTCGCGGAGAAGGACGCGCCCGGGCCGGTACTGGTCCGCGAAATAGCGGACGCGGCCGGCGTTCCGCGCCAGTCCCTGGCCAAGATCCTGCACGGACTGCGCAACAAGGGGCTCGTGCGATCCACCAAGGGCCCCGGCGGCGGCTACCAGCTCGCGCGGCCCAGCAGTGAGTTGTACGTGATGGACGTCATCGAGGCCATCGACGGTCGCGTGGAACTGGACAGGGCCTGTATCCTCGGTCTCGACGTGTGCACCGACCACGCGCGTTGCGCCCTGCACGACGTCTGGAAACTGTTCCGCGAGAACTATGTGACAACCATCTCCAGCATGACGCTGCACGACGCCGCCGATGCACTCAAACGCAAGCGGATGGTGCTACCGTTGTGAGGCGAAGTCATGATGAGGGTCAGGCGAATTCTCGTTTACGCGCGCGGTTCCTCCCCTGACGGCCCCGCCATAGCGCGCGCGTCCCGTCTTGCGACCCATTCGGGCGCGGAACTCAAGCTCCTCGACGTATTCAACGAGCTTCCCGAGGAATTCGAACCGCTGCTCTCGTCCCTGACAATCAACGATGCGCGCGAAGAAGCCGAGCGTGAACGCCGCGGTCAGCTCTCGCACATCGCGGAGACGCTGCACGAACGCGGCGTGCGGGTGGGCTTTTCGGTCCGCTGGGGACGCCCGGCCATCGAGATCGTGCAGGAGGCGATCCGCGGCAAACACGACATGCTCGTGATGGAGGACGGGCGGCCACGGGGCGTCTGCGCGCTCACCCAGTCGATCGTACGCCACTGTCCGGTGCCGGTGTGGATCGTGAAGAACGCCCCGCACGCGCCACCCCCCCGCGTGCTCGCCGCCATCGACCCCATCGGCCCGATACCGGGGTCGTTCGACGGCCAGGTGCTCGACGTTGCGGCTGCCGCGGCCAAGGCCCTGCCCGGCGAGTTGTACGTCGTGCACGCGTGGCAGCCGCTTCACGACGAATACGAATGGCTCTCGAGCGGGCTTCGCCACCTCAGCGAGAAGAAGGATGTCATTGCGCAGACGCGCGAACGCCACGCACACGCCGTCGAGATCATGCTAAGATCGATCCTGCCCCATGTGGAGGCGGATCGTATCCGTTTGATAGAAGGGCCTGCCGCCCGCGCAGTTCTCGAAGCGGTCGAGGAAACCGGGGCGGACCTCCTGGTCATCGGCACCGCGCGCAGCGCGACGTACGCGCCGCTGCTGCTCGGCAAGACCGCGGAGACCATTCTCGAGCACGTGCCGGTGTCAGTTCTTGCGGTGAAGCCGAGTGGCTTCGTTTCGCCGATGTCCCACTGACTTCGGCAGGCCCGGACCGCGCGGGCAGAAGAAGAGAGGGAACGCCATGTTGAACTTCAACCTGATCCTGGTGACGACTGATCTGTCGGACTATTCGCTCCGGGCACTTCCATATGCGGTGGGCCTGGCGGAACGGTTCGACGCGGACCTACGGGTGATCTCCGTCAACGAACCCGCGCTGCCGGTTTCGGACGTGGCCTGGGTGTCGCCGATGATCGCCGCGACGGATGACGAGCGGGCCACCGAGATCAAGCAGACGCTCGACAAGCTGATCGCCGACCAGGTGCCCAGGGGCGTGCGCGCCGAAGCGAAGGTGCTGTTCGGCAATCCGGTGGATGCCATCGTGGAGTACGCGCGCGAGACCAACGCCGACCTCATCGTGTCCTGCACGCACGGTCGCGGCGGTTTGTCGCACGTGCTGATGGGAAGCACGGCCGAGGCGCTGGTGCGGCATTCGCCCTGTCCAGTGCTCACGCTCAAGCAGCCCATGACGGTCGCCGCGGTCAGGAAGGGCGCCTGACGGTTGACGCCACGGCGCCGGCCAGAATCGTCCCTGACGGCGGCGCGTCTGGCGGGTGCCTGGCTGTGCCTCGCGCTGCTGGTGCTGTTTGCGCCTCGCGCCGGCGGAGCGTCGCAGGCGGACTCCACGGGGGCGGATTCCATGCGGGCGGTTTCGCCGCCCGCCACATCACCGCAACAGCGTCTGGCGGATCGCACCTCGGTGGTGGGTAGCGTCGGTCACGCGCGCGCCGTTCCCGGTTCGGCCCACTTCCTCGGCCCGAACATTCTTCCCTACCCGGATCAATCCTTCGACGACATCCACCGGTTGATGCTGCGCATCCCCGGCGTCTACGCCATCGGCGAGGACGGCTACGGGCTGCGCCCCAACCTGGGCATGCGCGGCGCCGCCCCCTACCGCAGCGCCGGCCTCACCGTGCTGGAAGACGGCGTGCTGGTCTCGCCCGCACCGTACGCCGCGCCGGGGCTGCCGGTGTTTGCGGGCATGGGACGCATGGAAGCCGTCGAAACGCTCAAGGGACCCGCCGGGATCCGTTACGGACCGGGCACGACCGGCGGCGTGGTGAACTTCAAGACACTCGGCATCCCCGACGACCTGGTGGCGCAGGCGCGCCTGTCGCTCGGTTCGTACGGCGCGCACACCTTGAATCTGGACTACGGCGACGCGTGGCAGGGCATCTCGTGGATGCTGGGCACGCACCAGACCCGCACCTACGGGTACAAGGCGCTCGACACCGGCGCCGACACGGGTTTCGAACAGGACGATTACCTGGTCAAGCTGGGACTCAAATCCGAATCGAGCGCCGACCACTACCAGGACGTGATGTTCAAGTTCGGGTACTTCAAGACCGATGCGGACGATTCCTACCTGGGCCTCACCGACGGCGACTTCGCCGCCACACCCTTCCGGCGCTACGCGGCATCACAGAAGGACAACATGAGTCACGAGGCAACGCAGCTCCTGCTGCGTCATTTCATCGTCGTCAGTGATGCGATCGACGTGACCACCAGCCTGTATCGCAACGACCTCGAACTCGACTGGTACCTGCTGGACGGCGTCAACAACCAGGCGTTGTCCGCGGTACTGGACGACCCGGGCGCTTTCCCCGACGAGTACGGCATCCTCGCCGGCGACTCCACCAGCGCCGACGACGCGTTATCGGTGAAGGCCAACAACCGTTCGTATTTCTCCACCGGTATTCAGTCCGAACTGGGGGCCGCGTTTGCGACCGGCGGCGCGCGGCACGAACTGGAAGCGGGGCTGCGCTACCACGAGGACGAAGAGGACCGCCTGAACCACATCGACGGCTACCGCATGGTGAGCGGGGGTGCCATGGTGCTCACCTCCAGCGGCACGGACGGTGGCAACGGCGGCAGCGACAACCGCATCAACAATGCACACGCGCTGGCGGGTTTCGTGCGCGACCGCATCAGCGTTGGAAAGTGGAGCATCATTCCCGGGCTGCGCGTCGAGTGGGTGGAAACAAAGCGGTCGTCCTACGCCGCCGGCAACGGTAGCCGTTCCTCGGCTCCCACGGTGGTGGAAAACTCGACCACGGCGCTGCTCCCCGGCATCGGTGCCGCCTATCGGCCCGCAAAGGGATTCCTGCTGCTGGGCGGCATCCACACCGGCTTCGAGGCCCCGCCGGCAGGGGTGGAAAACAAGGGCTACCAGGCGGTGCACGCCGAGGCGGGCGGACGCATGAAGCGCGGCCGGTGGGAGGCGGCGCTGGTCGGCTTTCTGTCCGACCACGCCTTCGCCGGCAACGACATGACGCGCCGGGCATCGGGGCTCGAGGCTTCGGCGGACTATTCGATCGTGGACCCGGTGTACGGCGTCGACCTGTCGGCCGCGTATACCTTCACCAGCAGCGAGTACCTGGCGGGAGGCAGCATGGTCGACGCGTCCGGGATTTCCTACGACAGCGCGATCGGCGACGAGATCCCGTATATTCCGGAGCATTCGTTGAGCGCATCGGCGGCGCTCACCACGAAGAAGTCGTTCCTGGGTGTGTTCGCCAACTACACCAGTGAGATGCGCACCCAGCCCGGCAGCGGCGCGCTCATCGACTCGGCAAGCGCGGACAGCCGCTTCCTGCTGGACATCGTCACCGAGTACGAATTGATCCGCCACGTGCGCATCTTTGCCTCGGTCTACAATACGCTGGACGAGATCTACGTGGCGTCCCGCTTCCCCTACGGCGCGCACCCCGGCGCGCCGCGCACCTTCACCGCGGGGCTCAAGCTGGCATTGTAGTCTTCGGCAATCCGGGGGCTCAATAAGGCGGGGCGTCGGGATCGCGCTTGACGGTGCGCAAGTCGTGCTGGCGGTGGGTGACACCGCCGAACCCCTCGATGACGTCGGGGGCCACCCCGTACTTCTCCAGCACCACCGAGAAGATCTTGATGGATGCCTCCACCTCTTCCGAAACGATGTCGTTGGCGCCCAGCGCGTACAGGCGCGCCATGTCGCGCACGTAGCGCGTGCGGGTGACGATCTCGACCGCAGGATTGAGGCGCCGCGCCAGCGCCACCACCCGCCGCGTGCCGTTGGGGTCGGGAATCGCCACCACCACCACGCGCGCCTCGCGCACGTTGGCCTTGAGCAACGACGCTTCCTGGGTGGCGTCGCCGTAAAAAATAGGCACGCCGCGCACGCTCTGTTCGCGCACCATGTCGTAGTTGAGTTCGATGGCCTCGTAGGGGATGTTGCACAGCCGTGCCGAGTGCCCCACCATGGCGCCGATCACACCGTAGCCGACGATGACGATGTGATCGCGCAGCCGCTCGTCGGCATCGGCCGCCACGAAGTAGCGTCCCTCGCGAAAGCGCACCGGCATGGGCGAACGCACCGCCAGGTCCGTGATGCTGTGCGCGCCGGCCACCAGAAACGGCGCCGCCACCATGGAGAACAGGCACGCCGCCAGCACGAACTGGTACTGCCCGTCGTTGAGAAGTCCCGCCGCCAACCCCGTGCTGAGCAGGATCAACGAAAACTCACCGGTCTGCGCGAGTCCGATACCGGCCTGCAGGGAGACGCGGTACGGGAGACCAAGCCACTGCATCACGCCGGTGCTCACCACCGCCTTGATCAAGATGACCGCGCCCGTTGCGAGCAGGAGCGCGGGGGCGTGATCCGCCACATAGCGCGCATCCAGCAGCATGCCCATGGAGACGAAGAAGAAGCTCGAAAACACGTCGCGAAAGGGGAGGATATTCTCGAGCGTGCGGTGACTGTGCTCCGAATCCGAAAGGATCAGCCCGGCCAGAAACGCGCCCAGCGCCAGCGAAAGCCCCATCAGCGAGGTCAGCCAGGCAACCGCGAAGCACATCACGCCGGTGGTCAGCAGGAACAGTTCGTTGCTCTGAGTGCGCGCGATGTGCGTCATCAGGCGCGGCACCAGCCGCGGCGCCGCAAACGCCACCACCAGCCAGATGGCCAGCACCTTGACCACCAGTCCGCCGATCTCCGCCCACATGTTGTCGCTGCCCTGCCCGGCCAGAAAGGGAATCAACAGCATCATGGGCACGAACACGATGTCCTGGAAGATGAGGATGGCCATGGTGCCCTTGCCGTGCGCGCTGGTGAGCTCGGCGCGGTCCTGCAGGAGCTTGAGAATGATGGCGGTGCTGCTGAGCGAGGCGGTCAGCCCGATGAGAACCGCGAGGGGAATCTCCGCGCCGCTGGCCCAGGCCAGCAGGAACACGATGCCGGCGGTGATGAACACCTGCAGCGGGCCGCCCACAAAGAAGAGCCGTTTCACCAGACGGATGGAATCGATGGAGAACTCGAGGCCGATGGTGAAGAGCAGGAATATCACGCCGATCTCGGCCAGCTGCGCCACCGCCTCCGCCTCGGTGGTGAGCCGCAGTCCGTGCGGTCCCGCGATGACGCCGGTAATGATGAGACCCACCACCGGCGGAATCTTGAAGCGGTGACAGACCAGCGCCACCCCGACCGCGAGGCCGAAGATGACGAATATATCCTTGAGCAGCGGAAGTTCCACGCGGGGATTCTAGCCGTTCCGGGCGGGTTGCGCGATAAGAGATCGTGCGGCGGCGGACGTCAGGCGCCGGGCTTGTAGTCGATGAGCCGCCCGGGCGCCACCGCGACGCGCAGCGCGTTGACCACCGCGAAGACGTCGATGATCTCCTGGGTAATCGCGCCGGCCACCGGTGGCAGGTAACCCGCCGCCGCCACCAGCATGGCGAGCACGCTCAATGCCATTCCGCCCACCGCACTCTGCAGCGCGATGCTGCGCATGCGGCGACCGATGTGCATCAGTTCGTCCACGCGCTGCAACGAGCTGTCCAGGATGACCGCGCCGGCAGCTTCGGTGGCGATGTCACCCTCGCCAAAGGCAATGCCCACCGTGGCCGCCGTGAGCGCGGGCGCGTCGTTGATGCCATCGCCCAGAAACACCGTGGGTGCCAGGCGCGTCTCCGCGCGCACCAGTTCCAGCTTCTGCTCCGGGCTCTGGTTGGCGTGGATCTCGTGGATGCCCACCTTCTCCGCCAGGTAACGGACTTCCGACTCGCGGTCGCCTGACACGAGCATGACCTTGTCGAACCGGTGCCGGCCCTTGAGGTGGCTGATGAAGGGAACACCGTCCGCGCGCGGCTCGTCGCGGAAGCGGAACGTGGCCGCATAGCGGCCATCGATCAGCACGACGCACTCCATGCCACCGGTGTGCTCCGGCAGAAGGGACACCACCTCGGGCCGTTCCACGGCCACCTTGGCGCGGCTGGTCACCCGGATGGCGTGTCCGCGCACCATGCCGCGCAGCCCCTCGCCCGGCCGCTCGCTCACCTCGCCCGCCTCCGAGAGCGCGAGCCCGCCCCGGCGTGCGTCCTCCACGATGGCCGACGCCAGGGGATGTCGCGAGTAGCGCTCGACACTCGCCACCAGCCCCAGCACGTCGCCGCGTTCGAAGGGCTCTCCGGTGACCACCTCGGTCAGACGTGGCTGGCCGTAGGTGAGGGTGCCGGTCTTGTCGAACATGGCGGTGCGGCAGGTCTCGATTCTCTCCAGCACCGCGGGATCCTTGATGATGATGCCCCGGCGCGCGGCCAGCGAGACCGATCCGATCACCGCCACCGGGATGGCGATGAGCAACGGGCACGGTGTCGCCACCACCAGCACACTCAGGAAGCGCACCGCCTCCCCACTCACCAGCCAGGCGATGATGGCAATGACAACCGCGACGGGTGTATACACGGCGCCGATCTGATCGCCGAGACGGCGCAGTTTCGGGCGGCGCTGCTCGGATTCGCGCATGACCTCCATGATCTTGGCGTAGCGCGAGTCGACGGCCTTCTGCTCGGCGCGGATGGTGAGCGCGGTTTCACCGTTTACCGCGCCGGAAAGCACCGCGGTGCCGGGTGCCTTGGACATGATGTAGGGCTCCCCGGTGAGGTACGACTCGTCCATGGCGCCGTGTCCGTCGACGACGGTTCCGTCCACGGGGCAGACCTCGTGCGGAAAGACCACCAGCAGGTCTCCCACCACGACATCGTCCAGTGAAACATCGGTCATGGTGCCGTCGGACTTGCGATGCGCGGCGGACGGCATGCGCCGCGCGAGCGCCTGCAACACCGACGACGCGCTGCGCACCGCGTATGTTTCCAGTGCCTGCCCACCCGACAGCATCAACACCACCAGTGTCCCCGCCAGGTACTCCTGCAGGATGATGGCGGTGACGATGGAGATGCCGGCCAGCAGGTCGGAACTGAACTGCCCGCGCACCAGTCCGCGCGCAAGGGCTATCACCAGGGGAATGCCGCCAAACGCGAGCGCAACGATCAACGGCACATTGTAGACCGCGGCGCCGAACACCGAAGCCGTCGCGTGCGTGGCATAGCGGAGGACGAGATGAAGCGCGATGGCGGCAATCGCGAGAAGGGCGATGAACCCCTCGGTGGTAGCGAGGACCGAAATGAGACCCCGGGAGCGGGTGGCTGCCTTCACGCGGCAAGCATATCCGAGCCCGGGCCCGACCGCGAGCACGGAGATGGGGCGCATTGCGGAAGGCGCCGCCATGCGATATCGTCATGCCCATATGAGGCTGCTCTTCGTGTGTGTGGAGAACTCGTGCCGGAGCCAGATGGCGCAGGCCTTCGCGCGCATGCAGGGCGGCGCGGAGGTGGAGGCGTTCAGCGCCGGTTCGCGCCCGTCGGGAACCGTCAACGCGAAGGCCATCGTGTCCATGGCGGAGCTGGGTTACGACCTCTCGGCGCACGCGTCGACAGGATTGAACGCGATTCCCGCGGGCGAGTTCGACGCGGTGGTCACTATGGGGTGCGGTGACGCGTGCCCGTGGGTGCCGGCGAAGAAGCACATCGAGTGGGAGATCCCGGATCCGAAGGACATGGACCCGGACGCGTTCCGCGCGGTGCGCGACCAGATCGAGAAGCAGGTGCGCGAACTGCTCGCCGCCGGCTAACGCGCCTTGCGATACACCAGCAGCACGTTCATCCCCAGGGTTGTGATCTCTCGCGCGCGCCGCTCCAGCACGCCCTTCGTCACGTACGTATCCCGCAGGTGATCTTCCATGGTGCGGTAGTCGAAACCCAGGTGGGGGCCGTAGCCGCCGCGCCCGGACTTGCGAAACCCGTCGATACGCCGGTTGAGCAGCAGCCGCGACACGTAGCGCGCGCGTCCGCCGTCCGCGAAGAAGTCATCGTATGGATTCCTGCGCACGGCCGCGCGTCCGGCCAGCTTCACCAGGCCGGGCAGACCGGTTTCGTTGGGAACCGAGAGCAGCAGCAGACCGCCGGCCTCGACACGGTCGACGAGGTTGGCGATGGCGTTCTCGATGTTGCCCACGTGCTCCAGCGTTTCCAGGCAGGTGACAAGAGCGAAGCGTTCGGTTGCGGGTTGCACCGTGTTGAGATCGAACACCGCGAAGGCCGCGTTGGGTATTCCCTTGGCGCGGGCACGCTCGATCAGTCCGGGTGTGTTGTCGAAGCCCGCGATGCGCTGGAACTGCGCCAGCCTGTGCGCCACCATCGCTTCCACGATGAAGCCGTTGGAGCAGCCGGCGTCCAGCCACGAAGTCACGGATTGCGTGAGATAGCGGTCGAAGGCGGCCGCGACCGCGCGCAGGCGGTTGCGGTGCACCCAGCCCACCGGGTTGCGCTTGCGGTACGTGGTCTCGTGGACGAGCGTTTCGGGTGATGTCGGCATGCTCGGATCGTTCCGCATCGTCTCACAGCCCTGCGCGCGGTGTCACGCCTTGATGAACGTCCCCTCTCGCAGCTCGGCGTAGGCCTGGCGCAGTTCCTCGGGCGTGTTCATGACGATGGGCCCCTGCCACGCCACCGGCTCCTCCAGCGGCTTCCCCGACACCAGCAGAAAACGGACCCCTTCCGGTCCGGCCTGCACGGTCACCTCGTCGCCGCGGTCGAACAGCACCAGCGAGCGGTTGCCGGTGAGGTCGCGGATCTCAGCGCCGTCGGGCTGCACGCGGTCGGTTTGCACCACCTGCGGCGCGGACGCATCACGAAACGACCCCGCGCCTTCGAACACGTATGCAAACGCGTGCCGGTTGATCTCCACCTTGAGCGTCTTGCGCCGCCCGGCGGGGACGAACACGTCGAGGTAGCGCGGGTCCGCGGCGATGCCCTCCACAGGACCGCGCCGTCCGGCGTAGTCACCCACCACCACGCGCACGCGGGTGCCGTTGTCATCGACGACCTCGGGGATCTCACCCGACTTCACATCCTGGTAGCGCGGCGTCGTCATCTTGAGCGAGCGTGGCAGGTTCGCCCACAGTTGAAAGCCGTGCATGCGGCCGCGCGGATCGCCGGTGGGCATCTCCTGGTGGAGAATGCCGCTGCCCGCCGTCATCCACTGCACGTCGCCCGCGCCCAGCGTACCGCTGTTGCCGAGGCTGTCGCCGTGGCTCACCTCGCCCGCGAGCACGTAGGTGATGGTCTCGATGCCACGGTGCGGGTGCCACGGAAACCCCGCGATGTAGTCTTCGGGGCGCTCGCCGCGAAAGTCATCGAACAACAGGAACGGATCGAACACGTCGGTCTTTCCAAAACCGAACGCGCGGCGCAGCTTCACGCCCGCGCCCTCGAGGGTGGGCTGGGACGGGGTGATTTCCTTTACGGCCCTGATCGACATGATTTCCTCCCGTGGGGTAAATAAACGGCCCGCCTGCCGACGGGCGGTACCCGGGTAAGCTAACGAATGAAGACGCGCGGCGCCAGAGGCGGGCGCGGTCTACGCGGGCCGCAGAGCCAACAGCTTCTGGAATCGGGGGTTGGCGCGCAGGGAGTCCAGATCCGGGTCGTTGGTGGCCCATTCCGCCACCGCCCCCAGCTTGAAGGCGATTTCGAGGCAGTCGAGGGCTTCGTCAACGCGGCCCAGCCTGACGTATACGCACGCCGCGTTGTACACGATGATCGGCTCGTCGGGGTCCACCGACATGGCGTTGGCGAGCCAGCGGGCCGCCGTGTCGGGCTCGCCCATCTCCGCCAGCACCGCGGCCCCCATGGTCCATGCGCGCGTGTCCTCGGGGTGCGCGCGCAGGTGGCGCTTGGCGGCCTCGATACACTCGAGGTCCGCGCTGCGCCCGCGCGCGTCCTCGCCCAGGCGCCGGTAGCACATGCCGAGCAGGTACCAGGCGTCGTACGCCTCCGGCACGATGGCGCACGCCTCACGGAAGTGCTCCATGGCTTCTTTCATCCGTCCCTGCGTGAAACACAGGCGTCCCGAGATGTAGTGCGGGTCGTACAGGTGCGGATCCAGCTCGATGGCGCGCTGCAGGTGAACCTCCGCTTCTTCGAACTTGTTCTGCAGAAACAGCGCGAATCCGCGCGACGCGTGTGCGTCGGAGAGTTCCGGCTCCAGTGCGAGCGCTTTGCGGCTGGCGTCGTCGGCGGCCGCCACGGATTCCTCTCCCCGGCCCGAGTACAGGCGCAGGAAGGAGTGGCAATCGGCGATGCCGGCATACGCGCGCCCGAAATCGGGATTGATATCGATGGCGCGGGCGAAGAGCTGCAGGGCGATCTCCATGGTCTTGCGGCGGTGCTGGTGGATGAACTGGCGTCCCTGCAGATACAGTTCGTAGGCATCCGAGTACGGGGTGTCGCGCCGCGTCCGGCCGCGCCCCTTCTCCGTGTCCAGATTGATCTCGAGGGCGGCCGCGATCTGCTCCGCGATCTCGTCCTCGATGGCAAAGATATCCCGGATCTCGCGGTCGAAACGCTCGTACCACAGGCGGTAGCCATCCCGCACGTTGATCAACTGCGCCGAGATGCGAACGCGGTCGGCGACGCGCCGCACGCTTCCTTCCAGAACAGCGTCGACACCCAGCTGCGCCCCGATCTCACGGATGTCCGCCGAACGATTCTTGAACTGGAACGCCGAAGTTCGCGAAGCAACGTGAAGGTCCGGAATGTGGCTCAGGGCGCGCAGGATCTCTTCCGCGATGCCGTCGCACAGGAACTCCTGGTCCTTCGCTTCCGACATGTCCTCGAACGGCAGCACCGCCAGCGAGGTACGCGCCGATGCCACCGGGAAACTGCGCGTGATGGCTCCCGGATCCAGCGCCGCCTGCGCGTCGGCCATGTCCTGCACCATCTCCACCATGCGCTCGTAGCGGCGGCGAGTATCGCGCTCCAGCGCCCGCTCGATGATCTTCTCCACCGTCTGCGGCACCGCCGGGTTCACCCGCGACGCGCGCACCGGTTCTTCGTTGAGCACGGCGGTGATCACCTGCGCAATACTCTCTCCCGGAAACGGCGACTTCCCCGTGACCATCTCGTAGAGCACCGCACCCAGCGACCAGATGTCGCCACGCTGGTCCGCGGGGCGTCCACTCAGTTGTTCCGGAGACATGTACGCGGGCGTCCCGATGACCGAGCCGGGATCGGTGATGCGCGCGTCCTTCATGAGCTTGGCCAGGCCGAAGTCGAGGATCTTGATGGTGTCGTCGCGCACGAGCATCAGGTTGGCGGGCTTGATGTCGCGGTGCACGATGAGTTCCTCGTGCGCCGCCGCCAGGCCGCGGCCGGACTGGAGCGCGAGTGCGAGCGCGCGGCCCGCGGGGAGCGGGCCACGGGACAGAACGCGGTCCAGCGTTTCGCCGTCGTAGTAGGCCATGGCGATGAAGATCTCGCCGGCTTCGGTCTCGTCGACTTCGAAGATGGTGCAGATGTTGGGGTGGTCGAGCCGGGACGCTGCCTGTGCTTCCTGCATGAGGCGCTGGCGCAGCGAGGGGTCCGCGAGGGGACGTACGAACTTGAGCGCGATGCGGCGCCCGAGTTTGGTGTCGGTGCCGCGGTACACCTCGCCCATCCCCCCGGAGCCGAGGAGGTCTTCGACCTGGTAGTGGGAGATGATCTGGCCGGTTCGCGTGGTGACTGCCATGGTGCCCCGCTCGTGCAGGTTGCGGGCGGCGGGCCGAACCTGCATTCATAATAATGTACTACGCCGTGCTCCCGATCAAGGTTCCTGCCACCCGCCCGCTCACTCGGCCAGTTGTTGCGGGATGGGATTGTCCGCGTTCGGGAGGTCGTTCACGATGGACGCGATCCACCAGCGGCCGTCCTTCTGGATCAGGTTGACGATGTCGACGCCCACCGTCGGGGGCCGTTCCGAGTCCGTGATGGCGGCCTCGTAAAGCACGTAGATACTGGCGATATCCCGAAATACGGTGGTGTCCATGCGCACGATCTTCTCCGTGAAGCCGCGCTCCGACACGCGCGCCTTCTCGTTGAACGCGACGAAATCGTCAATCCAGCCCTCGAGCGTGAACGTGTCGCTGGCATCCCTGGAAACGCGCAGCACGATCACCGCCTGCGGAATGAACAACGCGCGCACCTGGTCCCAGTCGGTGGTCTGGCCGGGCTCGACGCATACCAGCCGGTACAACTCGCGCACCACCCCTTCGGCCGAGGTGAGGTCCGGCGAAGCGGGCTGCGCGTGGATGGGGGCGGCGATGGACAGGGCAAGGGCAATGGTGGCCAGGGTGGTTTTCATGGCGTAACTATAGCACGCGCAGGCGGGTACCTCCTCCGATCGCCCCTCCGAAATTGGGGTCTTGACGTTACCAATTAGTCACGTTATCATTTAGTCACGTTATCGTGAGACCAACCAACCAACCGACCATGGAGGTCACCGTCATGAATCAGGCCGCAGCAAACGATCTGCACGTCAACATCGAGCAAACCGTCGAGATCAAGGCCGCCCCGGGCGACGTGTTCGAGGGGCTCATCCAGCACATGTGCCGGCTGGAGGGCGAGGAAGGCAACCCGCCGGTGATCCTCAAGCTGGAACGCTGGCCGGGGGGCCGCTGGTTCCGTGACCTCGACGCCGGCAGCGGGCACCTGTGGGGCTTCGTGCAGGCCATCAAGCCGCCCACCCTGCTGGAGATCTTCGGCCCGATGTTCATGTCGAGCCCGGTGGCGGGGCACATCATCGTGCGCCTCTCCCCCATCGCCGGCGGGACGAAGCTCGTGTTCAAGAACGACGTGTTCGGCATGATCCCGTCGGAGTTGAAGGAGGGCCTCAGCGAAGGCTGGGGCGACATGCTCACCCGAATCAAGCGCGATGCCGAGAAGTAGTTCGCAATTATCGGTGCGCCGCTGCGCGGGGCCGGGGTCGTGAGCAACGACCTCGACCCCGTGTGGAAGGCGCTGTCGGACCCGACGCGCCGCGCGATCCTCGACCTGCTGCGCAAGGGGCCGTGCACCACCACCGAAATCGTGGCGCAGTTCCCCGCGTTGTCGCGCTTCGGTGTGATGAAGCACGTGGGCGTGCTGCGCGACGCGGGGCTGGTGCAGACGCGCCAGGAGGGCCGTCGCACGCTCAACAGCCTCAACGCGGTGCCGATCCGCATGATCTACGAACGCTGGGTGAGTGGTTACCAGGACCTGTGGGCGAGCACGCTCACGTCGCTCAAGAAGTCTCTGGAAGGCGATCCCGGCGAGAAACCCTGATCAGCCGGTTCCCTTTTCGCGCGCCGGGTTCTTGTTGTAGTCGGCGGTCTCGCCGGGAGGAATGCTCAGGAACTCCCATTCCGGACCGCGCAACGCGCGCGCGATGAACACGATCTGCCCCACGTGGTAGGCCACGTGCGCGAGCGAACGGTGCAGCGCCTCGGTCACCGGGAGCGGGCTGTCGCGGATGACCACGGAACGGGCGAGGTCGCCGTCGTCCATGCCGGCCAGGGTGGCAAACAGCACCTGCCAGCCTTCCTCCCATTCATCCAGCAACTCGGCGTGGCTCGCATTGCGCGGCAGAAACTCGGCCTCGCGGTTGCGCCACGGCTTTTCGCCGTCGCTGGCGAGAAAATCGGTGAAGCGCGACTTGAGGTTGCCGGAGACGTGCCAGGCCAGGGTGGCCACGGAGTTGACGGTCGCGTTGCCGGGCTGGGCGAGCTGCTCCTCGCTCAGCTGGTGGAACGAGGCCTCCGCCAGGAGCTTGTAGCGGCGGTACTCGGATTCTATCGAGGCGATGACGGGGCGCATGGCACCTCCTGGATGGGGGACGCCTCAATGGTAGCGCGCTGGGGGCGCCGAAACAAGGAGAGAGCATCCCTTGACGCGCCTTCCCCGCCCGTCTATCCTCTGCCCAACATACCAACCGCCGTGCGCCGCGCCTTCGCTTTCGACGCGGCTCAAGGGAAGAGGGTGCAAATCCCTCGCGGTCCCGCCACTGTGATTGGCGAGCCATCCGCCCAGACCACTGGGAGAACCCGGGAAGGGGGCGGAACGGCGTCCGAGCCATCAGCCAGGATACCTGCCGGGGTTGTCACCACCGAACTCCTCTTCGAGGGTTGAGAGGAACGGGATGACACCATCAATCCCACACATCGTTCGCGCGCGCGACCGCTGATACGCGGTCTGGCTGCGTTCATACTTCTCGCTGCCGCGGGGGGCGTTCCTGTTGTCGCCGCCGCGGACGGCGGCGTTCCCGACACCACCTACGTGGTGGCGCCGATTCTCATAGAGGCCGACCGCTCCGACCCGCGCATGCTCACCGACCGCTCGGGGTTCGTGACCACGGTGGATCTCACCGCGCGCCGCGGGCGCGTGGAGGATCTTTCTTCGCTGCTCTCGCAACTGGTGGGCGTGCGCGTGACGCAGTACGGCGGGCTGGGCAGCTTCGCCACCGTTTCCATCCGCGGCTCGTCGGCCATCCAGGTGCGTACGTTCCTGGACGGCATGCCCATGGACGACCCCTACCTCGGCATCACCAACTTCGGCGACCTGCCGCTGGGCGGGGTGGGACGCGTGGAGGTGTACCGCGGCTTCTCGCCGCCGCAGCTGGGCGGCTCGGCCATCGGCGGCGCGGTGCACTTGATTACGCGCGAGGACGGCACGCGCCCGGGGTTCGTCTCCGCCCTGGAGGCCAATCTCTCCGGCGGTTCTTTCGACACGCAGCGCGAGAACGGTTCGCTGTGGCTGAAGCGCGGCGTGTGGCGTTTCTTTGCGCACGCCGCGCACGAGCAGTCCACCGGCGACTACACGTTCTACGACGACAACGACACCCCCTTCAACGCCGACGACAACGAAGAAGCCGTGCGCGTGAACAACGACTTCGACGCGTGGAACGGCATGGCGCGCGTGTCGGCGCAGGTGCCGCGGGTGGCGGAGGTCTCGCTGGCCTACCACGACGCGTCGCGCGAGAACGGCGTGCCGGGGCGGGGCGCGTACCAGTCGACGACTGCGCGTTCGGAGCGACGCCGGCGCATCGGGCAACTGCGCGTGGCCGGTGAACCGGTGGCGGGAAAACAGCTGCACTGGTGGGCCGACGGGTTCTACCAGCAGACCAACGACCAGTTCACCGACCGCGACAGCGACCTGTCGTTGATTGCGACCGACGTCGACAACACGCTGGCGCTATACGGCGGCAGCGCGCGCGCCCGCTGGTACGCGCCGTGGCTGCCGGTGGCGCTGGAGGCGACGTTCAACGGCACCAAGGAGCAGTACCATCCGGTCAACAACCTTCCGCAACCCAGCGAAGGACCCGACCGCTGGCGGCAGTCCACCATTGGTTCGCTGGGTGCGGACGTGTACCTGCTGCAACAGAAGCTGGTTCTCACCGGCGTGTACCGTGCCGAGCGCTATGAGAACGAGTTCTACGACCCGCCGCGCTTTCCCTGGCTGCCGCCCACGCCCCAGGGCCGCGTGTCCTACGACGCCGAGGCGCCCAGCGTGGGGCTGCGCTGGCAGGCGCTGCCATGGTTCGCCATCAAGGGCAACGCGGGACGCTACTATCGCGTGCCCACCTTTCTGGAGCTGTTCGGCACCACCGGCAGTGTCACCGGCAACGCCACGCTGGAACCCGAGCAGGGCGACAACCTCGACGCGGGGGTGGTGATCAGCGCCGGGCGCCTGGGTGCGCTGCGCTCGCTGCTCTTCGAGGCGAGCGTCTTCGACAACACGGCGGAGAACCTCATCCTGTTCTTCCCCAACTCGCAGTACACCAGCAAGCCCGAGAACATCGGTGCGGCGCACATTCAAGGCTTCGAGCTGAGTGCGGCGGCCATGCTTGCGGAACGCGTGGAGGTGTCGGGCTCATACACGCACATGGACACGCGCGACACCGGCAACATCCCCGCCTACCACGGCAAGGAGCTTCCCTCGCGCCCCAACGACGAGGTGACCGCGTCCATTTCCGGCATCCTGGGCACGGCGCGGCTGACCTACGAGTTGCACTACATCGCGTCCAACTGGCTTAACCGCTACAACACGCTGGAGACGCCGGCGCGCACGATACACGGTGCGCTCGCCTCGCTGCGCACGCCGGTGAGCGGGCTGGTCCTCTCGTTGGAGGGGCGCAACCTCACCAACAATCAGATTGTCGACGTGGCGGGCTATCCCCTGCCGGGTCGCTGTTTCTATTCCACCCTGAGCTATCGCTTCGAATAAGGGAGCCATCACCATGCTGAAATATGTCCTCGTCGCACTCGTTTTCGCACCGCTCGCCCTGCACGGTGGCGCCGCGCGGGCCTGCGACTACCTGCTCGTCTCGACCAGCGACTTCTCCACCGGCTCGACATCGTCGCTCAACGTGAACACCAAGGCGGCCACGCTGGACGTGGAGCCGATTCATTCCGATGCGGTGCTGCGCGCCAGCGGCGTCGATGGATTGATCTACGCGGTCAACCGCTCCGGCGGCGACAACATCCAGGTCCTGGACCCATGCAACGCCTTCAACACGCTGCACCAGTACTCCACCGGCAACGGCAGCAACCCGCACGACATCGTGTTCGTTTCGACGACCAAGGCGTACGTCTCGCGCTACGACATGACCAGCGTGCTCATCATGAACCCGCAGACGGGTGCGACACTGGGCACCATCAACCTGGCCACGTTCGCCGACGCCGACGGGCTGCCGGAGATGGACCAGATGTTTCTGGCTGGCAGCTATCTGTGCGTGCTCTTGCAGCGCCTGGACCGCACCAACTTCTACACCCCGGTGGGAACCAGCTACATGGCGGTGATCGACACCGGCACCGACACGGTGGTGGACATGAACCCCGGCATGAACGGCGTGCAGCCGGTGACGCTGCTGCACCCCAACAACTACTCCGAGGTGAATACCCGCACCGTGGGCGCCACCAGCCAGGCGTACTTTTCGTGCGTGGGGTTCTTCGGCGTGCTGGACGGTGCGGTAATCGGCGTGGACATGGCGGATGTGACCTCGCAGTCGGTCATTCTTACCGAGGCGGCGGCGGGCGGCGATATCCTGGACGTGGAGATCATCAACGCCACGCGCGGCTACGCCATCGTCGCCACGCCGTCCTTCACCACCGTGCTGATTGCGTTCAACCCTGCCACGGGCACCAAGACTGGCAACACGCTGTACGCGCCGGGCGGCTACGACCTCAACGACTGCGAACCGGACGACCTGCTCGGCGTGCTGCTGCTGACCGACCGCAAGGTCACCGCGCCGGGAATCCGCTGCTACGACCTCGCCACGGGTGTCGCGCAGGGCGGGTTGATCAACGTGGGCCTGCCGCCCTTCGACATCCTGGTGAGCCACGGGCTTCCGGTTGCGGTGGGTGACTCGCCCGCGCTCACCGCGCTGGGTGCGAACTACCCCAACCCGTTCAACCCGTCCACCACGGTTCCCTTCACGCTGGCGCGCGCGGGGAACGTGACGCTGCGTGTGTACGACGTGTCCGGCCGTGTGGTGGCAACGCTGGTGGACGGTGTGATGCCCGCGGGCGCGCACACCCGCGTGTGGAATGGCCGCAACGACGCGGGCGCCCCGGTGTCGAGCGGGGTGTACTTCTACGAGCTGGTGGCAGGCGACTTCCGGCAGACACGAAAAATGGTTTTGCTGAAGTAGGAACTTTCAGAGTTGCGCATATTTCTGTTGACGAGTTTTGAAAGCAACAATTGCGCGCGCCGTGTCGCGCGACAAACGCGCCGCCACACTCACTCTCGCGCGCGCTGACGCGATGCAATAACAACTGCATCGCTTTTGGTGGCGTGACGCGCGTTCGTGCGGCTGTTCGTGCGTGAGGCCGTCGCAAACACGTCCATTATATTCAGCACAACAGTAACTTCCTCCCGTCATTGACCCGAGCCACATGGAGGTTCTGCTGTGCATACCATTACGGATCATGACCCCGCCGTTCGGCTTCGCACCCTGAGCGACCGCGACCTCAACTCACAGACTATTGCTCTTGCGCGCGACGAGCGTGAGGTCACGGTTCAGTTGCTGCATCACCTGGGCGAGATCGCGCGCCGCAAACTCTACCTCGAACTCGGCTTCAGCTCGCTGCACGACTACTGCACCCGCGGGCTGGAGTACTCGAGCCCGGCTGCCTGCCGGCGCATCCGCGCCGCGCGCTGCATCAAGGAGTTTCCGTCGGTGCTGCCGTTGCTGGAGCGCGGGGAGCTGGATCTGGGCACCATCGCCCTCATCGAGCCGGTGCTGACCGAGGACAACCACGGCGCCGTGGTGGCGCGCGTGCGCGGACGGACCTACCGCCAGGTAAGGCGCGTCGTGGCGGAATACGGGGCGCCGCTGTCGATCCCCGAGGAGCGCATCGAACCGGTGCGGGCGCTGGTGACGCCCTCGGACGTCGACAGGATGCTGTTCGACCGTGAGGTCGATCGCGCCATGCCGCATCCGTCCGGCCGCGCCCATGGCAGCTGGGTCGTATCCGAGCAGAAGATGTTCGTGCAGTTCCTGGCCAGAGAAGAACTCATCGCGAAGTACGAAGAGGCGAAGGCACTGCTCTCGCAAAGCCGCCCCAATGCGTCGTTCGCCGAGGTGCTGGCGGTGTTGCTCGACGAATACATCGAGCGCCGCAGCCCGGCCGCGCGTCAGCGCCGCCGCGAGAAGAAACGTGCCGCGGCCGCAGGTGGCAAATCTTCGACCGTCGGCGCCGACGGTGGACATGAGCGCAGCGACACAACACGCCACATTCCGGTGTGTACCCGCGACGAGATTTTCACGCGCGACGAAGGGCAGTGCACGGCGGGACCAGCGATCCTGCGAACCTGAGACTGCTGTGCGCCGCGCACAACCGGCTCGCCGCCGAGCACACACTCGGCCGGCACGTCATGGCGCGTTACTGGCGACAGGAGTAATTCTCGGGGATCGCGGCGGACCGGCCGCTACTTGCCGCCCAGCGCGAACACCACGCCCACTTCCGGGGCCCAGTCGGTGGCCTTGGAGGTGACGCCGAAGCCGCTGTTGAGCTTTACGATGATGCGGTCGGTGCGGATGTGCCACTGCGCTTCGGGAATGAACGACAACTCGTCCTGGCTTCCCTCGACGCCCAGGTAGATGCGCCACTTCGGCGACAAGCGCTTGAGGTACTCCAGCGCGTACTCGCCCAGGTCCGCCTTGTCCTCTTCCAACGAGTACTCGCCCGCGATACGCAACGTCATCGTCCCGAACGAGAACCCGCGGATCACACCCACACCCAGCTTGAGCTCCCAGTCCGCAGTGCCGATGAGCACCTTGTCCTCCTGCTGCGGCGACACCGCCTCGAAGTAGGCGAACAGCTCGGGGCGGCTCTCCGTCTCGCGCATCAGCCGCGCGCGCAACTGCCCCTCCACGTCGCCGGTGCCGCTCTCCTCGGTCCTTGCGGGTGCGCCGCTGGAATCGTCGGGCGAGGTTTCGAGCGAGGCGTCGATGTACAACGCCGCCTCGAACTCCACCATCAGCCAGTCGCTGATGCCGTAGCCGAAGTAGAGCAGGAACTCGTTGGCGCGGTACTTCCCGCGGAAATCCTCGTCGAGCGGGTACCCGAGTTCGGTGGGTTTGTACTCGAGATCGTCGTCGAGGTAGTACTCGTAGAACGGATAGATCAGCAACTGGTGCTTCGTGATGTAAGTACCGAACATCGACGTCGGCATTCCCGTGCCGCGGTCCTTGAGGTACGCGGGCAGTTCCTCCGCGGGCGCGGCAACCGGCACCATCAATGAGGGGCAAAGAACCAGGATGGAAAGAAAACCAGCAGCTCGGGACATCGCGACACTCCTCCTGAGAAGGACGGTCCGCGGGACGGCGCGTCTCGATGGAGTCATTACGCCCGGCGGCGGGTGTGCGTCAATGAGATTCCTACTGCTCCAGCATGTAGATCTGCCAGAGGTCGCGCGTGCTCTGGTGGAGGAACGGTGCCAGCGCCAGCCGTCCGGTGGGGCCGATGGACTTCTCCAGGTGGCGCAGTTCAGCGAACTGCTCGCGCGTACCCGACGGCGGCGAGGCCTTGAAGCCCGCCTCGCGCATCATCAACAGTCCCTTGGCGCTGATGGCCAGCTCCACATGGATGCGCAGGTAGCACAGCATGTCCACCAGCACCTCCGGTGAGAACTGCTCCTTGATGATCTCCACGTAGTGACCGATGCGGCTCTCGGAGATGCTCCCCGAGGTGATGATCTCCAGCAGTTCCGCATCCACGTCCATCTGCGTGCCCAACCAGCGCTTGGTGGCGCGCTCGCTGCGCCAGAACGCAAACAGCAGGATGGCCGGCAGCGTGGCATACAGCACGATGGTGGTCATCACCGGCGGCAGGATGAAGTGGTTGTACAGCGAGTGCAGCGCGGCCGCCACCAGCAGGCCGGGGATGAACGCGGTCCACTTTCCGCTTACGTCGTACAGGTTCTTGGAGATGATGCCGAAGAGCGCGGTTACGCCACCATGCATGACAGCGGTGCCGAGACCGCGGATAATCCACACGAAGACGCTGCTCGCGTGCAGCGTCTTGATGTAGTAGGTGTTCTCGATGAGCGCGAAGCCCGTCCCCACCGCGAAGGCAACGATGGCCGCGTCCACCAGGAAACCGACGCGCTTGCGCGCTATGAGCCACGCCACCCACACCGCCTTGAGCAGCTCCTCGACGGGCGGCGCCACGTAGCGCGACACCACCGCGCGGTCCAGACCCAGGTGCGAAATCACGGAATCGTTGAGCACCAGGCCCAGCAGCGCGGTGGCGCAACCGATCAGGATGGCCATCATCAGGTTGCGCACGTGCACCAGCTTGTAGCTGTCCAGATAGACCAGGGCGATCAGAAAGAGAACCACCGGCAGGAGGCTCACGAGGAATCGGGTGAGGAGATCGATGATCTGCACGGTTGTGGGCGCGGCCGCGTCTACATGATCTTGAGCGAAATCATGAACTCGGTGTCCATCGCGTGGCCTTCCTCCTTGAAGGCCGCGTAGCCGACGGACAGCGTGGACTCCAGAGCGGAGAAGATGACCAGCCGGAAATCGACCTGTCCGCCCACGTTGCCGGCCTCGCGGCGGAAACCGGTGTCGTCCAGGTTGGTGAGCAGGCCGGTGGCGAACAGGGCCGCGCGCGCGTAGGTGCAGTAAAGCTGGGGAAAGCCCACGCGACGGAAGCGCAGCGGCGGCAGCGTCCACTCGGTCATGAGGCGCGTGAAATTGGTGCCTGCCACCTCGTCGAGCTCCGCGCCCGGGAAGCGCTCGAAATTGCGGTAGCGCTTCACCTCGCGGTGATCGACGTAGTTGTTGCCGAACCCGCCAAAGTAGAAGCTGGCGAAGCTGTCGTCGCGGTCGCCGCGCGAATAGCCCGCCGCACCCCGCAGCCAGATGGACGAGTGGTCGATGGGGGTGAGGAAGCCCACGTCGAGCTCACCGGTGCCCTTGGTGTAGAAGTCGGTGTTCACATAGTTCAAGTCCAGCGCCAGTGACCACTTGATGCCCTTCTCCGCGTCCACCGCGCCAATCGAACTCTGCGTGCGCGAGTAATCGAGGCTGGCGGTGGCGGCGGTGTAGCTGTCGAAGGTGGCCAGCACGTTCTGGTTGTACGGCAGCCGCTCCAGCCCGCCGTAGTACGCCAGGTCGATAGTATAGGAGAGCGACCGCGGCCGGTCGGAAATCAGGTAGTCGTTGCGCTGCACCATGAAGGCGTAGCCCTTGCGGCTGGTCTTGGTGGGACCGAAGTAATCGTAGAAGTCCGCCGGGTTGTACACGGCGCGAAACGTGTGCGGGAAGTGCCGGTACATCAACTCGGCGTGCACGCGCTCGTCATCCGGGCAGTCCAGCGACGGCGACACACCCAGCTTGACGTCGCCCCCGTGCAGTCCCAACGGGTCCATGAGATTCCAGCGCAGGCCCACCGACGGGTACACTTTGTACTGCTCGGTGATGGGATACAGCGACGACGTGGTAACGCTCTTGAACTTGTGGTACGTGCCGCGGTAGGTGGTCACCGAATCCAGGTCCACCTCGCGCGGCGAGCCCAGCTTCCACTCCATGACCACCGGGTGCTCGACGGCCACCTCGTTACCCAGGTAGCGGATGGCGTTCACGTCCTCCAGGGTGGTGTCCGCCACCATCACCGGGCGGAACCCATTGGCGCTGTAGGAGAACACCACCAGCGAGTCACCGTTGGGGATGGGACGGAAGTAGCCCACTTCGGCGTTGGTCACACACTCCATCTTCTCGTTGGCGAAGTCCCAGCGGAACACGTTGGACACACCGGTCTGGTACGACGTGCCGTACAGGTGCCGGCCGTCCGGCGCGAACACGAAGTTGGCGGGGCCGGTCTTGTCGAACTCGTAGAGCACGCTGTAGCCCGCGTTGCCCTTGAGCAGGTCTTCGGTTTCATAGCGCACCAGCTTGACCGACCCGTTGATCTCCAGCATCCCGGAGGTCAGCGTCTTGCCGTCGGGCGAGACATCCACGTCGAAGATGTCGGTGCCGTAGCGGAAGTCCATGATGGGAAGAATGCACTGCCACGCGTTGTACGGCGACGCGATGCGCACCAGGGTGGAGATGCCGTTGTGGTGCTGCACCCCCCACAGGATGCTGTCGGCCGGGCTGTAGGCAAGATCGCCGATGCGGCAGTCCGTCACCAGGCGCGTGGACACCTTCGTGTCCACGTCCAGCGCATTCAAGTCGCGCCAGTGCTTGCCGTTGTTGGTGGTATAGAAGAGCCTGCGCGAGGCCTCGTCGAAGGCCAGCGAGGTCACGTAGTACAGCGCAGGCGTCTGCACGTTGTGGATCTTCTCGATCTCTCCGGTGGCGAGGTCGATGCCGGCCACGTGCGCAAACTCGCCCGGATAGTTGACGGCCACCAGCAGGCGGTTCTTCTGGTGGTCGATGAACCCACGCGACACCGATCCCAGCGCCTGCTCGAACACGGCGCGCTCCTGCGTGATCGGATACTCACGGATGACGCCCAGGTTGTGGTTCTGCCAGTCGTGTTCGAACGCGATCCATGCCTTCCATTCGTCGTCGAGCCCCACGCCGAACACCTTCTTGAACTGGCTGGCGTAGTACGCCTTGGAGTCGTCGGTGCGGTTGACCCACGCGATGACCTTCTCGGGGCCGTACTTGAGGGCCAGGTGCGACATGAAGCGCGTGCCGTACAGGTACGAGTTCTGGCCGATCTGGAAGTCGCTCGAGGTTCCCTCGGACTCCAGGCCGACCACGTCATAGAAGTAGGCGTCGTCGCGCACCATGGCGCGGAAGGTCATTTCGTCGTATCCGGCCAGCGAGCGCCCGATGCCGCCGGCCAGCCACGTCTCGATGAACACCGCGATGCCCTCGTGGTACCAGCGCGGCGCAAAGCGGCGCGGGCTGGTGAGGTACGCGTAGATCATCGATTCGGGATTGTCCGATTCCGCGAGAACCTTGCCCTGGAAGATCCCGCGCCACACCCGGTCGAGGTGCGACGCCTTCTCGGACGCCACCACGTGGAACAGCTCGTGGTTGATCACCCAGTTGAAGCGCTCGTTGGTGGGACAGGTCTCATACACGTATTCAAACGGCTCGATGCCGAGGGTGAGGTAGTTGTTGGGAATGGTGGACGTGCCCGCGTAGCCGTAGTCGTCGAAGTCCTGCAGCAGGATGGTGACGTGCTCGTAGGGCTGGTAGCCCACGAAGCCGTGGTAGAACGCCATCGAGTTCTCGAAGCAGCGCACCAGGTGCGGGATGATGTAGGCGTGCTCGGGGTCGTAGTAGATGACCCGCATGTGCCGGGTCTCGACGGATTGGAAGTCGAGCTGCGCGCGGGAGCGCAACGGCAGGACCACGACGAGCAGCGCGGCCAGGAGGATGCTCAGGGTTCGGGGGCGCATCGGGTGTTGGGGCGCCCGGGCTCCCCGCGCCGGCCGCCGGAGGAGTGTACCGCAAAAGCATTCGGGGCGCCACGGTTCATCGCCGCGGCGCCCCGGTTGTCTCACTGCACGACCAAGGAGCAAGTGAACGGTGATGCTACTTCTTGGATGCCTCCACGTTCGTACGCTCCATGGCATCCGACTTCTCCATCGAGAAGCTCGTCCGCTCCGCGACCAGCGCACGCTCGAACACCTGCGCGCGCTCCATCTCGGGCGCACGGCCCAGGAGGTCGGCCTTCTGCTGCGGGGTGGCACGGCCCAGGATGGCGGTGCGCTCGTTGACGTCGCAGCGGCCCAGCAGGGCCACGCGCTCGGCCGGGGTCGACCGCTGGTACACGGCCGCCAGACCGCCGGTGAGACGATCCAGAGCCTCGGCGCGCTGCTGCACGTTCATGCGCTCGAAGTCGGCCTGCGTGATGTTGGCCCGCGCGAGGATCGACGAACGCTCCGCCGGATCCAGGCGACCAAACATCGCGACGCGCTCTTCGGGGGTCGAACGGCCCAGCATGGCCGCGCGCTCGGCGGGCGTGGCACGCTGGTAGATGGCCGCCAGACCGCCGGTGAGACGATCCAGAGCCTCGGCGCGCTGCTGCACGTTCATGCGCTCGAAGTCGGCCTGGGTGACGTTGGCCTTCGCCAGAATCGAGGAACGCTCCTCAGGCGTGCAACGTCCGAACATGGCGACACGCTCTTCCGGCGTGGCGCGGCCCAGCAGGGCAACCTGATCGACCGCGTTGGCGCGCTCGAGGATGGCCTGACGCTCGGCAACGGAGGCACGCTCGAAGATGGCGGCCTTGTCGGCCGGGCTCACGCGATCCAGCATGGCCGCGCGGCCTTCGATGGACATCCTGCCGAACACGGACGCACGCTCGGCGGGCGTCGCACGCTCAAACAGGCTCACACGCTCGGCCGGAGTCGAGCGGCCGATGACCTCGGCACGCTGCGCGACGGTGGCGCGATCGTAGAACTTCACGCGCTCGGTGGCGTCGAAGCGGCCCATCATGTTGACGCGCTCGGCGGGCGTGGAACGCTCGAAGAGGCCGGCCTTCTGCTCGACGGACATACGATCGAGCAGGTTGGACCTCTCCTGAACACTCGCGCGCTCATACGAAGCCGCATCGATGCCGGCACGCTCGAACGCCTTGGTCCGCTCGGCCGCATCCATGCGACCGACCATCGCGACGCGCTCTTCCGGCGTGGCGCGGCCCATAATGCTGGCACGCTCGGCCGGGGTGCACCTCTCGAGAATCGCGGACTTCTGCTCGGGCGTGGCACGCTCAAAGTAGCGCAGGCGCTCCTGGGCGGAGCAACGGCCGAACACGTTGGCCAGCTCGTCGAGGGTTGCTTCCTCGTTGAGCCAGGTTGCGAATGCGTCATCCGGCGCCGACGTGGTGCCGTCAATGACGACGTCCTGCGGCGTGATCTGCTCGGAGCGGTACTTCTCGACCGTTCCGATGGCACCGGTTAGATCGTCGTTGGTCGGGGTACCCGTCCTGTTGGACGAGAAGAATGCGACCGCGGCAATGATGACCACGCTCGCGGTAATCAAAAGGGTCGTGGACTTCCTTGACATGGCACTTACCTCCTTGGCAGTGGGGACAAACAGCTCTTTGCTATCTCTGCTCGGAATACAAAAGGCCGGGCGAGGAAGTTGGTGCGACGGGGAGCGATCGTCGCCCGGGTGAACGGACTCTACTGACGGACCGGCGAGGCGGTCCGTTCGACCAGCACCCCACCATCTCTAACTACCTTTAAGACAACGGACTCCACCGGTTCGGCACGCCCCGAAAGGACGATTCGGTAGGTCCCCGCGCCGGTCTGCCGGCCGTGGACCTCGCCCTCGCGGGCGCCGAACACCGCGGCGCCACCCGGCGCCTCGATACGGCTGACCGCCAGGTCGCCACCGAATCCCAGGGTCCAGTCGACCGGATGGGGGGCGTCGAGGCGGGCATCTATAACCGTAACTCCATGTTCTGTATATAGGTTAATAGATCCATCCAGCCCGTCCGCCGCGGCGTCGAGGACGATGGCGGCGTCGGGCGGGGGCGTGGGGCTGGACATGGTGCCGGAGAGCGCCGCCGGGTCGATTCCCCGGGACGCCTCCCAGCTGCCCGAGCGGCCGAACTGGACCGCGGCCAGCAGGAAAACGCCCGTGGCCAGGCCCATGGCAAACGTGCCCAGGACGCGCCGGCGGCGCGGCGCAAACAGCCCCTGCATCCATCCGGCCAGGCCGGCTTCCGGCGCGGGCGAACGAACCGCCCCGTCGACCGCGGCCATGATGCGCGGGTGCAGCTGCGGCGGCGGCTCCACCAGGGGCCGGGCCTCGAGGCTCCTCACCACGCGGCCGAGTTCTTCGAAGTGCGATGCGGCGACCGGGCTGGCGGCCAGGTGGCGGCGCAGTTCCTCTCGCTGCGCGTCCGTCGCCGTGCCGTCCAGCTCCAGATTCATCAGCTCGATGGTTCTTGGCTCGATCATCGCGTTACCCCCCGTGCGGTGAGAACATCCTTGAGCTGCTGGCGAGCCGTAAAGAGACGGGATTTGACCGTCTTCTCGGGGATATCGAGGATCTCGGCGATCTCCTGGTAGGAGAAGTCGTGGAAGTGCCGGAGCACGATGACCATTCTGTAATCCAGTGTCAGCACTTCAATTGCCCTCTCGATTTCCTCGCTCAGTATCTCCGCGTTGCGCTGTTCTTCCTGGGTCGGCGGCAGCGCGGCGGTCACGCCACTCTCGTACTCGTCCTGGCGCCGCGTCTTCTTGGACGCGTTGATCGACTCGTTGATGGCGATGCGATAGATCCAACTGAAGAACTCCCGTTTTTCATCGAACGATTCGAGCTTCTCGTACGCCTTGACGAACACCGTCTGCGAAATGTCCATCGCGTCGTCTGGATCCTTGAGAATGCGAAGCGCCACGTTATAGATGGGCTTCTCATACTTCCGGACCAGCGTCTCGAAGGCCCGCTGGTTACCGGAGAGGCATTCCCGCACCAGTTCCGCGTCGGTATGCGCCTTCAACGAGGACATACAACCGTCACCGGGTGGAAGTTGGAGGAATTCTGGGGGGTTCGGGAATTCAAGGGGGCGGCCCTTCCGATTGCTACTCTATAAGAAACACGTTGTCGAAGCCGGCAATGCGGAAGATCTCGCGGATGTGCCGGTTGAGATTGACCAGTTTCAGCGAGTGCCCGGCGTCCGAGAGCCGTTTCTGCACGCCCAGCAGCACACCCATCCCCGCGCTGGAGATATAGTCGAGGCCGGAAAAGTCCACCACGCACGACGCCTGCACGGACTTCATCTCCTCGCGGACCCGGTCCACCTGCGCGGCGTCCAGCCGTCCCGAAAAGAGAAACTCGCCGCCCGGCCCCCGCTGCATGTCGAACATCAACGCCCTCCCAGGTGTTTGGTGAGCCGCAGGTGCGCGGCTCCGTCACGGTGCTCGTAGGTCACGCTGTCCATGACCTTGCGCACCAGGTGCAGGCCGATTCCGCCCGGAACGCGCTCTGCCAGGGGCAGATCCGGGTCCACGTCGGCCGCTTCCGTGGGATCGAACTCGTCCGCCCCGGCGTGGTCCAGCAGGATCACCAGGTCGCTGCCGCACACCGAGAGGTCGATGAAGACCTCATCCGCGCCCCCGCCGTACTTCACCATGTTGGTGAACAGTTCCTCCACGGCAAGGTTGACGGCGAACACGGCGTCCTCGGCCAGGCGCTCGCGGCCCGCGAAGTCACCAATGAACTCGAAGAGGGACTCCAGCGAGCCCAGGTTGCGCTTGAACGATCGCTGCATGGATTGGTCGAAACAGGACGCCAACAAGATTACCACATCGGGCGGGGGCGTGCATTCGCGCGTCACTCGTCGCCGCGGACCTTGCCCCGTAGACGTTTGGTGCCGGAGCGGCGGCGCTTGACCTCCACCCGGCGCTCCCTGGAGGCCCGGGTGGGCTTGGTCTTGCGGCGCGGGCGCGGCGGGGTGGCCGCGGCGCGGATCATCTCCACCAGCCGTTCGATGGCGTCGGCGCGGTTGCGTTCCTGGGTGCGGTGACGGCGCGCCTCGATGACGAGGATGCCGTCGCGGGTGAGGCGGTTGCCGGCCTTCGCCGCCAACCGGGCGCGGACGTCGTCGGGCAGCGACGGCGAGCGGGCCACGTCGAAACGCAGCTGCACCGCCGTCGCCACCTTGTTCACGTTCTGCCCGCCGGGCCCGGACGCGCGCACAAAGGAAAGCTCGATCTCGCTCTCGTCGATCTCGATGCGCGGGGTGATCCGGATCATGCCGGGAGTTTACTTCAAAAGCACCATCTTGCGCGTCTGCGTCGTCGTGCCCGCATCGAGGCGGTAGAAGTACACGCCGCTCGCCATCGGACGGCCGGCGTCGTCGCGGCCGTCGAAGGTGACGTCGTGCGCGCCCGCGCCCTGGCTGGTTTCAACCAGGGTGCGCACCAGCCGGCCCGCCGCGTCGAACACGCGCAGGCGCACGTCGCCCGCCGCCGCCAACTCGTAACGAATGGTGGTCGACGGGTTGAACGGGTTGGGATGGTTGGTGTGCAGGGTGGTTGCGAGGTTCGGGCCATCCCCCACCGCGGTCTGGATGGGCATCAGTTGCACGTTGGTATTGCAGGTCTCGGTGCCGTAGGTGAGGTTGACTTCCAGCGTGTCCGGCTGATAGCCGTCCGCCTCGAACACGATGGTCGCCATCTCCGACGGTCCCGAGCCCGCGTCTTCCATGTAGCGGAAGAAGTAGCGCCCGCCGTCCGGCACCTCCTGCAGGAACCCGCGCTCCAGCGACCGCGCGCTGAAGGCGGGGATGACCTGGTCGGTGAGCAGGTCGTAGACGTGGCCGCACAGACCCGCCACGTCAAATGATTGGGTGATGCTGGTGTTGCACGAGAGCCGCCCGTCGCACGACACCTCGAAGTAGTCCTCCCAGGTGGCGCGGAAGTTGGCCACCTGGTCGAGCTGCGTCTGCGTGGGCGCGGTTCCCGCCTGCAGCAGCAGGATGAAGCCCTGGCGCAGGTCGTGCTGCTCGTTGGCTACGGTGGGGGTGCGCGCGCCTTCATAGGCGATGATGTCCTCAACGGTAACGGGTACGTAGGAGCCGGTGGCATTCGCACCCATCACCGGCGTTCCCACCGAACGCGCGGTCGGGGTGTTGTTGGACGGGCTCGAAATATAATAGAAGTCCTTCACCTCTTCGGCCGTGCGCAGGCCGAAGGTGTACTCGTCGAGCTGCGAGAAGTAGTCGATGGTGGTCGGGCAGGTGTAGGTGCTGCCGGACACCAGCTGCCAGTTGCCGCCCTCGAGCGAGCTGTGGTCGACGTCCACGTAGTAGCTCCAGTGCGCATCGCTGCGGCCCAGGATGAGGTTGCTGCCGCCGCCACCGGAATCAAAGTACGTGAACGCGCCCCAGCGGTGACCCGCCTCCTGCGCCATGATGGTGAGGAAGTTGTTCCCCTTGCCGAAAAAGCGGTTGAAGGGGTCCAGCGGCCACGCCGCCAGCCGGTTCATGTTACAGCGGCTCTCGAGCACGCTGTTGCTCCCGTACTGGTTGCTGGTGTCGAAGATGCCCAGGCCGATGCCGGTGACATCGTTGGAGATGTTCAGCTCGTTGGCGAACCCGGACATGCTCTGGGAGAAGTTGGTGAAGAACACCAGCTGGAAGAAGTCGTCCGGGAACTGCTGGTAGAAGCGCTGGAATAGCGCCACCTCGTTCACCGCCGGCGTCGCGAAGTTGTAGTACTCCTCGTAGGCGCCCGAGCCGGGCGCGGTCACATGCGGCAGCCCCGCGGAGAACGAAATGGGGTCGAGCGATGCGCTGCCACCCGGGTGGAAACCCAATGCGATAGGCGTGCCGCCGTTCTGCAGCGTCGAGGTGATGGTCCCGTAGGTATAGCGGAAGGCGCCGCTGGGGTAGATCACCAGCTGGAACGTGTTGACCTTGGTGGTGCCGTACTCGGGCACGTTGCTCCACGTCACCGTGTACTTGGACACCTCGCTCTTCACGTACACCCCGCCGCTCGCGGCCGGGTTGAGGTCCATGTGGTACGGCGCCAGCTTGGCGGTCTCGCTGAAGAAGTCCGCGTTGTCGAAGAACCCGGACGGATTGAGCGGGCCGCCGAAGGCCACGCCGCCGTTGCCGCCCACGTACATCTGGTTCCAGTTGCTGCCCCCGTACGGAAAGCTGAAGAGCAGGTTGACGATGACCGCGCCGTCATCGCCGGTGGCCACGGTGCTCCCCAGCACGGCATCGTACTGGGAGGCCTGCTGGGTGATGGTGTAGCCGCCGCCGGTGGGCGTGAAATCGAAGGTCTGGGTTGGCGTGTCGAAGGCGTTCAGACCGCTGTAGGTCAGGGTGCCGTCGTCCTCGACGATCCACACATCGTTGTACACATAGTCGAGCGCCAGTTGCACGGGGCGCTTGCCGGTGCGCACCTCGTTCTGGACGCGGTCGTTGAGCGCCTTGCGCCATGCGTGCTCGGCCTGGTTTCCTTTATAGGTGCCACAGTCGAACAGGGTCTCCCCGATGATGCTGACACCACTGGGCGAGCCGTCGCCCAGCGGGAGCCGCCCATCGCGGAGTGCGGCGGACGCGGAAACCGCGCCGCACGCGACAAGCCCAACGACCAGCAATGCAACTCGGGACGGGATGCAGAAACGCGGGATCACTCGAAGCACGGCGGCCTCCTGACGGTTTCGAGGGTGGACCCAGACAAACAAGGTGGGGGACGATTCGGAGACTATTTTCTCACAGGTCGCACCGGCAGCGCAACCCGCGGCGTCAGGGGTTCTGCTGCTTGCGCGGCCCCGCGAAGAGGTCGAAACGGAGAAGACGACCATCGAGTCCGCCATTGGCCAGCGGCTTCTTCCACGCGGGGCGCAGGCCCACCGACTTGACGAGCTCGCGGTTGCCGAAGTACACGAACGCCGCCGAACCCGCGCAGCGCCGCTTGAGGAAGTCACCGAAGGCGCCGATGAACTCGGGCATGGCGTCGCGGCGTCCGATGCGCAGCCCGTAGGGCGGGTTGCACACGATGGTCTCCCCCTCGATGCGCTCGATGTCCTCGAAGCGCCGCCGCTCCACCCGTACCCCCCGCCCGCCCGGCAGGCGCGAGAGGTTGGCGCGCGCCGCGCGCACCGCGGCGGGGTCGGCGTCGCCGCCGCGGATGAGCCCCTCGGGAAGCCCGCGCACCGCCGCGTCGATTTCCCCGCGCATCTTTCTCCACAGTGCGGCGTCGTGGTCGGGCAGGAATTCAAACCCCATGCGTTCGCGCAGGAACCCGGCGGGAACGCGGCAGTGTCTCATTAAAGCCTCGCACAAGAGCGTCCCCGAACCGCACATGGGGTCCACCAGCGGTGTCTCGCCGTCCCAACCCGTCATGGCGATCAGGATGGCGGCCACGGTTTCCTGCATGGGCGCCTCCACTTTGTCCACACGGTATCCTCTGCGGTGCATGCTGCCGCCGGAAACGTCGAGGCCTATCACCGCGCGGTTTGCGTGCAGGTAGAGGTTGATCCACACGTCGGGCCGGGTGGGGTCGATGCTGGGGCGCGCGCCGGTCTTGTCGCGGAACTGGTCGACCACGGCGTCCTTCACGGTGAGTGCCGCGTACTGCGAATGACGGATGGCGCTGTTGGAGATGGTTGCGAAAACGGCGAAGGTGTTGTGGTTGGCGATGAATTGCGACCAGTCGATGGACTGCGCGCGCTTGTAGAGATACTCGGTTGTATGGCAGCTGAAGTGCGACAGGGGAGCGAGCACGCGGTTGACGGTGAGTGCGGAGTAGGTGATGCGATACAACGCCTCGCGCTGCGCGGCAAAGTAGATGCCACGGTAGCCGGGTGTTACCTCGTCGGCGCCCAGCGCCAGCAGCTCCGCGGAGGCGACTTCTTCGCCGCCGTCGGGCACCTGCGCAAAGTAGCGCGCGTCCTGCTGGTAGTCGTACATCTGGCGCCGCGCGTCTACCAGCGGCCCGCGTAGTCGAGCGTGGCGGGTGCGGTCTTCACGGCGAGGCGTGCATAGCGAACCGCCACAATCTGACGGACGTGCAGCAGGTCGTGCGCGGCCCAGTTGTGCAGCAGCCCCCACGCCGACAGCACGCCCGCGGTGGGGTGGGTGCACGCCTGGTCCCAGTTGGCGCTGCCCTGCGTCACCAGCCACGCCACCGAACGCTGGCGCTCGGCGAGGAACTCGCCGGTCAAATCGGACAGCGCGCGCGCGTTGAAGTTCTTCTCGCGAACCCAGCCCTCGGGGTCGATGGGCGGCCACGGCCGCGTGGGATCCTCCAGCAGAATCTGCACGCGCTGACGGAAGTCGTGGCGCTCCTCGTCAATCAGGTGCCCGAAGATGTCGTTGATGGACCACTTCTCCGGCGTGAGCTTCCAGCGCGACTCATCGCCGTCCACGTCTTCCACCAGCGCCGTCAGCGCATCCGCGCTCGCCACCAGCCGCCGCGCAACCGCCGCCACATCCGGCGCACTCATGGCTTCCTGCTCCGGTGCACGCCCAGTTCGATGTAGGGCTTGAAGCGCTCGATCAGGAAATGCCGCCACACCTTCTCCACCACCGCGGCCCAGCCCGGTTCCACGTGGCCCGCCGCCTGCACCTGCAGCGTGAGTTGGGTGGAGTCCGCGCCCACCGGTTCGAAGTTGTACGTGTACACGCCCATGAAGGCGTTGCCGGCGAGCCCCAGCGGCCCCTCCATGCGCAGGATCTTGGGACGGTCCACGTACGTCACCACCGCGTGGCGCACGCCGTTGCCCTTGTCGTCGAAGTACTCGTAGAAGCCGCCGCCCACGATGGGCTCCACGTAGAACTTGGCGGGGTTGCCCGAAAACGAATGGTCCCACCAGCCGCTGATGTCGCCGGTGATGGCGCCGAAGATCTCGTCCGGTGTTCCCGGCAGCGACAGGGTGACGTCGAACGCAAACGCACCGTAGGGCAGCTCGCGCGGTTCCGCGCGCGCCACACTGGCGAACGACAGCACGATAACGACGGATATGAACAGACTCGCCTTCACGTGACCGCCTCCTTTTTCTAGTACTTCGCGAGGATGGGAAGCACTTCGCTCTGCGGACCACCGGTCACGTGGACCTCTCCGTCCCCGTCCACGAACACGTCCACTTCCAGTCGCACCCCGAACTCCGGCAGGTAGATGCCCGGCTCCACCGAGAAGCAGGTGCGTTTCATGATAAGGCGCTCGTCGTGCGTCTCCAGGTTGTCCATGTTGGCGCCGTTGCCGTGCGTCTCCTGGCCGATGCTGTGCCCGGTGCGGTGCACGAAGTACTCGCCGTAGCCCGCCTTCTGGATGACATTGCGCGACGCGTCGTCCACTTCCCAGCCGTGCAGCGGGCGCTTCTCCTTGAACGCGCGTTTCACACAGTCCACCGCCGCATCGCGCGCGTCGCGGACGATGTTGAAGACTTTCGTGTACTCGTCGGGCACGGTCTTGCCCATGAAGCCCATGCGGGTGATGTCGCTGTAGACCCCGCGCGGGCGGTCCATCTTGGCCCACAGGTCCACCAGCACCAGGTCGCCCTCGCGGATCTGGCTGTCCTTCATGGGAACCGGTTCGTAGTGGGGATCGCCGGCGTGCGGCCCCACGCCCACGATGGGCGGGTGATAGGTGGTCATGCCGTGGCGCTTGAAGTGCTCCATGATGGCCGCCTGCACGCCCACCTCGCTGACGGGTTTGCCGGCGCGCACACCGTCGGCCATCATCTTCCACGCCAGCTCGAAGGCGGCGTCGTTGTGCGCGTCGGCCTCGAGGTGCATCTTCCACTGCTCCTCGTCCCAGGTGGCCTCGAACAACTGGATGAGGTCGCCGGAGGATTCCAGCGAGACGCGGGTGCTCTTCACCAGTTCGATGGTGCCGCCGTCCACCTGCGACACGTAGGGGATGGCGTTCTTCGGCGAGTACTCCATGGCCACGCGTTTGAACGGTGCTACCAGTTCCTTCACGCCCGCCTCCAGTTCCTGCCACAGCAAATAGACCTTCTTCTCACCGGGCAGGTGATCGAGTGTGCCGGACTCGATGCGGTGCACGAGTTTCTTCGGCGTTCCCTTTGCCGGCACCAGGTAGAAGAAGCGGCGCGACGCCATTCCCTTTCCGTCCAGGTCGAGGATGCGCAGCGCCAGCGTGTTGTTGCCGCGGAAGTCGTAGAAGAGCCATGCGTCCAGGCCCAGTTCAGTGAGCGCGCTTTGAATGGCTTTCAGGTCGAACATGTTGTTGTCTCCTTTATGGACTTTCCGCGCCCGCCCTAGCGGGCGCCGATGAGCTCGATGAGGTTTTGCACCGCCATGGCGGTGCCGACCAGGAGCAGAAACACCCCGAACGCGGGCCGCAACCGGTGCGACGGGAGCGGCTTGCCCAGCCGCTCGCCGATGAATGCGCCCGCCGCGGTAAACGCGGCCACGGTTGCGGTCAGCCCGGCGGGAAACGATTCGTGGGCCGCGAACCCGATGAAGCCGCCCAGCGAATTGATGGTGATCACCAGCAGCGAGGTGCCGATGGCGAGCTTCACGTCCACACCGCACACCAGCACCAGCGCGGGCACCAGCAGGAAGCCACCGCCCACACCGATGAGCCCGGTGAAGAACCCCAGCGTGAACGCCACCACGATGACTCTGGGAAGATCGATGTGCGTCACCGGCACGCGGGCCGCCTCGGGCGAACGCCGTTTTATCATGGCCACCGACGCCGTCACCACCACGATGGCAAAAATGGTGAGCAGCACGGTCTCGGGTACCAGTTCCGCCACCCGCCCGCCGAGGTACGATCCCACGATGCCGACCGCCGCCCAGCGCAGGCCGATCTTCCAGCTCACGTTGCGCGAGCGCGCGTGCGCCAGTGTGGCCGTGCCGCCGGTGAGTACCAGAATGAGCAGGGACATCCCCAGCGCCATCTTCACCGGGAGGCCCAGAAAGTAGACGAGAATGGGGACGAGGAGGATGGAGCCGCCCGCTCCGAACACGCCGAAGAAGATTCCGGCGGCGAAGACGAGTCCGCCCGCTGCGAGGATGTGCATCCCGGCAGTATAGCGCAGGCGACGCGCGGTAGAAACCGCGGCTTACGGGGTGGCGTGACTTTCGTCGTAGAGGCGGCAGCCCTCCATGAGGACGCCTTCGGTGGACTCCTGCACGTTGACGGGCGGGAACTCGGAGACCACCTCCACCGCGAAGGCGCCTTCGTCCCCCCACGCGATCACGCGGTAGACCGCCTCCACCCCCTCCAGCCCGTCGGAGCGCGCGTGGCACAGGCGGCCGTCCTCCATGAAGAGGGTGGCCTTCTCGTCTTCACCCCGCCACACGTCCAGGCGCACCGACTTGCGGCTCTGCGAGAGGCTCTGCACCAGGTCCACGAACGACAGCGCCGAGAACGTGCCGCGGAAACCGGGCGCGCTGCCGGAGCGCCCGCGTTCGCGCGCGCGTACCGCCCGCACCACGCGAGCCGCCACCACACCGAAGTCGTGCGGCGGCACCAGCACGTCGTCGAAACCGGCGTCGATCAGGTCGAGCGTGAAAGACGCCTCGCCGGAGTCCACCAGCGCGTAGACCAGCAGATCCGGCACCAGGCGCAGGATGACGCTGGAACGGGCCGCGTCCACGCCCAGGGTGGCGAAGTCCACGATGACCGCCACCGGCGGCGAGGTTTCGCACGCCGCGGCGGCCTCCGCCAGCGCCTTCATGTGGGTGACGTGGATGCCCAGGCCGCCAAAGCGTGTGCCGATTTCGCGCGCGCGATCGCGCGACGCCGTCACCACGATCACGTCCAACCGCTCCATGGCGTCGATGGCGGCGGTGCCGCCCTCGATGAGGCGGATGTACGCCTCCACGATGTCGAGCGACGCCAGCCGTCCGCTCACCGCGCGCAGGGCGCCCTTGACGTCGCGCGGTTGCTCCATGGGGTCGGCGCCCGCCGACAGCATGTGGCGTTGCCACGCCAGCGCGAGTATCTGCGCGGCCAGGTCCAGTTCCGAACGCGCGGCCTCCGTCTTGCCCGGCTTCTCGTCGCCCAGGTGCAACAGCGCCGCCTTGTTGACCAGCGCATCCAGGGGCCAGGGGAAGTTGAGCTGCCGCGCCAGCGACAGCGCGCGCGCAAAGTCCGGCGCGGCGGCCTCGCCCTCGCGGGGGGCGAGCAGCCAGGCCGCAATCTGGGTTCCGTCGGAGGCCAGGCGGCGCAGGCCCACCGAGCGCGCCAGTTCGCGCACGTCGCGCGCGATCAACGCGTGCGGCGCCATCACCTCGGCGGCGGTGGCCTCGCCGGCAATCATCTGCACCGCGGAAAACACCGAGCGCACCATGCTGCCGTACGGCACCGGGTTGTCGAGCAGACTCGACATGACCGAGTTGAGCACGCTGATTTCCGCCCCGTAGGTCGTGAGCCCGCCGCCCGACGCCCAGGTGGAGAACTCTTCCAGCATCTCCTGCGCCACCAGAATGTGGTCCACCGGTTCGCCGGCCAGCGCGTGCTCAAGTTCTTCGCGACAGCTCACCACAATGGAGCGGCAGCCCTCGCGGCGCAGAATGGGCGTGAGGTAGTTGCGCAGCGCCGCCGAACCGGACACGATGAGCGCGAGGCGCTCGCGGGGCGCATCGGACGCGTCGGGCGTGTCGCCGCGATCCGCCACCTCGTCGGCGGCAAACAGCTCCGGCAGTTCGATGCGGGGTCGGGCTTCGTCGGAGGGCTTGCTGGTGCGTCGCGTCATACCATCTCGGCGTCCACCGTGACCAGCTTGGCCTGCTTGGGCGCGCCGGCCAGCATGCCCGCCGGATCGGCGGCGAACCGCGCCGCCTCTTCGGCGGTGACGATCTTCTGCGTGACCAGTTCGCGCAGGTGCTGGTCCAGCATCTGCATGCCTTCCTTCCTGGCGGTCATGATGACGTTGGGCACCAGGTGGCTCTTGCCCTCGCGGATCAGGTTGCGCACCGCGTGGGTGCCCACCATGATCTCGAAGGCCGCAATGCGGCCGTTGCCGTCGGCGCGGCGCAGCAACTGCTGCGAGCAGATGCCCACCAGCACCTCGGAGAGTGTCAGCCGCATGGCGGGCTGCTGGTCCACCGGGAACGCATCGGCAACGCGGCTGATGGTCTGCGCGGCGGACTTGGTGTGCAAGGTGCCCATCACCAGCAGGCCCAGTTCGGCCGCGGTGAGCGCGAGTGAAATGGTTTCCAGGTCGCGCATCTCTCCCACCAGGATCACGTTGGGATCTTCGCGCAAGGCACCGCGCAACGCGGCCGCGAACGACTGGCTGTGCTCGCCGATCTGGCGCTGGTTGATGAGCGAGTTCTTGTTTTCGTGGATGAACTCCAGGGGATCTTCCAGCGTGATCATGTGGTAGTTCATGTAGTCGTTGAGATAATCCACCATGGCGGCCAGCGTGGTGGACTTGCCCGAGTTGGTGGGCCCGGTCACCAGAATCAGGCCGCTGCGCGACTTGAGCATCTTCTTGATGACGTCTGGAAATCCCAGCGACTCAAGCGTGGGAATGTTGTGCGGGATGATCCGGAACGTGGCCGCAACACCGGGGTGCTTGCGAAACACGTTGATACGGAACCGCGCCACGTTGGGCAGCGTGTAGGCGCAGTCGAGCTCGCCGTTCTTCTCCAGCAGCTCCACCTGGGCGTCGGACAGCAGTTCGTACACGAGCACCTTGGTCTCGTCCTCGGTCAGCGCGCGGTGGTTGGTCTTCTCCAGCACCCCGTTGATGCGCAGCATCGGCTCGAAACCGGTGCCGATGTGCAGATCGGAGGCGCAGTGCTCCTGCATGATGCGAAGAAAGGCGTCTATCTTGGCCATGGATGAAACCGTCCCCGGGTTGTCTCACCGACGCGCGGAAATGCGCGGGCCGCTCCCCGCGCGGCGGGCTGCAAGGAACGTGCCCCCGCTTGCGCCCGCCGGGCGCTGCAAGCTATTGGTTCTTAATGCGATAAGGATGTGTCCGCGCGACCGCGCCGCCCGCGGACGCGAATCGTTTCAATTTGCACGGCAGGGGATGCTCTAGTCTTCCACGGGGGTGACGTCGAGGTCGTGGCGGTGGCCGCCGTTGCGGAGCACGGTGAGCACGAGTGGTGTGCCCGGCGTCGCCCGGGAGAGGATGCGCTGCAGGTCGTCGACGGTGCTCATGCCGGCGCCGTCGATGGCGACGATGAGATCGTCTGCGCGGACGCCCGCGCGTTCGGCGGGCCCGCGCGCGCGCACCGAGGACACGCGCACCGCGGTGGGCCGGTCGAGATCGAAGCTGCGCTGCACGCGCCGGTTCACCGGACGCGTTTCCGCCACGACGCCCAGCACCGCGCGCCGCACGCGCCCCTTCGTCATGAGTTCGCCCACCACCCAGGTCATTGTCGTGGAGGGAATGGCGAAGCACAGTCCCTGCGCCATGCGGATCATCGCCGTGTTGACACCCACCACCGATCCGCGGCTGTCGACCAGCGGGCCGCCCGAGTTGCCGGGGTTCAAGGCCACGTCGGTCTGGATCACGTTCTCGATGAGCCGTCCGGTACGGCCGCGCAGGTTGCGCCCGAGCGCGGAAACGACACCGGTGGAAACGGTGCTCTGAAAGCCGAGCGGGTTGCCGATGGCGATGACCAGTTGTCCCACGCGCAACTGCTCGGACGAACCGATGCGAACCGGTGAGAGCCCGCCCTCGAGCACGCGCAAGAGGGCCAGGTCGGTGGATGGATCGCTCCCCTCCACGCGCGCCGCCGCTTCGTGCCCGTCGGTGAACACGACGGTGACGTCATTCGCGCCGTCCACCACGTGGTGGTTGGTTACCACGAACCCGTCGGGTGCGACCACGAAGCCGGACCCGGCGGCCTCGCCCGACGCCCCGCGGCGCCCGGCGGCGACCACGCGGATGCTCACCACCGACGGTCCCACCCGCTCCACCACATCCACCACGGCGCTGGAGTAGGCGTCGAGGAGCTCGGAGTCGTCGGTGGGCGCGCCCGCCGGCGCGGGCGAAAAGTCACCGAGACTGTTGTCAGACAACCACTTGAGTGCGCGATCGGGCTTCATGGCTGCCTCCAATATATGGGACGGACCGCGTGCGGGCCAGCGGCGGGGCGACTAGTAGTTGTGGCGGAGGATTTCGCCTTCGACCATGAACACCACGTCTTCGGAGATGTTGGTGGCGAGGTCGGCGATGCGTTCGAGGTGGCGCGTGGCGGAGATGGTATTGATGGCCGGCTCGAGCAGGTTCACGTCCTTGCGAATGACCGCCTGCATCTCGGCGTACATCAGGCGGTGGATGCGGTCCACCTCGTCGTCCATAGCGCACACCGAACGCGCCAGTTTGGCGTCGCGCTCGACGAGCGCATTGAGGCTGTCGTGCACCATCTGCTGCACCACCGTGACCAGCTTCTGGAAGTCGTCGGGCACCGGCACCGGGTCCAGTCCCGCCAGCACGTCGGTGCGCTCGCCGATGGAGACCGCGTGGTCGCCGATACGCTCCAGGTCGTTGTTCACCTTGAGCGCGGTAATAATGAAGCGCAGGTCGGCCGCGACCGGCTGGTGCAGTGCGAGGATCTTGAGGGCGTTCTCTTCGACCAGGTTCTCCTGGTCGTTGATGGCCGGGTCACCCTGGGTGACCTCCCGGGCCAGCGCGCGATTGCGCCGTGCCAGGGCGGTGATCGCCTTGTTGGTGGCTTCCTCCACCATGGCCCCCATGGTGAGGAGGTCCCGGGCGAGGTTGTCCAGATCGCGTTGCAGGTGACGGGCCATTCCAATTCTCGGTGGTTGCGAACGATTCATGGTATCTTTAAATGACGATTCGTTGCCCGTCAACAAAAAGACTCACACCCCGGCCTCGCCGCCGCCGTTCTCGCGCGCCAGCGGTATCTGCACCCGGAACGTGCTGCCCCGCCCCGGGGAACTCTTGAGTGATATGTTGCCCCCGTGGGCCAGCGCCACGTGCTTGACGATGGACAACCCCAGACCGGTTCCGCCCAGCTGGCGGGAGCGCGCCTTGTCCACCCGGTAGAAGCGTTCGAAGATGCGGCCCTGGTCCTCGGGGGCGATGCCGATGCCGGTGTCCTCCACGCTCAGCACAGCGTTGGACCCCTCCGTCGCCAGGCGCAGCCCCACCCGTCCACCCTCCGGGGTGTACTTGATGGCGTTGCTGAGCAGGTTGTCCACCAGTTCGCGCAGCGCCTCGCCATCGCCTTCGATGAGCACCGGCTTGTCGGAGACACTCGCGTCCAGCTCCACGCGCTTGGTCTCCGCCACGTGCACCTGCGCGCGGAACGACTCGGCCACCGACTCGCGCATATCCATGCGCTCGAACTGTCTGCCGCCCTGATCGGCCTCGAGGCGCGACAGCGTCAGCAGGTCCGACACCAGGTTGCTCAGGCGCATCGACTGGTCGCGGATCTTCTCCACGAAGCGATCGTGCGTCCCCTTGTCCATCGCGCGGTCGTCGATCAGCGTTTCCACCAGGCCGCGGATGGCCGCGAGCGGCGTCTTGAGCTCGTGGGAGATGTTGGCCACGAAGTCCCGCCGGACGGACTCGAGCTGTCGCAGGTCGCTAACGTCGTGCAGCACCACGATGGCGCCGACCAGCGTGTCGTTGGCGTCGCGCAGCGGCGCGCCAATGAGCTGGACCACCTGGTCCTTCTGCGGGCTCGAGATGCGCGCCTCGGAAACCCGCACCCGGTTCTCCTTCATGGCATCCGACAGCGCCTCGCTCACCTCGATGACGCGCGTGAGTTCCCAGATGCGGCGGCCCCTCGCGTTGCTCGCATCCACGCCCAGAATGGTTTCCGCCGCGCTGTTGATGTGCACCACGTACTCACCGCGGTCCACCGCCACCACGCCCTCCGCCATCGACGCCAGGATGGCGAGCGTCATGTTGCGGTCCGCGGTGATGGTGTCGATCTGCGACTTGAGGCGGTCGGTCATGGCATTCAACGCCGCTGCCAGGTACCCGATCTCGTCGTTGCGGTCGATGCGCACCGGCCGGCTGAAATCACCCTGCGCCACCGCGCGCGCCGACGCGGTCATGGCCAGCAGGGGCTGCGTGATGCTCCTCGCCAGCAGCAACCCGATGAGCAGCGCCGCGAACACCGCCCCCACCGTCCCCAGCACCACCAGGCCGCGGACGGCACCGCGCCGTTCCCGTGCCAGCAGCGGCTTGGACACGCGCACGAACCCCGCCACGTTGCCGTTCTTCATGACCGGGATGGCCAGGTACATCGCGCTGCGATCGCCGCTGCTGGGCGACAGCGTGGCCACCCCGACCCCGTCGGCCAGCGCCTGGCGGATTTCCGGTCGCGTGCGCTGGTTGTCCATGGCCGCGGGTTCTTCGCGCGAGTCCGCCAGCACGCGCCCGTCGGCGGCGATCACGGTGAGGCGGGTTTCGGCCCGCGCGCCCAGCGCCCACACCCGCATTTGAAAGGCGGAGTCCGGGGGTACGTCCACGAAGGGCAGGGCGATGTCGTGCAGCAGGAGCGCCTCGCTGTGCAGCGAGTCCTCGATCTGGCGGGTCAGGTCGCGTTCGAAGCCGCGGATGGCAAGCACGCCCACCAGGACCGCGGTGATGAGGATTACGACCGCGTAGCCCGCATACAGCTTCCAGAGGAAACGCGAGCCGAGCATGGGTCAGTCTTTGTCTTTGAACCGGTAACCGACGCCGCGAATCGTCTCAATCAACTCGCGGTGCGCCCCGAGCTTCTTGCGAATCGCGCGAACGTGCACATCGATGTTGCGGTCGATGACAATGGCGTCCTCGCCAATGACACGTGTGAGCAGGTGATCGCGTGTAAACACGCGGCCGGGATGCGTGGCAAGGAAGTGCAACAGCCGGAACTCGGTCGCCGTCAGCAAGACCGGTTCTCCGTCCACCTGGACGTCGTGGCGTTGCGGGTCGATCACCACGCCACCGCGGGCGATGCGCTCGCGGCTGTCGCCCTCGGGACGCGCGCGCGAACGGCGCAGCACCGCCTTCACCCGCGCCACCAGCTCCCGGGGGCTGAAGGGCTTGGTGACGTAGTCGTCGGCGCCGACACCCAGGCCCAGCACCACGTCGCTCTCCTCGCCCTTCGCCGTCACCATGATGACGGGAATGGACCTGGTGAGGGGGTCGGACTTGAGTTTGCGGCACAGTTCCAGGCCGTCGATCTCGGGGAGCATGAGGTCCAGCACCACCAGCTGCGGGGATGACTTCTCGATCTTTTCGAGGCCGTCCTCGCCGCTGGTGCTGGTGATCACCTCGTAGCCCTCGCGCTTGAGGTTGTACGCGATGACTTCGAGGATATCATCCTCGTCCTCGATGACGACGATCTTCTCGGTCTTGAGCAAGGTCTGTCTTTTCTCCAGGATCATGATGGGACTAAAGATAGCGCCTCCACAAAAAGATGCGGTAAACGGCGCGTAAATCGTCCCGGTCGGTTAAACCGCACTTTACCGGCTTCGCCAGACCCACACACGACGTTTATCCGAACCGCCCCGTCACGTAGTCCGAGGTTTCCGACAGTTTCGGGTTGGTGAAGATGTCGGCCGTCGGCCCGTACTCGATGAGCCGTCCCAGGTACATGAACGCCGTGTAATCGCTCACCCGCGCCGCCTGCTGCATGTTGTGGGTCACGATGACGATGGAGTAGGACCCCTTGAGCTCCTGCATGAGATCCTCGATCTTGCCGGTGGCGATGGGGTCCAGCGCCGAGCAGGGCTCGTCCATCAGCAGCACCTCGGGCTCGCCGGCGATGGCGCGCGCGATGCACAGCCGCTGCTGCTGCCCGCCCGAGAGCCCCAGCGCGCTCTCGTGGAGCCGGTCCTTGACCTCGTCCCACAGCGCCGCGCCCTCCAGGCTGCGCTCGCACACCTCGTCGAGCACGTGCCGGTCGCGCACCCCGTCCACCCGCAACGAGTAGACCACGTTCTCGTAGATGCTCATCGGAAACGGGTTCGACTTCTGGAACACCATTCCCATGCGCTTGCGCAGCTCGATGACATCCACCGAACGCCCGTAGATGGAATCGCCGTTGAGCAGGATGTCGCCCTCGATGCGCACCTCGTCGAGCAGGTCGTTGAGGCGGTTGATGGAGCGGAGCAGCGTGGACTTGCCGCAACCCGACGGACCGACGATGGCGGTGATCTTGCCCTCGGGCATGGCCATGCCGATGGAGTACAGCGCCTGCTTGGCGCCGTACCACAGCTTGAACGCCTTCACCTCGGCCACCGCTTTTTCACTTGCTACCGCGTCGTGAATGGTGGCGGCCACTTCCTCGCCGCGCGCGATGGCGCGCAGACGGTCCGCGCCGGAGGTCGCGCCCTCGCCCCTGGGAGTAAGAATGGGATCGCTCATGGATGGGTTTCCTGCACGGGCTAGAACGTACCACCGACGAAGCGGCGCCGCAACCGCGTGCGTATCCACACGGCAAAGATGTTCAAAGATGCGATGATGGAAATGAGCAGCAGCGTGGTGGTGAACACCATCGGCTTGGCCGCCTCGCTGTTCTGGCTCTGGAACCCCAGGTCGAAAATGTGAAAGCCCAGGTGCATGAAGCTGCGGTCGGGGTGCAGGTAGGGCGCCACGCCGTCGAGCGGCAGGTCGGGCGCCAGTTTGACCGCGCCCACCAGCATCAGCGGCGCCACCTCGCCCGCGCCCCGCGCCATGGCGAGGATGAACCCGGTCATGATGCCGGGCATGGCGCGCGGCAGCACGATGCGCCGGATCGTCTGCCACTTGCTGGCGCCGCAGGCGTAGGAGCCCTCGCGCATGGAGCGCGGCACCGCCGCCAGCGCCTCCTCGGTGGCCACCACCACCACCGGCAGGGTCAGCAGCGCCAGCGTGAGCGAGGCCCACAGCACGCCGCCCTTGCCGTAGGTCGGGTTGGGCAGCTTCTCCGCAAAGAACACCTGGTCGATGGAGCCGCCGAAGATGTAACAGAAGAAGCCCAGGCCGAACACGCCGAACACAATGCTGGGCACGCCCGCCATGTTGTTGATGGCGATGCGCACCGCGCTCACCATCACGCCTTCTTTGGCGTATTCGCGCAGGTAGAGTGCGGCCAGCACCCCAAACGGAACCACCGCCACCGACATGAGTAGCGTCATGATCACCGTGCCGACGATGGCGGGCCACACGCCGCCCTCGCTGTTGGCCTCGCGCGGATCCGCGGTGAGAAACTCCTTCCACCGCGATGCGTACACACCGAGTTTCGCCACCGGGCCCAGCCGGTTGGCGGGATAACCGCGCACGATGTTCGCGGCCGGAATGACTACGGTGTCACCGGCGACCGTGGCCATGACGAGCGCGTAGCGGCTGTTCTCTTCGTCGAGCAGCCGGATCTCCTCTTCCAGCGTCTGGCCGCGCGCCTCGATGGCGGACAACTCGCCCTCCTGGATGGCCCGCGCGCTCTCGTACTCCTCCGACGATTCTCCGTACTCCATCTCGACCTCGCGCAACTTGAGCCGCGCGCGTTCCGCCTGCGCGTGCAGCTTGCCGAAGTCGCGCTTCTGCAGGCGATAGCGCCGGTCGAAACGGGCCGACACCTCGCCGTGGACCGCGTCGAACGCGCGCCACGCCTCCGCGGGGTCCCGCGCCACCAGCTCGCCGTCCACCCGGAAACCAACCGGGGTGCCGTAGAACCGCCCCCACTCGCGCCGCTCGAGCAGCACCGCCCACTCCGGGCGTTCGCTGCTGGTGAGCGCAAAGTCGTCCACCCATTCGAAGTGCGAGCCACTGACGTCGAAGTTGCCCGTGCGCAGCATCCGTCGCGTGGCGTGCTTCGCGAGCTCGGAGTCATGCTCGAACTGGCTGCGCGTCTGCTCCGACCACCCCGCCATCGCCTCCGGCGTGGGCGTGAAGCGTTCGCGCCGCGTCTCTTCACCCATGAACTTCCTGCCGCCGTCCAGCGTGACCGCGACGATCGGGTCCGGCCAGAACGTGGTGGCGCCCTGGTAGACCACCAACCCCAGCAGTCCCACAATCATGACCAGGCAGATGGCGAGCGCGCCGCCCATCAGCCACAGCATGTTCTCGCCGTGCGCCAGCAACGACGTGCCGCCGCGCGCTCTGGTGCGTTTTCCCCACCCCTGAACACCGCTCATATCTGCGCCGACCTCCGGCGGAAGCGGAGCCGCACGATCTCGGCCACCGTGTTGACGATGAATGTCATCAGGAACAGCAGCAGTGCGGCCAGGAACAGCGTGCGGTAGTGCGTGCTGTCGCGAACCGCCTCCGGCAGTTCGGTGGCGATGTTGGCCGACAGCGTGCGGAAGCCGTTGAAGATGTTCATCTCCATGATGGGGGTGTTGCCGGCCGCCATCAGCACAATCATGGTTTCGCCCACCGCGCGGCCCAGCCCGATCATGATGGCGGAGAAGAGCCCGCTCATCGCCGTCGGCAGCACGATGCGGATGGCCGTCTGCCAGGGCGTGGCACCCGCGCCCAGCGACGCCGCGCGCAGGTGGTCCGGCACCGCGGAGAGCGCGTCTTCCGCGATGGTATAGATGATGGGGATCACCGCGAAGCCCATCACGAAACCCACCACCAGCGCGTTGCGCTGCACGTAGGTGTCGATCATGCCCCCGCGCGCATCCATTCCCAGCGAGGTGAGCACCGCGGCACCCACCACGGCAAACATGACCGTTGCCAGCGTCCCCACCAGGAAGCGCGTCATGTCCAGCGACGCCATGCGCGAGCGCGTGGAACGCGCCGCGATATTGCGCATCAACTCCCCGGTCATGCGGCCGACGAGGAGAATCACCGCGACCGCGCTCAGCGGGAGCAGCAGCAGGAACCAGCCGCCGAAGGCACTTCCCGACCTTCCCGCCAGCCACGCCATGATGTCCCCGCCGAAGAACCAGGACTCCATCCAGGGGCCCAGCACCCGCGCGGCCAGCAGCGCCAGCGGAAGAATGGCGAGCAGCAACAACAGGCGGAAGCGCGCCAGCCGCCGCGCCGTCTCCTGCGGGAGCAGCTGCCACGCGTAGCCCGCGGCCAGCAGCATGCCCGGAATGGTGGCGAACGAGACCAGCACCGCCGGCACCGCACCCTGCACGAACGGCGCGATCACGATGGCGGCCAGGAAACCCAGCACCACGCTGGGAAGGCTGGCCATGGTTTCGACCACCGTCTTGAGCCGCGGCCGCAGCGCGGGCGAGATGAACTCGCTGGTATAGATGGCCGCCAGCAGCGCCAGCGGCACGCCGAACAGCATCGAGTAGAAAGTCGCCTTGAGCGTGCCGAATACCAGCGGCCACATCCCGAACTTGGGTTCGAAGTCGTCGGTGCCCGCCGAGGACTGCCACACGTGCGCCGCGCCGGGATAGCCTTCGTACCACACCGGCCGGAACATCGCGCGCAGCGTTGCCGCCGGGTGGCCCAGGTCGACGTCGAAGTGATGCAACGCACCGCCCGCGAGCACCAGCAGCCCGTCGTTCTTGGGCGAGAACGCCACCGCATCCACCGGCCCGTCACCGATGTCGATGCCGATGACGCGCTTGCCGCTGGTGGCCTGCAACACGTTCACGCTCCCATCGGCGAAACCCGCAATGAACACCCGCTCGCGCGCCGACGCGGCCAGCGCCGTCGCCGCGCTCCCCTCACCCGCGAAGTGGCGCGGACTGCCTAACGCGATGGTGGCGGGGGTGGTGTCGCTGGCCGCTTCCTCGTAGGTAAACCACGCGTCGATGGCCCCGCCGCCATCGCCGGTGAGAACCGTCTGCCGGCCCAGCAGCGCCGTCACCGCCGTCAGCCGCGCGCCCTGCGCGGCCAGTCCACCCGCCACGCGCAGTTCCGGCGAATTCACGTCGCGCGTGTTCCACACCGTGGCGCGTCCGGCCCCGTCGATCACCCACACCGCCGCACCCGCCGCGGTGACGAGCAGGTGCGCGGGGGTACCGCCTGGCGGGGGCGGCAGCACACCGCGCGTGAGTTCCAGGGTTTCTTCGCCGGTGAACGCGTTCTCGCGCCGGTCCACGCGCAACACGGCGGTCGTGTCCAAAGCACCCACTGCCGCCACGACGTACGCACTCCCGGACGCGACATGATCGATCACGCGCACCGCCCCCGGCACCGCGTCATCCAGGTCCGCGTCGGTTTCCACCACCAGGGTCTGCCGCCGCAGCGAACCGTCCGCCAGCACCTCCACCAGCGCGCCGCCGACGGCAAACACCGAATCCGGCCGCAAGGTGGATGCGCCGGCGCCGACGTCCTCCGCGGACGGAAAGTCGGTGCGGAAGCGCATGCGCCCCAGCCGCAGCGATCCGTCGATCAGCCCGATCGCAAACGAACCGCTCTCGGTGTCGAAGGAAACCGCGGAAAGTGAATCGGGCCCGGTGAGAACGCGCGTCGTCACCGTGTCGCCGTTGTCCAGGCGGAACACGCGCAACGCGCCATCCGATGACAGCGCCCAGGCGGCAACCCGGTATTCGTCCGTACCCACGCGCAGCACGCGCGCGGCGGCGGGAACGGTCAGGCCGGATTCGCGCGTGGCGTGTCCCGACTTGAGGAGGGGAATGGCGACGCTGAGCAGAAACAGGAACACCCCGGACACCGCGAGGATCGTCCCCACGCCACCCACGGAAATGCAAGCGGCGGCGATGCGGTCCGCCGCCCTGACCGTCCACCGGGTGCCGTGGTTTCGCGTCCGAGGCCGTAGTGTCATTTAATAGAGATACCGGTGGGCGGCGCTGCCCGCCGCCCACCGGACGATAATACCAGAACGATGGTCAGGCCGCTTCAGCGGCTGCTGACGTTGAGACCCAGCCTGGCGAGCTCCTCGCCCGCGATCTTCGCGTTCACGGGGTAGTAGCCGTCCTTGATCACGCTGGACTGTCCCTCTTTGCTGAACACGAACTTCAGGAACTCACCGCGCAGCGGATCCAGTTCCGTCCCCGGCTTGAGGTTCACATAGATATAGAGGAACCGGGCCAGCGGGTAGGTGCCCGTGTAGGCAAACTCGGCCGCCGCGGGCACCGCCTCCGATGCGGCGTCTGCCTTGATGGGCACGGCGCGCACGTCGGCGGTCTTGTAGCCGATGCCGCTGTAGCCGATGCCGAAGCGGTCGCTGGCCACACCCTGCACCACCGATGAGCTGCCCGGCTGCTCCTTGACCGCGTCCTTGAAGTCGCCCTTGAACAGCGCGTGCTCCTTGAAGTAGCCGTAGGTGCCCGACGCCGAGTTGCGGCCATACAGGCTGATCGGCTTGTTGGCCCACTCGCCGGTAACGCCCAGCTGTCCCCATGTGGTGATGTCGGTCTCGTAACCACCCTTGCGCGTCTTGGAGAAGATGGCGTCGATCTGCTGCATGGACAGCGACTCGATGGGGTTGTCCTTGTGGACGTAGACCGCGAGCATGTCGATGGATGAGCGCAGGCCGGTCGGCTTGTAGCCGAACTTCGCCTCGAACTCGTCGATCTCCTGGTTCTTCATCGCGCGGCTCATGGGGCCGAAGGTGGCCGTGCCCGCGATGAGCGCCGGCGGAGCGGTCGATGAGCCCTTGCCCTCGATCTCCACCTGGACGTTGGGATAGCTCTTGCGGAAATCGCCCGCCCACAGCGCCATGAGGTTGTTCATGGTGTCGGAGCCCACACTCTTGATGGAGCCGGAAACCCCCGAGGTCAACTTGTACGCGGGTAGCTTGGGATCTACCGTGAGACTGCTGGCGATACTGATTCCCGCGAACACCAGCGCGCTCAGCGTGGCGATCGCCATGAACAGTGTGACAAACGGCTTGCGAATCATGTTGGGGAGTCCCTCCTCGTTTCGGAGCACCGAAGTTTACCTGTTTTGAGACCTTTGCACAGCCGCGTGAAGGATAAAGTCGGCAGGTAAAGAGAGTGTGAAGACCCGGTGAAGATTCCGGCCGGGCGGACATCCCGATAACTAGCTATATGACAGCTTGTTACCGGGATGAGCGCGGGCCTAACCGCCGAAGAGGACGTCGAGGATGGACCCGAGGTGCTTCTTGCCTTCCAGAACCGCGGGGTCATAGACCTCGGTGTAGCCGCAGTTGCGGCACGAGAGCAGAATGAACTGGTTGTGCTGGATATCGAGAATCTTGGACAGCCCGGTACCCGCCGCGGAGATGCGCCGGGTGTTTCCGCCCTGCCCCTTGCACTTGCCGCAGACGAAGCGTATGGCCAGTTGATCTTCGAGTGACATCGGTTCCTCCTCCTGGCAGCCGGCGCTCGCCGGCGCGCGTTTGGCAATAATGAGGCTGCTACACGACGCCCGGACCGGTATTCGAGCGGTCCGGCGCGCCCACGTGAAAATCGGTGGAAACAGCATTGAGCCAACGGATTACGAGGCCGGCTCCCACCCCCATCAGCACAAACAACGCCTCCAGCGCGAGCGGGTGCGCGGCCAGATGCCGCTGGGCGCGATGCGCGCGGCGGATCAGCGACCCCAGCTCGCGCTCGCAGCGGCGGTCGTACCCGGACAGCGATTCCCGCGAGGTGTCGTTGCGCGCCAGTGCTCCGTGGACAACATCGGCCGCGATGCTTCCCGAGACGACCGCGTTGTGAATGCCCTCGCCGGTGAGCGGGTCGACCAGCCGGGCCGCGTCGCCCGCCAGCAGCACACCGTCGAAGGAGCGCGGCGAACGCCGCGGTGTTGCGTAAGGCAGCTGCCAGGTGGCGCTGTCTCCGCGTGTCGCGCCACTTGCCACACGCTCCTTCAGGACGGGGGAGGCGAGAAGCTCGTCGAGCAACGTGTCGAGCGAAGTCCCCCTGCGCTTGAACACGTCGCTGCGCACCACCACGCCGACGTTTGCCAGCGACGGCCCCATGGGGAATACCCACGCGTAACCCGGCGCGTGGCGTGCGAGCCAGTGGAGTTCGATGGTGTGCGGGATGGTTTGGATTCCATCCACGTAGGCGCGAATGGCGACGCCGCGGTCCACGGCCGGCGCCTTGGCGCCGGGGAGCGAGCGCGCCACCTGCGAGGTGGCGCCGTCGGCGCCGATCGTCATGCGCGCCCGGACCGGCGTTTCGGTGCCGTCGATAAGCGCAACCACGCCGCGCACACGGCCGTCCTCGAACAGCAGCGATCGCACCGGCCAGCGCCGGAACTCCGCGCCGCAGGAGACGGCGTGGCGGCGGATGAGGTCGTCGAACACGAGGCGCGACGCGATGAAGAAATCGGCGTCCTCGCGCCGCGGGTGCAGACTCACGTTCCAGGAACGACCGCGCGGCGACGTCATGCGGATGCCACGAATGGATGGAAAGCTCGCGTCCCGCAGCGCCGCGGCCATGCCGAGATCGTTGAGAATAGCGACGGTTCCGGGCGGGACGCCGTCACCGCACGGTTTGTTGCGGGGGAATTCCTCGCGGTCGAGCAGGAGGACATCGTGGCCGCGGCGCGCGAGTGCGGCGGCAGCCACGCTGCCGGCGGGTCCTGCGCCCACGACCACGACGTCCCTGATCATCGGGGCCTCCGGATGCCTACTTGCGCTTCTTCTCCGCCACCCAGGCCTTCACGTTGTCGTCAAGAACCTGCAGCGGCACCGCGCCACTCCACAGGCACACGTCGTGAAACTCACGAACGTCGAACCCGGCCCCGAGTTCCTTCGAGGCGTAGTCGCGCAGTTCGCGGAACTTCAACTCACCCGTCTTGTAGGCCACCGCCTGTCCCGGCCAGGAGATGTAGCGGTCCACCTCGGTGGTCACGTTGTGAATGGAGAGGGCTCCGTTGGCGGCCATGTAGTCGATGGCCTGCTGCCGGGTCCACCCGAAGTAGTGCATGCCGGTGTCCACCACCAGGCGCATGGCGCGCCACATCTCGTAGGTGAGACGGCCGAAATCGCTGTAGGGATCCTGGTAGAAGCCCATTTCCATGCCGAGGCGTTCCGAGTACAGCCCCCAGCCCTCCACGAAGGCCGTGAACCAGTCGTAGCGGCGGAAATTGGGAACGCCGGGCAGCTCGTACTGGATGGCGATCTGCAGGTGGTGCCCCGGCACCGCTTCGTGCAGCGAAAGAGACTCGAGTTCGTACAATGGCCGGCTCTCCAGTCTGGACGTGTTGACATGGTAGAAGCCGGCCCGGGTGCCGTCGCCGGTAGGATCCTCGTAGTACGCGGTGGAGGTCTTGTCCGCGATGAAATCCGGAACGGGTTTGAGCCCGTACGGCATGCGCGGCAGCGTCTTGAACAGCGTGGGCAGCTGTCCGTCGGCCTTCTTGCAGATAAGCGCGGTCTCCTTCATGAGAGCTTCCGGCGTCGTCACGTAGAAGCGCGGATCCGTGCGCAGGAATTCCAGGAACTCGGCGAACGAACCCTCGAAACCGGTCTTGGCGATGACGCCGTCCATCTCCGCGCGAATGCGCTTCACCTCGGAGAGACCGGTCTCGTGCACCTGGCGGGGCGTGAGGTCGAGGGTGGTGTAGTTGCGCACACAGAACTCATAGTAGGCTTTGCCGTTGGGAAGGTCGGCGGCACCGATGGTCTCACGGCATGCCGGCACGTACTCCTTCTTCATGAACTCGCCAAACGCGCGGTATCCCGGCACCACCGAGTCCATGATCGCCTTCGTGCCGCGCGCGGTGAGGCGATCGCGGTCCTTCTGCGCAATCGCATCCGGGAACTTCTCGAAAGCGTCATAGAGGAGGCTGCGGGTGGGATCGTCCACCACGTGGTCTTCCACCGCCGGTTCCCAGCCGTCCAGCACGATCTTCGGGAGCACGTAGCCCTGCTTGATTCCCTCGCGCATCACGTCGACGTACTGCCCGGCGTAGGCCTTGAACGCTTCGAGGCGCGCGCAGTAGTTCTCGTAGTCCCGCACCGTCCGCAGCGGCACGCGATCCGCCAGCTGTGCGAAGGACGTGTGGAACCCTTCACGGTTGGTGATGGGCATGAGGTAAGTCTTGAACTGGTAGTCCTCGATGCGGTCGGCGAGGTTGCGGCGGAACAGGTCGTAGTTCACGCGATCCGCCCCCTGCAGCTGCGCGCGATCGATCTTGTCGAGGCGGGCGAGAAATTCCCGGTTTTGCGCGTCGCGCCGTGTGGCATCCGCGATGCTCACCGATCCGAGCTTGTCGTTGAAACGGTGGTCACCAGTCTGGGTGGCAAACAACGGGAACTCGCGCATGCGCGCGTCCCACTCGTCGTCGAGGAGCTTGTTGAATGTCTCGGCGGGGGTGGCGGCGATCGCCAGCCCCGGCAGGCTCACCAGCAGGATGGCGGCCAGAATCCACTGCGTGGGTCTCAAGAGGGTCTCCTTTCGGCACTCGGTTGGGACGGGAATCCGGCGAGGGTACACGATAGGAGACAATGCGGCAACCGCCCGTGCGCGCGGCTTTGCCGGGGTTGCCGGGGCGCAATCGACGCCGCTCCTCCGCTCATGGTCCTCGCGCGAAACATTTGAAATCGCGCTGCGGAAATCGCGTCGGAGCGGCGTCGCTTGCGCCAAAGGTGATCTAGTACTTGTACATGAACGTCACGCGGGCCACGACGTCGTTCTTGGGCGTCGGGCTGCCGTCCTCCGGGGCGTCGTAGAGCGCCACCTCGACGTTGGGCGTGAAGGTGATGTTTTCCCGCGCGACGAGTTCCACACCCGCCAGGATGAAGGTGCTGGGCACCTCCGACGTCATCGGGAAGTAGGGCGCACCTGGCTTGGAGGCTCCGGGATCCATGGCGCGGTCCACCCGCCCCAGCAGCCAGACCTTCTCGGCCACCTGGCCGGCCGCGAAGCCCGAAATCACGCCCAGGTCATAGGAGTCCGCGTTTTCCTGGTCGCGCGTCTGCTGGACGTACTCCGCGCCCGCACGGAACTTCTCCTTCTTGTACCCCAGGAAGCCGCGGAGGGTGACACGGTCGGTGTTGCCGGCACGATCCTCGTAGTCGGCATACACCTCCGCCACCAGCGCACTGGTGAAGGAGTAGCGGGCTTCACCCGAGATCTTCTTGCGTCCATCGAGTTCGTTGCGGGTTCCGGTCCCGTTGCCCACCATGACGTGATAGCCGAGCTTCTTCGACGCGCCCAGCGAACCCTGCGCGGCCAGCCCCATGTCCCGCGAGCCGTAGAAGCCCTGCAACTCGCCGGGGATCTTCTCGAGGTGGCGGTAGCCCCAGAACTCCTCGATGAAGCTGTGCGACGGGTTCTGGGTGAGCCCCAGGTAGAGCGACTGGTTGTTGTGCTTCCAGCGAATCCAGGCATCCTTCATGTACGTGATCATCACGTCCTGGTTGTCGGGCAGGAAGTCCCCCGGGCTGGCGGTTTCGATTCGCAGGCGGGCCGAGAAGGCGTCATCGAACTTCTCGTCCCAGGTGAGGTTGACGCGCCGGATCCAGAACCCGTTCTGCTCCGCGGTCGCGGAGTCGTGCTCCTCGACGAAGTAGTAGTAGTCACCGAACACCAGGGCCCCGAATTTTCCTTCCGCGGAGGCCGCCGCCGGCGCCAGCGCCGCCGCCATGACCGCGACCGTCAGAACCAGTTTCCTCAATCCCATGAGTCACTCCTCGTGTGAAGCGTTGGACCAATCGAAGTACATCAATGTGTGCGCCGAAGACTACGGCTCCCATGTGAAGACAGAGTAAACCCACGGTAAATCTTAACGGAGGCAGGCCTTGTGCATGTAGACGGATCGAGGGAAGGTGCGGGCGGGCGCCCCTGTGGGGGGGGCGCCCGGCGGCTTTCGGCGCTAATACGTGAACTCGAACGTCACCCGGTACACGACGTCGTCCTCCGGGGCCGGACCCCCGCCGTCCGGCTCGTCGTACAGGATCGCCTCGACGTTGGGGGTGAAGGCCACGTTGTCACGGGCCTTCAACTCGATTCCGGCCAGCAGGAACGTGTTCTTGACCGAAGAATCGTACGGCAGGTAGGGCCGGCCCGGGGCCGAACCCGGCGCGTAGCCGGGATCCTCGTCCATGTGGCGGTCCACGCGGCCCAAGAGCCACACCTTCTCCGCCACCCTGCCGGCAACAAAGCCCGACACCACCCGCAGGTCGTAGGAGCCGCCGTCGCTGAGATTGCGCGTCTGCTGGTCGTACTCGAGCGCCGCGCGCAAGCTCTCCCGCTGGTAGCCCGCAAAACCACGGAAGGTGGCGCGGTCGGTGTCATAGGAGCGGGGTTCGAAATCGGCGTACCCTTCCACGGAAAACGCCTTGGTGAAGCGGTAGCGCAACGAGCCCGAGATCCGCTTCTCGGCGTCCTGCTCGTTGAGCAGCCCGTTGCCATTGGCCACCATGACGTGGTAGCCAAGCTGGCTCCCGCCGAGCAGCCAGCCCGTGGCACCCAGGCCGATGTCGCGCGACCCGCCGAACCCCGCCAGCTCGAACGGGAATTTTTCGATGTAGCGATAGCCCCAGATCGCCTCCGTGTAGCTATGCGACGGCGGCGTGGTGAGCCCCAGGATGACCGCCTGGCGCCCCTGGCTCCACTTGATCCAGGCGTCCTTCATGTACACGATCATGGCCGCCGGCGTGGCGGAAAAACTCCCGGGGCTGGCGGTTTCGATTCGCAGGCGCGTGGAGAACGCTTCGTCGAGTTTCTCGTCCCAGGTGAGGTCGACGAGGCGGAACCAGAATCCGCTCTGGTCGACAGCGGTGGTGTCGTGCTCCTGGGCAAAGTAGTAGTAGTCTCCAAAAACCCATGCACTGAACTTCCCTTCCGCGGACGCCGACGCGGGCGCAAGCGCCAGCGCGGACAGACAGACGGCGAGAACGGCCCCTTTCAATCCCATCTTGGGTGCACTCCTTACTAGTGTTGCTGCGGCTTGTTTGCGTGCGGCGCCGAAACTACGCGGCCGTCAGAGAGAGGTCTTGTCCTTCGCGGCCAGCTGGTCGATGGTGACCGATGCAAAGGCGCTTCGCGCCTGCCCGTCGACCGTCCCGATGAATTCCTCCAGGCGGTCGTCGCGGCCAACGTCCTCGGGGAGACGCGCATCCGATTGCGCGGGAGAAAACACGTCCATGACGTCGAGTACCGTTATCTCGCTGGCGGGGCGCGCCAGCCGGTATCCGCCGTGGGGTCCGCGCATCCCCACCACGAGGCCGGAACGCACCAGCCGTTGAAACACCTTGGCCAGTGCGGTCTCCGGTATGCCCCGTCGTTGCGCGATGCTCGCCACGCTGATCGGATTGGACTCGTCCGATCGCGCCAGGTCGATCACCGCGTAGAGGGCGTGACGGATGCTGGTTCCCGTTGTCATGCGTCGGCACGCTCCGGGCGCGGCCCGGTGAGGTCGAGGTCCAGACACAGGCGGGCGCCGGGCCGGAATCCCTCGTGCTGGAAGAAACCGATCAATGTCAGATCGTCCCAGCCCACTTCGGTTCGCAGCGAGGTCACCCCGAGTCCGGAAAGATTCAAACGCAACTGGTCGAGCAGCGCGCTGCCCACGCCGCGGCCGCGAAAGTCCGGGTGCACGTCGATGGTGTCGAGCACGGCAACCGGCTCGGTCTGTCCGAACTCCCCGTAGTACACCCGCGCCAGCAGAAAGCCCGCGAAGGCGCCGTCGGTTTCCGCGGCCAGGGAAACCTTGATGCCCGTTTCGACCAGGTTCTGCTGCAACTTGACCCGGAAGTAGTCGTCGCGCCGGTGCCCGGTGTTCTTTGCATCCAGCGCGATAACCGCGTCCAGATCCGCGGGCCTGAGGTTTCGCACCACCACGGTTCCACTCGTTGTCTCATTCATACCTTTCTCCACTTCTGTCATGCGATCAACTGGCCCCCGTCCACGCGCAGCACCTGCCCGGTGACGTGCCGCGACAGGCCCGAGGCGAGAAACAGCGCCACGCGCGCCACGTCGTCCGGTTCGCCCAGCCGCCGCAACACGCTTTCATCCTGCGCGCGCTCCCGCACCTCATCCGTGAGCGCCTCGGTCATCGCGGTGCGGATCATTCCCGGCGCAATCATGTTCACGCGAATACCGAACGCGCCCAGCTCGCGGGCGGCGGTGCGCCCCAGCCCGATCAAACCCGCCTTGCTGGCCGCATAGTTGGCCTGCCCGAACTTGCCGCGTTCCCCGTTGATGGACGTCACCAGGATCACGCTGGCCGACTCCGCGCGCCGCAGCATGGGAACCGCGCCGTGCAACAGGTGAAAGGCCGAATCCAGGTTGACGCGCAGCACGTTCTGCCACGCGTCCGGGGTCATCTTCCACAGCACGGCGTCCTGCGTGACACCCGCGGCGTGTACCAGGATGTCGAGATTCGAGCGCGTCTTCTGCAACGTTTCGAACAGCGACGCCACCGACGCCGCATCGGCCACGTCGCAGGGCAGGAACTCCGCGTCTTCCGGTGCGGTCGTACCCGGCCGGTCCGCCACCACCACCGCCGCACCCGCCGCCTGGAACATGCGCACGATGGCCGAGCCAATGCCCCCCGCGCCGCCGGCCACCAGCGCCAGGCGCCCCTCGAGCGCGATGAAGCGCGCGGGATCCTCGCGGGCGGCGGTCATGCCGGGGCCGCCGTTCCCAGTGAGATGCCGCGCGCCGCGAGCTTGCGCGCGCGAAAAGCGCCCCACAACGCCGCACCCAGCGCGCCCGCGTACACCGAGTCTTCGTGGGCGCGGATCTCGAGTGTGCTCTTCTTCTGCTCGGCGGCGGCTTCGCGCAGCGCCTGCACCAGGCCCACGTCGTTGGCCAGGCCGCCGGTGATCAGCGTCACGCCGCTCGCCCCGGCCGACGTCAGCAGGCGCAGATAGCGCCCCGCCATGGACTGGTGGATCCCCTTGATGATGTTGGAGGTGGTGATGCCGCGCGACACCATGTTGATCACGTCGGTCTCGGCGAGCACGGCGCAGATCGACGAGCAGGCCTCCGGGTTGTCCGCCTCCAGCGACAACGGCCCGATTTCGTCCAGGGTGATCCCCAGGTAGCGGCTGATGTTTTCCAGGAACTGGCCGGAGCCGGAGGCGCACTGGCTGGTCATGCGGTAGCTCAGCACCTTGGCGCGTTCGTCGAGCAGCACGCCGCGCGTGTGCAGCGCGCCGATGTCCAGCACCGCGCGGGCCTCCGGGTCGAGAAACAGCCCGCCGCGCGCGTGCGTGGTCATGCCGTAGAAGTGCCCGGTGCGAAACGGCACCGTCTCGCCCTCGCCGGTGGTGGCGGTGTAGGTAAGATCCGTCGGCGTCAGATTTGCCTCGTCCACGCACTGCTGGAACAGGTCCGCGGTGACGATTTGCTGGTCGCGACGGCGAATGCGCTCCGTCCCCTTGGACAGAACCCGGGCACCACCGTCGCCCGAGTCCTCCATCACCACGATCTTGATGGCGGACGATCCCACGTCGATGCCGGAAACCAGCATCACATCCCGTTGCTTGCTCATGCCACTGCCCTCGCTTCTGCGGGCGAACCGCCGGCGTGCGCCGGCGGCGGGCCCTGCCGTGCGAACAGCGCCGCACCCAGCGCCCCGGTGTAGATGGAGTCGGGTGAGATGTTCATGGTGACCTTGCCGTAGTTGTCTTCGATGAGCGAGCCCAGCGCGTTCACCGCGGCCGGGTTGCGCGCGACACCGCCGGTGAAGGTGAATTCGTCGCTCACACCGCCGGAGCGCGCCAGCAGCGACATGGCGCGCAGAATGATGGCGCGGTGCAGGCCGGCCAGGATGTCCTCGCGCTTCTCGCCCAGCGAGAGGCGCTCGCGCAGCTCCGCGCCTGCGAACACGGTGCACGTCGAATTGATGCGCACCGGCCGCGTGGACTGGCACGCCATGGGTCCCAGCTCCTGCAGGCCGAGGTTCATCTCGTCGGCGATGTAACCCAGGTATCGCCCGCACCCGGCCGCGCAACGGTCGTTCATCTGGAACGAGGTGACGATGCCACGATCGTCCACCTGGATGGCCTTGGTGTCCTGGCCGCCGATGTCCAGCACCGTGCGCGTTGCCGGGAACATGGCGTGCGCGCCCAGGCCGTGGCACAGGATTTCGGAACGGATCTGTTCCTTCGGAAACGGAAGCGTGGCGCGGCCGTAGCCGGTGCCAACGCTGGTGACCACGTCCAGCGTAACCGCCGTGGCTTCGGCCACCGCGGTCTCCAGTTCCGGCGGCGCGTCGGGCAGAATGGCCAGTGCGGCACGCGCGTGCACATCGAAGTTGTCGGCCGCCGCGGGCCGGTTCTCCACGTCGAGGATGGCCTTGTCGAACAGCCCCACCAGCCGGTCGAAGGGAACGTTCTCCGAACGCGCCAGCTCCTCGGCCTGGCGCAGGTAGATGCTGCCCGCGAGGTCACGGAAGAAGTCGCTCTTGCGGGTGGCACCGGGCTGGAACATCTCGTCGGATTCCTTCTCCATGCGCCGGAAGATCTCATCCACCACCACGCCGAAGGGCTCGGTGCGTTCGCGTTTGGGGATGTACGCGTGGATCACGTCCATCAGCGTGCCCAGCTGGGCCAGGAACTGCCGCCGGCGGAACAACAGCTCGAGGTGCGGCAGGACGTCGAGCTTGGACTCCGCGCCCGCGCGCTTCATGGCACCCTCGAGCAGGGTGAAGCGCGCGTTGATGAGTGCCTCGCCCAGGGCCACGTCGCACGCCACCTTGTAGTTGCTGCGGCTGTTGGTGATGCCGCGGCCGAGGATTTCGTTGTCCTCGTTCAGGATCACAGCCTTGGTGGTGGTGGAACCAAGATCGATGCCCACGCAGATCTTCATGCCGTCCTCCCCGCGCGCTTCTGTTCGATCATCTGCAGGTACGACTCGAGTCGGTTCTTGATGTTGGCGGCGGAGAAGTAGCGCGGATCCACCAGATCGCTCTCGATGAAGCCCCCCGGCCGCCCGCTCTTCTTTTCGACTTCGCGCAGCATCATCAGCTGCCCGGCGCTGAACGAATTGCAGCTCTTGATGGAGTTGATCAGCAGGCCGTCGGCGTCGAACTCCTGCAGGTAGCGTGTGAGCATGTCCACACGCCGCGGCAGCGACAGGTTGGTGTAGCAACCCATGCAGTAGTCGGCCAGGCTCTCCAGCGGGTGCTCGGGGTCATGACGGAACCCCATGTCGTACACGCCACCCACCTTGGTATAGGTCGACGCCACCACCACCGCGCCCTCGTCGGCGAACATCTTCCAGAACTCGCGGAAGTTGGTCCAGTTGGGCGGTCCCTCCACCACCAGCCGGAAGCGCTCGCTTTGCATGGGGCCGTCCGGTGTCACCGGGCCCAGTTTCTGGCGCGCGCGCTCCTCCACCTCCTCGCGCAGCATGCGGTAGTACTCCACCGCATCCTCGGTGCCGCGGAAGGCGGTGAATATGGGGCCGATGTAGTACACGCCCCCGAAGTACGCGTCGATGGGCGAGGGGCGGTGCTTGGCCGCGTTGAGTACAGCCACCAGGTCGTCCTCGGCGCGGGCGGAACGCGCCAGCATCTGCGAGAGGCGCGCCTCGTCGTAGCGCTTCCCCGACACCTCCTCGAGCATCGGGATCACCTTGTCCTTGAGCTGGTCCACCACGTATTTGCGCATGGAGTCCGTGATCACGCCGTCGGCCTGGTAAGGCACGTGCAGCATGGCCACGGGGCAGTCGTACTCCTCGCGCAGAATCTCGAACCACTTCATGAAGGTGAAGCAGCCCGTGTAGGAGAGCAGCAGCAGGTCGGGCTTGGGAAGCCGTTCGCCGGTGGGACCGACGTTGCCCGACTTCATCATTCCCAGGTCGCACTTGACGTAGGTGCACACGTCTTCGGAGTGCCCCAGCTTTTCGGCAATCGATATGTACTCGCGCGATCTGCCACGCATGGCGGACTGCAGGGCGTTGATCTCCGGCAGCACCGGCAGCAGATCGAAGCTGCGGATCAGCTCGGTCAGGTTGCCCGGCACGAAGGTGTACACGTTCTTCTCGCCGGTATCGGGGGCGTTGGCCAGACGCGTGTAGTGTTCTGCGATCATGTTCTTCTGGCGCAGCTGACTGTCTTCCTTGTGGACCGCGGTTGCGGCTTTTTGCGGCATGGCTATACCTCGCTCCAAAGTTTGATTGAGTCGGCGAAGGTGCCCGACTGCTCGCGGATCACCTGGAACTGCCCGTTGTTCTCGGCGAACTTGAACGCCGTGTAGGGGATGCCCGCTTTGTCCAGCGCGCGCACGGTCATAGGCTGGTCGAGCAGGGCGGGGTCGCAGAAGCTGGCCGAGCAGTAGATGACGCCCTCGGCGGCGCTCTCCTTGACGCGCGCCACCAGCTCCGCACCCTTCTCGTGCTCGGCGATGTAGCGCACCGGGCTGGCCACGCCATCCTCGATGAACGCGCGCACCAGGCTGTCCATGGGATCGCCTTTCTCGCGGATCTCGCCGCGGATGAAGCGGTGCACCTGCACGAAGTCGTCCTCCACGATGTAGCAGCCCGAGCGCTCCAGCGTCTTGATGAGCCCCAGCGGCGGCTGTTCGCAGAACGACCCGGTCAGCAGCACCCGCGCCTGGTCCATGGGCTGGCGCGCGGTCTCTTCCTGGACCGCCGCGGTGTACTCGTCGAGCATGGCGGTGAAGTCCTCCACCGGAATCACCTGTCCCGCGCGCAGCAGCAGGTAGAGCTCGTGGGTGGGGATCTTCCAGGGTGTGTCGCGGCGGATCTTGACCAGCGCCTCCACGCGGCGGCGGTTTTCGTTGTAGGTCGCGATAGACGCGCGCAGCGCCTCCGGCTCCAGCGGGCGGGCGCCGCGTTCGGTGAGTTCGCGCGAGATGTCCTCCAGCTCGCGGCGGTAGAAGCTCCCGCCCACCTCGGCATCGAAGTTCTGCGGCACGTCGAAGTAGCGCGACATCTTCTCAGGGAACTGGAGCTGCCACATGCCGGACAGGTTGCGGATCACGTCGCAGGTGGCCGGAAAGATCATGCCGTCGAGGCAGTCGAGGGTGCCGTTGAGGCCCATCTCGATGGTGCTGCGCGGGATGTGGCAGATGTACGACTGGTAGTAGGCGTCGCCGCGGATGATCTCCAGGTCGTCGCCCCCACCCATGATGCCCACCGGCAGGACGCCCTGCGCGTGCAACAGTTCGCGCGGCACGTAGATGGGCATGAAACCAATGGCAAGGCCGCTGGTGCGCGACTTCCACGCGCGAACCTCGGCCAGGCCGCGATCGCGATAGATAAACTCCGCGCGCTCCACGACGGCCGCGAGGCCCGGGGACATGCGTTCGCCGGTGCTGGTGCTCACTGGTTCCTCCATGCCGGCTGGCGTTTTCCCAGAAACGCCTGCAGGCCTTCGTTGGCGTCCGCGGTGCGCATGAGTCCATGCAGGTACATGGCCTCGAGACGCGCGAGCTCCGCGGTCATTCGCTCTCCGTAGTCGCGCCTGGCCGCGCGCACCGCCCAGCGCAGGCTGGACGCCGACCGCGGAAGGAGGTGGGTGCGCGCGTACGACACGGCCGCTTCCGCGGGGTCGTCCGCGATCTCGTCCACCAGCCCGAGGGGCAGCGCCTCGCGGGCGGTCAGTGTTCTTCCCGAGAGCAGGAGATCCTCGGCCCCGCCGCGGCCCATGCGCTCGCACAGGACCACCGAGGCAACCGGGGCAAACACGCCCAGCACGATCTCCGGCTGGCCCAGGCGCGCGTCCTCGGACGCGAACACCCGGTTGCAGAACGCGGCCAGTTCGAGCCCGCCGCCCAGACACTGACCGCGCACCGCCGCCAGTGTGACCACCGACGCGTTGAGCATGGAACGAAACAGCCCGTGAAACGTGGTGAGCATGGCGCCGCATGCATCCGGCAGGTGCTCCTGTACGCTGGCGCCGAACGAAAAATGCGGCCCCTCACCCAGCAGGACGATCGCCTTCACCGCCGTGTCACCGTGCGCATCGTCGAACACACGCGTCAGCGCCTCGGTCTTGGTCTGGTCGATGATGTTGGCTTTGGGCGTGTTGAGCACGACGCGCCAGATCGCCCCTTCGTCGAGGGGCTCAACGCGTATCGCGTCGGTGTGCACCGCTTCCTTGCTCATGCGGCCTCCATTCTTCAGGCCTTGCGGCCGCTGACGGTGTCGGGTTTGGGCTGGATCTCCTCGGTCAGCGCGTCATCCCACGTGCGCCCCTCGGCGATGCGGCGGCGCAGGAGAAGGAAATCCACCTCGCGGTGATCCTTGGGTCCGTAGTGAAACGCGCGGAATCCTGCGCGCCCCTCGGTCATCATGTTGAGTCCGAGCCACGCGCGGTTGGTCTCGCGGTTCTTGTCCCAGTGAATCAGCTTGTGCTTGCGCACGCTCTCGATGGTCTTGCTCAGGCAGCCGGGCATGGTCATGGCGAGCGAATACACGAAGGCGTCCACTTCCGCGTCGAGTTGCGAAAGATCCATGGCCCCGCGCTTGAGCATTTCCTTGCCCCGCGCCAGGCCGTCCCCTTCCTTCTTCTCGCCATACACCAGGCGTCCCATGTCATCCACGTAGCGGTCGGTGACCACCAGCGGATTGGGCACGTAACTCCCGTCCACCTTCAGCGCCGGCACCAGGCGCGTGAGCAGCCCCAGCCGCATGGCCTTGTGCGCGCTCCACGGCTGGCAGACGGTGCAGCTCTCCATGGCGGCTTCCACGCCGACAAACAGCGGCAGGAAGTCCGTGCTGCCCCCGTCGGGCGCGGAACCGTGCCGCGGTCCCGCCTGTCCGAACAGCGCCATGTCCTGGGCCAGCGAGAAGTCACACGCCATGCCGATCTCCTGCCCGCCGCCAATGCGCATGCCGTTGACGCGGCACACCACCGGCTTGTCGCAGGTGAGGATGGACGTGACCATGTCGTTGAACAAACGCATGTACTGCCGGTACTCCTCGGGCCGGCCGGCGTAGTACTCGGCGTACTCGGCGGTGTTGCCGCCGGTGCAGAACGCGCGGTCGCCGGCGCCGGTGAAGATCACCGCCACGCATGCACGGTCATTGGCGGCGCGGCGCATGCCGAGGATGACGCCCTTGACCATGTCGGTGGTGTAGGAGTTGAGCTGTTTGGGGTTGTCCAGCGTGATGCGGATCGCGTGCAGACCTTCAACGGCCTTGCCACCGGGTCCGCGCACCGGGACTTCTTCATACAGGATGCCGGGGGCATCGCCGCGCGCGAGATCGTGGTTCTTGAGTTCCATGGCTATTCCTCGGGAATGAGAATGATCCGGCGACGGGTGCGCCGGTGGTGGACATCGTCAAAGGTTTCGTTGATCGACGATAGCGGGCGCCGTTCGATGAACGGTTCCAGCACGACGCGGCCGGAAAGAATCATGTCGACGACCGCCGGGTAGTGTTCCGGAAGGCACGCCCAGTTGCCCTGCGCGACGGCATCGAAGGCCATCAGGTTGGAGAGCCGGACCTCCACCTTGGCCGGTGTGAAGCCGACCACGCTCAGGTAACCGCCGTGGCCCAGCAGGCTGAAGGCGGTGGACTGTCCCGCGGGCGTCCCCGACGTCTCGAAGATCTTCTGCCGCCACGTGGGTATCCTTATATCCTTCGCAAAATCCCGGAGCGCACCGCGCAGCGACTTGAAGTCCATATCGGCGCGCAGCGTGAGCGCGGCGCCGTGTTTGCTCATCGTGGTGAGGCGCTCTTCGTCGACGTCGATCGCCACCACCGCGGCACCCATCGCGGCCGCCACCTGCACGCCGAACCCGCCCACGCCCCCCACACCCACGAACACGGCGAGGTCGCCCTTGCCGAGCCCGCTGCGAACGATGGCCTGGTAGGGCGTGGAAACGGCGTCGGCCACCACGGACAGCGCGGCGAGGTCGAGACCGGTGGGATTGATGGCACGGTCGTTGAGATCCGGAACCGGGCACAGGCCGTTGGCGGGCACGCGGACGTGCGTAGCGAATCCGCCGTGCACGTCGCAGCCCAGGAACACCTGCTTCGGGCAGATGGACCCGTGCCCGTCGCGGCACGCATCGCACTTGCCGCACGGAATCACGGCGGGGATGACGACACGCCGGTCGACCCATTCGGTCGCTCCGGGGCCGGCTTCAACCACCACGCCGCTTACTTCGTGGCCGAGTGTCAGGGGAAAGGGATGGCGCGTCGGTACGCCGTCGTAGAAGTAGCCGAGGTCGGTGTGGCACACGCCGCACCCGGCGATCTCAACGAGCACCTCGCCGTCGGCGAGAACCTCGTCGCGCGTCTCCCAGGTCATCCGTTCGCCCACGGCGTGGGCGACCCAGCTGCCGATTGTCACGCGTCACCTCCTGGCGGAGGGCATCGGTCCGGAAGGCGTCCGAACCGATCAAATAGGAAAATAGGGTCTTAATTGCCTGAATACCCCGAAAACACTTTTTTGTCAAGGGGTCACGTGAATTCAGGGGGCCGGGAAGGCTTCGCGGTAGTCGTCCAGGGCCGCCTGGATCACCGCCTCGGCGTGGGCCTTTCCGTAGGGCTCCCCCACCGAGGCCGTCAAGGGCTTGCCAGGGATCATCTTATAGGTGGCGAAGTAGTGGGTCAGCCGCTCGACGTAGGGGCCGGGGATGTGGGCGAGGTCGTCGAAGCCGTCCCAGAGGGGGTCGTTTTCCAGCACGGCGATGATTTTATCGTCGGCGTGTCCGTCGTCGAGCATGGGGATTCCGCCCACCACCCGCGTGGCCACCAGCACCTCGGATTTGGCCACCAGCCGCTCGCTCAGCACGCAGATGTCGAGCGGATCCCCGTCTCCACCCGACGCGCCGGGCATCAGACCACCCACACGCGCCCCGGCGTACGTGCGCGGAATGAACCCGTAGAGCGCGGGTGGCAGCGACGACGTGCGCTGCGGACGGTCGATGCGCAGGTAGCCCGAGTCCTTGTCGATCTCATACTTCACGAAGTCGAAGGGCGTGATCTCGATGAACGCGGTGACGCGGTGCGGTGGCTCCACCCCGGGCGACAGCCCGTGCCACGGGTGCGGCCGCCACTGTGAGAATCGATCCATGCGGGCATTGTACCACGGAACCGACGGGCGCCTGCGCGATGCCGGCCCGACGCGATTACCGCAGCGCGATTCCAAATGTTTCGCGCGAGGACCCTGAGCGGAGGAGCTGCATCGCCGGGGCGCCGCTGGGGTGGGCCGGTCAGGCCGCTTCGGCCCAGCGGGCGGGTGTGTCGGTTTCCACCGGCGCCGGGGCGTCGGCCGGGTGGGCGCGGTGGGCGGCCTGCTCTTCGAGCCAGGCTTCGCGCAGCTTGTCTTCGCGGTAGCGCTTGAGGAAGTAGCTGATCGTTTCCACGCGGATCTTGATGGAACCGGCGGGGCGGTTCTCGTCGAGGTCCTTGAACGAAAAGTACGGCGTGCCCGAGCACTCGATGATCTCCTCGACCACCGAGTAGATGGGCGCGTCGTGCCCGCACTTGAAGTTGGACATCTCCAGCGCCACCAGGTTGGGGTGACGCGCGACGAACTTGGCCGCCCACACCTTGCGGCTGGTGTTTTCGCTGTAGGCATTCTTCCACACGTCGCTGATGTCCATGGGGCTCTCGATGTCACCCGCGCGCACCTCGTCGCCAAACATGCGATCCAGCAGGTCGGCGTCGAGGGGCAGGCTGTCCTGCGTGAACACCGGGTAGCCGAGCTTCTGGAACTCCACCAGGATCTCGTGGTTGATGCCGGGGTCGTTGTGATACGGCCGGCCCAGCACCACGATGCCAAGCTTGCGGTCCGCCTCGAGCTGGTCGAGTACCTCGCGCGCCTCGCGGCGGGTTTCCGCCACCCACGCGTCCAGTGCCGCGAAACCGGCGTCCACCGCACGGTCGCTCTCCTTCTCCGTGAGACCCAGCACGTCCTTGAACGCGTGGTACATCTGGCGCGCGAACAAGCGCGGCTGCGCCACGTTCACCACCGGGCAGATGTACCGGATGCCCTTCTTCGCAAACAGGTCGCCCTCCTTGGTGAAGGCGGCCTTCACCGCTTCCGGCGTGGCCGTCACCGTGGGGCACGCGCGGCAATCCTGGGTCTTGATGAGCTCGCTCTTGAGGTCGTCGATCATCGGGAAGAAGATCACGTCGAGCGGCTTCTTCTCGTGGTGCTTGAAGATGAGGTTGTGCACGTGCGGGATGCCGAGCTTGCTGGGGAAGCACGGGTCGATGGCACCGCGCTTGGCACCCTCCTTATAGATCTCCTCGGTGGTGTAGTCCGAGTACACCAGGTTCTGGGGCCGCACGCCGAGCGCCTCGAAGTACGCCGAGAACAGCGGGTTGGTGGAGTACTGGTTCAACAGCCGCGGAATGCCGATGCGCAGGCTCTCGCGCTTGCCCATGCGCTCCACACGCGCCTTCTGCGCCGCGGTGATGGTGACCTTCGGCGGCGCATCCGCCACTGACTCGGGCCGGGTGGGCTTGAACACCTCGCGCGCGCCCTTCTCCACGAAGTTGGGCGCGGCCTTGAGGCGCGCGTCGAGGTCCTTCTTGATCTCGCGCATCGACTCCACGTCTTCCACGAGTCCCTTTTCGCACGAGTTGTTGACGATGAGACGCCGCGCGCCCGGGGTCAGCGCCACCTTGGACTTGCGCGAACCGGCCGCGGAAACGGCCGTCTCCACGTCGCCCTGCTCGTGCTTGACCTTGCCCACGGCCTCCACGTCGATGAAGGTGCGCAGGCACTCGTTCTTGCAGAAGTGGCAGCGCGTCTCCTCGGACGTGGTGGCGGTGTAGGAGATGGTCTCGACCGCATCGAGACCGATGAAGGTGGTCTTGTGCCCGTGTTTCCACAGGCGCTGCGCCTCCAGTGCCGCGCCGATGGCGCCGCTCTCGCCGCAGTGCTTGTGCACGATGATGTCGGGGTCGTCGCCGTTGCAGCGGAAGCGCGACTCGATGAAATCCACCTGCGACTTGACCGCCGCCAGGTTGCGCTGCGTGCCTCCCTGCAGCACGAAACGCTTGCCCAGCTTGGCCAGGTTGGGGATCTGCGCCACGTAGAGCCAGATGTTCTTGGGCAGCACCGCCGCGAGTCCCGCCATGATCTCCGCCGCCGTCCATCCCTGGCGCTGGAAATCGACGATGTCGGACTGCATGAACACCGCGCAGCCGTATCCGAAGGTGGGCATCTGCTCCGCGGAAAACGCCGTGTCGGCGAATTGTTCCACCGGCACGTTGAATTCCCCCGCCGTGCTCTGCAGGAAATAGCCATTGCCGGCCGAGCACTGCGTGTTGAGCTTGAAGTCCTTCACGCTGCCGCCGTTGAGCACCATGATCTTGATGTCCTGGCCGCCCACGTCGCAGATGACGTCCACGTCGTCATAGAAGTGCAGTGCGCTCTCAGCGTGCGCCACCGTTTCCACGATGGCGGCATCGGCACCGAGCACGTCGCGCAGCACGTCCTTGGCGTAGCCGGTGGTGCCCACCCCCAGAACTTCGAGCCGCGCACCGAACGACTCTACGTGGCGGCGCAGATCGCCGACCACTTCGATCGTGTCCTTGATGGGGTTGCCCTTGGAGAGCTGGTAGGACTTGGCCAGCACCTCGCGCTCGGGGTTCAAGAGAATCGCCTTGGTGGAGGTCGAACCGCCGTCGAGCCCGATGAAGGCACGCACCGTCTCCCCCGCGGAAAATGCCGCCGGCTCGAAGTGGGGCGTCTTGTAGCGCTCCTTGAACGAAGCGAGGTCTGCCTCGTCCTTGCTCAGGCCGGCGCTTGCCCTGGCGCGCGACTGCTTGCGGCCGTTGTGCAGGTAGTCTTCGAGCGCGCTCCATCCCTTGTACACGCCGACGTCGTCGTCCTCGTCCTTGCCGTACTCCACCGCGCCCACCGCGGCGTAGTACTGCGCGTTCTCCGGCACCACGATGAGTGATTTCGGATCGACACCTTCGGGCAGTGCGACCTCGCGCTCCTTCCACGTAATCGGGATGTTGTGCTGCCACGCCTCGCGCATGCCGCGGATGTACGTATTGGGTCCGCCGAGCAGGATCACCTCGGGTCGCAGGGTATGGCCGCGCGTGAGCACGGAGAGGTTCTGGCCGATGATGGCCTCGAACAGGCTGGCCATCAGTTCGTCGGTGGGAATACCCTGCTTCTGCAGGCCGTTGATGTCGGTCTCGGCAAACACGCCGCACTTGCCGGCCACGTGGTGCAGCTTCACACCGTTATAGCCCTGCTCGCACAGCTCCTCGGGCGGAATGCGCAGCTTGGCGTTGATCTTGTCGATCACGGCACCCGTGCCCCCGGCGCACTTGTCGTTCATCGAGGGGATCTTCTTCTTGCGGCTGGTCTCGGGATCTTCCTTGAAGACGATGATCTTGGCATCCTGGCCGCCCAGCTCGATTACCGAACCGGCGGCGGGATGCACCTTTTCCACCGCCAGGCACACCGCGTTGACTTCCTGCACAAACTTGGCGCCCACGCGCGGCGCGATGCCCATGCCGCCGCTGCCGGTAATGAACGCGCGGATGTCGCTCGTGGCGGCGGCCGCGGCGAAGCCGTCGACTTCGTCGTCGATGCGCTTGAGGAACTCGAGGACCTTCTCGGGCTGCTTGGTCTCGTGGCGCTGGTAGTCCTGCCAGAGGACGCGATCGGATTCGACGTCGACGACAACCGCCTTCACGGTGGTCGAGCCCACGTCGATACCGAGCACAAATCTGTTCGGGCGGGCGATCATCCTCTTGTTCAGGCAACCCTGCGGCCGTCTTCCGCCGCCATCCGCTCGGCCACGTGCAGCACGAAGTTGGCCGCCTTGCCCACCACGTCGTCGCGCTTGGGCACCACGTACAGCGCCTTCTTCATCTCGGGGTGCGCGTCCACATAGGCCTTCAGTTCATCAATTGTACGGCCAGTCCGCGCCAATGCCTCGGCGAACTCCTGCTTGGCCTTGATGCGAGCGTTGCCCAGCGCCATCTGCGTACGCGAGTGCGCGTTGATCTCACCCTCGCCGCTGGTCTCGATGGGCAGGTAGATCATGTCCTTGTACTGCTCCACCACGGCGGCCTGGGCGCCGTCGGACTGCGTACTGGGCATGCAGCCGAACGGTTTCAACGACACCACCATGTGCGCCACGCCCTTGCTCGAGTAGTAGATGTTCTTCGCCACCTCCAGGTGGCCCTCGCCACCGGCGGCTCGCGAATTGTAGTACGGGTGGCCCATGCGCTGAAGCTCATACTGACACACCAGCTCGTGGAGGATTCCGCCTCCCAGCGCCTCCTGCAGGCGGGTGTACTCGCGCATGAAGATCTTCTCGGCCACGGTCATGCGCGTATAGCGCTTGCGGTAGCGGGCCTCCACCGCCAGGCGCCGGTGGGGCCGGCGCGTCCACGCGGGCATTTCCGCCTTGTCCTCGATGCCCTTGCGGTCGCGCAGCTTCTGCTTGAACTGGTGGATCATGTACATGATCCAGGTGCCGATGGGCTCCACGATGACCTCCGCGCCCTCGCGCTCGAGGAAGCGGAACATGTTGTAGTTGCCGTCTCCCTCGGTGGTCTGCGCCCAGAACTCGCCGGTGATCTTGACCACGGGTTTGACGCGGAACCGGTCCACCTCGATATCGGCGAGCTGCTCGCGCACGGTATGCAGGGCATCGGTGTAGTACGAACTGGCGAGTTGGCGCGAAAACTTCATGGCGTAGTCGGCCTTGTTGTAGAGGCCGGTCTGGCGAAGAATCTTTTCCACGCCGTCGCCAAGCTTCGGGCGCGGCTGATTCTTCAAGACCTCCGCCAGCCGCTCGCGCGCAGCTTCGAGCACGGCATCGGTGCGTCCTTCCTCGGTCTCGTAGGGCCGCACGAGGTAGCCGATCTCGTTGAGCATGTCACCCATGTTCATGGCATTGAGCAGGCCCAGGAAGAAGTCGAGGTTCATCTCGATACCCGCCTCGAGATCCTCCTGCGACAACCCCTTGGACTGCTGGAAGAGCATGACACGGAAGTCTTCGAAGCCCGAGTTGCGCAGCGCCAGCCGGTATTCCGCCTCGTACATGCCGAAGCGGCACGGCCCGCACGCCCCCGCCGTGATGAAGACGTAGTCGTTGCAGATCTGCTCGCGCGTCATTCCCTTCGCTTCGAGCCCGTGCAGAAACTGCACCAGGTTGCCCACCGTGAAGTAGGTGGGATTGCACTGGCCGTTGTTTCCGTACTCCTTGCCCAGCTGAAACGCCTTCACGTCCGGCGTCGGGACGACGTCACACTTGTAGCCGAGTCCTTCCCATGCACCCTGGATCAACCGTTCGTGGCTCCAGGTGAGCCCGCCGAAGAGCACGGTGGTGTACGGGCGCTGATCGCGCGTGAACACCCGTTCGACCGGGCGCTTGAAATGCTTGACGGGTTTGGCGGCGTGCGGGGCACGCGCGGACGAACTGCCGGCGGTTTTGGCCGGGGCGCTTTCGAGGTTGAGGGTCATTGCGGCCTCCTCACTGCGGAATGACTCGACGACCGGCCGAGTATCCGGGAACGCAAACGCGATACGCAACTGAATAGTTGAAAAATTATCCTCTATTGTCGCCACACCAGCCAAGTTCCTGTTATTCACGAAGTTTGGCGAACAGGACCTGGTCGATGACCTGCCGGTTCTTCACCGCGCTCCGGCGCATGGTCCCCTCCCGCGTGAAGCCCGCCTTCTCCAGCACACGCATCGAGGCCACGTTCCATTCGAACACTTCTGCGTACAGCCGAATCATCCCCATTTCCTCGAAGGCATAGCGGGTTACGGCGACCACCGCCTCGGTGGTGATGCCCCGGTTCCAGAATTCCTCGCCCAGCCAGTAGCCGATCTCGCCGCTCAGCGCGTTGACATCCTCACGCGGCCGCACACCGATGGCCCCGATCACGAACCCGTCCACGTCGATGGCGAACACCTGGTTCAACCCCTCCCGGCCCGCCAGCCGCACCCACGCCCGGGCATCGGACTGCCGGTAGGGATATGGAAACGAGTCGCGGACATTGATCCATATGTTGCGGTTGTTGGCGTGGCGCACCAGCGAGGGCTCATCGCCCTTGCGGAACTCCCGCAGGAGGCAGCTGGTGAGTTGGATCCGGACCGGCTCGATCTTCATGAGCCCGGAACCTCAAGGCGCGCGCGGTGTTCAGACTGCCATACGGACATCCCGGCAGTATACTACCGTTGGCAGCACACGAGAAAGGAACCCGGTAGCCCCTATGAGAATACCGACCCACATCGCCATCGCGGCGGCCGTGCTCACCGCCGCAACCCCGTCGCTGGGCGCGGACTGGTCCGGCACCGAGACAACGAAGGACGGCGTCGTCCACGTCACCAGTCCCGCCGCGCCTTCCGGCGGCAGCACCACGCTGTCCCCGCAGGAAGCGTGGCGCGCGGGCGGCGACGACGATGAGGACGTGATCTTCGGCGTCGTGCGAGAAATTGCGGTCGACGACGCCGGCAACGTCTACCTGCTGGACGTGCAGCTCAACCAGGTGCACGTGTTCGATCGCGACGGAAACTTCCTGCGCGACATCGGCCGCGAAGGCGAGGGGCCGGGTGAGTTCCGGCGGCCCTCGTCCATGTTCATCCTGCCCGACGGACGCATCGCCATCGTGCAGACGATGCCCGGCCGGATCATCCTGTTGAATCCGGACGGAACCCCGGGCGGCGACTTCCACGCACCCGAAGCGCCGGACGGCGGCATGCAGATGTTCTTCGAAGCCGGCCGCGCGGCCGACAACGTGATTCTGGGCGTGAACGAGTTCAAGCGCGGCGAGGGCACCTTTACCAGCACGCGCACGCTGCACCTGCTGGATGGCAAGGGCAGCTCGCGCGCGGTGCTGGCCACCAGCACCACCCGCCGTGAAATGTCCAACATGACCTTCGACGAAAAGCAGGCGCGCGGACCCGAGTGGGCCGCGGGCAGTGACGGGCGCATCTACCTGAGCGACGACTTCGACGGTTACAAGATCAAGCGCTTCGATGCGTCGGGCAAGCTGGAGCGTGTGTACGAGCGCGCGTACGAGCACCGCGCGCGCAGCAAGAAGGAGATCGAGGAGAACAAGCCGCAGGTTCGCTTCCGCACCAGCAGCGGCACGCACCGCCCGGAGTCCACCGCCAGCCCCACCGATCGCGACATCGTCAAGATGTTCGCGCGCCCCGACGGCTCGCTGTGGGTGCTGTCGAGCCGCGGCGCCTTCGCCGCGCCCAAAGGCACGCTGGTGACCCTGGACGTGTTCGACCCCGCCGGACGCTTCGTGCAGCAGACCGCGATCAACACCGAGGGGAGCTACCGGGACGACGGCGTTGAGGTGGTAGGCGACTACCTGTTCGTGGTGCGGCAACTGCGCTCGGCGGAGCGCGCCATGAACGCCGACGAAACCGACGAACCGGTGGAGGACGAGAACGCGGAGCCGATGTCGATCGTGTGCTATCGGATCACCACGCAATCCACCGCGCGCAAGTGAACGCAATCACAAACCCCGCCGGTTTTCCAAGATAAAATTGCGGCGGACCCGGGCAGGTAGGTGTTGACCACCCCCCCCCGGGTCCGTACCCTTGCATACGTCCGTGTGGGGAGAACGGTCTCCCCCGCAATTCCTCACCACTAAGCGTCACGGAGGTTTCTGATGAAACATTCGCGCTGGCGTAGTATCAGCATCCTTGCTCTGGTCGTGATCATCTCCGCGATGTTCTGGGCCTGCAGCGACAACGATTCCAGCACCGTAACGTCACCCGCGCAGGAGAGCAGTTTACTCGCGGCGGTCAATGCACACAGAGCCGACTTCGATCGCGCGGTCGCGGCTCACAACCGTCACATCCCGGAGATTCTCCAGACCGAAGGGGTGGCAGGCACCGCAATCGGCGCAGACGAGAGCGGCATGCCTGTCGTCGTGATCTACACCCGCGAACAGACTCCTCCGGGACGCCTGAAGCAGGAGTACGAGGGCTTCCGCGTCGTCGAGCAGGTCTCCGGGGATATCAAGCCCTTCAAGGGACCTCCGGGCGGCGGCGGTGGCGGTGGAACGTCTGGCCAGGCGCCCCAGTCGGCTCCCGTGAAGATGGGGACCTCCGGCGGCTGGCGCTATGACCTCGCCAACGGATACTGCTGCGGCGGCACCCTGGGCTCGCTGGTGCAGAAGGGCGGCACGAAGTACGTGCTGTCGAACTACCACGTGCTGTATGCCGACATCACCAATGGCGGCAACGGCCGAACTGCCTCGGCCGGTGACCCGGTCATCCAGCCGGGCCTCATTGACGTGTCGTGCAACGCCAACAACTCACTCGACATTGCAACGCTGGTGAGCAACGGCGGCACGCTACCGGACAACAGCGGCAACGCGGTGGACGCGGGTATCGCCGCGGTGATCCCGGGTCAGGTGGACGAGAGCGGGGCCATTCTCAACGTCGGCACGATCTCGGCCAGCACGCTCAACGCATCGGTGGGCCTCGCGGTCAAGAAGATGGGTCGCACCACCGGGCTCACGCGCAGCAGCGTTTCCGCAATCAACGGCGCGTTCTCGATCACGTACGAGAACGAGTGCGCCGGCGGAACGTCGTTTACGCAGAGCTACACCAACCAGATCGTCGTCTCGAACCAGCGCTGCGGGTTCCAGAACGGTGGCGACTCGGGATCCCTGCTCCTCGAGGATGTGAGCAACAATCCGCGGGCGGTGGGTCTTTGCTTTGCGGGCAGCGTGACGTGCAACAAGCAGGCAATTGCCATCGCCAACCCGATCAACACCGTGCTGAGCAAGATCGGCGCGTCGATGGTCGGTCAGTAGATACGGAGAGTTCGAAAGTCGGGTTCTTGACTCGGACACCCGCTCCGGTTCGCCGGGGCGGGTGTTTTTTCTGGAGGGTGATGGTGAAGCCGATTGACAGCGTGATTCGCGACCGCGCCGCAGAGTTGTTGTCCATCGAAGGCGTCGTAGGTGTCTTTGAGGGGAAGCTCGAAGACGGGCGGGTGTGTATCCGCGTGGCTGTTGCCACCCGATCAAGCGAACTGGACGCCAGACTCCCCCTTGAAATAGAGGGCTACCCGGTGACGGTCGTCGAGACCGGCCCCGTCGGTCCGCTCCACTAGCGCGTCCGCCTTATCTTGCCCCGCCTAGTACGTCAGTCGGTGCCAGGCAAAGGCGCTGTGGATACCGTTCCGTGCTTCCCAGTTGATTCCCTCGGACCACAGGCTCACCGGGTTGCGGTCGTCGGTGAGCACCGGCGCGCCGCGTGTGTCGGGAACGAAGCGATTGGCCCAGGCGTGATTGCGCTCCACCACCACCCAGTGCCGGTAGGGATACGGAAGATACTCGTAGGGGCTGCCGAGCGCGTCTTCATCAATATCGAGCGGCCGGTCAGACGCCAGCAGCACCACGTTTCCCAACGTGTTGGGGGGTTCCGCGGTGGGCAATGCGACCACGTTGTCAAACTGCGTCGCGACGGTCGCCGACAATGAACGCATGAGGATGTCGGTCCACTCGCGTGTCTCCGTGTTCACCGCCAGCACGCCTCCCGGGCTGAGACGCGACTTCACAAGATTGAACATCTCCTGTGTGACCATGTGAAACGGAATCGCGCCGCTCCCGAAGGCATCAATGATAATGAGATCGTACATCCGATCCGTGTTCATGAGAAACCGGCGGCCGTCCATCACCGTGACGCGCGCGCTGTCCGGGGAAAGGGCGAAAAACTGTTCCGCGATCTCGGCTACGGCCGGATCGATTTCCACCGACTCCACCCGCCACCCCTGGCGGTAGTAGTTCTGCGCCACCGAACCACCGCCGAGCCCGATCAGGAGCATGACTCCCGGCGCGTCGAACATGTGCCGGGGAATGTCGAGTACCATGGCATAGGGAAAGACGGTGTTCCCGGTCAGCCGGTCTACAATCGTGTGCGTTCCGCCATCAATCAGCAGGTAGCGCGAATCCTCCCAGTCGAAGACGCGCAGGTCTGCATAGGGGCTCTGCTGCATCCACATGAGTTCCATGGGCTGACCCACGCGTTGCACCGGTGCCTTGGTTCCCAGCCAGCCCATGCCGACGGGAAGCAGGACAGCCCACACCATCGCCCCACGTCCACCCCGCTCGCCGCGAAACGCAATGAAGGCGGCTGCGAGCAGTGCGGCCGCGCAGCATGCAATGAGCCGGTTGATGCCGAGCACGGGGATGAGATAGAAGCCCGTGGCCAGCGCCCCCACCACGCTCGCCACCGTCCCCACCGCGTAGATGTTTCCTGCCGTCCTGCCTACCTCGCCGATGTGCTCGGCGCGCAGACGGATGGCATACGGGCTTACCATTCCCAGCAGCGCGAGCGGCGGAAAGAACAGCAGCGTGGCGGCGGCCAGAACGGCGGCGCGCAGCCCGAGAGGCTCCACCGCCGCGATGACGGGGCGCTTGATCCAGATGGTGGCCAGGATCCACAGTCCGGCCAGCCCCAGCACCATACCCAACCGGCCATACCGAGGACCCCGATCGGCCCAGCGGCCACCCACGGCATATCCAATGCTCAACGCCGCAAGCGTCACCGTGATGAGCGCCGACCACAGGAACAGGCTCACCCCGTAGAAGGGGCCAAGCACCCGCGTGCCGGCAATCTCGATGACCAACACCACGGCACCGCTTATGGAGACGATGGCATAGAGGGGAAAGTGACTGCGCATCCGAAAACGTCCTTCCCGATTGAGTGGACGATCAGTGTAGCGGCGGCATCCCCGCTGGTCAACGCCCGGCACCCGGGCATTCGGGCGCAAGAGAAAAGGGAGCCCGGAAATCCGGGCTCCCTTTTTGAGAAAAACGCCTCTGGTATCGAGACTAGTTCTTCTTGATCTTGCCGGCGGAATCATCGTTGCCGCCGTTGCCGGTGGTGTTGCCACCGGAAAGCGTGCAACCCGCCTCGTTGGCGTCCGCAATCGAATCCTTGTCACCCGTGCACGCGGCGGAAATGACCTCGCCCACGCTCCACTCGTAGTCGACATCGGGGTGGGATGCGTTGAGGATCCCCGCGATGGCGTGGAACACGAGTACGCCGTACGTCTGGGGCGCGTCAATCGCTTCGCCCAGCGTCACGCCGTCGGCAACCAGGTCGCATCCGAACACGTCGTTGACTTCCTGACCCGGGTTGTACGGCGTCGCCGCCCAGTGGGTCAGGTGGTTGCGCCAGAAGCCCGGCGTGCAGCCTTCGCCGCCACCGCCGCCCTTCTTCTCGCACAGGCCCGCGTCCATGTTCAGGTTGGGCTTGTCGCACTCGAACGTAAAGCAGCCGGTGCAGCCATCGGAGCCGACATCGCTGTCGAGCCCGTTGTTGGTGCCCTGATCCTCGAGCGTCCACTCGTACCCGTCAGGGGTTTCGAAGCAGATCTTGTACTGTCCGTCGAGAACTCCGGCAAACAGGTAGAAGCCGTTCGCATCGGTGGTCGTGGTTGCCACCACGGCACCCGTCGCGCAGTTGGTGAGGGTCACTTCCAGGCCCTGCGGGCCGCCGGTCTCGTCCTTGTCCTGGAGTCCATTGCAGTTCACGTCGAACCAGACACGGTCACCGAGTTCACCGGTGCACTCGTCGAAGGTCTGCATCTGCAGGGCGGCGGACGGGTTGGCGGGGTCGGCGGGGCGGTCGGTGCCGGTACACCCTGCCGCAAAAACGGCAATACAGCATAGAAGCAAAAGTCGTGCGTGCCAGCGCATTATTGATTCTCCTTGGAATTTCGAAAGACAGGGGCCGCGGGGCGTAAACGACGTCTGTCGGGAAACCCCACCCCTTGGGAAAGGCCGATTCAGCGGTGATAATCGTACCACGGCGCCGGTGGATAACTCCACCGCCAATTTGGCGGGCGCGGCGTCGGCACGCCCCAAACGCCATATCCGGATTTCCGTATCTTCTTCTGGCGGTGACGCAGGCCGCCGTCGGGTCAGCAGTTGCGGAATATCGCCTTCACCCTGCCCCACGTGGCCGGTTCGGTGCGCAAGGTCGTCGGCGAATCGCACGCGCACGAGGTCGGTGGATTCACAGTGACGCCGAGCCCGGTGCCGACGGCGTGCGTCTGGTAGTCACACGACACCTCGACAATTTCCTGCGGAGACTGCGTGAGGGGAGGCGCCACCAAAACGCGACAGCACGGTGGCGCCTTGCCGGTGACGGAAAAATTGATGCGCGCGATGAAGACCGGCAGATCGACGCACCCCGCGTACGCAATCGAAAGGTCGGTTTGCGAAGTCCCGACGGTCAGGAAACCCGGCACGACGTTGTCACCGACCCATGACGCTCCCGTCCAGCACGCCGGCAGCGGCACGCTGAACTCGGAGGCCGTGGCGCTGGCATTGCCGGTGTGAAATACATACACGGAACGAATCCCCGGACCGTCATCCACGATGGCGCACTCGCTCATGTCCGCGTCGGCGAATATCTCGATGCGCGACGGGAGCGGCACCGGTGGAGGGGGAGGGGGCGGCGGGGGGGGGCGGAGCCACGTTGCAAGGACACGTTTCATCGGGATTGATGGTGATACCCGGGCCGGCCACGATGGCGTGCGTCTCGAACGCGCAGTCCACCACCAGCAAGCCCGAGGGCGATGGCTGCGCCCGGAACACGCAGCAAGCGGATGCGATCCCCGAGGCAAAGAAATCCACCCGCCCGATATAGACCGGTGGAACCCGGCACCCGCCGTACGCCACCGAGAGATCCGTCTGCGGGTTGCCGATCGCAAGCAGCGACGGGTCGATCGCCTCACCCACGTACGCCGCACCCGTCCAGCACGACGGCAGCCGCACCGAGAATTCGCTGGCCGCGGCAACGAACGTCCCCGTCTGGTAGATGAAAACGCTGCGCGGCCCCGGCCGGGTGTCGATCAGACTGCACGGGGAGGAGAGGTCGTCGGAGTAGAGTTCGATGCGGGCGTCACTTTGCGCGCGGGCAGCGGACGCCAGGAGCGCGAGAGCGAGCGAGAGAGGCAGAAGCCGTCGCATGGTCATTCCTCCAGGGACACGGAGGGGGGCGTCACGGGCGTGAGCCCCGAGTGTAACCCACCAGGCGGGGCCGTCAACCCGGCCCCCTTCCTAGCGGAAACGGTTCTTGAGCGATCCCCAGCTGCTGCGCCGGACCGGTGTCGCCACCGTGGTCAGCGGGCTCCACGCGGAGCCATCCCAGCACGCGATGTGGTTCACCTCGTTGCCGCCCGCAGTTACGAAGTCGCCACCCGCATAGATCCATCCGTCGCGCGCCACGAGACAGCGGACCGTGCCCGACACCCCGGCACCCAGACCCGACCACGCGCCACCGTCCCAGCGCGCGATGAACGCCGCCGGGGCCCCGCGCATGGTCACAAAGGTTCCCGCCGCGAACAGCGCGCCGTTTTCGGCAAGCAGCGCCAGCACCACGCCTCCCTGCGCGACCGACGGCGTCATGGCTCCCTCGCCGAGACCCAGCGGCGTCACCCCGCCGGCGAGCCGCACAACCCCGTACGGACTCCCGACCACCGTCACCTGTCCCAGGGTGGTGAAGGCGCCGCCGGCGTAGAGGTCGCTGGCGGTTGCCGCGAGCGCGTCAACCGACGCGCAGCCGCTGCACTCGCCGTTTGCATTGGCGCTGCCGGCGTGGTCGGAGAGAACGAACGGTGTGGCGCGCGCGAGGGTGGCTTCGCTGGGCCGCGTCGAACCGGGAAAGCGCAGCACCCCACCCACGTAGATGGTGCCGCCCAGCGGCGCGATGGCGCGGATGTCGTGCTCGATGCCGGGCACGTTTCCGCCCAGCAGGTTCCATTCGAAACCGGTCCAGCGCGCCAGTCCGTTGGCGGTGGTTGACGCACCCACCTGCGCGAACACGCCGCCGATCAACAGTCCGCCGGCGTCGCGCGAGAAGCACTTCACCACCGCGGCGGGACCCGTCACCCCGCCTCCCACCGCGGACCAGGCGCTGCCGTCCCAGCGCGCGACGTTGACCGCCGCTACGCCCCCTGCATTGGCAAACGAGCCCCCCGCGTACACGTCGCCGCCGTCAATAAACAGCGCGTACACCGGTCCGTCGGTGCCCGCGCCCAGCGGATGCCACGCGCTGCCGTCCCAGCGCGCAATGTTCGCGGCGGGCGCACCGGATGCACGGGCAAAGCTGCCCGCGGCGTACACCCCGCCCGCATCGGTGGCGAGCGCATGCACGGGACCATCGACGCCGGCCACCGGTGTGGCGGCGAACACGAGCGAGAGGGCCTGCGGAATCAGCAGGGACGCCAACATGCATCAATTGTAACAGATGATGCCGCGGAACGCGGCCTGTCGAACCGGCGGGAAACTACATGTTGCGGCGATACTCGCCGCCCACTTCGAAGAGCGCTTGCGTCATGGTGCCCAGCGAGCACACCTTGGCGCCTTCCATCAGTTCGTCGAAGACGTTGCGGTTCTCCACCGCCGCTTTCTGGATGGCGCGAACCGCCGCGGCGGCGCGCTCGCCCGCGCGCTCCTTGAGCGCCTGCACGGTGGCAATCTGGCGCTGCTTCTCGTCCTCGGTGGCGCGGATGACCTCGCGCGGCAGCACCGTGGGCGACCCTTCCGAGGAGAGAAACGTGTTCACGCCGATCACCGGCAGCTTGCCGGAGTGCTTGAGCGTCTCGTAGTACAGCGACTCTTCCTGGATCTTGCCGCGCTGGTACATGGTTTCCATGGCGCCCAGCACACCGCCGCGCTCGGTGATACTGTCGAACTCCGCAAGAACGGCTTCCTCCACCAGGTCGGTCAGCTCCTCGATGATGAACGAGCCCTGCAACGGGTTCTCGTTCTTCGCGAGCCCCAGCTCGTTGTTGATGATGAGCTGAATGGCCATCGCGCGCCGCACCGATTCTTCGGTGGGGGTGGTGATGGCCTCGTCGTACGCATTGGTGTGCAGCGAATTGCAGTTGTCGTAGATAGCGTACAGCGCCTGCAGCGTGGTGCGGATGTCGTTGAAGGCGATCTCCTGCGCGTGCAGGGAGCGCCCCGAGGTCTGGATGTGGTACTTGAGCATCTGCGAGCGCTCGTCGGCCCCGTACTTGAGCTTCATCGCCTTGGCCCAGATGCGCCGCGCCACGCGCCCGATTACGCTGTACTCCGGATCCACGCCGTTGGAAAAAAAGAACGACAGGTTGGGGCCGAAGCGGTTGATGTCCATTCCGCGCGACAGGTAGTACTCCACGTAGGTGAAGCCGTTGGCCAGCGTGAACGCGAGCTGCGAGATGGGGTTGGCGCCGGCTTCGGCGATGTGGTAGCCGGAGATCGACACCGAGTAGAAGTTGCGCACGCCGTGGCGGATGAAGTTGTCCTGCACGTCGCCCATGAGCCGCAGCGCGAACTCGGTGGAGAAGATGCAGGTGTTCTGCGCCTGGTCCTCCTTGAGGATGTCCGCCTGCACAGTGCCGCGCACCACCTTGAGCGTGTCGGCTTTGATCTTGTCGTACACCTCGCGCGGCAGCACCTCGTCGCCGGTCACGCCGAGCAGCATCAGCCCGAGGCCGTCGTTGCCTCTGGGCAGGTCGCCGTGGTAGCGCGGGCGCAGCGTCTCGCGGCCCCGGTAGATCTTGTCGATCTTCTTTTTGACGTCGTCCTCGAGGCCGTTTTGCTTTATGTAGACCTCGCATTGCTGGTCCACGGCCGCGTTGAGGAAGTAAGCCAGCATCATGGGCGCCGGGCCGTTGATGGTCATGGACACCGACGTCTTGGGATCGATGAGGTTGAATCCCGAATAGAGCTTCTTGGCGTCATCCAGGCAGCACACCGACACGCCCGAGTTACCGATCTTGCCGTAGATGTCCGGACGCGTGTCGGGATCGCGGCCATACAGCGTGACCGAATCGAACGCGGTGGACAGGCGCCGCGCGGGCATGTCGAGACTCACGTAATGGAAGCGGCGGTTGGTGCGCTCCGGCGCGCCCTCGCCCGCGAACATGCGGGTGGGATCTTCCCCCATGCGCTTGAACGGATAGATCCCCGCCGCAAAGGGAAACTCGCCGGGCACGTTCTCGGACAAATTCCAGCGCAGCACGTCTCCCCACGCCTGGTAGCGCGGCAGCGCGATCTTGGGAATCTGCGTGTGCGAGAGGCTCTCGCTGTGCGTCTCCACGGCAACGTCGCGGCCGCGCACCTTGTAGGTGTACACCGGCGCGTGGTAGCGTGCCCGCTTCTCCTCCCAGCCCTTGAGAATGTCGTCGCACTCCGGCGCCAGCGCGCGCGCGGTTTCCGCACAGGCCTGTTCGAGATCCTTGACGATGCGGTCGCGATCGGCCGCGTTGCTCGCCTTCACCGTGTCGATGGATGTGCGCAGCGCGAACAGCTTCTGAGCCACCGCGCTCTGCTCCGCGGTCCAGGTGTCGTAGCGACGGCATGTTTCCGAGATCTCACTGAGGTAGCGCGTGCGCCCCGGTGGAATGATGTACACCTTCTCCGACTCGGCGCCGGTGCGTGCGAACGAAGACTTCCACTTTGCGGCCGGCAGCTTGCACTTCTCCACCAGCTTGTCGACCACGGCCCGGTAGAGATGATTGGTGCCGGGGTCGTTGAACTGCGACGCGATGGTGCCAAACACCGGCGCATCATCGTCGTCCAGTTCGAAGAGCCGGTGGGCGCGCTTGTACTGCTTGCGCACGTCGCGCAGCGCGTCCTGCGCGCCGCGCTTGTCGAACTTGTTGAGCGCGATAAGGTCGGCGAAGTCGATCATGTCGATCTTCTCCAGCTGCGAGGCCGCGCCGTACTCCGGCGTCATCACGTACATGCTCACATTGGAGTGATCCACGATCTCGGTGTCCGACTGTCCGATGCCGGACGTCTCCAGGATGACCAGGTCGAAACCCGCCGCCTTGAGGATGTCGAGGGTGTCCTTGATGTGCGCGGAGAGCGCCAGGTTGGCCTGGCGCGTGGCCAGCGAGCGCACGTACACTCGCTTGTTGCGGATGGAATTCATGCGAATGCGGTCGCCGAGCAGCGCGCCGCCCGTCTTGCGCTTCGACGGGTCCACGCACACCACGCCCACCGTCTTCTCGGGGAAATCCAGCAGGAAGCGCCGCACCAGTTCGTCCACCAGCGAGGACTTGCCCGACCCGCCGGTGCCGGTGATCCCCAGCACGGGTGTCGCGGATCCCTTCGCCTTTGCGCGCAGCGCGTCGAGGTTGCTGGCAGAACCCTTCGGGTCGTTCTCCGCCGCGGAGATAACCCTCGCCACCGCCACGAAATCGCGCTTGAGCACGCCGTCCACGACCCCGTTGAGGCTCACTCCGGTTGCGTAGTCGCTCTGGGAGACGAGATCGTTGATCATCCCCTGGAGGCCCATGGAACGGCCGTCGTCGGGGGAATAGATGCGCGTGATCCCGTAGGCGTGGAGTTCCTTGATCTCATCCGGCAGGATGACACCGCCACCGCCCGCGAAAATCTTGATGTGACCCGCCCCGCGCTGCTCCAGCAGATCCTTCATGTAGCGCAGGTACTCCACGTGACCGCCCTGGTAGGACGTCATGGCGATGGCCTGGGCGTCCTCCTGGATGGCGGTCTCCACCACTTCCTCCACGCTGCGGTCGTGGCCGAGGTGAATCACCTCGCAACCGGTGGACTGGATGATGCGCCGCATGATGTTGATGGCCGCGTCGTGGCCGTCAAAGAGCGACGCCGCGGTGACGATGCGCACCTTGTGCTTCGGCCTGTAGGGTTCGATGGTTTTCATTATGAACGGCATTCTGCGGGGATGACGCCACCCGCAGTTTACCCAATTAATCCCCGTCTTCGCAAGCCGGACGGCGCCCCGACCCTTCCATGCCCGTTGACCCAGCTCCCCGCGGCGTGCAGACTGTCCCCATGGGTGATCTTTCCCCCAGACTGGCCTCGCTCCGTGACGAGCTGAGAGCCACCACCGCCACCCTGCACCGCATCGCCGACCCGCTGGACGACGGCAACTGGCGGCGGCGGCCGGCGGAGGGCCGCTGGTCGGTGGCGGAGTGCGTGGAGCACCTGAACATGTCGTCACGGGCACTGATTCCACGCATCCGCGACGCCGCGCGCGAGGGGCGCGCGCGCGGATTAACCACGCCGACGCTGCGACTGGACCCGATGGGGTGGTTCCTGGTTCGATCGTTGGAGCCGCCGCCGAAGTCGCGTTTCAAGACCAATGAGTCCTTCACGCCACCTTCCATCGAGCCGAAAGCCACCGTCGTCACGAACTACGAGGCCCTGCAGGGGGAACTGGTCGGATTGCTCCCGGAACTCGACGGCCTCTCGCTCACGAAGATCAAGATCACGTCTCCCTTCAGTTCGCGGGTGAAGTACAACCTCTGGTCCGCGCTGCGTGTTACCGCAGCACACCAGCGCCGTCACCTGTGGCAGGCGGAACAGGTTCTCAACGTGATCGCGCAATCGCCGCGCTGATCACTCCGGAGGAACACAATGGGTTTTCTGTCGTCCGTCAAACGAGTCCTCGACCAGCAGCTCTTCTCCATCGGAGACGCATCCATCACCGTGTCCACGCTCGCCACGGTGGTTCTCGTGATGATCATCACGGTCTCGGTGTCCCGGCTGGTCCGCGCCATCATCGCCCGCGCCATGATGCGACGCGGAAGCCGTCCCGAGGTGGCCGCCGGGGTAACGCGGCTGGTCCACTACGTCATGATCCTGGCCGGGGTCGGCGTGGCCTTTGCCGCCGCGGGGATCGACATTGGATCTCTGTTCACCGCGGGCGCGATCTTCGCCGTGGGTCTTGGTTTTGCCATGCAGAACATTGCCCAGAACTTCGTTGCCGGGGTCATTCTGCAAACCGAACGCACCATCCGCCCCGGAGACGTGCTCGGCGTGGAGGGAAACATCGTGCGCGTCACCGACATCGGAATCCGGGCCAGCATCGTGCAGACACGCGACGGCGAAGACCTGGTCATTCCCAACTCCACGCTCATCCAGGAGACGGTCAAGAACTATACGCTCAAGAACGCCACTGTGCGCATCCGCGTGCCGGTGGGTGTCGTCTACGGCTCGGACATGGCGCTGGTCAAGCAGACGCTGACCGAGACGGCAAAGGAGATCAGTCAGAAGTGGGCTGTGCCCGACCGTGAACCACTCATTGCGATCCGCGAGTTCGGCGACAACTCGGTCAACTGGGAGATCGGCATCTGGATGGACAATCCGTGGGAGTGGCGCCCCGCCATATCGGAGTTGCACGAGGCGGTCTGGTGGGCCTTCAAGGCCAAGGGAATCGTGATCGCGTTCCCGCAACTCGACGTGCACCTGGACCCGCCGATCGCGGCGTCTCTGGAACGCATCTCAACGCGCGGAGCGAACTGACATGAACAAGGCTGCCATCTTTCGCAAGCGCCACCCGCCGGCTGGGTCACGCCCCGGAACGCTGGTCGCTCCGGAGGGCAGCCCGCCGCCGAAGATCCGAGTGATGCGCTACGACCCCGCCGGCGTGGAGGAGTTCGACATCACCGATCCCGAGCAATTGCGTGACGTCGCGTCCCCCGGGCACGTGGCGTGGATCGACGTACAGGGGCTTGGTGACGTGGCCCGGCTGCGCCAGGTCGGGGCGATATTCGATGTCCATTTGCTCGCGCTGGAGGACGTGGTCAACGCCCCGCAGCGGCCCAAGGCAGAGGAATTCGAGAAGCAACTGCTGCTCATCGCGCGCATGGCCACGATCAAGTCCGAGACACTCATCGAGGTCGAGCAGGTTGCGGTGTTGCTGGGTGATAACTACGTGATCTCCGTGCAGGAAACCTACGGCGACTGCCTCGACCCGGTGCGCGTTCGCATCCGCGAGGGGCTCGGGCGGATGCGCAAGTCCGGGCCCGACTATCTGGCCTACGCAATCATAGACACCATCATCGACGGTTACTACCCCGTCATCGACCGCCTCAGCACGCGCATCATGCGCATCGAAGACCTGGTACTGACCCGCCCTACACCGGCCACGCTGAACCGGCTCAACCGGGTGAAGACGGACCTGGTGGTGATGCGCCGCGGGGTGTGGCCGCAACAGGAGACCGTCGGAAGGCTGCTGCGCGATCCCAGCCGGTTCATTTCGGAATCGGTCAAGCCCTACCTGCGCGACACCTACGACCACTGCTCGCAGCTCGTCGACGTGGTGGATTCGCACCGTGAACTGGTGAACGGTCTCATGAATACCTACCTCTCCGTCACCAGCAATCGCACCAACGAGGTCATGAAGGTGTTGACCATCATGGCCAGTATCTTCATTCCGCTCACCTTCATCGCGGGTATCTACGGCATGAACTTCCAGGACATGCCCGAGCTCACCAAGAAGTGGGCCTACCCGGCGGTACTGGGCGTGATGACGGCCACCGGCATCGGCATGCTGCTCTTCTTCCGCCACCGGGGCTGGCTGGGCGGCGACGGCGCCGACGACGAAATGGACGAGGAGTAATGCCGCGCGACGAGCTTCGCTTCTACTGGGCGACAGCGTCACGCTGGAACGACGTGGAAGTCCTCTTCGGAGAGCGCGGTGCGTGCGGCGGGTGCTGGTGCATGACCTGGCGGCTCACGCGTACAGCGTTCATGGCCGGCAAGAAGACCGCCAACCGGCGCGCACTCAAGAAACTCGTGGAGGGAGGAAACCGTCCCGGCATCATTGCCTGCCACGGCCGCGAGCCGGTGGCGTGGTGCGCGGTGGCACCACGCGCCGAGTACTCGTACCTGTCCCGCTCCCGGGTGCTCGCCCCCGTGGACGACGCAGCGGTGTGGTCTATCAGCTGTTTCTTCGTTGCGAAGCCGTGGCGCCGGCGCGGCGTTTCGGTGCGATTGCTGCGCGCGGCGGCGGAAATGGCGTTCAAGCGGGGGGCGCGCGTGGTGGAGGGATATCCGCAGCAATCGACCATGACCAGCCCCCCCGATGCATTCGTGTGGACGGGGCTTCCGTCCACCTTTGTAAAGGCCGGGTTCAGCGAAGTGGCCCGCCGCTCGCCCACCCGCCCCATTTTTCGCCGTACCCCGTGACGGTGCGGCTGGACGCACCGCGCCCGCGTGGGTATCTTAGCCACCCATGACGCCGCACGCCATTCGCAGCCGCATCCCCGCCGTCGCGCCGCTCATCGCCTTCTGCGCCGCGACGGTTCTGCTCATTCCCGTCGAGAACTTCCCCGCCGGCCTCGCGGTATGGGTGCTCGCGGCCGTGCTGACGGCGCTGCAGCCCGACCCGCGCGTGCGCCGCAACCTCGGGGTGCTGCTGGCGTGCGTCCTCGTGCTGGCGTTCGCACCCATTCACACCGACCTAAGCACATCCCACTTCCTCACCCTGGGCTCCGTGTTCCTGGCGGTGGTGCTGGGCCCCGCGTTGTTCATGCGCTGGAAGGCGCCGGGGGAGATTCGCTGGCGCCTGTGGCCGGTGCAGTTCTCGTGGCGGGATCTGATCTACACGCTGATCTCGATTCCCCTCGCGTGGGGCATCATCGAGCTCTACTTCTTCTATCTGAATCCCGAGCTGCCCACCCACTGGCCGCTCCCGGAGGTCTTCCAGGTGGAAGCCGTCAAGCGCCTGGCGGTCGGAATCAACTGCGTGGGCATCTGGGACGAACTGTTCTTCGTGAACACCGTGTACGCGATTCTGCGCGGCGTCTTCCCGGCACGTATCGCCAACCCCGCGCAGGCCGTGGTGTACACCTCGGTGCTCTACGACATGGCCTTCACCGGGCACGGCATGTGGATCGTGTACGGCTTCGCGCTCACCCAGGGCGTGATGTATGAAAAGTCACGCGTACTGCTGTACGTGCTGATCGTGCACCTGATCGTCGACCTGTTCCTGGTGATGGCGATCCTGCAGCACCACTACCCCACCCACTCGCTGCCCCTGTTCTTCTGACGGAGACTAGAAGGAGCTGGAACGGATGCGCGCGCCCATCCGGTTCATCCCCAAGCGCACCCGCCGCGCCGCGGCGATCAGAGGTGCGGTATGCGCGTAGACCGCGTAGGCAAAGGGCTGCGCACCGAAGGACTGCTTGAAGCGCACGCTGCCCAGGCGATCGTTGGGACTCGCACCAAGATTGAGTTCGCGCGAGCCGCGGGTGGCCTCGTCGCGAATGGCATGATCGAGCATGAGGTTGGTGGCACGCAGGGACGCGAAACGGTCGTCGTACGCCCACATCCAGTCGTAGGAGCGGTCGCGGTAGCGCAATACGAGGTTTCCCGCCACCACCCGGTCCTCGTGAAACGCGAGATAGAAGGTGGCGGCACCCGCGGGAACGAGGCGCGCAAACACGGATTCGAAAAAGGCCACCGGCAGTGCGCGCGCTCCGTAGCGCCCAACGGTGCGACGGTGCAGGCGGTAGAACTCGCGCGTGACCTCGTGCTGCGAGATCGCCGCGACGCGCACGCCGTTTTCGCGGGCCTGCCGGATGTTGCGCCGGTTGGCATCGCTGTAGCGCCGCGAGGCGGCTTCGTAGCCGTCCGCCATGTCGACGATGTGCGACACCATGGGCCGCAACGCGCCGTTGGATGAGGCCACCGCGGCGCCAAAGTCCGCCAACCGCACCGACGGACTCGCCACCCGTTCGATGATCCCTTCGAAGGACAGCGGCCCGTTGGACCGCGCGGTCACCGGCCCGCCGTAGGTGTCGAACGGCAGCGAATACGCGCGCCGCAACGCCCCCGCGCCCTTGCACACGAAGGGCACCACGGTCTCGTCATCGACGAAGACGTGCTCGACGTCCGCACCCAGGTCCTCCCACACCCGCAACCAGGCCGGCGTGTGATACACGGAGGCCCCGGCGAAGTGATCGAGGATCTCTTCGTAGCGCGCACGAGCGCGGTTGCTGTCGGTCAGTGGACGCACCGGACCACCCGGGGGTTGAAGTCTTGCAAATGTGCCCGGCGACGCGGCCGGAAGCGTTAGCAGAAGGGGTCGGAATGGCTCCTCGGGATCGTTGTCCCTGCGGGGTGCTGCCGCGTATAGTAGGGGCGGCGCTACATGAGGAAGCATGCGCCACACGGGGCCGATTGTCAACCCCGGGGTCCGGTCCCGCACCGCCATACGCCCACGCACAATGTCGATCATTCGTCGCAACGTCGAGAGTTTCCGCACCCACGGACCCGGGGCCCTGCTGCGCGCGGTGGTCAGCGGGTTCACCCGGAACCTGAGCCGTTTGCGGGACCACGCGTTCGATAGGCGTTTCGGAACCGAAACCGCACGGGTCGTGGAGAACGACGCGCTCACCGACGTGTCTCTCCCCGCCCGTGCACACGGGATCCGCTACGAGCCCACCCGCGCCCACCCGCTGCGGCGGGCGCTGAAGGCCGCGGGTATTCCCACGGCTGGCACATTCGTGGACCTGGGCTGCGGCAAGGGCCGCGTGCTGATGCTGGCGGTGGAGTATGGCTTTGCGCGGGTGACGGGCGTGGATTACTCGGCGTCGCTGTGCGAGATTGCACGGCGCAACCTCGATGTCCTGCGCGCGCGGACGGGGCGGCGCTTCCAGGCCACCGTTGCGCCGATTGACGCCGCAGACTACGCCTTTCAGCGGGATGACACGGTGGTGTTTCTCTTCAACCCGTTCGACGGCGCCGTCCTGCGGCGCGTGCTCGATAACCTGAATGCATCGCTCCGCGAACACCCGCGCGAGCTACATCTCATCTACCACCGTCCGGTATGGCGCGCGGCGGTGGAGGAGTCGCAACTCTTCGCCTCCGCACAGGACTATCGCTTCGGAGGGTGTGACTTTGCCGTCTATCGAACGACGGCTTAGCGGGCGTTAGTCGCTGCGCCGGCCACCCAGCAGTCCCAGGCGCATGGCCCAGTACAGCAGCGTCAGCGCCGATGTCACGAACGCGGCCACGTAGGTCATGGCGGCGGCGTCCAGCACGCTCTTCGCACCCGACAGCTCCTCCCGGGTCAGGTAGCCGCCGCGGCCCAGGGTGGCCAGCGCGCGCTTCGACGCGTCGAACTCCACCGGAAGTGTCACCAGCGTGAACACCGTGGTGGTGGCAAAGAGGAGTACGCCCAGCAGCGCCACCTTGGCACCCAGCACCGACTGTGCGCCGCCGAGGAACGCGGCCGCAATCAACACGAAAATGGAAATGCCGCCACCCAGATTGGCCACCGGCACCCACGCCGAACGGAACTTGAGCGGCCCGTAATTCTGCGCGTGTTGAATGGCGTGACCCACCTCGTGTGCCGCCACACCGGCCGCCGACATGCTGGTGCTGCCGTACACGCCCTCGCTCAGCCGCAACGTCTTGGTACGCGGGTCGTAGTGGTCGGTGAGATTCCCGTGGATGGGCTCTATCTTCACGTCATTGATATTGGCGTCGCGCAGAATGGCCTGCGCCACCTGCGCACCCGTCATGCGCGACTGGGTGGTGTACTGGCTGTACTTCTGGAACGTGCCCTTGGTCTTCATGGCGGCCCAGATACTCAGGATCATGCCCGCGCCAATCACCAGCCAGTAGAGGGGGTCAAAAAACATGGTTCAGCTTCCTCTCCGTGAATTAGGACGTGAATCAACCCTTGCCTGTGTCCGCCGGGGTTCGTACCATGCCCCCGACAATGACCGGTCGGGGGCGCCCGGCCCCCAACCAGACATCAATATACCGCCGCGGGCGGGAAGGTTCCAGCGGAGGAGCAAGATGATTCGTAAACTCATATTTTCTGCACTTTGTGTGACCGCCCTGGCGGCGGCGGGAACCCCGGCGTTTGCCAAGGACAAGAGCTTTGGTCTGGGGTTCATCCTGGGCGAACCCACCGGAATCGACGTCAAGTTCTGGCTAGCCAACGAACACGCCCTGGAGTTCGGGGCCGCCTGGTCGCTCTCGGGCAACAACGAGTTCCACCTGCAGGGCGACTACCTGTTCCACAAGTTCGACGTGTTCCAGCTCAAGAACAGCGACGCGTTCCCGCTGTTCTTCGGGGTCGGCGCCCGTATGATCCTCGTCGATAATTACGACGATACCTTCGGCATCCGCTTTCCCGTGGGGCTGGCATACATCTTCGCCAACTATCCATTCGATATCTTCGGCGAGATCGTGCCCATCCTGGACGTCGCGCCGGACACGGACTTCGACCTGGAGGGCGCCATCGGCGCCCGCTTCTGGTTCTAGGAAAGACCGGTTCTTGGCGGATCCGTACGGCGTCGCGCAACCGCGCGGCGCCGTCACTTTTTGCGGCGCAGCATGACCAGGGTGACGTCATCGGACGCCGGCCCCCCGGCCAGGAAGGATTCAACCAGCTTCACCACGCTGGAGCGAACCTCGGAGAGGGGCTCGTTGTGCTTCTCGGTCAGGGCCTGCTTGACGGTGTCGAGCCCCAGGAAGCGGTCGCCGTTGGTGGTGGCCTCGGGAATGCCGTCGCTGAAGACCACCATGAGGTCGCCGGGCGCCAGCTGCGCCTCCGACGCGATCAGCGGGATCTCCTCGATCATGGCCATGGGAAGCGTGGTGGAATCCAGCACGTCGATGGCCCCGCCCGCGCGCACCATGAGCACCGGTTCGTGGCCGGCGTTGACGTAGCGGATGACGCCGCTGGCCGGGTCCAGCTCACCCACGAACAGGGTGACGAACTGTTCCTCCGCGAGACTCTTGAACAGCTGCCGGTGCAGGCGCCCGGCGAGCGTTTCCATGTCGCTGTCGATGTCCGCCAGCAGCCCCAGCGAAACCGTGGTGGCGCTCATGGCCAGCGCGGCCGGCATTCCCTTGCCGGTCACGTCCCCCAGCGCCACCAGCACGCGCCCGTTGGAACGCGCGCCAACGAAATAGAGGTCTCCACCCACCGCGCGGCACATCACCTGATGCGCGTCCACCTCGTAGCCCGCGGGAACCTCCACGTTGGACTGGATCATCGTGCGCTGGATCTTGGCGGCGGCGTGGATTTCTTCTTCCAGCGTAATGTTGCGCAGCTTCACCGCGACCGCGTTGGCGGTGGCGGTGAGAACCTCGAGGTCGGCCTGCGAGTAGCGCACGCGCGAGTCGGTGGTATCCACGTACAGGATGCCGCGCACACGCTGGTTGTCGAACAACGGCGCCGCCATGGCGGAGCGCAGGCTCAGCGCCATGATGCTCTGCTGGCCGCCGAAGCGAGGGTCTTCCAGGGGGTTGGCGACCAGCACCGAGTCGCGCTCCGTGAGCACGCTGCCCACGATGGTGGAGCTGAGTTGCAGCGGCGCATCCGGGTCGCCGCTCTTGGTCCAGCGCGCGCGTGCTTCCACGCTGGTGGCCTCGCCGGAGTCGGCCAGCATCACCACGCGTTCGGCCGGCACGCTCTCGGCCACAAGGCGGCAGGCCGCCGTTTCGATGGCCATCACATCGTCACTCGAGGCCAGCAGTTCGAACAGCTGCTGGCTTCGGTCCATGAGGCGGTGCTGGGCCGCTTCCGAGTATCCCTGGCTGATGTTGTAGCGCAGGCTGGTGGCCACCTGGTGGTCACCGAGCAGGCGGTGGGACGCCGTTGTCGCGGGGGTGGCGCGCCGCATGAGCGCGCCCGCAAAACTCACCAGCGCCCCGGGTTGGACCTCCACCCACGCGTCTCCGATGGGCTTGCCGTTGATCTCGGTTCCGTTGCGGCTGCCGAGATCGCGCACGGAAATGTCCTGGCCCTGGATGCGAATTTCCGCGTGCTTCTTGCTCACGCGCGCCATGGGCAGCTGCACGGCGTTCTCGCTGGAACGCCCCACGCTGTGGTCGCCGTCCTCCAGCGAAAAGCGGTGGTTCTCGCCTTCCCAAACGATTTCTACGTTTACCATGTGCCTCCGGAATTCAAGAAAGTCGTAGCAACCATATCAGATACTGATATACTCCCGCGACTCCCTTTGTATCCACGATGATTGGACGTTCCATCAGCCATTACAAGGTCACCGGCCGCATCGGTGCGGGCGGCATGGGCGAGGTGTACCGGGCGCGTGACTCGCGCCTGGAGCGCGACGTCGCGCTCAAGGTGCTGCCCGACGTGTTCGCCGGGGATCCGGACCGCCTCATGCGCTTCGAGCGGGAGGCGCGCCTGCTCGCCTCGCTCAACCATGCCAACATCGCCACCATTCATGGCATCGAACAGGACGGCAACCATCGCGTGCTGGTGATGGAACTGGTGGAGGGCGAGGATCTGTCCGTGCGCCTGGCGAATGGGCCGATGCCGCTGGAAGAAGCACTGCAGGTTGCACGCCAGATCGCCGACGCGCTGGATGCCGCCCATGAGCAGGGCGTCGTCCACCGCGACCTCAAGCCCGCCAACATCGTCCTCACGCCCGACGGCAACGTGAAGGTGCTGGACTTCGGCCTCGCCAAGGCGGTGGAGGGCGACGCATCCAACTCCGGGCTTTCCCAATCCCCCACCGTGCTCGGCAACTCACCCACCGTGGCCGGGGTGATCCTGGGGACCGCGGCCTACATGAGTCCGGAACAGGCGCGCGGCAAGCGGGTGGACCGGCGCACGGACATCTTTGCCTTCGGCTGCGTGCTCTTCGAGATGCTCACCGGCCGTCAGACCTTCAGCGGCGAAACGGTGAGCGACACGCTGGCCGCGGTTCTGCGGGCGGAGCCGGAATGGGGCGCGCTCCCCACCGACACACCGTCCGCCATCGTCAAGCTCCTGCGCCGCTGTCTGAACAAGGACCCGAAACAGCGTCTGCGCGACATCGGCGAGGCACGCATCCTCATCGACGCGGTCATCCGCGGCGAAACAACCGAAGACGCTTCGGTTGCGACCGCCACACCAGCCGGACGACGCACGCGTCTCACGTGGATGCTCGCGGTCCTGCTCGTGTTGTGCGCCGCCGGCTGGTTGCTGACGGCGCTGCGCTCGGAGGGCGGAGGCGCGTCGCGTGCGATCACCGCGGCCATCAATGTGCCGCAGGACGCGCCGCTGAGTGTGTACGGCTCGCACCCGGGACCGCCCGCCATCTCTCCGGACGGTCGCATGGTGGCCTTCGCGGTTTCCGCGCCGTCGGGAGTCCTGCTCGGGGTGCGTGACCTGGCCCGCGACGAGATCCGAACCTTCACCGGCACCGACGACGCCGGGTATCCATTCTGGTCGCCCGACAGCCGGCAGATCGGCTTCTTTGCGGGCGGCAAGCTCAAGCGCGTGGACGTCACCGGCGGCGTGCCCGTGGTTCTCTGCACCGCCGAGGTGGGCAAGGGAGGAACCTGGCGCAGCGACGGCACCATCCTGTTTGCGCCCAGCTACACCTCGCCCATCCATCGCGTGTCCGCCGCCGGCGGGGAGTCGGTGGCGATTACCCAGTTGGATTCGACCCGCAGCGAATCGTCCCACCGCTTCCCGCGCTTTCTGCCCGACGAAGAGCACTTTCTCTACGTGGTGCGCCACTTCTCCGCCAACGACCAGGGGGGCCACGAACTGCGCGTGGCTTCCATCGACGGCAAGGAGTCGAAAGACCTGTTCGCCACCGAAACCGACGCCATGTACGCGAACGGATACATCTTCTTCGTGCGTGAAGGCGCGCTCATCGCCCAGTCGTTCGACGTCAAGAGCCTCACGATCACGGGCGATCCGGTGAAGCTCGCGGACGACGTGCAACTGCTCTCCGGCGCGGCGCACGGCGTCTTCGACGTGTCCCCCAGCGGCGTCATGGTGTACGGACACGGCAGCAACGCCAGCACGCGGCACCTGCTGCTGCTGGATGGCGCGGGACGGGCCCAGGGCGAGATCGGCGAGGGCGCGGAGTTCGACATTCCGGTGCAACTGTCCCCCGACGGCGCCACGGTTCTCACGGGGATCTTCAACTCGGTCGGCGGAACCGGCGACCTGTGGTTGATCGATCTGGCGCGCGGGGCCAGGACGCGCATGACCTTCGACCCGGGCCACGACAACGGCGGGCTGTGGTCGCCGGATGGCAGACGGATCGCATTCACCGCACAGCGCGGGGCGACCTTCGGGCCCTACCTGAAACCCATCGACGGCAGCGCCAACGAGACACGCCTGCTCGACAGCGGAACCGACCTGTTCAACGCGGGCTGGACGCCGGACGGGCGCTATCTCATGTGCCATGAACTCGGAAGCCGGACAGCCCAGGGGAAGCTGCGCGCGATACCGCTGATGGATGGCGCGCCGGATCCGTTGCAGGGCGTCACGATGCCGCCGTCGCTGGGCGGCGGGGCGGGGCTCTACCGCATCGCCTTCTCGCCCGACGCGCGCTGGATGGCGTACGAGTCGACGGAAGGCGGGCGCGAGAACATCTTCGCCATTCCCTTCGGGCGCGCCGGTCGGCGCTGGCAGATCACCCTCAACGGCGCCAACACACCGCGCTGGGCGGGCGAACACCTCTACTTCGTGCGTGAGCGGCGCCTGTGGAAGATCCCCGTCAAGCTGAACGAGAGCTCCCTCGAGATCGGAACCGAGTCCCGCGTGTACTCGGACCGCTGGGTGGACAGCTTCGACGTGTCCCGGGACGAAAGCCGCATCGTCATCCTCACCGGTGAGAATCAATCCATCGGCACCGGGCTGACCGTGGTGTTGAACTGGCCCGCGCTGCTCACATCCGGGAAGTAGCAGCGCGAGCGCGTCTCTCTTCATACCGGGCTTTTGATCCAACGATTTCTTACCTGGCGGATGCCTCCCCATCGCTGGCGACGGCCACGCCGCCGCGCTCGTTCACGAGCAACGTCATCGTTCTTTCCAGTTCCACGATGCGGCGCTCCAGTGCCGCGATGCGCGCATCCTTTTCGTCGGCGAGACGCTTGAGCCCCTGGATGGCGGCCAGCGCGACACCGTCCGCGTCCACCGTGCTGATGCGCTTTTCGTCTTCGCCCACAGCGAACGCCGCGCGGAAGTCCTGCGCCATGGGGCCGATGTGCCGGATGCCCTCGTCCTGCGCCTTGTAGTTCCACGTCGAGATCTCCATCGCGTCCAGGCGCTCGAGCACCGCGACACCGTCGACGAGCACGAAGTTCTCCTTGGCGTTGCGGTCGCTCAGTGGACTCCACGCGCCACCGCCCGCAGGCAGCACGACACCCGCGGTGGGATTCCCCCCGCCATCAATGGCGGAAACGAAGCGAACGCCGCCGGTGGCGCGCACCGCGAACTCATCGTGGGTGGCCGAGTTGAAGTCAAAGAGGTTGGCATCGGCGAACAGGAAGGTGCCGCCGTGGTTGTCCGCAATCATGGCGCGGCGCCCCGCGGCCACGCTGTAGGCGCCACCCGCATGGTTCTGCCCCCCACCGAGAACGGTCGACACGATGCCCGAGGCCGTGTTCTGTGCTCCCCCGATCACCGTCGAGTAGGAGTGTGAGGCCCGATTCTCCTGACCACCCACGACGACGGACCAGAGGCCGCTTGCCGTGTCGGCTACCCCACCCCCCACGAACGAGGCTCCTCCGCTGGCAAGGTTGTTCTCCCCACCAACGACTGCATCGGCATCCTGGCTCGCTCTGTTCCCACCCCCGCCCGCGATGGTGGCGTATACGCCACTCGCGGTGTTGCCACTCCCACCGCCGATGGTCGCCATGTTCGCGTTCGCGCTGTTTGCCCAGCCGCCGCCAACCGTTGCTCGTGAACCGGCGCTATTGTCATAACCGCCACCAATCGTGGCCAGGGTCTGCATGGCTTGATTCAGGTTCCCGCCACCGATGAAGCTGTAGTCCCCGGGGGACTGGTTGGACAGCCCGCCCACGACGATTGAGTACGCCCCCGACGCCTTGTTCTGGAAACCGCCTCCCACAACGGCGTAGTGCTTGTCGTCGGCGGTTCCGGCGTTGTCCCCCGCCGCGTTGTTCGAGCCACCACCGATGAAGCACCAGTCGTCGGTGATCTGGTTGAAGCTGACACCGTCCCCCCCACCTCCCGCGATAGTCGCGCCCACCGCACCACCGATGACGCGATTCACGCGATAACCGCCAATGAGGTTCGGAGTGAGGCCGCGGGGCTCAATCAGATAAGCCCGCTCGCCGTTTACCCTGGTCTCGAGATTGGTGGCGTCCGTGGTGCCCATGAAGTGCGTACCAGGCGTCGTCCCCGCATTGCCCGTCAGGTTCCAGCCCGGCGTCACCGGGCCCCCCGCCGCAGAAACGACGATGCTGTCATTGGCAGTAGTGATCGTTACGTTCGCGCCCGCCGCCAGCGTCACGTCGTCGGTGAGCGCGTTAAGACTGCGCACCACCGTGCCGGCGGAAATCTTGTTCGCCGTGATGACGCTGTCCTCCACACCGCGCGCGTTCAAGCTGTACGCCGAGGCCGTGAGTTCCCGGCGAGGCGTAAATTCCGCGCCGCCGTCCACGGCAACACCCAACCAGCAAGCGGTGTCGAACGGTATGGTGAGCGGGTTCACCGCGCCGAGAATGGCCGAGAAGATGCCGCCGGCCACGCCGACCGACTGCGTCTCCGTCCAAACCGCGGTCCCGCCGCTCGCAACTGTATAGATGTTGAAGGTGATGTCGTAGCTGCCGTCGAGTACGGGCGTGCCCGCGCCATCCGTGAGCACACCCTGGTAGCTGATCGTCTCCGGCACCTGCCCATGAGCGGCCGCCGCCGTCAGGACCATCAGCGCGATCGTGATAATTGTGAACCTTTTCATGGTCTTCCTCCAATCGGAAGGGGGGCTTCCGCTACTTCATTACGACCATTTTCCTGGTGATTACCTTCTTCCCCGCTTGCAGGCGGTAGAAGTACACGCCGCTGCTCACGGCCTCACCCCGCGCATCCCGGCCATTCCACGTCACGGTGTGCGGGCCGTAACGCGCCGGCTCGTCGACGAGCGTGACAATGCGGTCACCGCGAACGCCATACACGGAGAGAACGACGTGTTCATCTGCGGGGAGGTAGTAGTCGATGCGGGTGGTCGGATTGAACGGATTGGGGTGGTTCTGTTCGAGCGTCACCTCGCGGCGCGGCATCAACACGGCCTGCGCCGGTGAGAAGAATTCTCCATCCCGGTCGACCGCGCCCAGCCGATACCAGTACTTCCTCCCGGGACGAGCCCCTTCGTCGAGGAAGGACGTGGTCCCGGGTGGGAGAAGTGCCTGGTCGTTCAGCGGCTTGTAACCGGTCTCTGATTCCGGAGACCGGTAGACATTGAAACCCCGGAGGCCGTCGGCACTGGTGATCTGCCAGTTGATTTCAACGCCCCGGGCCGTCAGGGTGGCCGCGAACGACGCAATCAGAACCGCCGAGGTGGGCCCGATCCGCAGCAGATCAGGGGCATACCAGAAGCCGGCCCGGTGGACGCCGCCCGGTGCGGTCATCGCTCCCACGGCCGACTGGCCCACCGTATCCTGCAGGTAGTGCGATCCACCGAGGGCGTTGCCGCCCCCGGAACCGAAGACGGCCGGGGGTGGCTCCGGAACCTGAGCAATGACATTCGGCGGCAGAACCACTGGCAATAACGCGGCAATGAAGAGACTGGTGAGGAGCTTCATACGTTCCTCCAATCACCTGTCGGATGCAGGCGCATCGATAAGAGTAAATCGAAGAATCTACGCGTGAGGCCGGGGACCCCGGGTCAGGCTCCCCGGTTCACCTGTTGGACAAACCATACTCCGGAGAATCACAGCCAAAAGTCTCTATTTTGGCAAGAGGCCGTGGGCACAACGCAAAACAAGACGGGCGCGAAGCAATTGCTCCGCGCCCGTCCTGTTTGTCTGCGCACCCGGAATGCGTCAGTCGTGCTTGTGGTGGTCCACGGTGAGGATCTTGTAATAGCACCAGCCCGCCAGACCCCACACGAAGACCAACGATCCTATCATTGCACTCCATCCAAGCGTCGTCATGATTCCCCTCTCAGTCCTTCGGCGGCTCGCGGCCGTCGATGTCCAGACCCGCCGCACGCCAGCGCTTCTCGCCGATGCGCGTTACGATCACCAGCGCCACCGTCACCCCCGCGATGAGCGCCATCGCCCCCTGGCGCAGCGGCTCTTCGGCAACCGAGCCCATCCACGCGGGCAGGTTCTGCCAGCAGAACGCGCCGAACACGACCAGCAGGTAGGTGGGTGTCACGTACTTCATGATGAAGCGGTAGAAGCGCGGAATCTTGAAGTGCGCGCCGTGGTGCGCCTCGGCGAGTCCCTTGTCCACACCGAACACCCAACTGAAGACGATGATCTGCACCATGGCTAGGATGAAGATGAGGAACGTGCCCACCCAGTCGTCGATGGTGGACCAGAAGATCCCGCCCGCGCTGAAGTACATCACCAGGAACGAACCCACCAGGCAGAAGCACACCAGCAGCATGGTGGCCTTCTTGCGCGTCCAGCCCAGCGCTTCCATGAGAAATGCCAGCGTCGGCTGGTACATGGAAATGGAGCTGGTGATGGCGGCCAGGAACAGCATGAAAAACCAGATAGCACCGATGGTGTTGCCGGCGCCGCCCATGTGCGAGAACACCACCGGCAGCGTGGTGAACCCCAGCCCGAACGTACCGCCCTGCACGGCGCCGATCATGTTGGACGTGCCCAGAAAGATGAACGCGGCGGTAATGGTAATGAGACCGCCGAAGCCCACCTCGAACAGCTCGTTGGTGGCCGAGGCGGTGAGTCCGGAGAGCACCACGTCGCTCTTTTTCTTCATGTACGACGCGTAGTTGATGATGACGCCGAAACCCACCGAGAGGCTGAAGAAAATCTGACCCGCCGCCGCCAGCCACGTCTGCGGGTTGGTGAGGGCGGATAGATTGGGGTTCCACAGGTAGCCGAGTCCGTTCACCACGCTCTGCTCCGGGTTGGCCGCGTCGGGCGTGCCCAGGGTGAGCACGCGTATCAGCACGATGATGGCCAGCACCGCCATGGTGGGCATGGCGAGGTTCACGAACTTCTCGATGCCGCGGGTGATGCCGCGGAACACCAGCCAGATGTTGATGGCAAACGTCACTGCCCAGAACACGAAGGTCCCGATGGACCCGCCGGCGATGACACCGTTATGTTCACGCCCCGTGAAGACGGTGTAGAACTCGACCGCGCGTGCGGTCTGCTCGGTCACCGGTGCCGCAGCGTCGATGCCGATGCCGCCCTTGAGATAGTGGAAGAAGTACCCGAGGCACCACGCCTCGATATACGTGTAGTAGAACGACACCGCCAGCGGGATGAGAATGCCGATAACGCCCAGGTAGCGCGCCACCGACCCCTTCCCGAACGCACCCAGAATGGACGGCGACGAGTGCAACCCCTTGCGGCCGCCGTAGCGGCCCATGGTCCACTCCGCCCAGCCGATGGGGATACCCAGCAGGAGCAGCGCGCAGAAGTACGGAATCATGAAGGCGCCGCCGCCGTTGGAAACCGCCTGCCCCGGGAAGCGCAGGAAGTTCCCCAGACCTACCGCGGACCCGGAGACGGCCAGGATGACGCCCAGCTTGGACGCCCACTCCTCCTTCGCCACCGGCATCTTCTTCTTTGCATTTTCTTTCGCCATAGTCCCCACCACGGTTCGAGAACACGAACGCACGCGCACGGGCGTGCAGGAAAAGAACTTGAGCGTGGATGGTATCGGGGTGCCGGGGGCCGGTCAACCGCGACTTTCAGCCGCCACGCCGCCGCCGGCGCGCGCGGGGCCGATGGAAGACGGTTCCCGTCTCGCCACCGGAGAGCGGCCACGACGCCGGATCCACCCGGTAGAACGCACTGAGTTCGTCGTACAGCGCCGTATACTCGCGGCGCAGCGCGAGCGGGCGCTCAAAGAAGCTCTCGGTCACCACGGCGAAGAACTCGGCAGCGTCACCCGCGCCGTACGCGTCCACCAGCGTGCGCCGGTTCGACATGGTGGCACGCTCGAAACGCGCGTATGCCTCGGAGAACACGCTTCGCCACGTATCGCGGCGCGCGCGGTCGGGCAGGCGCGGCATGCCGTCCATGGCGCCGTTCTCCAGATCCAGCTGGTGGGCGAACTCGTGCAGCACCAGGTTGTAGCCCGCTCTGCCGGTGGACGTGTAGTCCACGATGTCCTCCCACGAGAGGATGACCACGCCCACGTCCCACGACTCCCCCGAGCGGTCCTCGGTGTACTCGCTCACGATCTGCTGGTGCTCGTCCGGCTCCACCATGTCTGCGTAGAACATCGAAGGGTACACCAGGATGGTGATGAGATCCGGGAAGCAGTCGGTCTCCCGGTTGAGGATAAGCAGGCACGCCTGCCCGGCGATGGTCACGCGGATCTCATCGGTGATCTCGAGGCCGTTGCACCCTTCGAAAGTCTTCTCGGCCAGAAAGATGTGCACGTGGCCGTGCAACTGGTTGCGCAAATCTCCGGGCAGCCGGCGGTAGGCGGGCGCGTTGGCGGCGAGGATGCGTGCCCAATCCTCCGGGAACGGGAGTGCGGCGAGCCTCGCGCGCCGTCGTCGTTTCAGGAAGCCCAGCATGTTTTTACTATAGCACGGAGCGGCTTGCGCCCGGCGGGGGCGGCACCTATACTCCGCGCCAATTCCCGTCGCTCGTCTCGACACCCGGAGGAACCCCGCATGCGCTTTGCTCTTGTCAGCCTGCTCGTCCTGTTCGCCGCCGGCGCCGCGCAGGCCCGCACCCTGGTGCACGCCGGCACGCTGATCGACGGCGTCTCCAACACGCCGCGCTCCCATGTCACCATTGTCATCGAGGAGGGGCGCATCACCGACGTCGCATCCGGCTTCATTCCCGCCGGGTCCGGAGACGAGTTGATCGACCTCTCCGCACAGACCGTGCTGCCGGGTCTCATGGACATGCACGTGCACCTCACCGGCGAGTTGTCGCGCACGTCATATCTTGACGAAGTGGTCCTCAATCCTACTGACAACGTGCTCAAGGCGGCGTACTACGGGCGCATCACGCTTCTCGCGGGATTCACGACGGTACGCAACGTGGGCGACGACGGCATGTCGACGGTGTCGCTGCGCAACGCCATCCGCGCCGGCAAGGCGGTGGGTCCGCGCATCTACACCGCGGGCAAGGCCATCGCCACCACCGGCGGCCACGCCGACCCCACCGCCGGCTGGTGCGAGGCGCTGCAGGGCGACCCCGGTCCGCGCGAGGGTGTCATCGACTCGCCCGACCAGGCACGCAAGGCGGTGCGCGAGCGCTACAAGGACGGCGCCGACATGATCAAGATCACCGCCACCGGCGGCGTGCTGAGCATGGCCAGAAGCGGCGACAACCCCCAGTTCACCGACGCGGAACTCGACGCCCTCATCGCGTCCGCGAACGACTACGGGTTCCCGGTGGCGGCGCACGCGCACGGCGACGCGGGCATGCTGCGCGCGGTGCGCGCCGGCGTTTCGTCCGTCGAACACGGAACCTACATGACCGACGAGATCATGGCGCTCATGAAGAAGAAGGGTACCTGGTACGTTCCCACACTGCTCGCGGGTGTGACCGTGGCCGAGATGGCCGAGCTGGAGGACTTCCTCCCCCCCATCGTGCGCCCCAAGGCGCGCCGCATCGGGCCGCAGGTGCAGGACACCTTTGCGCGCGCCTATCAGGCCGGCGTGCCCATTGCGTTCGGAACTGACAGCGGTGTTTCACCGCACGGGCAGAACGCGCACGAGTTCGAGCTGATGGTGGCGGGCGGCATGCCCGCCATGAAGGCCATCCAGTCCGCCACCATGTCCGGCGCGAAACTCCTGCGCGCGGAGAAGGACCTGGGCAGCGTGGAAAAGGGGAAGGTTGCGGACCTGGTGGCGGTGGACGGCGACCCGCTGGCCAACATCTCCCTGTTGCGCGACATTCGCTTCGTCATGAAGGACGGCGTGGTCTACAAGCAGAACGGCGCGGCGCTGGCGCGATAGGCCGGCGGGCGCGGGACTAGTCGGTCGTCTCGACCGGTGTGGCGGCGAGTGGCAAGTGGCGGTCAATGACTTCGGCCACGAGTTCCTTGCGGATCGGCTTGGCCACGAAGTCATCCATGCCGGCTTCGAAGCACTTCTCACGGTCGCCGGCCAGCGCGTGGGCGGTCATGGCAACCACAGTGGTATGCCCGCCGGAACCCGATTCGCGCCGGCGGATCTCGCGCGTGGCCTCGTAGCCGTCCATCTCCGGCATCTGGCAGTCCATGAGCACGAGGTCATAGTCGACCGCCTTGAGCTTATCCAGCGCTTCCCGCCCGTTGTTGACCACGTCCACCGTGCAACCCAGCACCTCCAGCATGCGCGCAGCCGCGCGCTGGTTCACCATGTTGTCCTCGGCGACCAGCACGTGTCCGCGCGTGGGTGCCTGCACCGACGCCGCTTCGTGCGCGATGGATTCTGAAATCGTGTGGCGCGTGACGAACACTTCGCGCACGCCCCGCTGTTTGACACTCCACACCGCGGAGAGCACGTCGGCGAGCTGCGACGGGCGCGACGGACGCGTGAGGTAGGCGTCGAAGCCCACCGCGCGCAGCCGCTCCGCCTCGCCCTGCTCGCCCAGCGTGGTCAACATCACCAGCACGATCCCGCGCAGCGACGCGTCACTCTTCACAATGGTGGCGAGCGCCTCCACGGTCATGTCGGGGACGTCGTAGGCCACCACCGCGATGCCGTAGGGATCGCCGTCCTGCACCGCTGCGTGGAGTTCGGAGACCGCCGCGGCACCCGTGTCCAGCCCCACCGCGCGCGCGCCGCACACGTTGATCTGTTCGGTGAGCACCGCGCGCACCTTGTCGTGGCGGTGCAGCAGGAGCACGCGCACACCCTCCAGGCCTCCGCTGAGCGGAGCATCCACCGGCGACTCGAGGTCGAGGGGAAGGCTGAGCGTAAACGAGAAAGTGGATCCCACGCCCACCACGCTTTCCACCGCAATCTCGCCACCCATCAGTTCCACCAGCTGCCGCGATATCGCCAGACCCAGGCCGGTTCCGCCGTAGCGCCGGGTGATGGAACCGTCCGCCTGGGTGAACTTCTCGAATACCGATCCTATCTTTTCCTCTTCGATACCGATGCCGGTGTCCTCCACCGAAATGCACAGCCGCACGCCCTTGTCGTCGCCGCCCAGCCGGTCCACATTGATGAACACGTGTCCCTCGTGGGTGAACTTGATGGCGTTGCCCACCAGATTCATGAGTACCTGGCGGATGCGTCCCGCGTCTCCGATGAGCCGTCGTGGCACGTCGGGCGCGTAGCGCACGATCATCTCGATTCCCATCGCGTCGGTCTTCTCCCGGACGAGCGCGACGACTTCGTCAATAGCGGCGCTCAGGTCGAAGGCCAGCGGATCGATGGTGAGCCGCCCGGCTTCGATGCGCGAGAAGTCCAGAATGTCGTTGATGATGGCGAGCAGCGCCTCCCCCGAAGACTGGATGATTCGCACGTACTCGCGCTGTTCCTCGGAGAGGTCCATGTCGAGCAACAACCCGGTCATGCCCAGCACGCCGGTCATCGGGGTGCGCACCTCGTGGCTCATGTTGGCAAGAAACTCGCTCTTGGCGCGGTTGGCCGACTCCGCGCTCTCCTTGGCGCGCACCAGCGCCTCCTGCGAACGGCGCAGCACTTCGAGATCTGTGATGTCCTGCAGCATGAGGATGGTCTCGTCCACGCGGTTGTCGGGAGACTTGATGGGCAGCGCGGTGGCGTAGATGTGGCGCGCCACCCCGTCCACGTCGAGGCGGATTTCGCGGTGCGAAACGGTGGCGGTGGCGAGTGAGCGCGCAGTGGGACACTCCGCGCATACGGTGCGCGACCCACACAGCAGTTCGTTGCACGAGGCGCGGTGCCCCGGTTGCACGCTCTGCAGTCCTCCGAACCATGTCCGGCACACGTTGTTGAGCCAGCTCACGCACAGTCCGGCGTCGAACACGATGAAGCCGGCGTCGGTGTGGTTGACCAGCGCGGAGAGCTTCTGCCGTTCCCGTTCGAGGAAGCGGATCTGCCGGTCCTGGGTCTGGAACCAGCGCTCGAGTTCCTCGACGCGACGCTTGAGCGCAGCGGCTGCGCTGGGCTTGCGGGGGCGGGCGGTTGCGGTCTTCTTGGTCAAGGGGGCTCCCGAAGCGGTCAGGAACCGCGCTGCGCCTGGTAGTGATCGGCCAGCCAGTCCGCGACCGCGCGGACTTCCGATTCGGTGGAAACGTCGAACGCGTCGAGATCGTGGCTGTCGATGTCGATCTGCGCGAAGATCCTGTCGCCCTTGCGGATCAGCACCACCAGTTCGGAGCGCGTGGCGCTGGAGCAGGCCAGGTAGTTGGGCTCCTTGCTGACGTCGGGCACGTTCTTGTCGCGTCCCTCCGCCACCGCGCTGCCGCACACGCCCTGTCCCACCGAGATGAACACATGATCGGTGGGCGAGCCGATGAAGGGCCCCAGGCGCAGCGTGTTGTCCGGGAACAGCTCGTAGATCCCGGTCCAGTGGAAGCGGGGGTTGGCGTTGTGGAGCAGATCCACTGTGCTCGAGAGGATGGAGTCGAAACCCACCCCGGACGCGATCAGTTCGTCCAGTTTCTGGCAGATTTGGGCTCCGTCCAGGCTGGTCCGGGACATGGAAAACCTCCGTAAGTGGCTGATTCACAAAAGGATTCGGCCACGGGCCTGCGAATGTCGGGTGTGCCTCTGGCCGGACCCGCAAACCCCGTGCCAGCCATGGGGATAGCGGGTATGCGGATCCTGGGGGGGCGGCGGCGGGTCTACGCGGGGCGCGTTCCCACCGCGGTGTGGAAACGGCGGGAGAATGTGATGGGACCGGGAAAGCGGGCCGCGAGAGCTCGCAGCGCGTCGGCGCGCAGGCGGGACCACGCGGCGGGGGAGAGCAGCATGCGCAGCGCGCGCCCGGTGGCAGAAACCTCGCGGGTCACGACATATTCGTCCGCGCTCAGCGCGCATTCGACGTGATGGTCGCGGCTGGTGATCGCTTCGAATCCGGCCGCGCCGAGCAGGTCCGCCAACGAACCCGCGCGCGCAAAACGGCCGTCTCCCGGCAACGTCTCGCGCACCGCCGAGTCCACGCGCGCCGCGTCGATGAATGTGCGCACGATGCGCGACCACTCGCTCGCCGCATCGTCGTCCGCGGGGTACCATGCGCTCAACCCGACCTTCCCCCCGGGGCGCAGGACGCGCTTCATCTCCAGCGCCGCGACGTCGGCATCATCGACGTGGGTCATGACGAAGGCGGAGGTGGCCGCGTCGAATGTACCGGAGGAAAAAGGTAACGACGGCAACATCGCGACCACGCAGTCGCCGAGCCCGTCACGGCGCGCTTCGCGCAGCATGCCGATCGAGGCGTCGGCAAGGGTTACGCCGGCTCCGCGCGCGGCGCACGCGCGCGCAACCGAACCGGGACCGGCGCCCACGTCGAGGACGCGATCCCCTGGCGACGGCGCCACCCGCGCGGCCAGAATCCGCCCGGGCTCGGCGAAGAGCCGCGGCAGGCTGACCCGATGGTACTCGCCCGCGACGTCGTCGTAGATGCGCGCGCGCTTCAGATCGGGCTCAGCGGGATCCACCGGCGCCTCCATCGCTCAGCAACGCCTCCACGGCCCGCCGGACGTCCTTCACGTCAATTTCACCAGTCCAGCGCCGCGTAATGGTGCCGTTCCGATCGACGAGATACACCGTGGAGAGCACCTTAACGTGATATGCCTCCCAGGCCGGGGACTCTTCCCGGTCGACGGCAATGGGATAGGTGACGGGGTGCTGCTCGAGAAACTTTTTGACCTTCTTGTTCCGGTCCTTGCCGGTATCAGTGGAGATGCCAATGACGGCAACACCGCGGGCGCTGAAGTCGCGGTACAACGCGTCCAGCTCCGGCATCGATTTGACGCAGGGTTTGCAGAAGGTGGCCCAGAAGTCGATGACCGTCACCTTCCCCGAAGCGCCGGGCGTCAACGCCGCGCCGGTGGTGGAGGTCAGGGTGATCTTCGGGGAGGGGCCCGGTGTGAAGACGTACGCCGCCGGGTCTTCGTCGAATGCCTCCGCGCACTGCTTCGCACAGAAGGAGAAGATCTGTCCCTCGTACTCGCGCGTCGCCGCGACGCCGTGAGACTCTGTCTCACCGCTGAGTGCACACACCGGGCACAGCTCGCCCGTCTCCGAGCCCGCCGCCACCGGCGCGAGCATCAGCGCCACGAGCAGCGCAACGATGGCAATCTTCATTAGAAACCTCCCGCGACCGCGATGCCGAAGGTGTCCATCCACACCGCAATCAGACTGATGCCAAAATTGTCGCCAAACCAGTTCCCCATGAGATGGGACCGTTCTCCATCATACATGTAGCGCGCGGAGAATCCACGCCAGATGAACCACTCGGCGCCGAAAGGAACGTTGAAGCCATCGTCCCACTCCGAGTAATTGAGGCTCCCGTATGCCGATAGCGGTACGCGCGGCAATACCTTGGAAGCGGTGAGGTAGTACGACTGCGTGCCCTTCGGCGAACCGATGCGGTCCGAACTGGTGCCCAGGAAGAACGCAGGCCTTCTATGGTCCTCGGTGAGCAGGAACACGGTGGCCAGCGGATCTACTTCGTCCACCAGCGGATTGTACTCCACGCCGATCTGCACCCGCGGATGCACGCGGTAGTTGGCGGTGAAGCGCCAGCGCGGGCGCTCCTGCCCCGTGTCCACGAAACGCGCCGAGAAGGTCCAGGTGGTTTGAATGCCGCTCCCCCGGAGCGGCGCGCCCTCGCCGGGTCACCCGCTTCAGGTGGGGGCACTCGATGGCGGGCCGGCCAGTACGGGCACGGCAGCGAGGAGCACTGACAACGCAATTGCGAGCGACGCGCGGATTGTCACTGCACCTTCGATCAGAACGAGAACTGCGCGCCGAAGAGCCAGTTGCGCCCCGGCAGGCGGTAACGCGCCAGCTCTTCATACTGGGCATCCAGCAGATTGTTCCCCTTCACGGTGAGCAGCCACGCGCCGTTGAGGCGGCACTGCAGCGCGCCATTGAACACCCAGTAGGCGCGCGGGGCCTGGCGCGGATAGAGAAACACCTCTTCGATGTCGCTGCGGTAGCGGCCGTCACCATGCACCGTCCAGCGGCCCAGCACGAGATCCGCCCCTCCGCCCCCCGTGTACTTGGGACGGTACGCGAGCAGGTCGTCGGTACGATCCGGAGAGGTGTCGCGCGCGTCGAGATAGGTGAAGTTGGCGGTGAGGGTGAGGTTGCGCCACGCCGAGCGCAGGGTGGTCTCCACACCTTGCATGAGCGCGCTGTTGAGGTTGCGCACCTGGTAGATGGTGTAGGGCACTCCCAGTTCGTCCGAGATCTCCTCCCAGTAGATAAGATCCTCGTACTCGTAACGAAACGCGGCCACATCGATGTCGAAGATCTTCGCCGGCGCCCAGCGCACACCGGCCTCGTACGAATTGATCAGGTGTTCCGCGGTAAGGCTGGGGTTGGGGACGAAGGCCACGCCGCCGCCCAGCTCTTCCTGCAGGTACAACTCGGCAATGCTGGGCGCACGAAACGCCTGGCCGTACAGCCCGCGCACCGAGACCTCCGGGTCCGGCGTCCACACCATCGCCACCTTGGGACTGAACTGGTCCAGCGTGCGCCCGCCAACGATGTGATTCCAGTCGTAGCGTACGCCCACGGTGGCGGCCAGCGTGTTCAACAGGGTGATGTCGTCCTGGCCAAAGAGCGCGTAGTTGTTGATCTGCCGGTCACCGTACAGGATCGAATCCGGCGCCGACTGCACGTAGTCGACTTGCAGATCGGCCCCCACCACCACCCGGTTACGCTCTCCCAGGCGCGTGTCCATCTGGAGAATGTTGCCGATCTTGTCGCCATCGATGTAGGTGGACGTGCCATAGGGCTCGTTGCCGGGAATCTCCTGGTCGGGGTCGTCGGGGTTGAAATAGGAGTCCTGCTCGTGGTGGTAGTAGTACGCGCGCATCGAATAGCGAGAGTCCTCGCCGCTCAACCCCCAGTAGTGCAGGTCCGCGCTGTAGTAGCGCTTCTCCTGGCTGTCGTCCTGGTAGGCTTCGCGCACCTCCAGCGGCTGTGCGGAAGAAAGCCAAGCGTGCGGATACGCGTTCTCCGAATTGCCACCACCCAGGGTGAAGTCGAGTTTGCGCTCCGGGCTGATCTCGTACAGGATCTTTCCGAACAGATCGTAGAAGGTGTAGCCCGTGTTCTGCGCGTACCCATCCGACTCCTTGCGGCTGGCACTCACCAGGTAGCTGATCTTGTCCTTCTTGCCGGAGTAATCGGCAATCACCTCGCTCTGCATTTGCGTTTCGTCCGTGTAGCGGATGTTGGACGGCGCCTTCTCGAAGAAGCCGAGCTTCATCTGTACCCGGCCCGCGGCTGCGTAGTCCGGACGGCGCGTAATCACATTGACCACGCCGCCCATGGCGGTGGAACCATACAGACTAGAAAACGCGCCCTTCACCACCTCCACCCGCTCCACGAACTGCACCGGCACCAGGCTCCAGAAGGCGCCCCCCGTGTCCGAGTTCAGCGCGGGGCGTCCGTCGACCAGCAGGAGCACGCGGTTTCCCACGCCGCCACCGGCCACGTCCGAGCTGCCGCGCAGCGAAATCGACTGCGTGGAGATCCCGCCGGTGGAACGGAACGCGGTGAGCCCGGCCACATTCTCGATGGCGCGATCGAACGTGACCGGTATCTGGTTCGCTATCTCGTCGCCGGTCACCACCGAAACACTCGCGGGGGCCATGCGCGCGGTTTGCTCGACGCGTGTCGCGGTAACAACGATAGGATCGGCCTGCAGGACCACCGGCACCAGTTCGACGCGTACCGTCGCGGTGTCGCCGGGTGTCACCACAACAGGGTCGGAGCGCCAGGTGGCGTGGCCGATGCGCGAAATGATGAGCGTGTATTTCCCCGGAGGCACCATGTAGAGCACGAATCGCCCGCGCGTGTCGGTGATGGTGCCGCGTGCCACCGAGTCGATGACCACGTTGCAGTAACTCAGGAGTTCGCCGGTGGTAGCGTCGGTCACGCGACCGGCGATGGCGCCAGGCGTGGGCGTGTCCTCCGCGGCGGCGGGACGCCAGCCAAGTGCGCAGCAAAACGCCGCGACGACTGCAGCAAGAGCCAGCGCCGCGCGGGCGCGCGAACGTTTGCGGCCGGAAGATCTCACGGGAATCAGGGCGCCTGGTCGAGATCGGCCACGATGTCGAAGCCGGATGCGTCCTCACCCTTGACCACGACAACCGCCACACCACCCGAGTACTGGCCGATGACCACCGACGAGAGCGGATTGCCGGGATCGCGCCAGCTCACGATGACGCCCTCGTACACACCGGGGTCCAGCCCCGCGATGGTGTAGTTGTAGGTGTTGATGTTGGGGCCCAGCGGATTGGTGTAGCCGTCGGGCGGTCCGGCGGGAGGAAGCGACGAATAAACCGCCACCTGTACGTCGCCGGTTGCGGGCCAGTTGCCCATGAAGGTTACCGTACCGGAAACACTGCCCGTGTTCGCGGGGTCGCCGGCAGCGGGGCCGTCGTCCCCGCCACATGAGGTGGCAAAGGCGACGAGGACTGCGCAGAGCACGCCAGCGGTGCGGAGAGAGAAAACGCGTTCCATGGCAAGCGTCCTGTGTTAGGGTGCATTCCACCGGTTGTGAACGGATACGCTTTGAAAACCACCCTTGAGTTCCGTTTCACGACCGTGTAGTTTTACCTAAGTTTCCACAGTAAACAGTACCTATCATGCCCAGTCAAGAGACAAACTCGTCCGATACCCAGTGGCTCACGCTGACCGAGGCCGCGGAGGCCCTCAGGGTGCATCCAACGACCCTGCGGCGGTGGGCGGATTCCGGCCAGGTCCCGGTTTTCCTGACCCCCGGGGGACACCGGCGCTTCGCCATGTCCGACGTTCGCGACATCGCCGCGCGCCGGCATTCGGTGCGCCGGGTGGGTCCGGTGGAGCGGATCTGGGCCGAGCAGGCCCTCAAGCAGGCCCGTATCAAGATCGCCGAGCAGGAGCAGTCCCGGTGGATGAAGATCCAGGACGACCGGGGCCGGGACAAGCACCGCAACATGGGTCAGCAGCTGATGGGGCTGATCCTCGAATTCCTCACCACCGAGGAGGAGGACGAGAACCTGATCCGGCGGGCGCGCGAGTTCGGCCGCCATTACGGGCGCGCCTCGCGCGAGATCCGGTTACCCCTCACCGAAGCCCTGCAGGCCGCCATGTTCTTCCGTGACACCCTCACCACCACCGCAGTCCAGCTTCCCGACAACATCCGCATCCCGACCAGCTCGCAGGTCCGCCTTATCCACCGCATCGGCCGGATCGTCAACGAGGTGCAGTTGGGGGTGGCGGACGCCTACTCGGTGGCATAAGATGATCGCCCCCGCGCCCGCCCGGGTGTGACGCGGCGCGAACATCGAACAATCACATGTGTGGAATTCTGGGATACTGCGCCCGGGAATGGGATCCGGCGCTGGTCAAATTTTTCGGGTTGCAGGGCTTCAACCTGCAGCACCGTGGCCAGGAGAACTTCGGCTGCACCTATAGCACCGGCACCAAGTTCTCCCACTTCAAGGATCGCGGGCTGGTGTCGCAGGTGTTCACACGCGAACGGCGCGACGAGTTCAGCGACGCGCGCCCGCTCATTGCCATCGCACAGACGCGCTACGCCACCGCCGGCGGCACCGACGCCATCTCCGCACAGCCGCACTGGATGACGCTTCTGGACGGCTTCTACTCCAACGCCACCAACGGAGATCTCCCCCTGCTGCAGCAGGAGATCGAAAGCCTCGAGTCGCGCGGGACCGTCATGCTTTCCGGCAACGACGGCGAAGTCATCTTGAAGAAGATCCTGCTGGGGGCGCGCGAGGAAGGCGGCGACCTGGTGGCGGGCATCCGCAGGCTCATGGAGTCGACACCCGGCGCTTATTCCGGGTGCCTCATGACCTTGACCGACCTCTATCTGTACCGCGACCCCCACGGTTTCCGGCCGCTTTACTACGGCAGATGGCGCGACGCGGTGGTGTTCTCGTCGGAGTCCTGCGCGTTCCACGAGAAGGACGCGCACGTGGAGCGCGAGGTCTACCCGGGGGAGGTCATTCACTTCGACATCCATGGCAACGAGACCCACTACCAGGCGGTCCCCACGCAGCAACCGCGCCAGCAGTGCATCTTCGAGGCCATCTACTTTGCGCGGCCGGACAGCCGTGTTTTCGACGACCGCAAACAGGTGGGGCACTTCCGCTACATGCTCGGGCAACAGCTCGCACGCGAGCACACCCTGCAGGACGCGGTGGTGGTGCCGGTGCCGGACTCCGGCCGCTACGCCGCGGTGGGCTACGCGAGCGAGAGCGGGCTTCCGCTGCGGGAATTGCTGGTCCGAAATCCGTACATCCCGCGAACATTCCAGATTGCGGGACAGGCGAACCGCGAAGACCTGGTGCGTCTGAAGTTCACCGTGATGCAGTCTCTCATGCAGGAGTACCGCCGCTTCGTGGTGGTGGATGACTCGCTGGTGCGCTCAACGACGCTGCGCATCCTCATCGAAATGATTCGCGATGCCGCGGTGACGGCCGGCATCGATCCGGCCACGGTGGAGGTGCACGTGCGCATCGCGTCGCCCCCCATCGTCGGTTGCTGCTATTACGGCATCGACACTCCGGAAATGAAGGAACTCGCCGCCGCGCACCAGTCGGTGAAGGAGATCGGGGCGGCCATTGGCGCCAGCTCTCTGGACTACCTGTCCCTGGACGGGCTGGACGCGGTGGCCGCCGCGTTCGGCAAACCGGCCGACTTTTGCCACGCCTGCTTTACCGGCAACTATCCAACCGCCTACCAGCCCCGCTACCGGTAGCTTCAGGGTAAACAGCGGGAACAACCCCGCTACAGAAACGCCCGCGTGCGCCCACTGGACGGGTTTGCCCGGCAAAAAACTCCAATGGACCCCCCCTCCGGTATGCGATATGCTCAACTGTAGTGTGTCCGATGGTGCGGAGATTCTCGTCGGAATAGTGTTAGGTCAGATTGGGAGCCTATCGCATCGCGGGAACCGTTAAAGGAGAAAGTATCGTGTCTAAGAAACTGTTCGTAGGTAGCTTGAGCTGGAACACCACCGACGAGGGGCTCCGGCGCGCGTTCGAGAAATTCGGCGAGGTCCTGGAGGCAAAAGTCATCAAGGATCGCGACACCGACCGCTCCCGCGGGTTCGGTTTCGTCTCCTTCGCCAACCCCAAGGATGCGATGGATGCCATGCAGGGCATGGACGGCCAGGAGCTCGATGGCCGCACCATCAAGGTCAACGAGGCCCAGGAGCGCGAGCGCTCCGGTGGCGGCGGCCCGCGCGGCGGCGGCGGAGATCGCGGCGGCTTCAACCGCGGCGGTGGCGATCGCGGCGGTCGTGGCGGCGGTGGCGATCGCGGCGGTCGTGGCGGCGGCGGCGGTCGCTGGTAAGTCTCGTTCCGCGGACCACCCGCTTTTTTGAACGGCCCGGGCCAGTGCCCGGGCCGTTTTGTTTGCCCGGGCAGGTTTGCCCCGGGGTCCGGCCGTTGGTACATTGACCTGACCATGCGCACGCTCGTCTGGTTTCGGGGGAAGGATCTCCGCGTACACGATCACGCGCCGCTGGCGGAGGCCGTCCGCGCCGGCGACGTCATCCCCCTGTTCGTGCTCGATCCGTTCTTCTTTCAACCGGAACGCGCCGCTGAACTGCCCAACCGGATGCAGTTTCTGCTCGAATCCCTGGACGAACTCTCACGGACCCTCCGTGCACTCGGCTCGCGGCTGGTGGTGGTGCACGGACGCAGCGTTGAAACGGTGCCGCGCCTGGCAACCGCGTGGCGCGTGGACCGGGTGGTGGCACACCGCTGGGTGGAGCCGTTCGGACGCGAGCGCGACCGGCGCATCGCGGGCGCGCTGCGCGTGCCCTTCGACCTCTACGAGGGAGAAACGCTGCTTCCGCCCGGCACGCTGCGCACAGGCGGCGGCACGCCCTTCTCGGTGTTCACCCCCTTTTCCCGTGCTTTCCTCGCCACGGCGAGCATCGCCAGAGAGATTCCCGCACCGCGCTCGCTTCCACCGCTGCCGGCGGACATCCAGGCGCCCGACGACGTGCTTCCGTCACTCGCGCAACTGGGGCTCACACGCAATCCACGCGGGCTGGCCGGCGGCGAACGCGCTGCAGTGCAACGGCTGCGACGCTTCCTCGACGGACCCGCGGCCACCTACGCCGGCGATCGCGACCGCATGGACCGCGACGGTACCAGCCGTCTCTCGCAGGATCTCAAGTTCGGAACGCTGTCGGTAAGAACGGTCTGGAACGCGGTCACCGACGCGGCGGGCGGTGGACAGGGCGCGCGCGTCTTCAAGAATGAGCTCCTGTGGCGCGAGTTCGCGCACTCGACGCTGTGGGACCGGCCCGAACTCCTGCACAAACCCTTTCGCCCCGAATTCGACAGTTTCCCCTGGGTGTTCGACGCGGCTTACTGGCGGTCGTGGGTGAACGGAACCACCGGCTATCCCGTGGTGGATGCGGCGGCGCGGCAGCTTCTCGGCGAAGGGTTCGTGCACAACCGCGCGCGCATGATCGCGGCGAGCTTTCTGACCAAGCATCTGCTCGTCGACTACCGTCTGGGCGAAGAACACTATATGAAGTATCTGACCGACGGCGACTGGGCGCAGAACAACTTCGGCTGGCAGTGGTCGGCCGGGTGCGGCTGCGATGCGCAGGCGTACTTTCGCGTCTTCAACCCGATTCTGCAGGGGACGAAGTTCGATCCGGATGGCACGTACGTGAAGCGCTGGGTACCCGAGCTGGAGCGCGTTCCCGCGCGGTGGATTCACCGCGTGTGGGAGGCGCCGGATGCCGTGCTGGCGGACGCGGGCGTCGCAATGGGGCAAGACTACCCGCGCCCCGTTGTGGACCACGCCGCGGCGCGCGCGCGCTTCCTGGAGACCGCGAAACACCACATGAGCCAGTTGCGTTCCCGCTGAAGCGCGGCGCCCCCGGCCTAGCCGGAGATATCGTCAGGGAGTTCGTTGACGTCGTCGGGGCGGGGCGGGAAGTGTTCGACCAGCGCGGCGCCGGCCATGCGGACGCCTTCGACGAGGCCGTCGGCATAGCGGCCTTCCATCAGGCGCAATTCCACACGCGCCACTACAGTGCTCCAGAAATCCCGCGGCACCACATCGTATATGCCCACATCACCGATCACGGCGAACCGGCGGTCCCGCACGCCCACAAAGAACAACACGCCGTTGCGGTCACGCGTGCGCGCCATGCCGAGGCGGTCGAACACGGTGGCGGCGACATCCCGCGCCGCGCCGTCGATACGCGCCTGCAGGTGCACGCGGATCTCGCCCGACGTCTTGCGCTCGAATTCGCGGATGGCGGCCAGTACGCGGGCACGCTCGTCCTCGTCCAGGAACGTGCGCACGGTATCGCGGCGTTCGCGGTGCGCGCGGCGGGAGAGGAGTGCGCCGCATAACCACAGCAGTACCGCCATGCCGCTCAATACGACGATGGTGCCGCCGGTCCAGGCCGGCCACGTGTCGGCGGCGGGAATCAGCGCCTCGCGCAGGGCGAGCCCGACTGCCAGGGCCATGAGAACGGTGCCCGCCGTCACCAGGAAAGTGGCGGCCGTGCGATAGGTGCGTGCGCGAATGGTGTTCTGCATGGTCACCAGCTCCCCGAGGCGCCACCGCCACCGAACGATCCACCCCCGAAGGAGCCACCGCCGCCGCCGAAACCGCCGCCACCACCACCAAAACCACCGCCACCCCAGAATGTGCCCCCGCGGAGTCCGCCGCCGGTCCAGCCATCGCGCGACGCGGTGGCGTGCCGGCTCATGGCCGCGATCATCACGATGGTACCGAGCACCAGGAACAGGATGACCAGTGCGAACGCCACCGGGATGCCGCTGGATGGCGGCTCCTCCAGCGTCCCCCCACCCGCCAGCAGCGCGAGGCTGGTCACCGCGCGCAGGATGCCGTCCCCGTAGCGCCCCTCGCGGAAGGCGGGCGCGATGGCGTTGCGAATGATGCGTCCGGCGGCCGCGTCGGTGATGCGGCCCTCGAGCCCGTAGCCGACTTCGATGCGCACCTTGCGCTCTTCAAGGGCGATCACCAGCAGCGCGCCGTTGTCTTCCTCGGCGCTGCCCGGACGCCATTTTTCGGCCAGCGCAAGCGAGACATTCTCGATAGCCTCGCCGTGAATGGACTGAAACACGGCCACGCCGATCTCAAGCCCCCGCCGGTCCATCGCCATGAGGCTGTCCTCGATGACGGCCCGCTCTTCGCGCGAGAGCACACCCGGCTCATCGTAGAGAAAGCGGGCGGGCGCGTCCGGAAGCCGCATATGCACGGCGGGCGCGGAAAACGCTCCCGGGGAGGACCCCGCGAGCGTTACCGCGAGAACAAACCAGAAGAACCTTTTCACCGCTTAGTTGAAATCCACCTTCGGAGGTTCCTCGGCGCCTTCGCGCGCCTCGAAATACGCCCGGGGAGTAAACCCGAACATCCCCGCGAACAGCCGGGTCGGGAAACGCTTCACGGCCACATTGTAGCTGCGCACCGTTTCGGTGAAGCGCATCCGTTCCACCGCAATGCGGTTCTCGGTGCCGGCCAGCTCGTCCTGCAGGGCGAGGTAGTTGGCGTTGGCCTTGAGTTCCGGGTACTGCTCCACGGTGACGAGCAGCCGCGAGAGCGCCGAACCCAGCGCTCCCTGGGCCGCGTCAAAACGCTGCAGCGCCTGCGGGTCGCTCAACATTTCCGGCGTTACCGTGATCTGGCTGGCGCGCGCGCGCGCCTCGATCACCTGGGTCAGGGTTTCCTGCTCGAAGTTCGAGGCGCCCTTGACCGTCTCCACCAGGTTCGGGATCAGGTCCGAGCGCCGCTGGTAGACGTTCTCCACCTGGCTCCAGGCCTGATCGACGGCCTCGCTCTGCTTGACCAGCGCGTTGTAGCTCGATACCCCGCTGATCACGAGGAAGAGCACCAGGATACCAAAGCCGACACCAACCAGTTTTCCCATGACAACCTCCTCCTGCCGGCCTTCCGGGCCGGGATTCGACCATAGCATACACGGAAACCACTGTGCTATTCTGCAGGCAATCACCCCAACCTGAGGTACCCATGCCCGAGAAGAACAATAGAGACCGGACCGCCAGCATCGCGGTCTTCTGCGACTTTGAGAACATCGCCATCGGCGTGCGCGAGTCGCGCTACGACGAATTCGACATCGGCCGCGTCCTGGAACGCCTGCTGCTCAAGGGCAGCATCGTGGTCAAGAAGGCCTACTGCGACTGGGACCGCTACAAGGACTTCAAGAAGGCCATGCACGAGGCGGCCTTCGAGCTCATCGAGATTCCCCACGTGCGCCAGTCGGGCAAGAACTCCGCGGACATCCGCATGGTGGTGGACGCGCTGGACCTCTGTTACACCAAGCCGCACGTGAACGCCTTCGTCATCATGAGCGGCGACTCGGACTTCTCCTCGCTGGTCACCAAGCTGCGCGAGAACGACAAGACGGTAGTCGGCGTGGGGGTCAAGAACTCCACCTCGGACCTCTTCACCGGCGCGTGCGACGAGTTCATCTTCTACGACGACCTGGTGCGCGAGCACGAGAAGCGGCGCAAGAGCCGCAAGCGCCCGCCGGCCAAGCCGAGGGCGGCCGGGGCCCCCAAGGGCGAGGCCGTGGCTGAGGAGAAGCGCCAGGAGGCATTCGACCTGGTGCTCGACACCATCGAGATGCTGTGGGACGAACGCGGCGACGACGACGAGGTGTGGGGGTCGATGGTCAAGCAGGCCATCAAGCGCCGCAAGCCGGGCTTCAACGAGTCGTACTACGGCTTCCGCAGCTTCAGCGAATTACTGAAGACCATGGAGAAGGAAAAGATGCTGGTGATGGAGCCGGACGAGCGTTCCGGCGGCTACATCATCCGCGACGTCATTTGAGCAGCACCATTTTGCGCGTCTGCGTAAACTCCCCCGCCACCAGGCGGTAATAGTAAACCCCGCTCGCCACCCGCCGCCCGCGGTCGTCGGTTCCATCCCAGGTGACGCGATACCCGTCGGCGCGCGGCTCCTGCCGCCCGGCCACCAGCTCCCTCACGCGCGCACCGGTCACATCGTAGATGACCAGCCACACCGGCCCGGCCCGCGCGATGGTGTAGCGGATCTCGGTGGACGGGTTGAAGGGATTTGGGATGTTCTGCTCCAGGCGCGCCGGCCCCGGCACATCACCCACCGCGGTCGCCCACTCGTCCACCCGCACCACGCGCACGTTGGTGAACAGCGGCGCGTGGGAATGACACTCCTCACCGAAGCAGTACCAGATACTGCACCCATCCCAGACCTCCAGCGCCACCTGAATGCTCGTGGCGCCCGGCCAGACGAGGTCTCCGATTTCGAAGCCGGCCCGATACCAATCCTTCTGAGCTCCCCAGTAGACATAACCGCGGTCCTTCCATGGGCCCGGGCAGCCATCCACAAAGGAACGCACGTGCCACTTGTAGAAGATCATGCCGTCGAGCTCCAGATCCCGGTATACATCGAACTCGAGCAATGCGCCTGACACCGTCGAGGGTATCGGCGCACCGTCCTGGTCTTCCTGCCATTCAATCTGCGGCGACCAGATCGCGTTGTTGAAATACTGGCTGCCATATCTCTGGTACGGAACCGCGCCCTGCTCGGGATGCCCCCCACAGCTGTAGTTCACCACCGAGGGATCCGCAAAGAAGCCCCACACCGCGCCAAGCTCATAGTGATTGGGATCCTCCTGCAACACGCTCGTGCCCGGGTAGAGTGCGGCCAGCGTGCCGTAGCCGGGTGTCGCAAACGCCGACCAGTCCCCGTCCGCGGTGGTGAACACCCCCACAGCTTCCGCCTCGAAGTCCTGGAAGTCGATCTGCCCATTCGCGTCTGATAACGAAATATTGTCAATCACCACCGCGCCATAGGTGTTGAACAGGCAGTCTTCGTCGGACCAGTAGGGATCCGATACAAACCGGAAGCGAACCTTCACGGTGCCGGGGAGCTGGGACGCCGGAATCGCGAAGCTGGCCAGCATCGGCCCCGCGGCGCCATCGTACGATGCCACTCGCACCCAGCCGTTCAGGTAGTCCATGAACTCCACGTAGGTGTAGTCATAGTCCGGTTCTGAGTCGTGGCGGATCTGGAAGGACAGCGTCACGTCGCCGGTGGCGGGAAATGCGATGGACTCGAAGGTTTGCTTCCAACTGTTGCCGTAGCCAGGCGCACAGGTGAGGTAGGGACACCCGCCGATGCTGGTGTTCGTCCCGCACCACAGCGACTTCGTGCCGGACAGCGGTGCGTAGCCCGGCACACCCGCGAAGTTATCCACGTGGAAGAAGGTGTCGATCTGCGCGGTGATGTCGTGCGTGGTCCAGCCCTGCGGATCGAGGCCGGCGAAGTCGTATTCGGCCAGCACGAAGGTATCAACGCTGAGGGATCTAAAACCGGGTTGATTGAGGGGTGCCGGTGCCACCACGGGCGTCGGCGGGGTGGGCTTCTTCGCGAAACTCGGATGGTCGGCGATTCCAAGACTCGCGGCGGCGGCCAGTAACAGCAGCGCTGTTCTCATGGCGTGACCTCCGGATGAAGGAATTGCCCCTGAATTGTACCGCCGGCTGTTCTCCGGGGTCAACCGCGGTTCCGCGCGGGCCTAGATCTTCCGGTTGCGCAGGCGCAGGGCGTTCCCGATCACGCTTACCGAGCTGAAGCTCATCGCGGCCGCCGCGATCATCGGGTTCAACAGCAGCCCGAATGCGGGGTAGAACGCGCCCGCCGCGATGGGCACCGCCGCCGCGTTGTAGAAGAACGCAAAGAACAGATTCTGGCGGATATTCCTCATGGTGGCACGGCTCAGGTTGCGCGCACGCGCGATGGCGCGCAGGTCGCCCTTGACCAGCGTCACGCCGGCGCTCTCCATGGCCACGTCGGTTCCGGTGCCCATGGCGATACCCACGTCGGCGCGCGCCAGCGCCGGCGCGTCGTTGATGCCGTCGCCCGCCATCGCCACCACGCGCCCCTGCTCCTGCAGGCGCGTCACTTCTTCCACCTTCTGGTGGGGCAGCACCCCGGCCACCACGTCGTCGATGCCCAGTTCGCGCGCCACCGCATCGGCGGTGGTGCGGTTGTCGCCGGTCACCATGACGATGCGCACGCCGTCGGCGTGCAGACTCCGGATGGCTTCCTTGGTGGTGTCCTTGATGGGATCCGCCACGCCGATCATCCCCGCGGGCTTCCCGTCGACGGCGACGAGCATCACCGTCTCGCCGTTTCCGCGCAGTTCATCGGCACGCTTCTCCAGCGCGCCGCTGTCGATGCCGCGCCCCTTGAGCAGCGACACGTTGCCCACCGCCACGTCACGGCCATCCACACGCCCGAAGACGCCGCGTCCCGTCACGGACTGGAAGCTTTCCGCGCGCGCGCTCCCCGCCGCGGCGTTCCGTTCCTCCGCACCCCGCACGATGGCCGCTGCCAGCGGATGCTCGCTGGCGCGTTCCAGAGCCGTCACCAGCTGCAGAATCTCCCTCTCGTCACCGCCGTCCACGATCTCCACCCGCGTCAACGCGGGCTTTCCCTCCGTGAGCGTGCCCGTCTTGTCCACGATGAGCGTGTCCACCTTGCGCAGCGTTTCCACCGCCTCGGCGTCGCGAAACAATACGCCACTCGACGCACCCCGCCCCGTGGCCACCATGATCGACACCGGCGTGGCGAGGCCCAGTGCGCACGGACAGGCAATGATGAGCACGGCGATGGCGTTCACGATTGCAAACGCGACGCGCGGCTCCGGTCCCGCCGCCATCCACGCCACGAACGTCACCAGCGCGATGAGAATCACGATGGGCACGAACCAGCCCGACACCCTGTCGGCCAGCTTCTGGATGGGCGCGCGGCTGCGCTGCGCATCCGCCACCATGGCCACGATGCGCGCGAGGAGCGTGTCCTTCCCCACCTTTTCCGCCTCGATCACCAGGGAGCCGGTTCCATTGATGGTGCCGCCCACCACCGAATCGCCGCGTGTCTTTTCCACCGGCAGCGGCTCGCCCGTCACCATGGACTCGTCCAGGCTGCTCTCCCCGTCCACCACGCGCCCGTCCACCGGCACCTTCTCCCCCGGCCGCACGCGCAGGCGGTCGCCCACGTGCACGTGCTCGATGGGAATGTCCTCCTCGGCACCGCCGGCGCCAATACGGCGCGCGGTCGTGGGCGCCATGCCCAGGAGCCGGCGGATGGCTTCTCCGGTCTGGTGGCGCGCACGCAGCTCCAGCACCTGGCCCATCAGGACCAGTGCCGTGATCACCGCCGCGGCTTCGAAATACACCGGCACGCCGCCGTGGTGGCGCATCGCGTCCGGAAACAGACCCGGTGCGATGACCGCGACCAGACTGAACAGGCAGGCCACGCTCACCCCCAGGCCGATGAGCGTGAACATGTTGAGATTGCGCGTGCGCAGGGACTGGTACGCGCGCTCGTGGAAGGGCCACGCCGCCCACACGCACACCGGCGTCGCCAGCAGGAGTTCGATCCATACCCGAAGCCGCGGCGAGAGAAGCTTCGAAACGGGCTGGCCCGGAAGCATGTCGCCCATGGCGACAAACAGGAGCGGCACCGCCAGTGCCACCGCCACCTTGAAGCGCCGCGACATGTCCTGGAGCTCGGGGTTTTCGGTGTCACCGGCCGATGGCATGCGCGGTTCGAGGGCCATGCCGCAGATGGGACACGATCCCGGCTCGCCACGCACCACCTCGGGGTGCATGGGACAGGTCCACTCCGCCGCGGCGCCGGCTTGCACGGGGGGTTGCGGGGCGGGCTTGCCGGTATCGGTCTTGTTCAGGTAGGCCGCGGGATCGCGCGCGAACTTCTCGCGGCAACCCGCGCTGCAAAAGCGGTAATCAATGCCATCGTGGGTGAACTGGAGCGGGGCGTCGTCCGCGACCGTCATGCCGCAGACAGGATCGGTCTTCATTGCGGGGTCACCCCAGACGTTCCAGGGCCAGGATCACCGCGCTGGCGTTCTTCTTGAGGAACACGCCCCCGCCCGCGTTGACGAAGCTCTTGCGCAGCAGCCTGCGGTACCACTCGGCGCCGCGCACGTGGATCGCGCGGTCGGTGAGTTTCATGTCCAGCAGGCCGTCGTCGATGTCGTCGGTGGTGGGCACGTCGAAGTAGAGCGCGCCGGCGCAGGCGCGCTTCATGGCCGCGATGCTGCGGCGCACGCCGGTGTCGTCCACGTACTGCAGCACGTCCTGGCACACCACCAGGTCGAACGTGCGCCGCGGCGCGAAGTCGGCGATGGCCGTCTGCGTCCAGCCATAGCGGCGGCACAGGTACTCGCTGGGATCGATGCCGGTGTACGCGATGTCGCGGTCCACCCGCCGCAGCGCCTTCTTCCACAGCCCGGTGCCGCAGCCCGCGTCGAGCACGGAGTGAACCTCCAGTTGCAGGTGCGCCAGGTAGGCGAGCACGAAGCGCGCACGGCGGTAGACGTCGTCCGCGGATATCACCGCCGTGGACGACCGCTGGTAGAAGCGCTCGAAGAACGCGCGGTCAAACTGGCTGCGGATATCGGGCGGACGCTCAGGCATGGTTTCTCCTTGTGCGGCGACACTAGCACGTGCGCGCGCCTTGCCTCCACCGCGATCATGCCTTATGCTTTGCGTCCTCCCGGTTCCCTCCCGCGATGACGACACATTCCTCCTCCCAGGGAGGCTTCCGCTCGTGCTCACCACCTTCATCGCCACCGGCGCACTCGCGCTTGCAGCATCCACGCCCATCGCAGACATCCAGGGTCGCGCGCACGTTTCACCGTTCCGCGGAGAAGACGTAACCACGCGCGGTATCGTGACCACCGTCGTCCACAACGGGTTCTACCTCCAGGACCCAACCGGCGACGGCGACAACGCGACCGCCGATGGCGTCTTTACCTACACCGGCACCGCGCCGGGCGTTTCATCGGGTGACGAGGTCGAAGTTGCCGGCACCGTGGTGGAATTTCTCCCGGGCGGCGACCCGGAGAATCTCAGCATCACCGAGATCCACCCCTCGTCGGTGCGCATCCTGGCGCGCCAGCGGCCGCTGCCCATTGCGGTCGTGATCGGCGGTTCGGGCCGGATTCCACCCGGGGACATCATGGACGACGACGCCCTCACCATCTTCGAACCGTCGCACGACGGCATCGACTTCTGGGAGAGTCTGGAAGGCATGCGCGTGCGGCTGGTGGCGCCACGCGTGGTGGGTCCCACCAACGCGTTTGGCGAGGTGTGGGTGGCGGTCGACAACGGCTTCAGCGGCATGAGTGCTGGCGGCGCCCTCACCGCCACGCTGCGCGACGCCAACCCGGAGCGGGTCCAGATCGACGACGCGCTCCTGCCCGCACCCATGCCGGCGTTCGACACCGGCGACGTCATGGCGGACGTGGTGGGCGTGGTGGACTATCGCTTTGGCTGCTACGAAGTGTTGCCCGGGGCGTCGCCGGCGGCGGTTTCGGCCGCGCCCGCGCCGGCGTCCGTGTCGCTCCCGGGCGGGCGCGAACGGCTTAGCATCGCCAGCTTCAATGTGCGCAACCTCTCGCCCGCCGACACCGATCGCGTGCCGCGCCTCGCGGAGATCGTCGTTCGCTCTCTCGGCGCGCCCGCCATCCTCGTCATGCAGGAGATCCAGGACTCGAGCGGACCGGTGGACGACGGCACTGCAGGCGCCACCGCCACCCTCGACACGCTGGCCGCCGCCATACGCCGCGCGGGGGGTCCAACCTACGCCGCGCGCGAAGTGGCACCCGCCGACGGCGCGGACGGTGGTGTTCCCGGCGGCAACATCCGCGTGGCAGTATTGTTCGATTCCACGCGCATTTCCTTTGTGGATCGCGGGGCAGCAGATGCGAACACGGGAACGTCGGCGGTTCCGGCCGGCGACAGCGTGATGCTCACGCTGAGCCCGGGGCGCGTGGATCCGGCCAACGCGGCGTGGGAAGCGGCGCGCAAGCCGCTGGCCGCGGAGTTCCGTGTGGGCGCGGTGCCGCTGTTCCTGGTGGCGTGCCATTTCTCCTCGCGCAGCGGCACCACGCCGGAATTCGGCTCCGTGCAGCCGCCCTTCGATCCGCGCTCCGGCAAGCGCTTTGCGCAGGCGGAAATCGTGCGCGACTTCGTGCAGTCGATTCTGCGCCTGGATCCGGACGCGCGCGTGATCGTGGCGGGCGATTTCAACGACGACGTCTTCTCCGGTGCGCTGGCGCCGCTGTCGTCATCGACCGCGCTCTTCGACCTGCACTGGCGGCTCAGCGAGGAAGAGCGCTACTCGTATGTCTACGAGGGCAACGCCCACGCCTACGATCGTATCCTCGTGAGCCCGGCGCTGGTTGCGGGCGCCGCGGTGGATATCGTCCACGTGTGCAGCGGGTCTGCGAACGCGGCCAGCGATCACGACCCGGTGGTGGCCAGCGTGGTCCCGCTGCGCACGCCTCCCGGCGGTGCTGGTGGCGGTATCATCCGGTCGGTCTTCCCCAATCCATCGCGGGGCGTGACCACCATCGTGCTGTCCGGAAGATCACCGGCCATGATCACCATCCACGACGCGCGAGGACGGCGCGTGCGCCGCCTCTCTCCGCCGGGCGCGAACGCAAACCAGTTCCTGTGGGACGGAAAAGACGACACCGGACGCCCTGTGGCGCCCGGTGTCTATTTTGTGCGCGTGCTGTCGGCGGACGGTGCGGCGGCACGACGCATCGTGCGTATGCACGCCCGCGAGTAGGCGTCCTACTTCATCGCCCTGGGGAAATCCTCGAGCATCGTGGAAATGATGCTCTTGATGCGCTTCTTGGTGGTCTCGGCCTTGGCAGGTTCCTTGTCGAGCCTGGCGTGGGCGGCCGCGCTCCATATCTGCTTGCCGGTTTTTGCGTCCATGGCGAAGAGCAGCAACTCCCCCTCTTTCCAGTAGTCATCGGCGCTCATCTGCGCCCAGGCCATGTCGTAGCCCTGGTAGATGTCATTCATCTTCTGCTGGTCAAACTTGTCCTCCACTACCACGTGAATCATCATGACGAAGTCCTGAAGGCTGTCGACCTTGGTGTATCCGAGCTTATTCATGTCTTCTATCATGGAGAGCCCCACCGAGTTTCTGAAGCCCGGGTCGTCGAGAACCGGGATGTTGGTCATCGGATACTCCTCCTCGCGGGCGAACTTCCAATTGTGGTATTGACTGAAGTCGATACCCGGGATGGTGCGGCTCTCAATCTCGAGCGTATTCTGGAAGTTGCGTTGCGAGCACGAGACACCGAGGGCGGCAACCATTGCAATGAGCAGCAGGGGCACAAAACGCTTCATGACGTCGATATCCTCCGGTTGAATTCGAGAGAGAAACGCCGCGCAGGTCCGGGGGTAAACCGGGCGGCGCCATTATAACAGAACCGGCCCCGCGGCGGGATCGCGGGATTTTCCCGGCGCCGGGGGCTCAGCGCAGCTTTTCGACCACGCGCGTCAGCTTTTCCTGCACCTCGCGCGCCACCGGCTCGAGCACGGGGTGCTCGCGGGCCAGCGTCTGCATGGGGTCCACGGCCGTAACCACCGCACGCCCATCGTCGCCCTCGTAGACGATGACGTTGCAAGGCAGCATGACCCCCGCGTCCGTCTCCGCGGTCAGAACCCGGTGCGCCAGCGGCGGATTGCAGGCGCCGAGGATGCGATAGCGGCGGAAGGGGACGTGGAGTTTCTCGTCCAGCGTCTTCTGCACGTCGATTTCGGTGAGGATTCCAAAACCCTCCGCCTTCAGCGCCTCCGGGACGGCGGCGAGTGCCTCGTCAAACGAGATGGAGAGGTTCTTCTTGATGCCGATGTTCATGTTCCTTCTCCCTGGCCATAAGAAAGTCTTCGCTGAAAAAAACCGGGACCCCGCATGCGGCGAGGCCCCGGCTGGATCAGTTTCGGTGGCGTTGGGTTCCCCCCGCTTGAAGGGGTGACCTACAGAAGCCACGTTTCGTGGAAGTTTCCCCTACGGGGACGCCACCTCCACTAAGCCGCATCTTTCTGTACTCACTGGATCACCTCCTTCGGGCGTGCCCAATGATCGGCGAGACCCACCTCGCCCGGCCCCCCGTACCGCCCAGGTCGGTCGGAGCCGTCGCGACTCGGTCGCGAACCTCATGCCGTTACGTTACGCACTCGCAGCGGCACCAGACAAGAAAAAAATCCAACATTCTTCTCCCCGCTATTCCAGCAGCACGGCCCGGGTTACGCGGCGTCCCAGCGCCGTCTTCACGCTCAGGAAGTACACGCCGGAGACCACGGACTGTCCGCCGTCGCTGCGTCCATCCCACACCAGGGCGTTGTCGCCGGCGGGGAAATTCTGTTCACGCGCCAGCGTGCGAACGTGCGATCCGTCCACCGCCCACACCTCCGCCGTCACCGGCAGCGCTCTCGGAATGACAAAGCGGATGGTGGTCTGGGGATTGAACGGGTTGGGCGCGACACTGAGAATGCCGAATCCGTTGTCCACCGGCGGACCCGACACCGCGGTCACGCCATCCAGCGAAACCGGGATCATGGTGGGGCCGTTGCCGGCATTGCTCACCACGGTGATGGTGCAATTATCCGTGGCGGCACTGGTGGGCGTGACGCACACCGTGATCGGCGTCTGACCACCGGGCGGCACCGAGTGCGACGTCATGGTGGTGTCGAGGGAGAATGGCGATGTGCCGCACCCCAGGATGCCGTCGATCATGAGCGTGTCACAGCCGGTGTTGGACACGTAGACCGTGTCACACGTGGTCTGATTGAACGGAACACCGCTGAACGCAACCGACACCGGACTCGCACCCGCGGTTACCTTGAGCGAGCGATACTTCACAAAGAACACCCAGTCGCCGCTCACGCCCGCCGAGCAGGCATCGCCCCAGCCGCCGGGTATCGCGTAGATCACGTTCTTGCCGGGCTGGCAACCGTTGCCGTCGGACACCACGGTGCCGGCAAAGAAGTCATTCTGATTGGTGTTCATGAACTCGAGCGTCACCATGAACGAACCGGACTCGATGCGGATTTCTCCCGGCAGCGGCTCCAGGTTGAACTCGTTGATGGCGCCGTCGGTGAGCTGCGGGCCCACCAGCGAGAACAGCGGCAGACCCGGGTTGGGGATGCTGCCGGTATAAATGTGGATGGCCTGTTCCAGCGTCTGTCCCGACCCTCCGAAGGCGGACCCCCAGCCTACGCCCACGCGCAGGATCTCGATGGGATACTCGGAAGCGGGCAGGTTGAACACCGCACCCGCCTGTTCACCGGAGACAAAGCAGGGGCACGCCGTGGTCCCGCCACCGGTGTAGTTTTGAAACTGCTGCATGGCACACTGGGCCCTGGCATCGCCCCACGCGAGCAGGCTGGAAAGAATCATCGCGCCCGCAAGGGCGGCGCGCATATTGGCCCGATTCGGCCAGGCGCTTCGGTCGCGGTAGTTCCTCATGATGTCCTCCCTCGGTCGGTTACTCCACGCACGGGTGAGACTGCACAGGATGTGCCACGCAACGGAGGCGCAAACACGGCTCAGCGGCGGGACACGGCCGGCACCAGCACGTCGCGCAGGGCCCCCGCGGCCACGGCGTGCGCGTGCGCATTGGGGTGGCTGTCGTGTTCGAAGTACAAAGGGCCCTCCGCGAGGGCGTGCCGAAACGCGTCCAGCGGATACACGAACTCGATTCCCTCGCGCGCACAGATCGCCTCCATGCGCCGGTAGGGACGCATGTAGTCGAGGTACTGCGGGTCGGTCTGGGTGCGCTGGATCAGGTCGTCGCGCCAGGGCACGTCCACTTCGATCTTGAGCGGGAACGCAAAGACGATGAGGCGCACCGAATCCTCGCGGCAGTCGTGCGCGAGCTGGGCGAAGATGCACTCCGTGACGCTCCACGCCGTCTCGATGGCGACGCCACCGCGCGTGTCGTACACCGACCAGTGGGAGAGGTGGCGGTCGGCCTCGTAGCCGGCGTGGGCCAGCGAGGGATCCTCCCGCGCGTGCTGCTTGTAGTGGCGCATTTCCAGGCGGCGCTTGACGAAGAGCAGCAGCCTGCTCTTGCGCAGCACGCTTTTTACGCGCGCCTTCGCCGTGGTGGCCACCACGGCCGGCCGGTTGGGGGGCTCCAGCGTCAGCACACCGTCGTTGCAGCGGAATCGCGGCTTGGTGCCGTCCTCGATGAGCGGGCCGCGCAGCTCGTTGTTGACCACATCGTTGTTGGCGGTGAACTCGAGCACCACGATGTCCGCTTCCAGGCGGCGCAGGTCGCGCTCGTAGAAGAGCAGCTCCTGGTCTGTTCCCCACCCCGGAACCCCCGCGTTCACGATGTCGACGTCCCCGGGAAGCTCACCCTTGAGGTGATCCGAGAAGCGCTCGTTGCCCTGCACCCCGCTGCCGAACGCAATCGAGTCGCCCAGGATGAGCACGCGCTTGCGGCCCTTCGGCTTGGGCAGGTCCACCTCGTCCTCGCGCAGGCCGATGGAGTTGATGTCCATGCGGTAGTGCAGGCCACGGCCGGTGTCGTTGCTGATGAGCATGGCGTTGGGGACAAGACTCCAGCCGAGCAGGTCGTCGTAGCGAATGACCGTGCCGAGGTTCTCGGGGTGGTAGGTAATGCGCAGGGCGATCTCCGCACCCACGAGCAGCACGAACACCGTCACCAGCAGCACGAGCGCGTTGGCCCGTCCGGCGGACGAGAGGATGGAATCGCGAATCGACATGTTGCGGGGTCCGTTGCCCGGGACCCGGCGAGCTTGCCCTCAGCGCACAATCGGGCGCCAGTATAGCATATTTGCGCCGCCTGGAGACGAAGCCGGGGTGAAGTGCGGGCCTGAGCTAGTACTGCATGCCGGCGGGTTCGCGGATGCGGCGCGCGCGGTCCGCGGCGGTCTCGCGGGCGCGGGGGTCCATTTTCTGCAGGAGGCGGAAGGCCTCCGCCGTTTCGCGCGCCTCTTCGGCGCGCATGCGCTTGAGGTGCACGGTCTGTCCCTGGTAGAGCTCGCGGATGCCGGCGAGGAAGCGGCGGCGTTCGCGGCTGCCGGTGAGGTCGACGCGCTCCTCCAGTGACGCGGCGTAGTAGTAGTGGCCATTGGTGGCGTTGATGTTCCAGCGAAAGTCGCTGTCCCCGCCCAGAATGATGCCGCGCCCGCTCTCGTCCACGTGCTGCTTGCCGCGCGCAATGTAGTCGAAGAGTGCGGTCTCGGCACCGATCGCAGCCCAGGAGAGCACGCGCTCGGTTAGCCCGTTGAAGTCGCGAACCTGCGCCAGCCCGGCCAGCTCGCGCACCAGCAGCACCTTGATGTCGTTGCGCACCACGCCGCGCGGCACCACCACGATGGCCGCGGTGGGGTCGAAGGTGCAGAGCTGCCGGTGGCCGGTTCGCTGGATGCCGATGGCGCAGCCCCGAACCACCCTGGGCAGTTGACCGAGCTGCTTCACCGTGGCGGCGCAGAAGGTTCCGCCGGGGCGGAAGGCGTTTCGAACCGCGCGCCGCAGGCGACGCCGGGCACGGGTGTTGCCAAACCACCATTGTAGGTGCGTAGTTCGCAATGCTTCCCGCAACGCGCTACGTCCCTCACCCACCACCCACTGGTCGAACATTTCGTCACTGACGGGATGACCGGCAATTCTGAATTGTCCACGCTTCCAGCTCACCGTTGCCAATACGTCCCTCCTGTGAACAACGCACCCACGTTGAATCCCACGGCCATTTCCTGGCGGGGAAAGATCAAGAGACCGGGAAGAGCAAGGGCCACGCCAGCGCCTTCGCACCATGTCTCCGGATGCCATGTGGGGGCTGGTACGTCACTTGCTGAACAGAATCTGATTCTAACGTTACCTGGTTGCCGATTGTGGCGGTGGATGGGTACGCCGCTCCCGCTAAGGGAGCGCACGTCCTCATCGTGCCCGATTGTTCAAGGAGTGATACGCGTGCGAAAGGCGTTGACGTCTCTTGTCTGCATGTTGGTGGTCGTCGCCGGGGTGGGACTGCCGGCACATGACGCGGCCGCGCAGTCGTATACAAACCTGCAGGTGATCCTGCCAGGCGAGTCTCCCGCGCCGGGAACGGGGACCGGCAAGTCCGGTGCCCCCGTGAGCCAGACTGTCGGGGTTCCCTTTACGGTGACCGTACGCGCGTGCGACGCGTCCTGGAACCTCGTGACATCAATCACAAACTCGGTATCGCTGACGTCGACCGACGCGAGCGCATCGCTGCCGTCGGCCTTCAGCCTTGCGGGCGGCACCGCGACGGTGCAGGTAACGCTCAATGCCGCTGGGAGTTACACGTTCAGCGCGGATGACCAATCGGACCCGACCATTCCGCTGGCGACGTCTTCCAGCGTGTCGTCGTACCTGCTGCAGGGGTTCGAGTTCTCGCGCATCAACCAGAAGAACCAGTACGCCGGCCAGCCGATGTCCATTTCCATCACCGCGGTGGACCCCGGCGGCAGCACCGTTCCTTATAGTGGCCCCATCAGCCTGAACGAGGTAACGAGCTACGGCGACGGCCGCATCAGCCCCGCGACCGTGACCCTGTCGGGCGGAACCTGGTCGGGCAGCGTTACCATGTACCGCGCCGACCAGACCAGCATCAACCGCGGCAACGTGAACATTGTTGCCTACCTGGCGGCGGATCCTTCCATCAACGGAACCAGCGATCCGTTCACCGTGCATCCCGGCCCCTTCAACCGCCTGCAGGTGATCGCTCCCGGTCAGGACCCCCTGCCGGGCAGCGTGGCGGGACTGCTGGGGAGCCCGGCGTCGCAGACGGCGGCCGTCGCATTCTCGGTGGACGTCTACGCCACCGACGCCTACTGGAACCCGGTTCCGAGCGGCGACAACGTGCGCATCACCTCCAGCGACGCCGGCGCGACGCCCGTCACCGGAGCACTCACCAATGGCTTCCGCAGCTTCACCTTCACGCTCAACACGGTGGGCACGCAGACCCTCACCGTCAACGACCAGAGCAACGGCTCCATCCAGAGCATGACATCGGCCGGCATCATGGTGATGGCGAGCGGCGCGCACCACTTCGAGTTCGACCCCATTACCGGCCCGGTGACGGCCGGCCAGGCGGTTCCGGTGACGGTTCGTGCCACCGACGCGGGCGGCAACACCGTCCCCGGCTACGCCGGCAACGCCATCCTGATCGCGAACACGGGTCCCGGCAGCATTTCGCCCGAGGCAATCGTGTTCACCAACGGTGTGTGGACGGGCTCCATGGTCTTCCGCGGTGCCGGCGGCTCGGTGTCGGTTACCTGTTCCGACTTCTCCGCGCCCCCGCACACCGGAACCAGCAATGCTTTCGTCGTGAATGCGGGCCCCATGGCCAAGCTGCAGGTGTTGCTCCCCGGCCAGACGCCCGCGGGTGGCACCGCCATCGGCTTCACGGGCACGCCAACGGATCAGCAGGCGGGAACGCCGTTCAACGCCACCATTCGCGCGGTCGATCAGTTCTGGAACCGCGTGCCCGGCATCAACGACAATGTCGACCTGACGTCCACCGACCTGTTCGCGGGCATGCCGGGAACGGTGACGCTCGTTAACGGCGAACTCGTGCAGTCCGTGACGCTGTACCGATCCGGGTACCAGCGCATCACCGCAACGCACGCCACCAACTCGGCCATCCTGCCCCACACCTCGAGCCAGGTGTACGTGACCGGTGGCCCCTACAGCCGCATCGTGCTGTTGTGCCCGGGTGAGACGATTGCGCCGGGAACCCCGGAGGGACGCGCCGGAACGGCGACCGACCAGTCGATCAACTATTCGTTCAACCTCACCATCTACGCCACCGACCAGTGGTACAACCCGGTCACCGGCGCGACGGACGTCATCCGCATCACGTCGGGCGATCCCCTGGCGCAACTTCCCGCCGACCAGGCAATGGTCGACGGCGTGGCGACAATGAACATCCGCCTGTCGACGGGCGGATTCCAGCAGATCACCGCCTCCAACGTGAACCAGCCCTCGATGCCGGTGAGCACCACGCAGGTGCGCGCCATCTCGAGCGGCTTCCACCTCGAGGCGGAAGTCACGCCGCTCAACGTGCAGGCCGGCGAGCAGTTCACCCTCACCGTGAAGGTGACCAACGACGCCGGCAGCGTCATCCAGGAGATCAACTCCTTCGTCACCGTCGAGGTGCAGAACGCCTCCACGCAGGCCGCGGGGCGCGGGACACTGCTCAACACGCAGTTCCAGCTCCTGCAGGGCCAGCGCGCGATGGCGGAGACCTACACCTTCGCGGAACCGATCGTGCTCATCGTGCGCGACGACGCCGGCAACGCTCCCGCCGCATCGGAAGTAATCACCGTGTCGCCGGGCGCGCCCACGGACATCGTGATGTCGAGCAGCCCGTCCTGGGTGGGCGGCAACAAGCATGCGACGGTCAGCGCGCGCGTGGTCGACGCCTATCAGAATGGCGTCCCGGGCCAGGCCACCGCCTTCTCGCTCCTGCTGGGCGGTGGAACGCTGACACCCATCGACTCGCTCACGCAGGCCAACGGGTCCGCGCGCTGCGACTTCCACTCGCCACGCGAGCCGCAGACCAGCCGCGTGCGCGCGGTGGCCGGCGCACTCGCCGCAGAGCTCGACATCCAGACCGCCCTCGTCGATCCCAACGCGGATGGCGGCTACATATCCAACTACCCCAATCCGTTCCACCCGGGTGAGACGCCGACGACGATCGCCTACAAGCTCTCGGACAACGCGACCGTCAGCATGCGCATCTTCACCCTCACCGGCGGTCTCGTCTTCGAGAAGACGTTTGCCTCCGGACAACAGGGAGGGACGGCCGGATTGAATGAGTTCGTCTGGGATGGAAAGAACGGGGACGGCAAGACCGTTGCCACGGGTGGCTACATCGTCTACATCCAGGCCAACGGTAACGGCGAAACGCTTCATTCCATGCGCCGCAAGATCGCGGTCGTTCGCTGAGCGGAGGAACAGACATGAAACGCAACGGACTATCACGATCCATTTTGACCACGATGAGCGGCCACGCAACCCGGCTGGTGCTGGCAGCGGCGTTGATCGCCGCCGTCATGCCCGCGCCGGCGGCGGCCCAGGACGCCAGCTACGGCGTTCCCGGCGACTGGCTGTCGGACTATGTCTCGGCGCGTGCGGTCGGCCTGGGTGGCGCCTTCGTGGCCGCGGCGGACGACCCGCTGGGCGCGGTGTGGAACCCGGCCGGGCTGGTTTTGCAGTCGCAGAACGCGTTCGCGCTGGAGACCGCGCGTTACTTCGAGGGCACGTCCGTCAACGCGTTCAGCTTCACCGTCCCGGCGCGAACGCTCCCCACCATCGGCTTCACCATGCTGGCGCTCAACTCGGGTGACTTCGAACGCACCAACGAGTTGAACGAATCGCTGGGCGAGTTCAAGCAGAGCGACATGGCATTCCTGATTTCGGGATCCAAGGCGTTCTCTCCGCGCTTTTCGGTGGGTGCCAACATCAAGATCATCCGTCAGCAGGTGGAAGACGCCGACGCCTCCGGCGTCGGCTTCGACATGGGCCTCATGTACGGCATCACGCCCCGGGTTCGCCTGGGCGCGTCGGTGCTCAACATCGGTGGTCCCACCCTGACCGCGCGCGATGTCGAAGAGTCCTTCCCGCTCGAAGTGCGCGGCGGCCTGGGGCTCGGATACCTGAACGGCAAGGGCCTGCTCTCGCTGGAAGTCGACCACCGCGATGGCCCCGGCACGACGTTCCGCGCCGGCACCGAAGTGTGGCTCTACGAGGCCTTCGGCCTGCGCGCCGGATTCTTTGAGAGCGAGCCCGCGGGTGGCTTCAGTTACCGCCTCAACCAGGGCCTGCAGTTCGACTACGGCATGTCGGACCACGACCTCGGCATCATCCACCGCGTGGCGCTCTCGTACCGTTTCGGCGGCTTCTTTGCCACGTCGACGGCGACACCGCAGGTGTTCTCTCCGCTGGGCGAGAACTCCGTGACCAAGTTTGAGATCAAGGCGCGCACCAAGGCCGAAACCCGGGAATGGCACCTGGCGATCGTCGACAAGCACGGCGAAACCGTGCGTTCGTTCGGCGGTCTGGGTGTTCCGCCCGCGCACGTCATGTGGGACGGCAAGGACGAGAACGGCATGACCCTTCCCGACGGCATCTACCACTACCGCATGACCGTCACCGACGACGAGGGACGGGTGCTGCGTACCGAGAACAAGACCGTCGAGATCACAACGTCGGGTCCGCAGGGCAGCGTTCCGGTGATCGTTCACTGACGAGGAGAAGGACATGCGCAACCAGTTGACTCTCATGGCCGAACGCATGCGCCGCCAGGGCGCCGCGCTGGCACTGCTCGCGCTCGGCACGATTGCCGTGTCTGCAGCTGCGCGCGCGGGTGCACCGGTGGAGCCACTTTCCGACATCGGGCTGGCGTTCGACGCGGCGCAGCACCTGCCGGCGCCGGAAAGAACCGCCGCCATCGTGGATCTCGACCGCCGCATGAGCCTGTTCCTGGATGGTGATGTGCCGAAGGAGCAGAAGGCCGCGGCGCGTTTCCTGGCCGGCGAGATCCTGTTTGCGCTCGGGCAGTACGACCAGGCCAACAAGACGTACCGCGAGGCTGGCAAGGACGCAAAGAGGACGCCCCTCGTGGACGACGCGAGCCTCGCCGCCATCCAGACTCTGGAAGCGACGGGACGCGACGAGGACGCGGAGAAGGAGTGGGTGAAGTGGCTGCGAGACAACCCGAACTCTCCCGCGCGCAGCGAGGCAATGCTGGCGCGCGCGTGGAACGCCATTCGCCGCGACAGCGTCGGTCTGGCCGTCTCTATACTCGCGCAGACCCGACGCGAGTTCCCGTGGCTCGCCAATGACGCCCGCTTGACGCTGGCCGAGGGAACCACGGCGTTCCTGGAGGGTCGCTATTCCGACGTGAAGGTGGAGCCGAGCGGGACGTCGCTGGATCCGGCGTGCGTGTACCTGCGCGCGCTCACCGACGAGGCCACCGGCAAACCGCTCAAGGCGGCCGCCCGTTACCAGGAAGTCGCGGACCGCTACGACGATCCGCGCCTGCGCGACGTCGCCAGACTGGCCAAGGCCAATGTCTTCTTCAAGAGCGGCGCCTACGCGAGCGCGGCGGAGGAGTTCGCCAAAGTCGTTGCCGCGGTGAACTCCGATGAGGTCCGCGCCGAGGCGCGCCTGCGCGGAGCAGCATCCACGGTTCTGGCCGGCGAATTCGACGAAGGCACGGCGCAGTTGCGTGCCGTCGCCTCCGAGTACGCCGGCACGACGATCGCCGCACGCGCACAGATTGTTCTGGGCGAGGTGCTGTTTTCGGCGGAGCAGTACGAGGCCGCCATCGTCGAGTTCAACAAGGTGCTGACGCGCTACTTCCAGCATGGCCTGGCCTCGCTGGCGCAGTACCGCGTGGCGCGCAGTCTCGACGCCCTGGGCCGGCCCGCCGAGGCAACGGGTGCGTACCAGGCGGTCGTTTCCGGATACCCGACGTCGCGCGAGGCACCCGCCGCGGCCTACCTGGCCGGCGCGGGACTGCTGTCGCAGAACCGCTACGCGGCGGCCGCGCCCTACTTCCGCGTCGTGCTCGATCGTTATGCGCCCGTGCGCGGCGAGGGCACCATCGAATTCGAAACGCCGGAGAAGCAGGAACTGGTGGAGGCGTCACTGTGCCTGCTGGAACTCTCCTACCACCGCGCCGGAAACCTGGGGCTGCTCTCGGGCATTCCCCACCTGCTGCTGCAGCGCATGCCGCCCAGCAAGTCGCTGTGGCGCGCGAATGCACTCCTGATCGACGCTGACGCTCTGGCCGCACAGGGCCGGCAGGACGAGGCGCAGCAGATGCTGACGCAGTTGCTCGCCGAGTTCACCACCCCCGACGTCGCGGTACCCGCGTACCGGCTGCTGGCGTGGTCCTACTCGCAGGAAGGCGAGCTCGACCTGGCCATGCAGACGCAGGACCGCATGCTGGCCCGCTACGCGTCCAGCGGCGCGTCGAGCGACATGAGCTTCGCCTATCTCAACAAGGCGCACATTCTCTTCAACGAGAAGCACTACAAAGAGGCCGCCAAGGCCTATGAATCGTTCCTCGCCAGCTTCCCGTCGCACCCCGACCGTGCGCAGGCCCTCTACCAGGCCGGCATGTGCTACCTGCGCCTGGGACAGGACGGCGACGCCGTGGACCGCTGGGAGGAAGTCGCGCGGATGGACCCCACCGCCCCCATCGCGGAGAAGTCGCTGGTGCGGGCGGGTGACGTCTATTTCACCGCGGGCCACTACGAAGAGGCGAAGGCCTGTTACCTGAGCCTCACCACCAATTTTGCGGACAGCCGCTCGTCGGCGGTGGGAACGCTGCGCATCGCGCAGTGCGACTACAACGCCGGCCACTATCCGGAGTCCATCGAGGCCTACTCCATGGTCATCGAGCGCTTCCCCAACCACGCGGTGGCTGAGGATGCGAAACGCGGCATCGAGCTGGCCCTGTATCAGCTGGGCCAGAAAGAGAACGGCGAGGAAGTGCTGGCCGAACTGGTGGAGCGCTTCCCCTCCAGCAGCTTCGCCGCGGATGCCCAGTATGAGATCGCACTGCGGCGCTACCAGGCGGATGACTTCGAGGGCGCCGCGGAGGCGTTCCGCCGTGTCGTCAGCCAGTTCCCCTCCTACTCGGCCGGCGACCGCTCACTCTACCTGATGGGCGACTCGTACAGCCGTTCCGGTCGCGAAGCCGAGGCGCGCGGTGCGTGGGAACAGTTCGTCACGTTCTTCCCGGCGAGCGAGCTGCGTCCGACCGTGCAGTTGCAACTGGGCGCCAGCCGTTTCGCAGAGGGCGACTACATGCGCGCGGCGGTGGACTTCACCGCCGTACTCTCCGACAGCGTCCCGGCTGAACTCAGATCCGCCGCCCGCTACAACCTGGCCCTGTGCCAGCGCATGCTCGGCGACGTAGATGCCGCACAGGCCCTGCTCGAGCAGTACCGGGCGGACTATCCGCGCGACCGTCGTGCCGGCCAAGTCGCATTCCAGCTCGGTGCCATCAACGAGGACGCGGGCCGTTACGCCGAGGCAGCGCGCGAGTACAACGCGGCCCTGGCGGCGAGTCTCGAAACCGATCTGCGCGTCGAGGTGCAGTTCCGGGCCGGTTACTGCGAGGAACAGTCAGGCGACGAGAAGGCCGCGCTCTCTTCCTACGCGGCTGCCGCGAAGTGCGGCGACAAGTCCAATCCATACCGTCTCTCGGCCCTGGCGCGCAGTGCCGCAGTGCACGAGAGAAACCAGGAGTTCGGGAAGGCGCTCACCGCCTATCGCGATCTCATCAAGAACGCGACGGATCCGGAGCTCGTCGTCGCGGCCAAGGAACGTGCGACCGAGCTCGAGTCCCGCCGGTAACGGCCAAAGAGGAGGCATCCCGATGTTCAGCGAGTTCGACTGGTTGAAGCTGACGGCCGAGAGTCCGTCGATGATCATCCTGATCCTGTTCAGCATCGTCACGCTTGGCGTGGCGGTCGAGCGGGCCATCTACTTCTGGCGCCGCCGCGGCAATCCCGACACCATGGCGCACGAGGTTTCGCAGCGGCTCAAGAAGGGCGAGGTCAAGGAAGCCCTGTGGAGCTGTGGCAAGTGCACGCACCCGGTGGGCCCGGTGCTCGAGATCGTCGTCGGCGCGCAGAGCGAGGAAGTCGCGGATCTCGACGAGAAGATCTACGTGGAGCTGAGCAGGCAGAAGCTGCTGCTGGAGCGCAACCTCAACGTGCTGGGAACCATGGCCGGTGCCGCCCCGCTGGTGGGACTGCTCGGAACCGTGTGGGGCATCATGCGTGCCTTCCACGACATGGCGCGCGTGGGGTCGGCGGCCCCGACGGTTGTGGCCGCGGGTATCGCCGAGGCGCTCGTCACGACGGCGGTGGGACTCGTCGTCGCCGTGCCCGCGCTCATCCTGTACAACCATTTCATCCGGCGCTCCACCGTCATGCTCACCATGTCGGAGAACCACGCCCGCACCATCCGCGCGTGGCTGGCCCGGCGCAGTGGTTCCGGACCGTCGAGTCCGCGTCCGACCGACGGTGTGCGCGAATCGGCCACCCAGAGCATGCCCGCACCGCAGCCGGTCAGCGTGGGTTGACCAGGAGGAACAAGCTTGCGCTTCTTCCGCAGACAAGACGGACCCGACGGGTCCAACCACGAAGTCAACGTGACGCCGTTGATCGACGTCTCGCTGGTGCTGGTGGTGATGCTGCTGCTCACAACGCCGCTGGCGTTCGAGTCGAGCATCGACGTGCGCAGCGCGGCCCAGGCCGCCAAGAGCGCCAAAAAGCAGGAGCGTGACCCGCGGGTCGAGATCGTCCTCCTCTCGGACTCGACCGTGCTGGTCAACCGCACCGCGCTCATGCGCGCCGACCTGAGCGAGACGCTGCGGCCCCTCATCGACACCGCCAAGGAGCGCGGTGTCGTTATCAGCTGCCGAAGCGGGGTCAGCCACGGGGCGTTCGTCAATGTTCTCGACCAGGCGAAGCAATGCGGCGCGGGTGAGATCGCCGTCGTCGAAAAGTAGACCGAGGCAACACATGAACCGACCCTTCATCGAGCATACATCCACGGTTGCCAAGATCAACGTGACACCGATCATCGACGTGGCACTGGTGCTGGTCATCATCCTCATGGTCACGGCGCCGATGATTGCACTGTCCGACATGGAGATCAGGCTTCCGCCCGCCGAGACGCGGAGCATGGCCAGCTCCCAGCGCGTCACGCTGACCATCGGCCGAACGGGTGAGATCGCCATCGACGACACCAAGGTGGGCTACGGACAGGTGGCCTCGTTCCTGGACAAAAAGTTGAGGAACAAAGAGGACAATCTGCTCGTGGTTCGCGCAGACGAGGGGGTTCCCTACGCCACCGTGCAGGCATTGATCTCCGAAGCCAAGTCCGCCGGTGCAAAACGCATCGCCATCGCGACCACCCAGCGAGGCAGCCAGCGATGAACGAGAAATTTCTCACCCTCGAGTTCAATGCCATCGAACGCTCGACACGGCGATCGATGGCCATCAGCACGGCCGTCCACGCCGCCATCCTGCTGCTGCTGATCTTCTCGCACAAGGCGGCATCGGAGTCGGCGGGGCTGACCGAAATCACCTGGATCGACGCGGCCACGCTGGCCGCGGAACAGGCTGCTCCCCCGGTGGCGCGCGAGGAGACAAAGAGCGCGCCCGTGGAAGAGGTCAAACAGAAGGCGGCGAACCCCGCCGAGACGCCCGAACACTTCGAGCGTCCGCTGCAGCGCGCGGAAGTGGCGCCGCGGCCGCAGACGCGCGCCGTCGCGGACATTCTCTCCGACAAGATCGACGCAATGGAACAGAACGGCAGCACCGACCGCACGCGCATCGCGTCGCTGGTGCCGCCGCCCAAGGTGGGCACCCCGACACTCGCCGGCGTGACAACCGCGGAGGCGCGGCCCGCGAGCAATCCGTCCGCGCTGTCGCGCGACGCCAAGCCGGCGTCCGGACCACCGGTGGCGCTGCAACGAACCGACGCTCGCGCGGGAACCCCGGTGGCGGCGGTCCCGGTCGCGAAGCCGGATGTCGCCAGGCCCGGACCGTCCGCGTCTACCACCAGCACCGCGTCGCGCAACCTGGCCGGGGCGCAACTGGTGGGACCGGTGGCCAGCCGGCCCCTGGTCTCGTACGAGGTTCCGCGCTACCCCGAATGGGCCAAGCGCGACGGTGTGGAAGGATCCGTGACGCTGTACTTCTATGTTCTCCCCGATGGACGCATCAAGGAGAACATCGTGGTGGAGCGCACCAGCGGCTTCTCAGACTTTGATACCGGCGCCGTGGCGGCACTGCGCCAATGGAAGTTTCAGGCGTTGCCCGGCTCGGGAGAGCAGTGGGGACGAATCACGTTCAACTACCGGTTGAGTGACGCACAGTAACCGGAGGCAGGTTTCTCATGATCAGCAGACTCGGCATCACCGCGTGCGCCCTGGCCCTTACCACGCTCGCCGCCACCGCGAACGCCGCGGAGCAGAGCGCCGCGCCGACCGACACCTCGATGACGATTCCGGGCGGCAGCAAGGGCAAGACGCTGGAAAGCATCACCGTGGAGGGCGAGGACCGCGTGCGCGTCCAGTTCGTACGCCCTCCCCTGGAACTCACGCTGGATCCGTCAACGGCACCGGGCCTCGACTGGGAAAGCCTGATGATCGTGCTCGCACCCGAGTCGTTCGACTTCACCGGACCGTTGCTGGCGCGCTCCGCGTTCGACCGCGCGTGGTACACGCCGCAGCCGTGGTTCGACGGCTTCCGCACCGGACCGGTGGCGAGTTTCCGTCCCCAGGTGAGCGGCGTCGAGCGCTGGTCCCTGGAAGTGGCGGATTCGCGCGGCGGCCGCGTGGCGGCATTCGAAGGCAAGGGAAAGCCGCCCACCGAAATCGCGTGGGACGGAGCCACCCTGGATGGCACTCCGGCACGGACGGACCTTACCTACTCGTACGTGCTGAACGCCATGGACAAGGCCGGCAACAAGCGCAGCTTCGTGGGTGAGTCGTTCCAGATTCCGCCCTACCTGGACGAGAAGGGCTCCGACGTGCGCATGTCGTTTGCCATCGCGACCGACGCCGCGTCGGTGCCAGCGGCCTACGTCCAGGAAGCCGCCTCGCGCATCAACGAGAGCGGGGATGCCAACCGCGCGGTGCGCGTGGAAGTCACCGCGCCCACCTTTGCGCTGGCCAAGTCGATTGCGGATGAAATCGCCAACAGCCTGCGGCCGCTCCTGCGCGGCGAAGGCTCGCGGGTCACCACCACGACGCTGGTGGATTCGGGTGGCGCGGAGCGTGCCGCCATCGTGATTCAGACGGGCACCGCCGCGACCACCAAAGCCGCCCCAGGGAAGGGCTAGAGTCCGCGGAAGCTCACGAGGTTACGCCACCGCAACTCGACCCGGCGCCGGCGGTGCAGCCGAAGCAGTGGCGGTCGGTAACGATGGAACGCGCGTTGAGCGCGTCGACATCGAAGTCGCGGATGTGGCGCACACCCACCGGCGCCACCGGAAGATCCAGCATCTGGTTGAAGTCGCAGTCGTAGACGACGCCATCCCAACCGACCGAGATGGTGTTGCGGCACATCACGCCGCGCGCGGCAACCGGGTTGAACGCGTTGACCAGCCGCTCCATGTACCCCTCGAGATTCTCAGAGGTAATCAGCCACTCCAGGTAGCGGCTGATGGGCATGTTGGTGATGCAGTACAGCGCATCGAAGCGCACGCCGTGCAGGCGCAGCAGTTCCCGCTTCCATTCGCGTTCCAACGACGCCTGCGCCCCCGGGATGAACGCGCCCACCGGATTGGTAACCAGCACCAGGCGCAGGCCCGACACCCCGTCCCCGTATCCCAGCTGGTTGAGGCGCCTGAGCGCCGCAATCGACTTTTCGAACACGCCGTCGCCGCGCTGGCGGTCGGTGCCGGCCGCGCGGTAGTGCGGCAGCGAGCACACCACCTCCACGTTGTGCCGGGCGAGAAACTCGGGCGTGTCGCGCTGCGAGGGAACCTCGAGGATGGTGAGATTGCAGCGGTCCATCACATGACGGCCCAGTTCGCGACAACGCTCCACCAGCCAGCGAAAGTCCGGGTTGAGTTCGGGCGCCCCACCGGTGATGTCAACGACGGGAATGGAGGTTCGCGACAGCGCATCCAGGCACAGCTGCATGGTTTCGCGCGTCATGCTCTCGCGCCGGTCGGGGCCGGCGTCCACGTGGCAGTGGCGGCAGGTCTGATTGCACAGCTTCCCGACATTGATCTGCATTATTTCGATGCCGGTGGGTTTGAGCGGGTGCAGCCCCGCCGATGCCAGCGCTTCCGGAAATTCACGCGTGAGCGGGAGTTCCGCGAGCGCCTGCAGTTGCGCATCGCTGGACGCGAGTGCGGCCCCGCGGGACTTCAATGAGGGAGAAGTCTTCAACGGATTACATGCCGATCTTGAGGGCGTGATTCCTCATCTGCACACCGTGCACCAGCGACGCGCCCCCACGAATGGCGGCCGCAACGTGGACCGCCTCGGTCATCTGGTCCAGGTCGGCGCCCTTCTCCAGCGAGTCCTTGCTGTAGGCGTCGATGCAATACGGACACTGGACGGCGTGCGCCACCGCCAGGGCGATGAGTGACTTCTCGCGCGCCGAAAGCGCGCCATCGGCGAATACCGCGCCGTACCAGTCGAAGAACTTCTTCGCCAGCTCGGGCACGTTCTCGCCCATCTCACCAAAGCGGGCCAGGTCGGCCTCGTGGTAGTAGTTTTCGCGATCGTCGGACACGTTCGGCCTCCCTTTAGGGCGTCGTTACGGGCGGGACGGAAAGGACAGCACACAAGGTACGTCCGCCGCGCGCCGGGGTCAACGGCCTTGAGATTTGAAAACGGCCGCCGTGTGCGGTATGTTTGCCCTGATCAATACGCAGCAGAAGGAGACCTCGGATGATTACAATCATGGGAGCCACTGGAAACACGGGCCGCGTCGCGGCCAGCTCGCTGCTGGACGCGGGCAAGAAGGTCCGGGTCCTCGGGCGTTCCGGCGAACGCCTGCAGCCCCTCGTCAACCGTGGTGCCGAAGCCATGGCGGGGGATGCCACCGACACCGCCTTCCTTGCCCGCGCATTTCAGGGCAGCGAAGCAGTATACACAATGATTCCGCCCGACCTGGCCGCGCCCGACTACCGCGCGCACCAGACCCGGGTGGGGGAAGCCATCACCGAAGCCGTGCGCAAGAGCGGTGTCAAGAACATCGTCTTTTTGAGCAGCGTCGGTGCGCAGCACAAGCAGGGGACGGGCCCGATTGCGGGGTTGCACGAGCAGGAGGAACGCTTCAAGAGCATCAACGGGTTGAATGCCGCGTTCCTGCGCGCGGGGTACTTTTTCGAGAACCACTTTCCCACGCTGGGTCTGATCAAGCAGCAGGGCATCAACGGTTCGGCAATTCGGGGCGATGTACCCATCCCGATGATCGCATCCCACGACGTGGGTGAGGCGGCGGCAGCGGCGCTCATGAAGCTCGACTTCAAGGGACCGACGGTGCGCGAAGCGCTGGGCGCCGCAGACCTCACCATGGAACGGGTCACACACATCATCGGCGAGGCCATCGAGCACCCCGATTTGCAGTACATGCAGTTCCCCTACGACGCGGCGCTGGAGGGCATGAAGGCAATGGGGCTCTCGGAAAGCATAGCGTCGCTGTACGTCGAGATGTCGCGCGGCATCAACGAGGGTCTCGTGGTGAGCACCCAGGGCCGCAACGCGCACAACACCACCCCGACGCGCTTCGAGGACTTCGCCAAAGAGGTGCTCGCGATTGCGTTTCGAGCCATGTAGGCGCCGCGATCCCGGCGCGCCAGCCGATCAATAGCTGACGGTGGCATAGGGCCGCGCGGCGTGGCCCCCGGGGCGGGTGTCCCCGGCATGCTTTTTGCACCTCTCCCCCTGGCAGCCGGCACTTTTATTCAATTGTCTTACAACACGTTACGCGCATCCCCGCGGGAGACGACGCATGAGCCAGCCATCGCACGGCTACATCCTTTCGCTGGAGTTCAAGGGCAGCGAACTCGGGCGGTGGCCGGTGGGAGAAACCGCCATCAAGATCGGTCGCACGGCCGACAACCACATCGTGATCGACAACCTGTCCGTGTCGCGACTGCACGCCACCATTGAAATGTCACCGGACGGCCTCATCATCCGCGACCACGAGAGTGCCAACGGCACGCGCGTCAACGGCGTGCACGTCGATCATGCGAGACTGTCGCATGGGGACATCATCACCATCGGCAAGCACAACATCATCTGCCGCGTCGCCGCGCCGGACGGGAGCGTCGCCGCGGACCCAGTGCTGTTCGAGTCCACCCTGCTCGCCGGCGCCGATAACCAGCCCGGCCCCATCACCAACCCGGCCACGCTCACCGAAACCTCACCGGACCGCGAGCGGACCTACTCACTGGATCGCGGGCTCATGATCATCGGCAGTGACGAAGCGGCCGACATCATCATTCGCGGCCGTGGCATCGCGCCCTATCACGCCGAGATTCGCTTTCTTGGCGGGCATTACTCGATCCGCCATCTGGATGGAAGGACGCGCGTCAAGGTGGACGGCGAGGCGGTGAAGGACCGCGAGCTGTCCGACGGCTGCGCCATTGTGATCGGTGATTTCTCATTCTCCTTCACGCAACACACGGGCGTTTCCGTCGATCCATGATCGCGCAGTGGCGGTTTGTCCGGCCGGTGATCACCACCACCTCCGGCGTGGTCGGGCGCGCGCGGAGTTCATCCGCGTTTCTACCGGCGATGAAGCGAAAACCACGCATCCTGGTGCGCTGGCTCATGACCGCGTGGGTGGCACAAGCGACACTCGCAGCGGTCATTCTGTTTCTGGCCTTCGTTCATCCCCACGGTCGTGATGCAGTGCTGGATGCCGTGGGTCCCCGCAAGAGCCTGGGTCAACACATCACCGGCGTGTTCAGCGGATCCAGTCGTTCGGACGTGCAGCGCAAGCGCGCTGCGTTCACGCTGGACGCGCTGGCCACTTGTGCCGGCGGCGGACTGGTACTCCTGCTCCTGCTCGCGCACCTCCCGGTGGCGGTCGAGCGGGCGGAGGCGGAGAGCTCGCGGCGCGAACGTGACGCCGACACCGTGCGACTGCACTCGCCGCTGAGAAGCGCGGAGATGTACCGTTCAGCGCTGGACCTGACCTGTGATCCTGCGCGCGAGTCTGCCCTCAACCAGCGCGTTCTCGAGATCGACCAGCAACTGGCGGATCACAACGACGACGCCCACAACGTCGCCACCATCCGCGAGGAAACATCTGTACCGCGGATCGGAGGCGCGGCGCTGTCCCAACAGGACGGCACGACCCCGCTCGTCGGTGGGCGCTACTCGGTCTCCCAGCGTATTGGTCGCGGCGGTTACGGCGTCGTATTCCGCGCGACCGATGAGGTTCTACAGCGCGACGTGGCACTCAAACAGCTTCCCCTTTCCGGAACGGAGGAGGAAATCGCGCGCTTCCAGCGCGAGGCGCGCGTGCTCGCGATGCTTTCGCACCCGCACATCGTCCAGGTATTCGACCTGGTCGAGCATAACGGCCACCTGTGGATGGCGATGGAACTGGTGGAGCGGGGGGATCTCGCCGCGCTGCTCAAGCAGAGCGGGCCGATGGCCGTCGCGGACGCGGTCGCGCTGGCAGCGCGCATTGCGGACGCGCTTGAATACGCGCACGAGCGCGGCGTCGTTCACCGCGATCTCAAACCCGCCAACGTCCTCATGGCCGACGCGCGCACGCCCAAGGTGACCGACTTCGGCCTGGCCAAGATTGCGACCGGAACCGCGCACACCCTGGAGGGCGCGGTGATGGGATCGCCCCACTATATGAGCCCCGAGCAGGCCGACGGCAACGCCGTCGATCACCGCACCGACGTCTACGCGCTCGGCATCATCCTGCACCAGATGATCGCGGGCTCGGTGCCCTTCACCGGAGAACTGGCGAGCGTGCTCGCCCAGCACGTCCGCAGGCCCGCGCCACCGCTTGCCTCACGCGCAACGCGCGAGCCGGTTCCTCCCGCGCTCGATGCACTCGTGTCGCGCATGCTGGCAAAGTCGCCGGACCAGCGCCCCGCGCGCATGGCAGACGTCGCCGCGGAACTGGCGCAGCTCGCCACGCTCGGTTCGTCCGCGTCGCCCGCCACTCCCGCCCGCTGACGCGATTTGCCCCGATTGGTGACGCACCTCCTGCACGGTGGTATACTGCGCGCAGGGAGGAAAACAATGCGTCTGATTGAGAAGTTTTCATGCTTGTGGCTCGTCGTACTCACCGCCAGCGCGGTGTTCGTGTGGGGATGCTCGCGATCGTCCAACGATTCGCAGGAAGAAGCGACCGCGTCCGCCGTGGCCACCGACCCGCTCCCCTCGTGGAACGACGGCCCGGTAAAGACGGCCATCCTGGACTTCGTGCGCCACACGTCCTCGCCGGGCGACCCCGAGTTCGTTCCAGAGCGTGAACGAGTCGCGGTATTCGACAACGACGGCACGCTGTGGGCCGAGCAGCCCATGTACATCCAGCTCGCGTTCGCGATCGACCGTGTGAAGGTCCTCGCCCCCCAACATCCCGAGTGGCGCAACCGCGAGCCATTCCGCTCCCTGCTGGCGGGCGACACGAGAGGCGCACTCGCCGGCGGACACAAGGCCATCGCGGAGATCGTCATGGCAACGCACGCGGGCATGACCACGGATGAGTTTGCGGAGATCGTGAAGGACTGGGTGGCGGTGTCGTCGCATCCCACGCTGGACAGGGCGTACATCCAGTGCGCGTATCAGCCCATGCTGGAACTGTTGTCTTACCTGCGCGAGCGCGGCTACAAGACCTACATCGTGTCCGGCGGCGGCATCGACTTCATGCGTCCCTGGACCGAAGGCGTGTATGGCATTCCCCCCGAGCAGGTCATCGGAAGCCAGATCAAGACCAGGTTCGAGATTCGCAAGGACGGAACGCCGGTCCTGACGCGTCTTCCCGAGCTCGAGTTCATCGACGACAAGGAAGAAAAGCCGATCGGCATCCAGCGCTTCATCGGGCGGCGGCCGGTCATCGCGTTCGGAAACTCAGACGGCGACCTGCAGATGCTGCAGTGGACCGCCGGTGGACCCGGACCGCGGCTCGCGGCGCTCATCCATCACACCGACGACGGACGTGAATGGGCCTACGATCGCGAGTCACCGATAGGACGGCTGGACAAGGCGCTCGATGAGGCGCGCGCAAAGCACTGGCTGGTGGTGGACATGCGGGACGACTGGAACGCGGTCTTCCCGACGCAGCACTAGACCCCGCGGCGCTAGATGCTCCCCGTCCACATGTCTCCGTCGGAATCGCCCAGGCACACGTGCCAGGCGGTGGTGTCGGAAAGCCACTCGTAAGGAATGACCTTCTCCCACCCGGCCACTACCCAGGTGTTGCGGGCCGCGCGCGGCATGAAGCCCAGGCCGCGCAGGGTGCTCGCCGCCCATGTCTGGGTGGTCAACACCGAGACCGATTCCATACCCGCCGCGTGCGCTTCCACCACCACGCGCGCAATCAACCGGCGCAACGTCTGCGCATCGCCGCGGGCGGTGAGGAAATCGACCGCCACCGCCCGCTTCTCCTCCGCGCCCGGCGGCGCGAGCCGCCACACCAGGAAGCCGGTGGGCGTGTCGGCACGCATCGCGACGAGATTGTGGTAGTCCAGCGAGGGATGGTCCGAGTACTTCCAGTTGAGATAGGCGGCGTCGCGCACACGGGTGATGCCATAGCCGCGCGCGAGGGTTTCCCATGCGCCATCCATTGACGGATCGAAGCGCTCTACCTCGCGCAGCGAAGTGTGTGACGCCAGCCTCCGCGCCCGCGCCAGCGCGAACGTCCGGCTTGCGGAAAGCGCCGTGCGGCTGGCAAGACCCTTGAGCCCCGACATGCTCTTGCGCACCACGAACGCCACCGGGTCCAGCACCAGGCTGTATGTCACCAGGGGAGTTGCATCCTTGAAGCCGCAATCCACATGGATCTTGCGGCACGGATCCGTCATCCACATGCCCCCCGGAAAGAAGTCCCCCAGCGCGCGCGCGTTGTCCACGATCAACCGGCCCAGTCCCGCGCCACGGTAGTCCGGGTCCACCAGCAGGTCGTGGGTGAAGCGCACCGCCACCCGCTTGCCGTTCACCCAGAAGTCCGCCGGCATGTAACCCAGCGTTCCCGCGATGCGGTCGCCGTCCACGATGACGTGGCGCAGCGGAAAGCGATCGTGACCGGGCATGGTGGTATGCATGGTCTCGATGACGCGGCGGCGGCGCTCGCACATCTCCTTGCCCAGGACCTTTTCGATGAATCGGAACAGCGCCTCGGCGTGCTGATCGGGCTGGTAGGCGACGATGGGCAGCGTGTGCTTGTTCATGGGCGGCCAGTTCCTTGCCAACAGGGTCTCACGCCGCGGTTTCCTGCGCCGGGCCCGCCCCGGTTACACGCGCTCGAACCGCGCGCAGAAAGGCCGGCAAGCCGCTGACATGGGCGGAGAACTCCGCGGTCGTAATTTGATTGTGGGTGAGGATACACCTTGGAATCTGGTAACGATCGTCGCCGCGTGCGACGCGACGCTTCACCGTGGTCACCGCACAACGGTAACCGGCCCTGGTCACGTGGGTGCGGCTCTCATCGTTGAAATCGCCGATGGCCCCGTTCGGGTAGCTGAACTCCGCGCACGGGCGGCCGGTAACCTGCTCCAGCAGCAGTTTGGAGACGGCGAGTTCGTGCGTCATTGCGTCCGGCGTGAAACGCGTCACAATACCGTGGCTGCAGGTGTGCGACCCGATTTCCATGCCGTACTCCTTCAGTTCCCTCAGTTCGTCTGGCTGGATGGGGGCGTGATCCTGCCACGCACCGATGATCTCCTGCTCAGGAACGTGCATCTCCCCGATGACGTAGTCCAGGAAGCTCTGCTTGTCCTTCTCGGGCATGCGCTTGCACAGCGCGCAGATGTAAGCGTCGGCCGCGCGCCTCTCGCGGTCGTCACCCAGGGGGAGTTCCAGTTGCCCGCCGCTTGCCGGTACCGACACGCGCGGCGCGTGGGTCATGGCAATCGCACTCATGAGACGATCCGGCCACAGCATACGCTGGTGGAACACGAAGTCCGTTACCACGAACAATGTCGAAGGCATGCCGAGCCGTTTCAGAACCGGGGCCGCGTTGGTGAACACGTTGCGGTAGCCATCATCGAACGTGAGTGCAACCGCGTTCTCGGGCAGCTTTGCGCGGCCATCCACCCAGTCCGCCACCTGCGCCAGGGGCACCACCGCATAGTTGCGGGCCACGTGTTCCATGAGCCGCTCAAAGATGGGCAGATACAGGTGCTTGCCCTCGTGGTTGCACAGGTTGCCGGGCGCTTCCGCGGTTACCCCGTGGAAGGCGAGCACGATGGGTTGGGTCCGGTTGAGGTGTGCGAACAACCGGTTGATGCCGGTCGCTTCGGTGATGGAATAGAGGGTCCGCAAAAAGGCTGTGCTCCAGGTGGTTGGGCGCGGGGACCGCGCCGCAAGCATCCATTCTAGCACGGTTGGCGACTGGCTTACAACCTTGAGCAATAACGGGTTAGCTCTCCCCCACCGGGCAACAGCCCCGTCCCGGCGTGCGGGACGGGGCTGTGATAATGGACGGCATCGGCGTCAGCGCTTCGAGTCGGCCAACGTGGAGTCCGGCGCGGACGATGTCACGGGCGGCACCTCTGCGCGGTCCGGTGTCGCGGTCGCCAGCGCGGGTTCGTCCGTTCCATCGATCCCGGTGACGAAGTCGCGCGCGAGGCCCGCAAGATCCACCGGTACTTCGTCGGGACCCTTCAAAACCTGGGCGATGCGTTCGCCATTCAACGCGGCCTTTTCGTACAACGGGTCGGCGTTGGTCGCGGCGACATACTCGGCCTCCGCGGCCAACGGGTGGCCGCTTCGCTCCAATGCCATACCGAGGTTGTTGTGGAACACGGCCACGTCGCCACGCAACTCGATGGCGCGCGCCAGTGGCCCCAGCGCCTCCTCGAATCGCTCCTGCTCGATCCAGATGAACGCGAGGTTGTTCATCGACCACGCGTCTTCGGGGTCCAGCCGGATCGCGTTGCGATACGCACCCACGGCTTCGTCGGTGCGTCCCAGTGTGTGGCACACGCGGCCCTTCACGCGCCACGCCGCCACCGAGGACGCGTCGATGATGAGCGCGTTGTCGGCATTGGTGTACGCCTCGCCCGGACGTCCGGCGTCCAGCAGCACGCGCGCCAGGTTGACGTAGCTCTTCACGTGCGTCGTGTCGAGCGCGATGGTGCGCCTGAACTCGGTCTCGGCGGTTTCGAGCGCGCCGGCCTTCCACGCGGAGAGCCCCAGCATATAGTGCCCCCACGGATTGTCGGGCTTGCGCTCGCTGTAACGCATGAAAAGATCGCACGCCTCGTCGTAGCGCTTCGCGTTGTACGCCGCCTCCGCCTCTTCGTAGGTCACCTCGCGCGGCGGCTCCGGAACTTCCGGCACGGTGACCAGCGGCGTGCGCGCCGGCGGCGTGGTCGCCACATGGGCCGGGGGCGCAGGGGTGGTCTTGACGGTGTTCTTGCTCTGAAACGTTTCCTCGTCGGTGCCGCACCCTGCGGCGAACACGGCGAGTGCGGCCGCGGCCGCAAACAATGCTACGGGACTCATGAACTTCTGTTCTTTCAACATGGTCTTACCTCCTGGGCCGTTGTTCGGCTCCGGGGAGGGGATATCGCAAGCGCGCCGCCAGGGGGCGGCTGTCTCTTTAATAGCTTTATTTTACAACTAGTTACCGAGAACGGTGGGATGGGTCGGCGGCGGGCTAGTGTCTGGCTGGACACACAGCCCGTGGGATGGCTTGTGTCCGAGAGGACACAGCTAGCGCGGCCGCCGGATGCCCAGACGGCGCATGATCTTCTGCAGGCTGGCGTGGTCGGCCAGGCCCAGGTCGGCGGCAGCGCGGGTGACGTTCCATTCCGCCGCCTCCAGCGCACCCACCACGATCTGCCGCTCGGCCTCGAGCTTCCGGTCGCGGAAACTGGTGGCACCCGACGGCGGGCTCGCGGCATCGGTTGGCGGCCGGATGTCGGCGGGCACGTCCGCGAGGGTGATCACCGCGCCGTCGGTTGCCAGCACCATGCGCTCCACGGCATTGCGCAATTCGCGCACGTTGTTGCGGTGCCAGTCGTACGCCATGAGCGCTTCGAGCGCCTCCCGATCGAGGTGCTTGCGCCGGGTCTTGAAGCTGGCACAGGTCGCGGTGAGAAAATGGTTGGCGAGTTCCGGAATGTCGGAGCGCCGGTCGGCGAGCGGCGGAACGGGCAGCAGGTGCACGTTGATGCGAAAGAACAGATCGCGCCGGAAGCGCCCTGCGTCCACGTCCGCCTCGAGATCGCGGTGCGTGGCCGCGATGACCCGCGCGGCCACCTTGATGCTCTGCTCACCACCCACGCGCGTAATCTCGTTCTGCTCCAGCACGCGCAACAGTTTGGCCTGCACCGCTGCCGGCAACTCGCCGATTTCATCCAGGAACAGCGTTCCGCCCGACGCGCGCTCGAAGGCGCCGCGGTGGGTGCGATTGGCGCCGGTGAACGCGCCGCGTTCGTGCCCGAACAGCTCGCTCTCCACCAGGTTGTCGGGGAGTGCGGCGCTGTTCACCGCCACGAACGGCCCCTCCGGGTGCGGTCCCAGGCGGTGCAGCTCGCGCGCCACCACTTCCTTGCCGGTGCCGCTCTCGCCCACGATCAGCACCGTGCTGGGAATGGCAGCCACGCGCGCAATATGCTGCGCCAGTGCCCGCGCCGGTGCGCTGGTGCCGATGAGGGCCGTGTCGGCGTCGCCGCGCAGGCTCTTTACTTCTTCGCGCAGCCGTGCGCGCTCCAGCGCCGTCTCCACCTCATGCACCACCCGCGCCATGGGTTCCGACTTGTCGATGAAGCCGGCGGCACCCAAGCGAACCGCCTGCACGCAGCGGTCGTAGTTGCCGGTGCCGGTGTATACGATCACGGGGATACCATGGCCCTCGCGGTCCATGGTGCGCAGCACCTCGAACCCGTCGATGCCAGGCATCTCCAGGTCCAGGATCACGCAGTCCACCGGATCCCAGGCGATGAGATCCAGCGCCTCCTTGCCCGATGTGGCCACGCGCGTCTCGAAGCCGCCCATGCGCTTGAGGTCATAGGCGTACTGGTCGGCCAGGTTCCTGACGTCGTCCACGATGAGCACGCGGATCATTCCTTCACCTCCGGTGCGGCCGCGGGCAATTCGACAACAAAACGGCTTCCCTTGCCGGGTTCGCTATCCAGCGCGATGGTGCCATCGAGGTCCATGACCATGCGCCGCACAATGGAGAGGCCCAGACCGGTGCCGTCGGGTTTGGTGGTGTAGAAGTCGCCGAAGATCTTCTCCTGCAGTTCCGGCGCGATGCCGCTGCCGGTGTCGGTGACGGCCAGCCGCACGCGCCCGGTGCGCACATCCCCCACCGCCGCGGTGGACACCGTCACCTGCCCGTCTCCGTTATGGATGCTGTCGATGGCGTTGCTCACCAGGTTCTCCACAATGCGGCGCAGCGCAACCGGGTCGGCATTCACGAACACGTCGGGCCCTTCGGCACGCAGTTTCAAAGCAGGTGCCCCCGAGCGGCTGCTCACCACGCCACGCACCACGTCTCCGAGGTTGGTGCGCGGCTTCCCACCCCGCCGGGCCAGTTTTGCATAATTCGACGCAAGCGTCTCCAGGTATGCGATGGAGGCGTCGATGGTCTCGCGGCGCTCGCCATACACACGCGGCAACGAGGTGGGCTCCACGGTGGCCTGCTCGTCGAGGTGACGGAACACGTTGCGAATGGGTGTAAGACCGTTCTTGATGTCGTGGTTCACCTGGCGCGCGATCTCTCCGAGGGTGGCGCGGCGCTCGGCGTCACGCAGCGCGGAAGCACTCTCACGCAACCTCGAAACCATGGCACCGAGCGATCGCTGCAGCACACCCACTTCGTCACGGCGTTCGCTGGCAAAATCCGCGTCGAGGCGATCGAGATCGACGCTCTCGGCCCGCCGCGCCAGCTCAACGATGGGCTGGCCCATGCGCGCGGCGATGATCCCGGCCAGGAGCACCGCGGCCACGCCGGTCAAGAGCACGGCGATCAGGATCCAGCGGTCGATGCTGGCGCGCAGCGCGTGCAATTCGCTCACGTCGTGCGCCACACGAATGGAAGCCATCTGCATGCCGGCTTCGCCGATAACAGGAACCGTGAGTGTTCGCGCCACCGCATCCCCTGCAGCGGCCGAGTCACCGGGCAGCACCAGTGTCACCCGCATGTCCTCTCCGCGCGACAGCCGCCCCAGCAGGCGCGACTCCGCCTCGATGCCGCCGACCAGCCAGAAGTGCTTGCGCCCCACCATCACCGAGTCCGCGCCCGCCAAGGCGAGAAACGAGGTCTCGGGAGTGCGCGCGCGAACCAAAGCCACGCCACCGGGGGCGCGGGAGAGCAGCACCGGCAGCTGCGCGTCCACGCGGTCGTAGTCGTTGCGAAAGTGCCCGGAACTGATGACGCGGCCGTCCGCGTCCTGGATCTGCAACATGGACAGACCCGCCAGGCGCATGGCGACGCCGGCGTAGTCGAGCAGGTAGCGACGCTCGTCGGTAGCACCGTCCACCGCGGCGCGGCGAAAGCGGGTGTCGTCGGTCATGCGGTCGGCGATGGGCGCAAGGGCGGCGTGGATGGCGTCCCGCTCCGCGGCCAGGTCGCGTTCCACCACGCCCGTCAGCGCTTCCACCCGGCGCTCGAACTGCGCCGACAGGCGGCCCGTCATCTCTCGCCGCACGAAAGCCCCGAGCACCAGCATCGGCACGATCGCAACGGCGAGAAAGCCAAGCGTGAGCCTCGCACGAAAACTCATGGCAGCTCCGCAGGCGGCGGTACGATACGTACGTTGCCGTAGATGTCCCACGTGACGGTAACGTTGCTGTTGGTAAGAATCACATATGACGACAAATCTACCAGCTCCAGCACGACGTCGCGTAAATCTGCGCCGCCAGCGGCCAGCCACGGCGCACGGCGGAAGAGGTCACGCGCGGATCCGCACGTGTCTTCCACCGGGTTGCGGACGCTGGTGACGAAGGCGAATGCCTTGCCGGCCTCAAGGTACCCCTGAAGCACTTCCGCGCTTATCCCTCGCGCGACCACGTTCCCCGGGCGAATCGCCGGCAGGCTGCGGAAGAGATCCCGGGCCGGCCGGGACTGCAACGTGTCGGTGGCGGTGAGTGCGACGATTCTCTCGGATAGATCGCGCGCGACGGCGTCCTCCTCGTCATAGAAGATCGTCTCCACGGAACCGTCGATGTCCGGCAGGCCCGCCATTGACGCGGGAACGGGTACCAGCGGGCCACAGCCATCGAGGAGATCGGTCCACCAGTTCGCCCTCCCGGCGGCTCGAACCTCCCCTTCGCGAACAGCCGCCGCAAGGTCGCGGCGAAGATCCGGACTCGGATGCGCGGGGCCGGCAGCAGCTGAAACATCTCTCACGCGTGACGGTGCGAGGAGCATGTACGTTCGATCGTATGGGAGCTCGAACACTACCATGCCCCTCTCCTCCGCGTATGCGACGAGACCGGGGTCTCTGGACAGCAGGATGGACGTTCGCGCCAGCATGTCGCGTGGATCCTCGGGGGCACCAAACGTGAATCCCGGCGCCCCCTTCAGAGGAGCAGCAGAATCCCGCGAAGAACGCACCATCAGATCCGGCGACGCCAACGCTTCGATTCCCGGCCTCTCCAGAAACACTTCCACGCGCCTGTTATCGAGCGCCACAACGGAATCCACGCCCGCCCCAAGGGCGATGGCCTGCCGCCAGGAGTCGACGACATCGCCGGGCCCGGCAATCTCGCCGTTTGCGAACCGGATGTCGTTGCGAATCTTCAATACCCAACGCCTTTCGGCACCACTCTCGATCTCTGCGAGCCCAGGGCGGATGTCTCCATTGCAATCGACTGTGATCAGCGTGGGAAACCGATTCACGATAAATAGCCGCATGTAATCATTGGCGCCCCATTCTGTCGGCGAGGCAGCAATCCACACCGTGTCGGGCCCCGTGCCATCGTGCGGTCCGGACACGCGGCAGGGATCGCCCACACCTGTGGTCGGCTCCGGCGGATTGCCCGCGCAGCCCGCGAGGATCGCGATGAGAAGAGGAACAATAGGTAAGTAACGGCGCATGCGTGAAAGCGGCTATCCTGTGCTCAAATGAAGGCTTACGTGGCCCGTTGTGTCAAGGCATTCGATGCCCCGGCGTACTTTTGACATCCAAACGCCCGCTGATTACGTTTCTGCTATCATGATACCCATGACACCTGCCACACCACCGCCACAGCCGCCCGCCGCCGAGCACGCCACCGCCGTCTTTGCCGGCGGGTGCTTCTGGTGCGTCGAGGCCGTTTTTGAGGAACTCGACGGCGTGATCGACGCCGTCTCCGGCTACACCGGCGGCTCCGCGGAGACCGCCAACTACGAGGCTGTGTGCACCGGCACCACCGGCCACGCCGAGGCCGTGAAGATCATCTACGACCCCTCGAAGATCAGCTTCCAGAAGCTGCTGGTGGTGCATTTTGCCACCCACGACCCCACCACGCCCAACCGCCAGGGCAATGATCACGGCACCCAGTACCGGTCGGCGATCTTCTACGCCAACGACGCGGAGAAGAAGGCGGCGGCGGACTACATCGCGGAGTTGACGAAAGAGCACAAGTACCCGCGCCCCATCGTGACCACGCTGGAACCGCTCAAGGAGTTCTACCCCGCGGAGATCTACCATCAGAATTACGTGTGCACCAACCCCAACCAGGGCTACGTGCGCGCGGTGGCGCTCCCCAAGGTGGACAAGGTGCGCAAGCTCTTCGCCGACGATCTCAAGGAAACGTCACCGCTCGAGAAGTAGTCTCCGGTCCGGAATTCCGGCATCCGTGCGGACAATCCAGCTTTGATCGGCGCGGCCATTCCCGCTAGAATGGCCGCGTCATTTCATTCCCAGACAGGAGTTCCCCGGCATGCAGATCAACCCCGGCACACGGCTCGGCCCGTACGAAATCGTCTCCCCCATCGGCGCGGGCGGCATGGGTGAGGTGTACCGCGCGCGCGACACGCGCCTGGACCGCGACGTCGCCATCAAGGTGCTCGCCGGCCACCTGACCGCATCGCCCGAGGTGCGCCAGCGCTTCGAGCGCGAGGCGCGGGCAGTCTCCAGCCTCAACCATCCCAACATCTGCACGCTGCACGACGTGGGTCACGAGGACGGCGTGGACTTTCTGGTGCTCGAGTACATCGAGGGCGAGTCGCTGCAGGACCGCATCGCGCGCGGTGCTATCCCCATGCGCGAACTCCTTGTCATCGGCATTCAGATTGCTGACGCGCTGGATCGGGCGCACCGCCAGAACCTGATCCATCGCGATCTCAAGCCCGGCAACATCATGCTCACCCCGTCGGGCGCCAAGCTGCTGGACTTCGGCCTCGCGCGCAGCGCCGAACTCGGCGCCGGCGGCGACCTGACCCAGTCGCCCACCATGGCGCGATCGCTCACCGCTGAGGGCGCCATCATCGGCACCTTCCAGTATATGGCGCCCGAGCAGCTGGAAGGCCGCCCCGCCGACGCGCGTACCGACATCTTCTCGTTCGGCGCCGTACTCTACGAGATGGCCACCGGGCGTCGCGCGTTTCAGGGAGACACCCAGGCCTCGCTCATCGCGTCCATTCTGAAAGACCAGCCGCGCGCCATCGCCGAACTGCAGCCGCTTACGCCGCCCGCGTTCGAGCGCGTGGTGCACCGCTGCCTGGAGAAGAAGCCGGACGATCGCTGGCAGACCGCGCGCGACCTCATGCTGGAACTCACCTGGATCCGCGACGCCGGGTCGCAGGCAGGCGTGGCCGCCCCGGTGCGCGCACGGCGCCGGAGCCGCGAGCGCACCGCGTGGATCACAGCCGCGGTGTTCGGCGCCGCGGCAATCGCTCTCGCCACCTCGACACTCATGCGCCCGAAGCAGACCCTGGAGGTCAGCCGCTTCGCGGTGGAGCCGCTGGACCGGGCCAACAGCATCGCGGCGTCGCAAGCCCAGATCAAGATCTCCCCGGACGGACGCTCCATTGTGTTCCTGGCGACGGACACGCTCGGGACCTATCGGCTGTGGACGCTTCACCTCGACGACCGCCAGGCGCGGCCGCTCCCCGGCACCGAAGACTCCGGCCTGCCCTTCTGGTCGGCCGACAGCAGGAACATCGCGTTCTTCTCGGCCGCGGGCAAGCTGATGCGCATGCCGGCCGGTGGCGGCACCCCGCAGGTGGTATGCGCGGCCCCCGACGGGCGGGGCGGGACCTGGAACCGCGATGGCGTGATCGTGTTTGCACCCTCGTCGGGCGGACCTTTGTTCAAGGTTTCCGCCGACGGCGGCGTGCCGGTGCAGGTCACCCAGCTGGATTCGACCCGCGGCGAACAGGCGCACCGCTTTCCGTGCTTCCTCCCCGACGGAAAGCACTTCCTGTACGTGTCGTTGCCGGCGCAGAACGGCACCTTCGACACGTTCGTCGGGTCCATTGATTCGTTCGACCGCAAGCTCGCGGTCAACGCGCGCGGGGCCGCGGTTTACGCGGAACCGGGTTTCGTGCTTTACGGCCGCGAGCAATCGCTGGTCGCGCAGCGTTTCGACACGAAGAAGCTGGAGGCGGCGGGCCCGCTGATCCCGCTGGGCGAGCCGCCCGGTTCCAGCGGAGGATGGAGCGGTTCCCCCAATCTCTCGGTGTCCGACAACGGTGTCATCGTGCGCACCACGTCCGCCGTTCAGTCGTCATTCATCCCGGAGTGGGACGCCTCGGGTGTGCAGCGCGGCAAGGTTCGCGTCGATGACGGCATGTACCTCGACGTCGCTCTTTCCCCCGACGGAACCCGGCTGGCGGCGTCGCGGCTGAGCGCCACCAACGCCGAGAACACCAGCGATATCTTCATCATCGAGCTGAGCCGGGGCGCAGCCTCGCGGGTGACCTTCGATCCATCGATCAACGGCAGCATGATCTGGTCGCCGGATGGGCGGCGCATCGCCTTTGCCAGCAACCGCGGCGGCAACGAGGGCATCTACGTGAAGAACGCCAGTGGCGCGGGCGAGGAAACCCCGCTGCTTACCCGCCGCGATCAACTGTTTGTGCGCCCAAACGCGTGGACACCGGACGGCGGAACCATCGTCTATCACACGCTCTCGCGCGACACCGGCTATGACATCTGGACGGTTCCCACGGATGGAAAGGGAGAGGCGAAGCCCTTCATCGTGACCCGATTCAATGAAAAGGGCGGCGCCGTTTCCCCGGACGGGCGCTATCTCGCCTATCACTCAGACGAGTCGGGCTCGTTCGAAACGTACGTGGTGTCGTTCCCCGACCTGCAGGAGAAGTATCGCGTGTCCGTCAACGGCGCCGGATCCTATGGCGATCTGTTTGCGGTGTTCTGGAACAAGGGCGGGCGTGAACTGCTCTACGAAGCCGCCGACGGTGCCACCATGATGCGGGTGCCGGTGGATTACACCCCGAGTTTCAGGGCGGGAACACCGGTGCCGCAGATGCGCATCTCCCGCAACCGCATCGGCACGCTCACCGGCGACGGCAAGCGCTACTTTGCCGCCGTCACCGCCGACGACAACGCCAATTCGCTGATCTATTTGGTCCACGATTGGCCGGCCCTGCTGAAGGGCCGCTGATATCCGTCACGCGCCCAGCGGGTCCGTCTGTGTCTGCTCCTTTGCATCGAAGCAGACGTTGCACACGCGGTTGAAGGCGCGGAAACCGGTGAGTTCCACGTCCGGCGAGAGGAATCCGTCCTTCACGGGTTCGTCGCGCAGGAGATCGGTGCTCAGGTACTTCTTGTTGTCGTCGCACAGGATCGTGGCTACCACCGCATCCGCACCCATCTCGTTCTGAAGTTTGACTGCGCCGAGGAAGTTGGCGCCGGAAGAGATCCCCACACCCAATCCCACCTCGCTGGCAAGCTTGCGCGCCATGATGATGGAGTCTCCATCGTCGACACCCACGACCTCGTCCAGTTCGGTCAGGTCGACGATGGCCGGGATGAACTCATCGGAAATTCCCTGGATGCGATGCTTGCCCACCTTGTGCCCGGTGGACAGCGTGGGGGAATTGGCGGGCTCGAGCGGGTGGACCTTGACGGCCGGGTTGTGGTGCTTGAGATAGCGGCCGACGCCCATGATGGTCCCACCCGTGCCGACACCGGCGACGATGGCCGCGGGCCGCAGATTGTGCGCTTCCAGCTGGAACCAGATTTCGGGACCGGTACCCACCGCATGCGCCTCCGTGTTGTGCTCGTTGGAGAACTGGCGCGGGAGAAACGCGTTTGGCGTCGCCTCGGCGAGCGCTTCCGCCTTTTCGATGCTGCCCAGGAAGCCACCCTCCTCCCGGGTCACCAGGTGAATGGTGGCCCCGTAGGCGCGGATCAGGTTCTTGCGCTCCTCGCTCATCCAGTCCGGCATGAAGATCTGCACCGGGTGCCCCAGCGCGCGGCCGATCCCCGCAAAAGCGATGCCGGTGTTGCCGCTGGTGGCCTCGATGATGGGATCGCCGGGCGCGAGCCGCCCGGATTCGTAGGCGCGGCGGATGATGTGCAGCGCCATGCGGTCCTTGATGCTGCCGGTCATGTTGAGGTTCTCGGCCTTGGCGTAAATAACGCGCCGCTCACCGCGGAAGCGGAACTCCAGCGCCAGCAGCGGCGTGTTTCCCACCAGGCGGCTCAACCCGAGCAGGCGGCGTTCGGTTTCGCTGTTCATGATGGCGGGCTTCTCCATTTCCACCGGCTTCAGCGCAGCACGACGAACTTGCGCGTAGCCTGTCCACCACTGTTCGAGATACGCAGGAAGTACACACCCGACGCGAGTTGCGACGTGTCCACCGTCTCGAAGGCAATACCGTTGTCCGCGTTGGAGACACTCTGTGAGGACACACGCCGGCCCTGCACATCGTAGATCAGCAGCGTGGTTGTGCCGCTACCCCCGATGGAGTACTGCAGCGAGAACGAGTCGCGCGTCGGGTTGGGGGCAATGGCCAGGATGCTCGGATACGACGGCACCGCGGCACTGGAGACCGTGTCGACGTCCGCGCGCAGGATCCAGTGGTCCGGATCCAGCGTGACCCACCTGGGCCTCGCGGGCACCAGGAAGTCGATCAGCTGATTCTGCTGGTTGTTCAGGACTCGCGTGCGCACCTGCACGGTATCTACCATGGTCTGCACCGCAATCTCGATGGGCATCTCGAACAGCGCCACATTTGATTCCGGGAGCTTCTGTGTCTGCGACAACGTCACCCACACCCGGTACTGCGACCCCTCCGCCTTCCAGTACGCGCTGAAACTGTACGCCGGGTAGCCCGTGCCGTCGGCGACCCACTGCCGGAAGAATCTATCGAGGTCCATGCCGGAGACAGTTTCCGCGACGCGCTGAAAATCGGCAGTCTCCGCCACGCCGTACTCGACCGACGGATCCGCCGCCCACGCGGTGAGAATGTCCCGAAACGCGGTCTCGCCCACCACGTAGCGCAGCATGTGCAACACCACCGACCCCTTGGCATACACGCGGGTGGGATCGAACATGTCGTTCACGCTCGACGTGTCCGCCAGCACCAGCGTGCCGGGCGCGCGCAGCGCCGTCCGGTAGCGCGACGCCAGCACGATCTCGGCGGTGCCGGCGTAGAGCGAATCGCACTCTGCGTTGCAGTTGCTCCAGTAGATGTATTCGGCGTAGGTGGCAAAGCCCTCGTTGAGCCACAGGTGCGGCCACCGTTTGGGCGAGATGCTGTCACCGTACCACTGGTGCGCCAGCTCGTGGGCCACCAGCCCCGGCCCCGAGCCACCCATGGAACTCATGGTCTGGTGTTCCATCCCGCCGCCAAAGGTGAATTCGGCGTGTCCGTACTTCTCGCCGGCGAACGGGTAGGGGCCAAACCAGTCCTCGAACACGGCGAGACCGTCGGTCACGTTCTTCCAGCCGTCGGGCAGATCGGAGTTGCTGTCGTTGTAAAGCAGGTGCTCGAGTGGCAACGACAGCGGACCATAACGGGCGGCGAGTATCGCGGGGCGATCGTAGCTGTCCAGGTAGCGCACGTAGTCACCGATGGCAACCGATACCAGATAGTTCGATATGGGATAGCGGGAGACCCACTCGTAGGTGGTCATTCCGGCCGCGGAGGTTTCGCTTTCCAGGATTCCCTGCGAGCCCACGCGGTAACCATCGGGAACCGTTACCGTCACCCGCACGGAATCCGCCTTGTCCGATGGGTGATCCTTGCACGGCCACCACTCGCGCGCGCCGTAGGGCTCTGACAGGCTCCAGCCAAAGCGCTCCGATGCGCGCGTCCCGAACACAAAATTGCCGTAGCCGGACACGACCGGTGTGCCACTGTACGTTATATCGACGGCGACCTGCGAACCCGCAACAAGCGGTGCGGGCAGGGTGATGTTCAACACATCGCCCGGGTGCGCAAAGACAAGCGGCGTCGCATCCGCCAGCGCCACGGCCGACACGATCATGGACGCGGCCAGATCGAGCGAAAGAACCGTGAGCGCGGATCCCACCACCTTGCCTTCCACGCGTACCGTTCCCGCCACGGTGCTCGCCACCAGATCCGGCGTCAAATCAAGATGGTAATAGGTGATGTCCAGATTGGTGCTCGCCTGCGACGCAACCACCCGCGCCGGGGACAGCGCGAACGCAGACTTGGCCTCGGCACAACCGGCGGCACCGTCACCGGCCGTGGGCGGGATACGCGCCGGCCGAACCCTCTGCGCATGGGCAATCGTCGAAGACGACAACACGAGCGCTGTCGCGAGGAGCAATATGGCACGATGGGATACGTGTTGCATGGGAACCGCGGCCGGGACGTCTCTCATTATAGTGGGTTTGCCGTTGCTGGCGCAACGCGCATCGCCACGGGCAGTCCATCAATTGGCGCCCGCCCGCATCCGTCCGGTGGTAAGCTCCGGTCGTGACGGCTCATCCCAGAATAGTCGCCCTGGCCACGGCGACGCCGCCCCACGTCGTGCCCCAGACGGCGGTGAAGCGTTTCGCGGAGGCGATCTTCTCCGACACGGTGGGTTCCGACCCGCGTCTGCTGGAGATCTTCGACAACGCGCAGATCGATGAGCGCCGCCTGTGCGTGCCGCTCGACTGGCTCGCAACCCACCATTCTTTCCAGGAGCGAAACGATCACTTCGTCGCGCACGCGGTGCCACTGGCCGCGGATGTTACGCGCGCGGCACTGCACCGCGCACACCTGGAGGCGCACGACGTCGACCACGTCGTCTTCGTAACCTCCACCGGAATCGCCACCCCCAGTCTCGATGCACTCCTGGCCAACGAGGTCGGCCTTCGCACCGATTCACGGCGCACACCGGTGTGGGGTCTCGGGTGCGCCGGCGGCGCGGCGGGCCTGGCGCTGGCAAGGGATCTCGCCCTCGCCGATCCGTCGGCGCGAGTGCTGCTCATCGCCCTCGAACTGTGCAGCATGACCTTCCAGCGCAGCGATCTCTCCAAGAGGAACCTGGTGGCGGCATCGTTGTTCGGCGACGGCGCGGCGGCCGCGCTCGTGGCCGGAGCCGGCGTGCCGCCCGTCACCAACCCACCCCACGTGCCGTTGGAACTCATCGCTTCGCGCAGCATCCTGTGGCCGGACACGCTCGATGTCATGGGGTGGACGGTGGACGGCGACGGTCTGCACGTGGTCTTTTCGCGCGACATCCCCGCCATCGTGCAGGAGAAGGTACGCCCCAGCCTCGAGTCGTTTCTCTCCGCGAACGGTCTCTCCATGGGAGACGTCGCCCACATCGTCACCCACCCCGGCGGTATGAAGGTTCTGCGCGCCTACGCCGATGCACTGGGTGTGGAACCCGAACGCTTCGCGCACGCGCGCGATGTTCTGCGCGAGTTCGGGAACATGTCGTCGCCATCGTGCCTGTTCGTGCTGGAGCGTTTTCTTTCGGCGCGCGACATCGCCACGGGAGATCACGCCGTGGTAGCGGCGCTGGGCCCGGGCTTTTCAGCCGAGTATGTGCTTGCGCGCGGGGCGGTGGCATAGGTGGAGTCCGCAACCCGTTGGTTCATTGCATTCCTGGCGTTTGTCATCCTGCAACGACTCTCGGAGCTCGTTCTTGCGGCGCGAAACGCACGTCGCGTGATGGGCCGCGGTGGGCGGGAGTACGGCGCCGGTCATTTCCCCTGGCTGGTGGGGGTTCATGTCCTCTTCATCCTCGGCATGGCGGGCGAGGTGCTGGTGCTGGGTGAGCGGCCCGGCGTGTCGTGGCCGCTGTGGCTGGCGATATGGCTGGGCGCGCAGGCGTTGCGCTACGCCTCCATTCGGGCGCTGGGGGATCGCTGGAACGTTCGCATCATCGTGGAGCCGGGCGTACCACCGGTCGCAAGCGGTCCCTACCGGTTCCTGAATCACCCCAACTACGTGGCGATCGTGGCGGAACTGGTGTCCGCGCCGCTCATCTTCGGCGCCTGGCGAACAGCGCTATTGGTGTCCATATTGAATGCGCTTGCGCTGCGAACCCGCATCCGCCAGGAGAACGCAGCGCTGCGCGGAGACGGGCACGCGTAGCATTCGACAACGCCCCCAGGTTTCGTGTAGGATGAAGACCGACGATTATTCACCCCATCGAAGGAGAGCATTCATGGCTGTGTACGCCTGCGAGAAGTGCGGAATGAGCATCGGGACCATGACGTGCGGAAAGTGTGGCAAGGACCTGGTGCACAAGACGCTGAGCAAACCGGATGGAACCTCCGTGCACGTTTCCGAGTGCCCGGAAGGCCACGGTAAGGTCAAGTCGCCAATGTGCTGCGGTCAGGATATGTCCTGCAAGGTCGCCTGACTCAGAGATCAACGGAGAATCCCAACGACAACCTGAAGTCATCGCGGCTGGGTACGACCCCGTCGGCGTCTCGGCGCGGGTCTTCCACCCGGTCCCAGGCGAGCGACGCCGACAACTCGAAGATATCCCCCACCAGGTCAACGGTGAAAAGCGCCTCGGCGTGCTGGGTGCTCTGCTTCGCGTCCGGCACGCCGATCTGGGCGGAGTAGCTCGCCGACAGTTCGATATCGTCGGATATCTGCGTCGAAACGGGTGTCGGGCACCACCGACCCGGTCTCCTGACTGCCAGCGGCTCCCGGTTCGACTGACTCGAAACGCGTCTTGCGGTACGACCCGCCGAGTCCCACCGACCACTCCAGGTCGCCGGTGCGGTAGAAATAGTAGCCCACGCCGGCGCCAACCGTCGTACGCAACGCGATGTTCTGGAACTTGTCCGCGTACGCTTCCAGGCCAAGCAACGTAATGTAGAACTTGCGGCTCAGGAAGATGTTGAAGTCTGTGGTGCCGCGGTGGTTGTTGGTGGTCTGTGACCGGGATATTTCGCCAAAGTTGCCGGTGTATCCCAGATTGAGCTGGGACAGGGTTGCCTCGCGCCGGATCTTCACCAACGCGTTCATGTCGCTCTGGTTCGTGTTGCCGGAACGGCCGGTGAACCCGGCGCTTGCCTTCGCCGACCAGAAGTTGATCTCGCGCGGCTCCCCTTCGATGATCGAAAGCAGCTCCTGGCGCCGGAACTCCATCTCGCCGGCGGCAGTGGTTACCCGAATCACGCCGTCCCGCATGGACACAGTGCCGGTGGCAACGCGGTTGCCGGTGAAGGCCAGCGTGAGGACGCGCGGCGAGCGGAAGGCGGCGACGTCCTCCCAATCGATGACGAGATCATCCAGGTCGTCGCTGTCGAGATACAGTCTGAGGTCGCGAAACAGGTCGATGTTTCCGCCAACCCATTCCCCGGAACCGAGTTGCACCCAGTCCTTGCCGCCCGCGACCGGCTCCGGCGGGTGCCAGTCCCCGGCCAGGGCCGGCGTCGCCAGCAGCGCGGCGACCACCCACAGCCGCAACCCGATGGCGATTATGGGGTTGGCCAGAAACACGGCCACCATTCTGCCATCCCGCAAAACAAAAATTCAAGAACTCCCCCCGGATCTCAAACTTTCTGGGGTCCCGAGCGTATTTAGAACGTGACTGCGCGCCGCAGGCGCTGTCTCACAAGCAGGAGGTAAATGAAATGATTGTCACCCGGGAATACTGGGGAGACGTTGCCGTCATCAGCATTCACGGGAAACTCGTGGGTGGTCTGGAGAACTCGGAGAAGTGCCACGATTGTTTCGGCGAAACATTGCGTGCGGGCACCAAGTGTATCGTGGTTGCGCTGGGCGATGCCCCGTGGGCCAACAGCCAGGGCATCGGCATGCTGATCGGCGCCTACACGAGCGCCCGCAACGCCGGTGCTGATCTGGTCCTGGCAGAGGTGAGCACGCGCATTCGCGACGTGCTCGACGTCACAAAGCTCTCACTCATCTTCAGAACCTTCGACTCCGTAGCTGAAGCCGTGACCAGCCTAGAACGTGAATTGCCGCCGCACAACGGACAGAGTGTTGCCCGCGCGGAACTGACACCGATCGACTCCCACGATACCCGCCCGGCTAACGACAGAGACGAAAAGCTTCCCGCGCCGCATTGAGGGTTCGCGCAATTTCCACCTCACCGTGTGCGGTGGAGAGAAACGCGGCTTCGAATTGCGAAGGTGGAAGATACACGCCACGATCGAGCATCGCCGTGTGATAGGTCGCAAAGCGGGCGGTATCCGAACGGGCCGCGCTCTCCCAGTCCGTCACCGGGTTCTTGGCGAAGAACAACCCGAGCATTGCACCCACGCGGCGGCACTGCACCGGCACGCCGGCTTCCGCCGCCGCCGCACCGAGCCCTTCCACCAGCCGGTCGCCCGCGCGGTGCAGCTTCTGCCACGCCGATGGGTCACGCAGCACGTCGAGCGCGGCGATCCCGGCCGCCATCGCCAGCGGATTGCCGGATAGCGTTCCCGCCTGGTACACCGGTCCCTGCGGCGCAACGAGTTCCATGATGTCGCGGCGCCCGCCGTATACACCGACCGGCAATCCACCACCCACCACCTTGCCCAGGACGGTGAGGTCCGGACGAATGCCGTACAGCGCCTGCGCGCCACCGGGGTGAACACGAAAACCCGTCATGACCTCGTCGAAGATCAACAGAGAACCGAACTCCTCCGTCACCGCGCGCAGTTCCGCCAGGAACCCGTCGCGGGGCGGCACCAGCCCCATGTTCCCCACCACCGGTTCGACGATCACCGCGGCCACGTCTTCCGGGAACGCCTTGAACAGGGCGCGCACGGATTCGATGTCGTTGTAGGACGCGATCAGCGTGTCCGATACCGCACCGCGCGTGACGCCCGGCGAATCGGGAAGCCCGAGCGTGGCCGCCCCGGACCCGGCCTGCACCAGCAGCATGTCCGCGTGACCGTGATAGGCGCCCTGAAACTTGACCACCTTGCCGCGGCCGGTGGCGGCCCGCGCCAGGCGGATGGCGGACATGGCCGCCTCCGTTCCGGAATTGACGAAACGCAACAGCTCGACGTTGGGCATCATGGCGGTGATGCGGCGGGCGAGATCCACTTCCAGCGGGCTCGGCGCGCCGAAACTGGTGCCGCGCCCCGCCGTTTCGCGGATGGCCTCCACCACCCGCGGGTGCGCGTGGCCCAGGATGAGCGGTCCCCAGGAGAGCACGTAGTCGATGTAGCGATTGCCGTCCACGTCCACCAGGTAGGCGCCCTCGCCGCGATCGATGAACAGCGGCTTGCCGCCCACCGCCTTGAAGGCACGCACGGGCGAACTCACCCCGCCGGGCAGCAGCGTCATGGCCTCGGCGAACAGTGTCTCGGAGCGCGCCGTGTTCCGGGCGCGGTTTCCGGTCAGCGAAGCCATTCAGCCACGTCCTTTGCATGGTAGGAAATGATGACATCCGCGCCGGCACGCTTGATGGCGGTGAGTGTCTCCATGACCGCCTTCTGCTCGTCCATCCAGCCATTCGCCGCCGCGGCCTTGATCATCGAGTACTCCCCGCTCACGTTGTAGGCCGCAATCGGGTAGCCCTCGAAGCGGTCTCGCAGCATACGGATCACATCCAGGTAGGCCAGCGCAGGTTTGACCATCAGGAAGTCGGCGCCCTCTTCGATATCGCGCTCGGCTTCGCGCAACGCCTCGCGCGCGTTGCCGGGATCCATCTGGTGCGTCTTGCGATCCCCGAACTTGGGCGCGCCCTCAGCCGCGTCGCGGAAGGGGCCATAGAACGACGATGCGTACTTGACCGAGTACGACATGATGGCCACGTTGTTGAAGTCGGCCGTGTCCAGTGCGGTGCGGATGCTGTCCACCATGCCGTCGATCATCCCGCTCGGCGCCACCACGTCCGCGCCGGCCGCCGCGTGCGACAACGCCACGCGATCCAGGATCTCCAGCGTTTCGTCATTCAACAGGAACCCTTCCGGCAACGAGGCATGCGCGCGCTGCTCGCCACCCATGTTGAGGATGCCGCAGTGGCCGTGGTCGGTGTACTCGCACATGCAGACGTCGGTCACGACCACCATCTCGGGCACCGCGTGCTTGATGGCCCGCACCGCCTGTTGCACGATGCCATCCTCGGCAAAATTCTCCTCGCCGACTGGATCCTTGTGAGCGGGAATTCCGAAGAGCAGCACCGACGGCACGCCGACTCGGGCGGCGTTCTCCGCCTCGCGCACCGCCTCGTCCACGGACAACTGGAAGACCCCGGGCATGGAACCGATGGGCTTTCTCACCTCACGCCCGTGGGTAACAAAGAGCGGATACACGAAATCGTCCGCGGTCACGCTGGTTTCGCGCACCATGCGTCGCAACGATGGTGTGGCGCGCAGGCGTCGTTCGCGGCGCGTCATCACGCGCGCACTGGCTTTTCTGGTGGTCAGCATGTCGTTGATCATCGGAGAGCACCGCCTTTCAAGAACGCTTCGGTAAGAGATTCCACAAGACCTGTGGTTGTGTAAACCGAGGCCACCGCGTCCACGCGCAGTCCAAGTTCGCGCGCGGCACGTGCCGTCACCGGACCGATGCACGCGATGCACGCGCGCTCGGTGAGCGCGGAGCCGGGCAACTGTGTCCGCACTGCTTCCAGGAAGGACCTGACGGTGGATTCACTGGTAAAGAGGATTGCGTCGACGCCCTGGCGCATTTCGTCCATCACGCCGGCACTGATCGACTCGGAAACGGTTCGATAAACCGGCAGATCCGTGACCTGCGCGCCGCGGCGCTCCAGCAGTTCCGCCGTTTCCCTGCGCGCGATCTCCGCCCGCGGCAACAGCACGCGCTGCCCGGGTTGGAGGGGAAGGTCGCGGGCAAGTGCGTCACCCACGAACTGCTCCGGCATGAAGTCGGGTTCAATGCCACGCTCCCGCAGCGCGCGGGCCGTCGCGGTCCCGATGGCCGCCACCTTCGCCGCGAACTTGCTGCAGCGTTCGCAGAATACCTCGACGGCGTTGGCGCTGGTGAACACCACCCAGTCAAAGGAATCGATTCGTCGAATCGCGTCTTCCATTGGCGCGGGATCCGCCATGTGTTCGATACGGATGGCAGGTGCGCAGATGGGCACCGCGCCCAGATCCTGCAACCGCATACACAACTCCGCGGCCTGTTCACGTGGCCGCGTCACCACCACGCGGCGTCCACGCAGGGCCGGCGTGGTATCCGCCGGATATGCCGCGCGAAAGGAATCCAGGATGGCGCGGGCGCCGTCCTCCAGCGCACGTTCCGCAAGCTTCGCCGCCAGTTGGTCTGCGTCCACCCCCTCGCCCTCCACACGCACGATGCGGGCGCCGTCCGGCGATCCCACCAGGCCGAGCATTCGCACCGCTTGTCCGCTTGCCACCGCGTATGCGGCGATGGGCGCCGAACAGCCGCCACCCAGCCGCTGTAGAAACACGCGCTCGGCGGTGACGGCGGTGCGCAGCCCGGGCTCGTCAATTGCGGCCAGAAGCTGCAGGGTTTCCCCGTCGCCCGCACGACACTGCACACCCAGCGCACCCTGACCGGGTGCGGGCAGAAAGACGGCCGCGTCCAGGAACTGGGTGATGTGGCCGCCGAGGTCCAGGCGCACGAGCCCGGTGGCGGCGAGGATGGCGGCGTCGTACTGTCCCTCGAGAACCTTGCGCACCCGTGTTTCCACCTTGCCGCGAATGGGCTTCACGGTGACGTCCGGCCGCAGCGCCAGCAGTTGTGCCTGCCGCCGGATGCTGCTGGTTCCCACCACCGCGCCGCGCGGCAGCGTATCCAGGGTCCATCCGTTGCGAGCCACGACGCAATCACGCACGTCTGAGCGGCTGGCGATGGCGCCGATGGTGAAGGCGGTCCCGGACTCCACCGGCAGATCCTTGAGCGAGTGCACGGCAAGGTCGATCTCTCGCAGTTCGAGCGCGCGTTCGAGTTGCTCGGTGAAGACGCCCTTGCCTCCGATTTCGGGCAGGGCGGACTCGAGGTTGCGGTCGCCCTCGGTCACGTAGGTCCGAATCTCAATGGAGAGATCCGGCCAGCACCGCTTCAGACAATCGACGATATGATGGGTCTGCCACATCGCGAGCGCGGATTTTCGCGATCCCACGACGAGATGATTCTTGAGGCGCGGCCGCATGAAACACCCCCGTCAGTGCCCGAAGAGGTCGTGCACCACCCCGGCGTGCTGACTCCAGTCGTCCTCCTGGACGATCTGCTTCAGGCGCACCGTCGGTTCGCGCAGCAGGTTGTCGACGATGGAGCGCGAAAGCAGGTGGAGGTGTTCGCGCGTGTTCGGATCCGGGTTGCCCATGCGCTCGATGACGTTTTCGATCTCGCGGCGCCGGATCATCTCGGCGCGCCGGCGCATGTCTTCGATGATCGGCTCCACCTCGAGTTCGCGCAGATCCTTCACCATGTAGGTGAGTTCCTGTTCGATGATGGCCTCAACCTTTGGAACCTCCTGCTGGCGCGCGGCGAGCCCCTCGTCCAGACGCCCGCCGAGATCGTCGGCATCGAACAGGAACACGCCGGGGATCTTCCTGACCTCCGGATCGACATCGCGCGGCACGGCCACATCCACGAACACGAGCGGACGGCGTTCGCGCGCCTTCATTGCCCTTGCCACCGTTTCTGCGTCCACCATCACGTGCGGACATCGCGTGGTGCTGATGACCACGTCGGCCCATTCGATGGCCGCCGGCAGATCATCCATGGAGAAGGTCCGGCACCCCCAGCGCACGGCCACTTCGTCCGCACGCTCGCGCGTTCGGTTGGCAATGGCGATTTCGCGGACCTGTCGTGAGCGCAGCGCCTTGACGGCGATCGATCCCATGTCGCCCAGACCCAGCACCATGACGCGCCGGTCGCGCAACGACCCCACCACGCTCTGCGCGAGTGACACGGCAACCGAACTCGCGCTGGCCGGATTTAGCCCGATGGCGGTTTCACTGCGTGCGCGGCGTCCCGAACGAATGGCACGCCGGAACACGCGGTGCAGCGAGGGGCCGGCGGTCTTTTGGGTGTCGGCAACCTCGAGTGCGTCGGAGACCTGGCCGAGGATCTGCGGTTCACCCAGAACCAGTGAATCGAGCCCGGCAGCGACCCTGCACAGATGACGAATCGCATCCTGTCCCCACAGCACGATGGCGTGAGACGCAAGGTCGTCGGGGTTGAAACCAGTTGCAGCGGAGAGGAACTCGAAGACGCGCCGCGCATCCTCGGGTGCACCGCCGGAGAGTTTCGCGAAGAACTCAACGCGATTGCAGGTGGAAAGAACCGCCAGTTCATCCAGCGCCGCGCCGTCGCGCGCATCCGCCTTGCGGAACTGCGGCAGCAGTTGTCCGCAGCGCTCGGGGAGGTTGCCGTCAAACTTCTCGCGGTATTCGACGGGCGCCGTACGGTGCGTGATCCCGACACAGACGATTTGTTTAACCATGTTGGAATGCCACCCTGTTTAGACGTTGGATAACAATAAGGGAGTTGTTAGTCCGTAATTCAAGTATAGCAGCAAAACTATCTAAGTCTACCCGTTTGTGAAATTCGTAGCTAAGTTCGGGAAAAATTTTTTGCGCGCCCCGGGGGCCGGGAATCCGGTCAACCTGTTTCTTTATTGACAGTTACAGATACAGGCGGCCGGCCGGCAATGCGGCGGGCCAGCGCCTCGGCCAGGGTGGGGTCCTCGTTGAGGCAGGGAAGGTGGACGGCCTCCTTCCACGCCTGCCCGCGGAGGGCAATGCGGCCCTCGAGCTCGCTTTCCGCGTTGTCCGAGTAGAACCCGAAGGGGACGTAAACCACCCGTTGGTACCCGGCCGCGGCCACCCGGGCCAGCGCGTCCTCCACCGGCGGTTCGGTCCAGCGGCCACCGAACTTGTGGTTGAGCCAGGCGTTGATGACCATTCCGAAGCGCCCCGCGAGGCGCTGGGAGATCCCCGCCGCGACGCACTCGGTGGCCGCGCGGCCGGTCTCGATTCCCGGACGCGGGTCGAGCAGCGTTCCGTGCGCGGCCAGCACCAGCGCCCAGTCCGGACCGCCGATCCCCTTCTCGTCGAGCCGGCGCTCCACAAAACCCGCAGCAATGGCGGCGAAGTCCGCTTCCTCGACCGGTGGAACCACGCGCACCGGCGCCGGGCGCGCAGCGCGGCGGCGCTCCCAGTCGCGCAACGTCATGCGCGAGATGCCGTGCGTGAAGGACGAATCCGCCACGTACATCGGAACCACGTCCACCGCTTCGCCGGCCGGGATACCATCCAGCACGTCCGTAAGCAACGGATCGCGGAACTCGTATGCCACGTGCACCCGCCAGTCGCTGCCGTCGCCCTTCTCGGCCAGGGCGCGTTCCAGTGCGCCGGCCTGCGCCCGGGTAATCTCTTCCAGCGGCGAGGCGTAGCCTTCCGTACGCCACAGGCTGCGACGCGAGCGCGCACGCGCCAGCGCGATGATCGGGAGCACGGGGCGCGGAATCGGCGCGACGGTCCGGGTGAGTCCCAGCAGGATACGCCACGAGTACTTGAGCTGCGCACCGTAGTCGGGCGACGGCGGCTCGCCGTAGGTCAGCAGAATGACGTGCCGCACCGTCATGCCACACCCGCCACCGTGTCCACACCCAGCCCCGCCAGTATCCGGTGCGCGGCTGCGGCGCCGGATGCGATGGACGCGCCGAACGCGATTCCGTCGTAGGAACTGCCGCACAACTCGAGTCCGGGGTGCCGTGCCGCGCACGCGCGCGCCTCACGCAGCCGGTCCGCGTGCCCGAAATCGTACTGGGCGATGGCGTGCGGCCAGCGCCGGACCCAACTGCGCAGGGGCGGCGCGGTGATTCCCATGACGCGCGCGAGTTCCTCGCGTGCGCGTCGTTCAAGTTCCTCTGGTTCGAGCGATGCGATTTCGGGCCGCCGCGCGCCGCCTATCATGATGCGCAGCAGTGCGTGCCCCTCGGGGGCGCGTCCCGCGAACACGGACGACTCCCACAGCACCCCGATGGACTGCAGATCCTCGAACGCAGGGATGAGATAGCCGTAACCTTCGAGTGGCCCGGTGTGCGAGGCGTGGTACGCGAGCGCCACCACCGCCAGGCTGGAATACGGGAACGCGGCCAGGGTCCGCGCGAGTTCGGCGTCCAGGGCGTCCACCAGACGCGTCGCCTCCCGGGCCGGAAGCGCGAGCACCACGCGGTCCGCCGCAATCGCCGTCCCGTCCTCCAGCGCCACGTGCCACTGCCCTCCGTCGTTTGCGATTCCCCGCACGGCGACGCCCACCCGGACACTCGCACCGCAGCGATCGCGCAGCGCGCCGATGAGCACCTCCATGCCACCGTCGAAACTCACCAGCCGCGCCGGCTTCTGGCCGCGGCGCGCCATCATGGCGCGCACCAGGCTTCCGTGGTCGCGCTCCATTTCCTTCATGATCGGAAACGCCGATGCCACCGACAGCGCCCGGCTGTCACCGGCGGAAATTCCCGACACGGCGGCGTCGACCAGCACCTCGGCTGCCTCGCGGCCGATGCGCCGTTCGGCAAACTGGAAAACGCTCTCCTCGCCGGCCGGCGCCTTGCGCGCCCACGGTTCCATCATGAGTCGCAGTTTGCCCGCGGCGGAGAGGACATCGGACTTGATGAGGGTGGCGGGGCCGTCGGGGACGAGGCGCAGCTTGCCCCCACGAAGTATGAATCGGCGCCTGGCGGCGGGATTGGCTTCGATGACGCGCGACTCGAGACCGAGCATGCGCACCAGCCGCCCGGGTTCCGGTTCGCGCTCCTTGTCCAGGTATCCGTTGGGGCCACCCTCCACCAGAAAGCCGTCTTCGTACACGGTCCAGGCGTGGCCGCCGGTGCGGGTCCGTGCTTCCAGAACGTCGAGCGTGAGATCCGTACCCGCCGCGCGCGTGCCTTCCAGCAGGTGCGCCGCACACGTGAGCCCGGTAATGCCGGCCCCGATGACGACGATGCGCATGTTCCTATACCGTCCGGCTGAAGACCGGCTTGTCGCTCGAGCGTCCGCGCAGGTAGCGGTCGAATACCATGCACACGTTGCGCACGAACAAACGCCCGCGCGGCGTCACTTCGATGGCCTGCGGCGTGACGCGCACCAGGCCGTCCGCCACCGGTGAACCCGGCCCATCGAGTTCGGACAGTTCCTGAGCGAAGGTGTCGGCGAAGGACAACCCGAATTTCTGCTCCACCTCGGCAATGTCGAGGTAGAGGTTGCACATGAGATTCATGATGACGTGACGGCGCACGATGTCGGCCTCGTCCAGCCGCACCCCGCGTTCCACCGGCAGGCGGTTCTCGTCCAGGGCGCGGTAGTAGGCAGGCAGCTTCTTGACGTTCTGGACGTACGCGCCCTGCACATCGCCGATGCCGGAAATGCCCACCGCGAGCATGTCGCGCGCGCTCTGCACGGTGTAGCCCATGAAGTTGCGGTGCAGGCGGCGACCCTCGATGGCGCGGGAGAGTTCGTCGCCGGGCAGCGCGAAGTGATCCATCCCGATGGTTCGGTAGCCCGCGGCGGTGAAGGCGTCGATGGTGAGGCCCAGCAGTTCCAGCTTGAGCGTGGCGCCGGGGAGCGCGTCCTTGCTGATGTGCTTCATGTGGCCCTTGATCCAGGGCACGAACGCAAACGAATACGCCGCCACCCGCTCGGGGCGCATTTCAATGACCTCGTCCAGCGTGTGGCGGAACGCATCCACACTCTGGTACGGGAGGCCGTAGATGAGGTCGATGTTGACCGAGGCGTAGCCCTCGGTGCGCGCGTGATCCACCAGAGCCCGCGTCATCTGGTAGCTCTGCACGCGGTTGACCGCCTCCTGCACCTTGGGATCGAAGTCCTGCACACCCAGGGAGATGCGGTTGAACCCCGCCCCGCGCAGCACGCTCACATGCTCGTGCGACGTGGCGCGTGGATCCACCTCGATGCTGATCTCGGCGTCCGGCGTGAACTCGAAGCGCTCCGCGAACGCGCGGAACACATGCTCCAGTTGCTCCGGCGAAAAATACGTGGGCGTGCCGCCGCCCCAGTGCATCTGCGAAACACGGCGCCGGTTGGGCAGGTGTTCGGCCAGCAGCGCAATCTCGCGCTCCAGGTAGTCGAGGTAGCGTGCCGCGACGTCGCGGTGCCGGGTGATGACCACGTGGCAGCCGCAGTAGTAGCAACGCTCCTCGCAGAAGGGCATGTGCGCGTAGATCGACAGCGGCTGTCCGGATTGCGTATCCGCGGCGGCCAGCCGCTCGCGGTAGTCCGCTTCGGCGAACCCGGGATGAAACTCGACCGCGGTGGGATAAGACGTGTAGCGCGGTCCCGGCCTGTCGTAGCGGGCCAGCAGTTCCGCGGTGGTGGGTGCGGGTGACGCGCTCATGCGCGGTCCTTTACGGAGTCTGCGGCGCGCGCGGCTACGGTTTCCACCAGCGCCTCCACCGACGCGATGGGTGTCTCGGGCAGAATGCCGTGTCCGAGATTCATGATGTGCCCGGGCGCCGGACCCGCGGCGTCCAGTACCGCGCCGGCCTTCTCGCGCACCACATCCGGCGACGCGAACAGCACGTGCGGGTCGAGGTTGCCCTGCAGCGCCACGCTACCGCCGGTGATCGCGCGCGCCTGATCCATCGGCGTGCGCCAGCACACGCCCAGCACATCGGCGCCGGTCGCCGCGGCGTCGGCCAGCGTATGGCCGGCGGCGGGGGCAAAGTAGATCAGCGGGGCGTCGCCGCGATCGAGACGGCCGACCAGCCGCTGTACAGCCGGGAGCGCAAACGCGCGGTAGTCCGCCTGCGAAAGGATTCCCGCCCACGAATCGAAAATCTGTAACGCCTGGGCGCCGGAGCGAATCTGGAAGTTGAGATAGTCGGCCATCCCGTCCGCGAGTTTCTCGAGCAGATGGGTCAGCGTGGCGGGCTCGCGGAACATCATCTTCTTCACTTCGCCGAAGCCCTGGCGTCCCTCGCCCTCCACCATGTAGGCGGCGAGCGTGAACGGCGCGCCGCAGAAACCGATCACCGGCACCTTTCCCGCCAGCTCGCGGCGCAGCAGCGCCAGTGCCTGCCCCACATAGGGAACGACCTCTTCCATGGGCGCCGCGGACAGGGCATCCACCTGCGCGCGGCTGCGAATGGGCGTCGCGAGCCGCGGCCCGGGATCGAAGTTGAGCGGACAGCCGATGGCCTCGACCGGAATGAGTATGTCGGAGAAGAGGATGGCGGCGTCGAAACCAAAACGGCGGATGGGCTGGAGCGTGACTTCGGCGGCGAGGTCGGGGGTCTTGCACAGGGTGAGGAAATCGACCCGTTGCCGGAGTTCGCGGTATTCCGGCAGATAGCGCCCCGCCTGGCGCATAACCCACAGGGGAGGTCGGTCGACCGGCTGTCGCCGGCAAGCTTTCAGGAAACGATCATTCACGTGCAGCCACCCGCACACAGTATATGCCCTGGCGGTCACGCATGGAAGCGGACTGTGTGAAAAACTTCACTTCTTTCGCAATCACGCGGCGCGTGCCGCCGAGCGATTCCAAATCGCATGTCATTGTCGATTTGGTCGGTCGCGCGCGACATGCGGGTTGACCGGAGGGCCCCCGGCGGGTTTTCCTCCCGGTTCCGGGGACACCCGAAGGAGGACATCTGCGCGCCATCCCCATCATTGTGCTGACCGCCCTGCTCGCCGCCGCGCCGTGTCACGCCGACTCACCCTACAGTCTCAATCCGAAGTTGGAATGGACGCTCCTTGGCACCGGTGCGTTGCTCGACGCGGTGAGCGTCATCCTGGTGGGCCAGGTTGAACCGTTCACGGTCGACGAGCTGGACCGCCTGGATGTAAACGACATCAATTCCTTCGACCGCAACGGCATGCACCCGTATCACGACGGCAGCGTGGGCGATGTTCTGGTGGCGACCACGTACTTGCTGCCCCTCACCTTTCTCGCCAACGACGACATGCGCCGGGACTGGCGGACGCTGGGACTCATGTGGGTGGAAGCGAACATGATCAACCTGGGCATCGACGGGGTGGTGAAGGCCACCGTGAAGCGCCCGCGTCCCTACGCGTATGACCCGAACGCGCCACTGGACAAGCGAACCGACAGCAGCGCACGCCTTTCGTTCTACTCCGGGCACACCACCGGGGCGGCGCTGAACTGCTTCTTCGCGGCGCGGGTCTTCTCCGATTATATCTCCAGCAAACGCGCCAGGATTGCCATCTGGACCGGCGCCGCCGCCATCCCCGCCGTGGTGGGCTATATCCGCGTTGACTCCGGCCGGCATTTCCGCACCGACGTGATCACCGGCTACGTGGTCGGCGCCGCGATCGGTTACCTGGTACCCGAGTTGCACCGGCACCCGTCCGATCGACTTTCGCTCGAGCCCGCGGCGGTGCTCGGGGACGCCGGACTCGCCCTCAACGTATCCTTCTGATCCAACCCTGCTGCTGCACTGCACTTGATCCGGTCCGGGACATTTGATGCCAATGCATCATGGCGCCGCGCGATGCCAATGACTATGGGTAGAGGTGAGATAAGCTGCAGAGCAATGACACTGGGGGCGGCTCTGGCTCCCAATCAATCAGTATCCTTACAAGGAGACATTGGAAATGTACGGACGGAAGGTTTCATTCGACTTGAAGCCGAACAGCCTGAATGACTTCAATCGTCGTCAGGAGGCCGACATTGTCCCCATTCTGCGCAGGCAGAAGGGTTTCCAGGACGTGATCACCCTGGTAACGCCGGATAAGAAGCATGTCCAGGCGATCAGCCTGTGGGACAAGGCCGAGAGCGCCGAGGCGTACGATCGCGCCGGCTTCCCGGAAGTAACCAAACTTCTGGCAAGCGTGATCGATGGCAAACCGCGCGTCGAGACCATGGAGGTAGCGACGTCGACGATCCACAAGGCGACTAACAAGTAGCCATCGGTGTTGTTCGCTTCAACCTGGGGGCGGGGCTCAAGCCCGCCCCCTTGTTTTTCTGTGGGGTAGAAGTCAGCGCATGTTGCGCCGCGACGCCGTGTACTGGCGCTGCAGGCGGTGGGTGGCCTTGCGAACATCGCGATCCGAGAACGTACGTCCCGTCGCGTCCGCTGCGCGCCGCACCTCATCTTCGGTGACACCACCCCGGCTCGCGCGCCAGTCCATCTCGTCGCCGTATTCCTTCTCAAACCTGGTTACGAAGTTGGTTGCGTTCCAGGACACGTGCGGTTCGGGGGGGCGGCGCTGCAGAACCGTCTCGATCATCTTGTCCACCGGCATGCCGGTGACGAAGAGCTTCTCGTGACCATCGCGCTGGTCCAGTTCCTGTCCGGCCGGCGCGGTGGTGATGGTGAACCCGTGCCCCGCCTCGTTCATGGAAGCAATGTCCATGAAGCTCGCCGTGAGCGGGTGCGTGTAGACCACCGCGCACAGCGAGTGGCGCGTGTGCCCGAAGGCCGTCAGGAGCACGCCCTTCATGGGATCCGCGCGATAGGTACCGATGCGGGTGAAACCGTGCGCCTCCAGCGGACGCGCGAACTTCTTCACGTCCGCGGCGTGCCGGCGACTGGCCGTCACCGGAACCAGGTGCACACGCGGGGGCGGAACCATGGCCGACATGAAACGGCGGATGGTGCGGACGATGGCCAGCACCAGGCCGGCGACTAAGACGATCAGAAATAGATTGAACGTGAGATCCAAGGGGGCCTCCACGGCACATCCGGCTCCGCGGCCCGGTCCCCGGGGCGCGGCAGCAACGGCCCGGCGGACAATGCATCCCGCGTGCCAGCGACGGCGGGCAGCCGAGACGATCTTGCGGTCCTTCATGGGAAGCCGGGGTTATTCCGGTAACAGTTGCAGCGCGGTGGCAACACCCAGCACGCCATGTCCCCTCTGTACGCCCCCCCGCCGGCGATGTATCATCCCGCGATCCTGGCCCGGTGCGGCCAGGGTCACCCCAACCAGGAGGACCCGTGCAAACGGTGGAAACCAAATCGCTGCCGGAGAATGCCTACACCACGCTCGCGCCGGGCGAGGTCTACAAGCCGGTCGTGCCCGCAACGACCGTCATCCCCGAGGTGACCTTCCGCAGCGTCCTCTGGGGCACCCTCCTGTGCATCGTCTTCACCGTCGCGTCGGTCTATTCCGGCCTCAAGGTGGGCCAGGTGATGGAGGCGGCAATTCCCATCTCCATTCTCGCCATCGGCATCGCGCGCGCCTTCCCGCGCCGCTCGACCATTCTCGAGAACGTCATCATCACCGGCATCGGCGGTGTCTCGGGTTCGGTGGTGGCGGGCGCCATTTTCACCCTGCCCGCGCTGTACATCCTGAACCTGGATCCACACCCGTTGCAGTCCACTTTCATCTGCCTCGCGGGCGGCTGCCTGGGGATGCTGTTTCTCATTCCCTTGCGCCGCTACTTCGTGCGCGACATGCATGGCCAGTACCCCTACCCGGAGGCCACCGCCATCACCGAGGTGCTCGTCACCGGTGAGAAGGGCGGTTCGCAAGCGAAGCTCCTGCTGCAGGCCACGTTCCTCTCCGGCGTGTACGACTTCCTCGTGACGACATTCAGCGTGTGGAAGGAGATCCTCACCTTCCGATTCATCCCCGTCGTGGAGAAACTCGCCACCAGTGCGCGGGTGGCGGTGAGTTTCGATGCCACGGCGTTCATTCTCGGGCTCGGCTACGTAATGGGCCTGCGCTCGTCCATGATCCTGGTGGCGGGCGGTGTACTGTCCAATTTTGTCATCGTTCCGCTGGTGTGGATGATCGGTCAACACAACCCGGCGATGCTGGTGCACCCCGGCGCCGTCCCCATCGCGGAAATGGACGCGACCCAGATATTCCGTTCCTACGCGCGCTTCGCCGGTGTCGGCGCCATCGCCACCGCCGGCATCTTCGGCATCGTCAAGTCGCTGCGCGTGGTGGCGGGATCCATCGGTGTGGCACTGAAGGCGTTTCGCGGGGGCGAGGGCTCCGCGCTGGCGCGCACCGACCGGGATATCTCCATCATGGCGCAGCTCATCGGCGTCGTGCTCAGCGCGGTCGGCGTGGCGGTTCTGTTTGCCACCCTCGGCACGTCTCCCGTCGTGGTGATCATCGGTCTCCTGCTCGCTTTGTTCTTCTCGTTCTTCTTTACCTCGGTGGCAGCGCTGTGCATCGCCACCACGGCGCGCAACCCGGTATCGGGCATGACCATGCTGACCATCATCGTCTCCTCGGTGGTGCTGTTGCAGTTCGGGTTATCCGGGACGACGGGGATGTTCTTCGTCATGATGATCGCGGGCATGGTGTGCACCGCGCTTTCGGTGTCCGGCCAGGCCATCACCGACCTCAAGACGGGGTACTGGCTGGGGTCGTCGCCCTACCAGCAGGAACGCTTCAAGTTCATCGGCATTCTGGCCTCGGCGGTTGCCGCGGCGCTCACCATCGCGGTGCTGGCCAAGGTGTTCGTGTTTGGAGAAGCGGTGCCGGGCGACGCGCGGCCCATTCTGGAATCGCCGCAGGCGGCGATCATGAAGGAACTCGTGCACAGCTTCATGAGCCGCGAGCCGGTGGCGGTGATCCTGTTCTTCGCCGGGGCCATGGTGACGGTCATCATGGAGATGCTGGGCGTGCCGGCGCTTATCTTTGCGCTGGGCATGTACCTGCCGCTGTATCTCAACTCCCCCGCCCTGGTGGGCGGCATTCTGGCGCACTACCTGAACCGGCGCGCCGGCAAGGTCGGGGGCCACCGTGGCGCCTCGATCCGCGAGCGCGGTGTCGTCATCGCCTCCGGGCTGATGGCCGGCGGAGCGCTGGGCGGCGTGCTGGGCGCGGCAATGCGGTTGATTCCGGGGTACTCCGAGACGTGGATCAAGACGCCGTTCTTCGACATCGACCCGATCTCCCAGACCGTTTCGGCCGTGGGGTTCGCCGGCTTCGTGGCCTACACGTGGTGGGCGGCGCAGCGCAACGACAAGGCCTGAGGCCCCCCACCGGAGGGCCCGGGGGTGGCACAGCTGCCCCGTGCTTTCGGGGGTGGCCTGTGTTAGAATCGCCCTGGAGACGACCCCTCTCCCGGGTCATCCAAAGCGCTCCTCGTGAATCAGTAACGTCAAGACCTCGAGGCAACTCATCCTCGACCTGGAGCGCAGTGTCAGCGTGCGGGCGGTGCCCAGGGTATTTGACCGTGCACGCGTAGACAAATCTCACATCCAGAAGAAAGTAGACGCATGTCCAACACCGCCAGTGGTGTGATCGAAATCATGGAACGCCGGGGCGGATTCCTCCGCAATCCCGATCGTTCGCTCCAACCGGACCGCACCGATCCCTTTGTTTCCCCGCAGCTGATTTCGCGCTTCGGCCTCGTCACCGGCGCCGCCATAACCGGAACCGTCCAGCCGGGCGGAAAGGGGCCAAGCCTCACCGGCATCGAGACCATCTGCGGCCAGACGCCCGAGGAGTTCCGTGCGCGCAGGCCGTTCGCGAAGCTGCTCGCGGTCAATCCCGCCGGACGTTTTCACATCGGCAAGGGGGGCAACCCGTCCATGCGCATCGTGGAGCTGTTCGCCCCCATGGGGCGCGGCACACGCGGACTCGTGGTGGCGCCACCCAAGACCGGCAAGACGCGCCTGCTGGAAGAGCTCACCATCGCCATCCACGACGACGCGCCCGAGGCTCGCATCGTGGTGCTGCTGGTGGACGAACGGCCGGAAGAAGTGACGCACTTCCGACGCCAGGTTCCGGCGGAGGTCCTGGCGAGCAGCAGCGACCAGTCCACCCAGGAACACGTGCGGCTGGTCAACATGTGCATGGCACAGGTACGCTGCGAGATCGAATGCGGTCACCATGTGGTGGTGCTGGTGGACAGCATCACGCGCATGGGCCGTGCCTTCAACGTGCACGGCTCCGGGTCGGGGCGCACCATGTCGGGCGGGCTGGATTCGCGGGCCCTGGAGATTCCACGCAAGTTCTTCGGTATGGCGCGCAACGTGGAGGACGGCGGTTCGGTGACGGTGCTGGCCACCGCGCTCATCGAAACCGGCTCGCGCATGGACGACCTGATCTTCGAGGAGTTCAAGGGCACGGGCAACAGCGAGATCGTTCTCGACCGGCAACTGGCCGACAGCCGCGTGTTCCCCGCCATCAACCTGCGCACCACCGGGACGCGCCGCGACGACCTCCTCTTCTCCCCGGAGGAACTCAACGCGGTCAACAAGCTGAGGCGCACCACCATCGACATGCCGCCCGCGCAGGCCATCGAGGGCATGCTCAAGCTACTTGAGAAGTACCCCACCAACGAGGAACTGCTGAAGAGCCTCGCGTAGCCAGGGCTCCACGACCCACCCCCCCCCGCAACCACCGGGCGGACCGCCGTCGCGGTGCGCGTCAGTGACCCTTGCGGGGGCTGGTCGGAAGCAGGGCGCTGGCCGAACCGCGCCGCGGCTCGCAGATGGCCGCCAGGGTGTCCACCACGCGGACGTCGTCCTCGTGGGCCCGGGCGGCGGCACGAACGATGTCGTTGAACGAGACCATCCCCACGGGGCGGCCCCGGTCGTCGATCACCGGTACGCGACGGATCTTGTTATCCGCCATCAGCTTCTCCACCGACTCCACGGAATCGCGCGGCCGCGCCGCCACGATCTTCGTTGTCATGGCCTGTTGCGCCCGGATCCCGTCCAGGGGGAGCCGCTCGTTGTGCGCGGCCAGGCAGACGTCGCGGTCCGTGACGATGCCGGCAATGTGCCCGTCGGCGCCAATCACCGGCAGCGCGCCACAGTCATACTCGATCATGATCGCAACAACCTTGTCCAGGGAGTCCCCGGGCCGGCAGGTTACGACCGGCTTCGACATGATTTCATCGATTCTCATCTCTATCACCTCACGTTCGCCACCCGTGACTAACATAATCGAAAAACCGGATCCTTCCACGGTTGCCATCGACACACCCCGGTGTCCACCATCCCCACCGAATCACACCAGAACATGCCGATGGCCGGGATCACAGCGATACCTTGTGTATCCTTTTATTGCGCGCGTGCACGTGCTATTTTTGGTGAGCGCCGCACGAATACCGGAGTCCACCCATGTCCGTTCGCAACCTCGGTAACATCTTCCGTCCCAAGAGCATCACCGTCATCGGTGCCAGCCGCACGCCCAACAGTCTCGGGTATACGGTCTTGCACAACCTCAAAGAGGGCGGCTTTACCGGACCAATCTACCCGGTCAATCCCAAGTACAAGCGCATCGGCAACGCCCGGTGCTTCGCGAGCATCGCCGATCTGCCCGAAGCGCCCGACCTGGCCGTCATCTGCACACCGGCGAAGACCATGCCGGCCGTGGTACGGCAGTGTGGCGAGCGCGGCATATTCGGGCTCGTAATTCTGTCTGCCGGTTTTCGCGAGATCGGCAGCGACGGAGAGGCACTCGAGCAGGCGATCCGGCAGGAGGCGCAGAAGTTCGACGGCCTGCGCATCCTGGGACCCAACTGTCTCGGCCTGATGGCGCCGCACGCTTCGCTCAACGCGTCGTTCGCCAACGCGACGCCCGCCAAGGGTCACATCGCGTTCCTCTCGCAGTCCGGCGCGCTGTGCACGGCGGTGCTCGACTGGGCGACCAAGGAGAAGATTGGTTTCTCCAACTTTGTCTCCGTGGGCAACATGCTCGACGTGGGCATGGGTGACCTGATCGACTACTTCGCCAACGACCCCCACACCAAGTCCATCATTCTGTACGTCGAGTCCATTACCGAAGCGCGCGAGTTCATGTCGGCGGCGCGCGCGTTCGCGCGCCGGAAGCCCATCATCGCCTACAAGGCGGGACGCTTTGCCGAGTCGGCGGAGGCGGCCGCATCACATACCGGCGCCATGGCCGGCGTGGACGCGGTCTACCAGGCCGCGTTTCGGCGGGCCGGCGTCGTCCGCATCCTGGAGATGGCGGACATGTTCTACTGCGCAGAGTTGCTGGCGCGGGAGAAGTTTCCACGTGGTCCGCGCCTGGCCATCGTCACCAACGCCGGCGGCCCCGGCGTGATGGCAACCGACGCCCTGTTGGAGCGAAAGGGTGTCCTCGCGAGACTCGACGAGAAGACCATCGACGCGCTCAACGGGGCGCTGCCCCCGACGTGGTCGCACCGCAATCCCGTCGACGTCATCGGGGATGCCTCCCCGGCACGACTTGCCACGGCGTTGACCGGCGTTCTCGACGACGGGGGCGTCGACGCGGCACTGGTGGTATTTGCGCCGCAGGCGGTGAGCAAGCCCACCGACAGCGCCCGTGCCGTCATCAAGGTGGCCAAGGCGTCGCCCAAGCCGGTGCTCGCCTCGTGGATGGGCGGGGTGAGCATGACACAGGGCGTGGATCTGCTCACCGAGGCGGGCATCCCCGCGTACTCGACGCCGGAACAGGCGGTGCGCGCGTTCATGTACATGGTGGAATACGCGCGCACGCGCGAGGTGCTCTACGAAACACCGCGTGACATTCCCATGGAGTTCAAACTCGACCGCGGCAAGTTGCGCGCGGTGTTCAACACCATCCTCAGCGAGGGGCACGACACCCTCACCGAGAGCACCTCCAAGGCGCTGTTGGAGGCATACGAGATACCGGTGGCCAAGCCCTTCGCGGCGCGCTCGGTGGAAGATGCCGTGCAGTTTGCGCGGCGCATCGGCTACCCGGTGGCGATGAAGGTGATGTCCTCCGACATTACCCACAAGACCGAAGTGAACGGGGTGGCGTTGAGCCTCGCCACCGACGATGCGGTGCATGCGGCCTACCATGAGATCGTGACGACCGCGCGCGAGAGGCGGCCCGACGCGCACGTGGAGGGCGTGACCATCCAACCCATGATCACGCATCCCACCGGTTACGAGCTCATCGTGGGCGCCAAACGTGATCCGGTGTTCGGAACGGTGCTGATGGTGGGAACGGGTGGAACGGCGGCTGAGGTGTTCAAGGACCGCGCTCTGGAACTGCCCCCGCTCTCCGAGCGGCTGGCGCGGCGCATGCTGGAGTCGCTGCGTTCGTGGCCGCTGTTGCAGGGTTACCGGGGACGCCCCGCCGTCAACATCGACCGCCTCATCGAAGTTCTCATGCGGCTTTCCTACCTGGTGGCCGATTATCCGGAGATCGCGGAGCTGGACGTGAACCCGCTGCTGGTGACACCGCAGGACGCCATCGCGCTCGACGCACGCATCATCCTGGATCACGAGTCGCTGTTGCACCCGGTGCGACCGTACTCGCACCTGGCCATCCGGCCCTACCCCGAGGAGTACACGCGCATCGCAAAACTCAAGGACGGCCGCCGTGTTCTGCTCCGGCCCATCAAACCGGAGGACGAACCCATGTGGCACGAGTTGCTGGCGAGCTGCTCACAGCAGTCGATCTGGTTTCGCTTCCGCTATCTCTTCAAGCAGACCACGCACGAAATGGCCACGCGCTTCTGCTTCATCGACTACGACCGCGAGATTGCCATCGTGGCGGAACTCGAGGAGAACGACCGGCGGCGGCTGATCGGTGTGGGACGCCTGGTGGCCGACGCGGACCGCACCGACGCCGAGTACGCCGTGCTGGTGGCGGACGCCTTCCAGGAAGCCGGCCTGGGCTCGCTCCTCACCGATTACTGCCTGGAGATAGCGAAGGAGCAGGGCATCCGCAAGGTGTTCGCGGAAACGACACCGGACAATCCGCGCATGATCGAGCTCATGAAACACCGCGACTTTCAGCTCGACTATTCGATATCGCCCGACGCCGTTCTGGGGACGCGCAAGATGGATACGTGGAAGCCGCCCGTTCGGCGCGCGGATGCCGCGCCCGCGCAACGGTGAGAGGGATCAGAAGCCGCGGGCGGAGAGCCAGTCTTCCAGCAGGGCAAAGTACTCGAGCGCCAGCGAGAGCGGAAGGGCGGGGTTCTGCGGTGCTTCGGGATCCATCACCAGCATCCCATGTCCGGTCCGTTCCAGCACGGCCATATGAAAATCGGCGGGGCCCCGTTGGGCAAACACGCTGCCCAGGGCGACGACACTCTCCTCCACGGGCACCGTGTAGTCCAGGCGGCCGTACACCACCAGCACCGGGCAGCGCAGGAGTCGATACGGTTCCAGCGCGTCGCGGTCCGGGTCGAGATGGAGGAACCAGGCGGGATCGCCGAAGGGTTGCTGCGCGTACAGCGAGTCGGCAATGATGTTCTCCGACGTCAACGTCGCGAAGTCCTCAAGCCCGGCACGTCCAATGGTCTTCGCAACGGCCGCGTCGAGTTGCGCCGCCGTCGCCTTTCCCCGCCCGTAGTCGTACAGCGTGTTGAGGGCGGCCACGGCGAGGTCGATGTCGTCCGGCGGCACATCCTGCATCTCCAGCACCCGTGACATCATGAAGGTGTCCTGGCGCCGCAGGCTCGTGGCCGGCCCCGAATGATTGATGACGAAGGCCACGCTCGTCCAGTGGGATGCGGCAATCGGCGCCACCCACCCACCCTGGCTGATCCCCCACATCCCCACACGCGTTGGATCCACGTCATCACGCGCGCGCAGGATAGCCACGCCCACCAGCGCGTCGCGCGCGAGTTGGAGCAGATCCGCCGTCTTCCAGTCGCCGGTGGATCCTCCGCAACCGCGCTTGTCGTAGCTCAGAGTGGCAAAGCCGATGCTCACGAAGAAGCGCGCCATCGACTCCACCGACTCGCGCCCGGCCGGTCCGGAGCCGTGCACCAGCACGATCCCGGGAAACGGCCCATCGCCGACTGGAATCTTGACGGTTCCCGACAGCGTGGCGTCGCCGCTGGTGAAGAGGAGTTCTTCTTCGTGAAAGGTGACCACGCGCGGGGCATGGCGCGGCACCTGCCCGGGCGTCTCGAGGGTGAGGGCGGCTATGGTTCCGCCAGGGCTTCTGTCAAAAGTGATGGTGGGAGTGTTGCCGTCCGCGTCCGGCGGCGACATGGTAAAGCGGTCGAGGGTGTCCGCAAGCAACGCGCCCACCCGTCCGCTCTCCCAGATGGTCGCAACCAGGCGCGTGGTCCCGGCCGTGGTGCCTTCTGTGAGAACCGAGACCAGCCCCCCCGACGCAAACCGGTACTCGCCGCAGTAGTCCGCGTCAGCGGCTGGCAGCGTGTCCGCCACCAGCAACAGCGCCACGGCAAGCGCGAGCGCCCCGAATCCGGCCCGGCTTCTACGGCTGATCGCGGCCCACACCTAACGGTTCGTCTCCCATGCGAGATACAGCCTCGCCTGCGGAACACGCTGGTTGGTGTCGACGAAATCTTCGCGCGAGAAATAGCTCTGGCGGAAGAACACCGAGCTGTCGAGTCCCACGCTCATCGCCCCGCGTACAGGGATGCGCAGCGACAGCCACAGGTCCTCCACGAAGTGATTCGCGTCGGAACCCGGATTCCCGGCCGGCACCCAGACGGAACCGTTCTTCACGTTGATCCATTCGGCGCGATACGCCGCAGCAAAGATTCGCCGGTTGGAGCGCAGCAAGGCGGCTTCCACCGAGAAACCGGCACCCGGACCGTAGTCGTACTCACGATCGCGTTCCTGGTTCGGTGTCTCGACCACATACGAGTACTCGGTGTTGACCGCCGCCATCAGCGTTCCCATCACGTCGACACGCGTCTGGATTCCCGTCCTGGCCGACGGCCGAAAGCGCGAGAACAGCGCCAGGCCAAAACTCTGACCGCCGAATTCGTAGGCGTTATTATTGACGTAGTCGAAGTGCTGAACGACGGCCCATGCGTGCTTCTCTCCGTCTTCTCCGCCGAACGCCCTCGAATACAGATCGCCGCGGATCTGGAAGCGCCCGATGGGCACCTTGTCATTGCCGTTCATCTGCACGCCCATGTCGAAATGGTCGAACGGCTTGCGGCGCTCGTTCTCCCACGGGCTCCCGTGGTTGATGTACAGGTCGATGACGGCCTGCGTCTGCGTGCTGTCGGTGATGGACTCGCCTCTTCCCGTGATGCGCGCGCCCACGCCCAGAGCGGTGAAGTAGCGAGGGGGGCGATAGTCGTATGCGCTCGAGGGATTGCCCTGCACGCGGGTTGCGCGGCCGGACACGAAGCGGTTGAAGCCGCGCACCGGGTCGATCAGGAAGCCGCCAATTTCCCGCCAGGTTCTGCCGCTGCCGGTCGCGGTGTTGTCGAGGACGGCCGACGACAGCCGGTAGGTCGTTTCACCAAAGGCGACACCGCCGATACCGGTGGCGACCATGTCGTTACCGGACATGGGGTGCGTCTCTCCCATCGCCTCCCAGATGAAGGCCCCGCTGAGCGCGTACAGAGTCGAGGGCCAGAACCCGAGCCCGTTGGCACGGCCAGCGTTGAAGTAGGTGCTGCCATTGAACGGGTGGATCATCTGGTTGGTCTTGAACTGGTTGTCGTCGTAGGTGAAACCCTCTTCGATGTTCGCCCAGAAGCTGCGCGGGCTGACCTGGTTGAAGTTGGCCTGGCGCACGTACTCGTTGAACATCGATGCACCGAAATTGATCATAATCACCTCGCCCGCGGCCCAGCCCGGGCTCCGCGTGACGCCCCAGGCGTCCTTTGCGCTGCTGGCGAGCGGAAGCGGCGAGGTGTCGGGGGAAGCGCTCTTGACGGGCTCGTCGAACGAGATGGGGCGCCAGGTGGCGCCCACGCGCGCCCCGTACTCCAGCCCGCTGCTCGGATTGGGAACGTCGCCCAGCGGACGGTTGCCTTCGTAGTCCTCGAGGTTGTATTCCCCGGCGATAAACCAGTTCACGTATGCGGAAACGTCGACGGCGAAGCCGTTGGAGATATCGAACTCGAGACCGGGGATGAACGACAGGCCCACACCGTTCTTGGCGTCGGTCGGGCTCTCGCCCGAGGCGAGGTCTTCAAACGGCGCCTTTTGAAAGAGCTCCGAGCGCGGGTGTATGCGCACGATGCCCAGGCGCCCCTGCAGATAGGGGCGCACGCTCTCGTCGTTGCGGAAGACGCGGGAGGCATAGCCGAAGGTTTCAAAGTGCGCCCATTCCTTTTCATGCTCGTAGGGCGACTGCCAGCCGAGCGAGCCGAACATCAGGCCCACGCCGTAGCGCCACTCGCCCTTCTGCTTGAACAGGCTCATATCCCACGCGGTGCCCTTCTGCAGAAAGTCACCATAGTCTCCGCTTACGCCTCCTGCACGAATGACCCAGCTCACACCCCAATCGCGGTGGGTGCCCGGCGGATCCTCGGAAGACGCGCGTCCATCCGGCGCGGAAAGAAGAACCAGCGAGAGAACAAACAGAACCAGAGCATATCTTGACGCGTTACCAGTCAGCATGGGAGCCTCCTCGATGCCCGGAGACTATCGCACAGCGGCTGTTCGATCAAGACGATCCGACCCCAGGTGAAAGGCGTGACATGAGCAGCAGGATTGCAACATTGGTGACGGCCGTCCTTGTTGTGGCGGCCGGCTGTGCGGACACAAAATCTCCGCGCGTCGAGGAATGGCGGGACGGCGCATGGAAGGCACTCACCACCAGCGATTACCAGATCAGCGGCAAGCGCGACGGCGCCCAGACCTCGGCGATGGCCGTCTTCACGCTGCAGGACGGCCGGAAGCTTCGCGTGGAGTTGAGCGTGGTTTACAATCCCACGCCGTCGCTGGCTGCGGGCCACTGGCAGATGGGAGACGCCGGCGGAGAGGTGGTGGCTGAGTCGATCAAGTTCCTCGGCGGCCAGGGGGAGGGACCCAGCCTGGGCGGCCGCCTGCGCCTGGAGTGGAAGGGATCGCCGCGTTTCCTCGCAACGCTGCCGCTACGGCCACTGGAACAAGATGGGCGGTAGCCGGGCGTCGGATCTCCGGGCGCGCGCGCCGATCCTCGCGCGTTTCCTCTTCCTGATCGTCACCGTCTGCGTCATCGTCGCAATCATTATTCAGGACCATACCCGCGTGGTCCCCTTCGGCGTGTTCAACACCGGGAGCGCGGCGCTCGGCCGCCTCACCGACGCCTGTCTAGTGGTGGCAATCGGCGCACTGGCGGTACAGAGCATCGAGCTGGCCACCGGCAGGATGTCCCGCGCGGGCGGGCTCATCCGCGGGACCTACGTTTCCCTGTTCATCCTCAACGGCCTGCTGGCGTTTGCCGACCGCTTCGTCGTCGCGCGCATCCCCGCGAGCCGGCTGGGGCAGAGCTACCAGCTGCCGGCATCCGGACGTCCACCGGTCATCCTGAGAAAAAACCTCACCCGGGCGCCGGCCGGACCCTGCCTGGGTGCGAGGAGCGGGGGCGGAGGTCCGCGGATTCTGTTCCTGGGAGATTCCTACACCGAGGGCAGCGGACATGCGCGCGCATGCAACTACCCGGATGTCGCGGAGGTCACCCTGCGCGAGTCCTGGAACGAGGCATGCCGGGTCGTGAACGCGGGGCTGTCGGGATACGGGGCGGTCGAGTCCCTCGCCCTGCTGCGCTGGTATCTGCGCAACGGGTGTCCGGTGGATGCAATCGTGTTCAACCTGTTTCTCGAGAACGACCTCGCCGACAATTTGCCCGGAACCGAACGCCGTGTGGTGGGCGGGTTCATCATGCGCTTCCCGCGCTCGTGGTTCCTGTGCACCTTTCATCCCCTGAACACGCGCACGTTTCGCTGGGCGGTGGTGGCGACCGTCCTCAAGCGAAGTTCTTCACCGGACGTCATGGACGCGGTTGGCATCGGCGCGGGGCCCTGCCAACCGGCGCCCGATCCGCTGCGCGCGGTGGTTCCGTTTCTCAAGGAGACGGTGCTGCGCGACCTGGAGATCGCCCGCCGGGTCCACACCTCGTCGTACGGCATGGACGAATGCCTGCGCGCGGTTCAGGAGATGCGAGCCCTCGCCGACGCGGCCGGGGTGCCATTCGTGGTCGTCTTGTTCCCCAACCGCGCGCTCGTCGACCCGGACCTGCAGGGGCTCATGGAAATGGACGAGCAGCGTCTTGCGCCGCTGACTGCGAACCTGGGGTTCGTGCGCGGCTCCCTCCCCGGGCAAATGGTGGTGGACATGACCCCCGTGCTCGCGGGGCGCCAGGGCATGTATCGCGTCTACGACACACACCTGTCGGACGCCGGCAACATCCTGGCGGGCCGTTTCGTGGGCGAAACACTTGCCGCCACCGGTCTGCAGGGCATTCGTTGACCGCCCGCGCGAGCGCGTCAGGCGTGAATCTTCTTGTAGCGTATCCGGTGCGGCTGGTCCGCGTCGTGGCCGAGCCGGCGGTGCCGATCCGCCTCGTAGTCCTGATAGTTGCCCTCGAACCACTTCACCTGCCCGTCGTCTTCGAACGCGAGCATGTGGGTGGCGATGCGGTCCAGGAACCAGCGATCGTGGCTGATCACCACCGCGCACCCCGCAAACTCAACCAGCGCGTCTTCCAGCGCACGTAGCGTGTTCACGTCGAGATCGTTGGTGGGCTCGTCGAGCAGCAGCACGTTGCCGCCGGTCTTGAGGAGCTTGGCCAGGTGGAGCCGGTTGCGCTCGCCGCCGGATAGTGCGCCCACCTTCTTGTTCTGCTCGGTGCCCTTGAACATGAAGCTCGCCACGTAGGCGCGCGAGTTCATCTTGCGCTTGCCCACCTCGATGAACTCCTCGCCATCCGAGATTTCCTCCCACACGGACTTGGCAGGATCGAGTGCATCACGGAACTGATCAACGTGTGCAAACTGCACCGTCTCGCCCACCTTGAGATCGCCCGCGTCGGGCGCCTCGGAACCGGTGATCATGCGAAACAGCGTCGTCTTGCCCGCGCCGTTCGCACCGATGATTCCCACGATGCCGCCACGCGGCAACGACAGATCCAGCCCGTCGATAAGAATGTTCTCGCCGTATCCCTTGCGCAACCCGCGCGCCTCCACCACTAGGTCGCCCAGGCGCGGTCCGCTGGGGATGGCGATTTCGAGGCGGTCGCGCCGTTCGCGCGCCTTCTCGCTGAGCAGTTCCTCGAACTGGTTGATGCGCGCCTTGCTGCGCTGGTGGCGCGCCTTGGGCGTCATGCGCATCCATTCCATTTCCCGCTGCAGTGTGCGGCGCCGCGCGGACTCCTGCTTTTCCTCGGTGGCAAGGCGGCGCTCCTTCTGCTCCAGCCACGACGAGTAATTGCCCTCCCACGGAATCCCCTTGCCACGATCGAGCTCGAGAATCCAGCCGGCCACATTGTCCAGGAAGTAGCGGTCGTGCGTGATCGCCACCACCGTGCCCGGGAACTCCTTGAGGTAGCGCTCCAGCCACGCCACCGACTCCGCGTCGAGGTGGTTGGTGGGCTCATCGAGCAGCAGCATGTCAGGCTTCTGCAACAACAACCGGCACAACGCCACGCGTCGCCGTTCGCCGCCGGAGATCTTGCTGACGTCGGCGTCCGGGGGCGGGCAGCGCAACGCATCCATCGCGATCTCGAGCTGGCGGTCCAAGTCCCACGCGTTGGCGGCGTCGATCTGGTCCTGCAGCCTGGCCTGTTCCTCGATGAGCGCGGTCATTTCGTCGTCGCTCATGGGCTCTGCGAACTTCGCATTGACCGCCTCGAAACGCTGCAGCAACGCGCGGGTCTCCGCCACCGCCTCCTCAATATTACCGAGCACGTCCTTGGACGGGTCGAGTTGCGGCTCCTGCGGCAGATAACCGATCTTCAGGCCGGGCAGCGTCTGGCACTCGCCCTGGATGTCGGTGTCGACGCCGGCCATGATGCGCAGCAGTGTGCTCTTGCCGGCGCCGTTGTGACCGAGCACGCCGATCTTGGCGCCGGGGAGAAAGGCGAGGGTGATGTCATCCAGGATGAGCTTATCCGGCGGGACGACTTTCTTCAGGCGATACAACGTGCAGACATACTGGTGCGACACGGACACTCTCCGGCGTGATGGGTTGGAAACCGCCGCGCGGCGCGCGGCCAGCGGGCCATCATACACGAAAACCGGGGCGTTCGGAAGCCGGGCAGGCTACTTGATGAGCATCATCTTGCGCGATACCGAGTAGGTCCCCGACACCAGGCGGTAGAAGTACATCCCCGACGACACGGGCTGGCCGTCGTCATCCTGCCCGTCCCATTCGACCGCGTACGGTCCCCTGGCCAGCTCTTCGTCGACCAGCGTGCGCACGCGCCCGCCCGACACGCCGTAGACGACCAGCGTGGTGGCCGCGCGAGCGGGCAGCGTGAAATGGATGGTGGTGCGGGGGTTGAACGGGTTGGGCCGATTCTGCGACAGGCGTCCCTCGACCGGCCCCGCGGTGGGCATCACCAGCGGTGACAGGTGTTCGCCCTCACCGTCCACCACACCGAACTGGTAGCGATACGCGTGGCCGGAGATGACGTCCCGGTCGATGAACTGGATGGCGCCGCAGCCGCACGGCGGCACCGTGCCGATCCGATCCATGGGGAAGGCGACGTCCTCCGGCCCGCGATAGACGGCCACCTCGCGCACGTGCATCCCGGCCTGGTAGGTCGCCCGCAGGGCGATGACGCCCTCGTCGGCCGTCGCCGACACGAAGCCAAAAGCAACCGTTTCCACCGTGTCCGTGGGAAGATACCAGTGCTCGTTGTGTTCGCGGCCACGGATTCCGGTGAGCGGGTCGCCGTCGATGTCGAACCAGCGGCCGTGGTACACGTCGGCGGCCCGCCGCACGTTGCTGAAGTCGTCGCGCGGGGTCACCACCAGCGCAAAACTGAAGCGGATCGTCTCCCCGGGATACAACTGCGCGAAGGGCCCCATCGCCACCAGCGTGGTGACGTCACCCCCGATGTTCTGCCCCACCTTCCCGGAGGACATGAGTTCGTAGCGCTCGAAGTCGTTGGTCGGCGGACCACCCTGCGGATACGACAGTGAGCCCAGCATGTTGACCGCGGACGTGGCGCGTACGCTGGGTGGCGCATCGATACCCAGCGGATCGGTGGGGTGGTCGAGGATGAGAATGCCGGCGTACCCCGGGGCCTGGCCGGCGTCGCCGTCGACATCGTACCAGTACGCAAAGTCGTGGCGCGTGGTGCCGGGGGCGTGGTCGACCATCACCGTGTCGAAACCCGTGGCGTCGTCGTTCCAGTAGTTGTTGCGGGCACGATGGCCAACGTCCCCGTCCGTGTAGACACCGACGTATACGCTGCGCAAGGTATCCTCACCTGTATTCGTTATCCAGAACGTGAACCCAACGAAATCGTCGTAGGCACTGTCGCGCCACTGGTAGCTCTCCTCGCGCACGGCGAGGTGCATGGGGCGGTGCTGGGGGTAAATGGCGGTCGCCTGCGGCGTGTCATCCTGGAAGCGGCGACTGAGCATCTGGTCGGATATGGCCGCGAAGTCCTCGTCGGCGAAACGGTCGAAGTCGTTGTCGTATCCCTCGTGCCAGTCCTCATCCACCGACCCGTCATGGTCGTCGTCGGCGCCGGGCATCGGAATGCGTGCCCCGCCCGCGTCCCCCTGCGCCGCGTAGTAGACCACGTCCCCCGGCTCCACCGTGGGCCGGTTCTCGAGTTGCTGGACAGACGTGGATACGGCCGGCGTACCGTCGAGCAGGGCGCCCACCCACAGACCGCCCTCATACACGTACTCCACCTGCGAACCGGCGGGCCACTCGCAGGAAGGCGCGCCGGCGTAGGGGAGACCGGTCCCCGGAGAGGAGCCGAATGCGCCCCAGTTGGAGGCGTGAACGCGCACGTTGCCCACGTCGTGAACCGGGGACCCGTCTACGACGAACGTGCGGGACGGCCCGGTATTCCGTTTGGCAGGCGTCTCGTCCCGGGCCGGGGCACCGGTGACGGCGAGAAACAGGAGTATCGCGGCGACAAAGAGGGTTGCCGGGCGGATTGGCCGGTCGACGTTCATGGCAGCCTCCCTGGGGAGAACGGGGTCTCCTGTGGCCGCGCGGCGGGGACACAACGACAACCAACGATACCCCCCTGGCAGACGACGGTCAACCGCACCCTCCGCAGCGGGTCTGGCCGCGGCCGATGGGGGAACATATGGTACGGCAGCGCGCGTTCTGGCATGGTGAGACCATGCCTGCCAGCAACCCCGACGAGCACTTCCCGGCTGGAGAAGAACTGGCCCACAGCGTCACCCACGGCGCGGGGCTTATCCTGTCAATCGCCGCACTCGTGGTCATGGTGGTCGTCTCCGTCAAAGAGGGAGGCACCATGCGTGTGGTGGCATGCAGCATTTATGGAGCGACGCTCGTTATCCTGTACGCCTCATCGACTTTCTACCACGCCCTTTCAGCCGGCCGAGGCAAGCGCGTTTTTGGCATTCTGGACCACGCGGCCATCTTTCTCCTCATCGCCGGCACCTACACCCCGTTCACCCTGGTGACGATGAACGGGAAATGGGGGTGGAGTATCTTCGGGGCCGTGTGGGGGCTGGCCATTGCCGGTGTCCTGCTCGAAGTGTTCACGCGCGGGCGGGCGCGCCGCCTGCAGTTGATCCTCTACCTGGCGATGGGCTGGGCCATTGTTTCCGCGGTGAAACCGCTGCTGAGGGGGCTGGGGACGGAAGGGCTGGTGCTGCTCGCGGCCGGCGGGCTGGCGTACACATTCGGCGTGGTTTTCTTCGTCTGGAAGAAGATGCCCTATCACCACGCGGTGTGGCACCTCTTTGTGCTCGCGGGAAGCATCTGCCACTTCTTTGCGGTCCTGCTCTACGTTATTCCCTAGGCCACACACCGATTCCGGGCGGCCGCGTCAACATTTCCTTGTCAGAACCCCTGATCCGGTGCGAGGATACGGGTTTACGGGCGGCCTCGCATGGCCCCGGACTTCCGGCTGTCGAGCCGGCACTCTTGCCCCGCGGAGGAACGATGGATCACACGACAGTTGCGGCTTTCCTCAATCAGAAGGGTGGCGTCGGCAAGACCACCACGGTGGCCAATGTCGGCGCGGGGCTGGCGATACTGGGAAGCCGCGTACTGCTCGTGGACCTCGATCCCCAGGGTCACCTGACGCGCTTCCTGGGCATTGACCGCGACGAAATCCACCACACCATCCACGACGTGCTGCGCGGCGACATCAACGCCGCGGCGGCGATCATGAGCAAGCCGTTGAACGCCCGGCTGCACATGGAAAACCGCGTGGACACCATGTCGATGTCGCTGATCCCGGCCTCACTCGATTTCGCGGACGCCGAAGTGGCCCTCGTGCGCGCCAGCGATCGCGATTACCTGCTCAAGCGTGCCATCACCAACATGGATCGGGAGTACGACTACATCCTGTTCGACTGTTCCCCGAGCCTGGGTCTCATCACGACCAATGCGCTGGTCGCCGCAAGCACGGCGTTCATTCCGGTGCAAACGGAATACCTGGCCATGGAGAGCATCGAGGACCTACTCAAGTGGATCGAATCGGTGCGCGCGCGCTTCAATCCGACGCTGGAAGTGGGGGGGATGATCGCAACGCGCTTCGATGGACGCAAGGTGCTGAGCCGCATGGTGGTGGAGACTTTGCGCGAGCGTTACGGCGCGCTGTTGCTCGACGCAATCATCCGCGACAACATCGCGCTGGCGGAGTCGCCGCGCTACGGCAAGGATATCTTCAGTTACCGTCCGCGCAGTTTCGGCGCGGATGACTACCTGGGACTGTGCAACGAAATCATGGACCGCGTGAGCGCGCCATCGGAGGACGATTCGCTCGATCTCGACGAACTGGAGAGCTACGTCAGCGAACCCTTCCGGCCCACCGGGGCGGATTACTGACGCGCGGTCGCGCGGATCAGTCCGCGCGAATGACTGCGGGCTGCTCCGCGGGCGCAGCGTGCCGCATCCTGCGCAGGAATACCACCACCAGCGCGAGCCCCATCAGGCCCAGCATCCACGGCGTCTTGAACAGCCAGCTCGCCGCCCCTCCCTCCGGGACCACAAGAATGCGCTTTCCGTATTGCTGGACCATCGCGGCCTTGATCTGCTTGTCGGACTGGCCGGCGGCCACCATGGCCTTGATATCGGCGCGCATCTGATCGGCCTTTCCGGACTCATGAATGGTGAGATTGTCGCGCCAGCAGCAGGGGCCCACGAATGACGCATAGAGCTCCTGGAGCCGCGGATCTTCAGAGCCGTAACCGGCAAGAGCGACGGATGTGAGCGTTATCAACAGGAGTGCGGCCGCAAGAGACGTGCGTTTCACGATAATCCTCCCGCCGATTCCCGCGGCCCGGGCAACCGGCTCTGCCGAATTATAATGCCCCGCACCGCCGCACGCCACCTCGGCCTCGCGGCGGGGAAGAGGCCTTTCGCGCCCTGGCTGCATGCATTACACTCCGTCCCTGCCGCCGCGGGACAGCTGGGTATTGCGACGGCCGACCGGCGTGAGCCGCGCGCCGGATCCAGTGGCGGGGGTTGGTCCCCGGACGCGGCACGTCTGGCACTCTCAGGGGCATGACCGAACCTCACGCTTCCGGACAGAAACGATTCCTCGACCGGCTGCTGACGCCGTTCGCACCGGTCCGTCCCGGCGAGGGCCTGGACGCGATCCTGCTCATGCTCGCCGTGTTCCTGCTGCTTACGGCCTACTACATCATCAAAGTCGTGCGCGAGCCGCTCATCCTGGCCGGCGGGGGCGCGGAGTTGAAGAGCTACACCTCGGCGACCCAGGCGGTACTGCTGCTGTTCCTGATCCCCGTCTACAGCGGCATTGCCAACCGTGTGAACCGCATGCGGCTCATCGGCGGCTCCACCCTGTTCTTCCTTTCCAATCTGCTCATCTTCTACTCGCTCGCCCACGCCGGCGCGCCCGGCCTGGGGGTCGCGTTCTTCATCTGGGTGGGCATCTTCAACCTGATGATCGTCGCGCAGTTCTGGTCGTTCGCCAACGACGTGTACACGCCCGAACAGGGCCGTCGCCTGTTCGCCATTCTCGGATTCGGCCAGACCACGGGTGCCATCGTGGGCGGCGCCATCTCGCGCGCGCTCATCGGGGTGCTCGGCGTGTACGAGCTCATGCTGGTCGCCGCGGGATTGCTCGCACTCTACCTGTTGCTGGTATGGGTTGTGAACCGGCGCTCGGGACTGGCGGGCGCGGCGGACGGCGCAATCGCGGAAGCGCCCATGGCCGACCGACGCGGCGGATTCGCGATGGTGGCCCGCGACCGTTACCTGCTGCTCATCGGCCTGCTGCTGCTGGTGTTGAATTTCGTGAACACCAACGGCGAATACATACTGGGCCGGGTGGTTTCCGGCGAGGCCGCGCGTCTGGCCGCGGACGGCGCCACCGCCGGCCTGCCGCCGGAGGAATTCGTCAGACAGTTCATTGGCTCGTTCTATGCGGAGTATTTCACGTGGGTCAACGCGCTCTCCGCGGTCATTCAAATTTTTCTGGTTGCACGCATCCTGCAGCGCTTCGGTGTGCGGGTGGCGCTGTACGTACTTCCCCTGGTCGCGTTCGGTGCCTACGGTATTGTTGCCTTCCTGCCGGTACTGGCGCTGATTCGCGCCGCGAAAATCAGTGAGAACTCGCTCGACTACTCGCTCAACAACACCGCGCGGCACGCCCTGTTTCTCCCCACCTCGCGCGACGCCAAGTACAAGGCGAAGGCCGCCATCGACACCATCTTCGTACGCGCGGGCGATCTTCTGTCCGCGGGACTGGTGTTTGCGGGCACGCTGCTTGCGCTTGGGACGCGGCAGTTTGCGCTCATCAATATGGGACTGATCCTCATCTGGTTCGTGATTGTCGTGGGCATCGGACGGCGGCACCGCGCACTCGTGCCACGGGAGGAACTGCGTTGAAGCACCGCCCCGGTCGCGCTCTCTTCCTGGCCGGCGCGGCAATGCTCGCCTCTCATGGCGCCGCACATCCGGCGCACGCGACACCAGCGGCCGAGCGCGACAGCACGCTGGCGCCCGCGGGGCCGACCCTGAGCGTCACCGCGGGCGAGCACTACCAGGCGGGAAGCTTTCATCGCTTCCTGCTGGGCGCCGACTACCGCCACCTGTGGACCACTCCCATACAGATTCCGGAACTCGACCTGCACCGGTTCGCGGGCGGGCTGCGTCCGGTACGGCGGGTGGGCGGCCAGCAAACCCTCGGGCTGGCGATGAAAGGCGCGGATGGCCGCGACTATACCTTCCGCGGTCTCGACAAGGATCCCACCGAGATCCTTCCCGCCGAATTCCACGGCACCTTCGTGGACAAACTGCTGCAGGACCAGATCGCGTCCAGCTTTCCGGGTGGTGCGGTGGCGGTTTCACCGCTGATGGAGGCGGCCGGTGTGCTGCACACGCAGCCGTTCCTCGTGGTCATGCCGGACGACTCGCTGCTGGGCGAATTCCGCGAGACGTTTGCCGGACTGCCCGGCACCTTCGAGGAGTATCCGCGGCCGGCTGGCAACGGTAACCCCGGCTTTCGCGGCGCCACCGAGATCATCAACGGCGAGGAAATGTGGAAGCGCATGGATGCGAGCCCGGCCACGCGCCCGGACTCGCGCGCGTTCCTGATCGCGCGCCTGGTCGACCTGCTGGTTGGTGACTGGGATCGTCACCGTGGTCAATGGCACTGGGCGATGTTTTCCGGCGAGGAAAAGTGGCAACCCATTCCCGAGGACCGCGACCAGGCCTTCGTGCGTTTCGAGGGTTTCATTCCCGCCGCCGGACGCCAGCACCTGCCCCAGTTCGTGAGTTTCTCCGACACGTACCCGTCCATTGAAGGGCTCACCTGGAACGGCCGCGACGGCGACCGCCGCATTCTCGTCGACCTGGAGAAGCCGGCGTGGGAGCAGGCCGGCGCGGAGTTGAAGGCACGCATCACCGACGACGTCATCGCCTCCGCGGTGGCGCGCCTTCCCCAGGCGTATCGCGCGAAGGAGGGGGCGGCACTGGAGAAGGATCTGCGCAGCCGCCGCGATGCGCTACTGGAAGTGACGGACGCGTTCTATCGTTTTCTCGCGCGCGACGTGGACGTGCACGCCACTGATCAACCCGAACGCGTCACCGTGTCGCGCAAGGACAACGGCGACGTCGAGGTCACCGTAGCACTGGCAGCGGCGGACGCACCCTACTACCGGCGCACCTTCCACCCGAACGAGACCGGCGAGGTCCGCATCTATCTGGGGGGCGGCGCGGACAGCGTGGTCGCATCGGGCCGCCACGGTCAGATCACCGTGCGCGTCATCGCTGGCGGCGGCGCCGACTTCATCGACGACTCCGCCGGAACCGGCCTGCGCGTATCGGCTGCGCACGGCGAGAACCAGGTGCTGCGCGGGTCCGGAGCCCGCCTCGACACCCATCCCTACACCCCGCCCAAACGTGAGAAGGCGCAGTGGATTCCACCGCGCGACTGGGGGCGGCGCAACATCTTCATCCCGTTCATCGGAGGCAACAGCGATCTGGGGGTTCTATTCCTGGCAACGCTCGAGTCCGAAGGCTACGGCTTCCGCAAGGATCCCTACGCCGACCGTCAGAAGTTCCGCATCGGTTACGCGACGCGTGCCGGCGCCTTCGGGGGCGATTACCGCGGGGAGTTCCGCCGCGAGAACTCCCAGACGCGAACCGGGCTCTACCTGCGCGCCTCCGGTCTCGACTTCCTGCACTTCTACGGCTACGGAAACCAGTCCCCGGCGGATGAGGGCGAGGACTACTACAAGGTGAAGCACACCCAGTACGTCCTGGAACCATCCCTGACCGCTCCGCTAGGAGCAAGCTGGGCGGGAACCGTGCGCGTCAATGCGCAGTACGGTAAGACCGATCTCAACGAGGACCGCTACATCGCCGCCAATCCACCGTACGGCACGGAGGATTTCTTCCAGGTGGCGGCGGGCGCCGGCATCGCCTTCGATACGCGTGATTCCGACGCGGCGCCCTCGCGCGGCTTCTACCTGAGTGTCGACGGCAACGTGTTTCCCGAGGTGGGCGCGGTGGTGAGCACCTTTGGCGAGGTTCACGGTGAGGCCGCCTTCTACCAGCCAATTCCGTTGGGACCCGCTCCCACACTGGCGCTGCGCGCCGGCGGCAAACAGGTGTGGGGCACGTACCCGTGGCAGGAGGCCGCCTACATCGGCGGCGCGCGCTCGGTGCGCGGGTTCGCCCAGCAGCGCTTCGCCGGCGATGCGTCGGTTTATGGAAGCGCGGAATTGCGAATCCCGCTGGCGGGCATCTACGTGTTCGTGCCCGGGAACATCGGCGTGTTCGGGCTTGCCGACACCGGGCGCGTGTTTCTGGAGGGTGAGGATTCGAAGCGCTGGCACGCCGCGGGCGGCGGCGGGCTGTGGCTCTCGTTTGTCAGCCCGGAGAACACCATCAGCCTGTACGCGGCCGCAAGTGACGAAGGCACGCGCTTCTACCTGCACGCCGGCTTCTCGTACTAGCCGCCCCGCGCCCACCTATTGCCCGCGCGACGGGCTCATGCTAACCTCTTTCCTCACAATGGTGACACACCCGCCGGGACGCACTCCCGGTCGCGCGGCACCAAGGAGAGTGGCGTGGCCGCCGAATTCGACGTACGACCATCCGACCAGTCCAGTAACCCGAGCGATCCGTCCAACTTCGCCGATCTGGATTCGGGGACGCAACGGACCTCCTTCCGCGGACTCTCCGCGGCAGCGTGGATCTACGCGTCAATTTTCTTCCTCGGCTACGCGGCCGACACCTTCGTGCAAAGCGCCGCGGCGGGCCACTTCCGCTTCCTGCCCCCGTTCGACACCATCACCGCCGCCATTGCCATCGGTTACTCGCTGTTCGTCGCCTGGCGTTGCAGCCGCGCCACGTGCGAGGCGTGCTTCTTCGCGTCCATGGCCACGATCTTCCTGGTGGTGACCTCGCTGGGAATCGCGGTACAGGCGTGGGGCTGGGAGCAGGATCCCCGCTTCGACATCGAAACCGTGAGCTGGGTGGGCGTGTGGCTCGTCGCCTATCCCAGCATCGTCACACTGGGACCCCGACAGGTTCTGAGGGGATCCCTGCTGGCGTGGCTCACCGTGCCCTCCGTCGCCATTCTCTCGCTCGTCGTGCACGGACTGCCGGCGGGTTTCGAGGGATCACCGTGGATCGAAATTGTCAAACTGTCGGTGCCGGTTCTGTTGTGCGTGGGCGTCGGCTACGCCATTGCCTACCGCGTCTTCTGCCTGGCGCGCGATTTCTCCAAGGCGAAGCGTCTGGGAAGCTACCAGCTGACCGAGAAGATCGGCGCCGGTGGAATGGGTGAAGTTTGGCGGGCGAAGCACAAGATGCTCGCGCGCCCCGCGGCGGTAAAACTCATCCGCCCGCAGGCGCTGGGAAACGTGGACACGGCCGCCGCGCAGACCACGCTGCGTCGCTTCGAGCGCGAAGCCCAGGTGACGGCCATGCTGACCTCGCCTCACTCGATCCTGCTGTACGACTTCGGAACCGGCGACGACGGGGTGTTCTACTATGTCATGGAGCTCCTGGAAGGCCGTGACCTGAGATCGCTGGTGCAGGATGCGGGGCCACAGCCCGCGGAACGCGTGGTGCACTTTCTGCGCGCGGCCTGCGATTCGCTCGCCGACGCGCATCACCGCGGCCTGATTCACCGCGACATCAAGCCGGCCAACCTGTTCACGTGCCGACGCGGCCGTGAGTTCGACTTCATCAAGGTTCTCGACTTCGGTCTGGTCAAGACCGTCAACAGCGGCGGAGAGACCGCTTCGCACCTCACCGGTGACGGATCCACCAGCGGCACCCCCGGATTCATGGCGCCGGAAATGGTCACGGCGGAGGGTTCCGTCGACGGGCGCGCGGATATTTACGCGCTTGGTTGCGTGGCATACTGGCTGCTCACCGGACAACTCGTGTTCGAAGGCAAGAACGCCATGGCCATTCTGGTGCAACACGTCAAGGAGGAGCCGGCGCCGGTTTCTTCGCGCACCGAGATCGAAGTACCGCGCCGCCTGGAGGAGATCATCCACGCCTGCCTCGCCAAGCGGCCCGAAGACCGGCCGGACTCGGCCGCGGCGCTGGGCGCGGCGCTGGCCGAGGTGGCCGCGACACTGCCGCCCTGGACCCAGGAACGGGCCGGCAAGTGGTGGCAGACCAACCTCCCCCACCTGCATGCCGCTCCCCAGGCACGGCGCCACGACAGCACCGCTCCAACGGTGATCAATGCCTGACCCTGCGCGGCGGACAACCACCGCCTCGTTGACAACGGCGTCGGCGTGCGCGTTCGCCATCATCGCCACGCAGGTTGCGGGCAAGGCCACCCGCGACACGCTCTTCCTCACCAATTTCGACATTTCGGCGCTTCCGGTGATGCTGATCGCGTCGGCGCTCCTGTCCATCGGCGCGGTGCTGCTGTCCTCGCGTGCCATGACCATGCTGGGACCGGTGCGGGTCATTCCGCCGCTTTTCTTTTCGAGCGGCGTGCTCATCCTGGCCGAGTGGCTCCTCGCCACCCGCGACCTGAAGCTGGCGTCCGTGATCGTGTACCTGCACGTCGCCGTGATCGGCTCCATCCTGATTTCCGGTTTCTGGTCGATGGTCAACGAGCACTTCGACCCGCACACGGCCCGCCGCAACATCGGGCGCATCGTCGGCGGTGCGACCGCCGGCGGTCTTTTTGGTGGATTCCTGGCCGATCGCGTGGGCGCGTGGGCGGGAATGCTGTGGGTGCTGCCGGTCATTGCGGCACTCCACCTGCTGTGCGCTTTTCTCCTGCCGGGGCTGAAACCGGCGGATACGGCCGCACCCGCAACGTCGCTGCGCGACCTCTTCTCCGTGCGTCCCCGGAGCAGCAGCACGGAGTCCGGTCTGCAGGTGCTGCGCCGCGTCGGCTACCTGCGCAACCTCGCACTCATCGTCCTGCTGGGTAATATCGCCGCCACCCTCATCGACTTTCTGTTCAAGGCCCGCGCCACCGAGATCTTCTCGCGTGAATCGGATCTGATGACGTTCTTTGCCATCTTCTATACCGGCGTGTCTCTGGTGACACTGGCGGTGCAGTCGGGCATGACCCGGCGGCTGCTGGAGCGGATTGGCATCGCGAACACCATGGCCATTCGTCCCGCCGTGATGACGGTGGGCGGCTTGGCGATCCTGCCGCTGATGGGACCGGTGGGACTGGGCATCCTGCGGGGCGTGGAGGCGGTGTTGCAGAGTTCTCTCTTCCGCTCCGGTTACGAACTGCTCTTCACTCCGGTCGTTCCCCGGGACAAGCGCAGCGCCAAGACCTTCATCGACGTGGGCGCCGACCGCATGGGGGACATCGTGGGGGGCGGCCTGGTGCGCGCGGTGATTCTCCTGCCCGCCACCATATCCGGGCGGGTGCTCGTGATCCTGGCGGTGATGATCTCGGTGGCGGGCTTCATTGTGGCGCGGGCGCTTCGACGCGGTTACGTGCGCGCGCTCGAGCGGAGCCTGATCGACCGCGCCGACCAACTGAACATCGAGGATACGGTGGGAACGCGGTCGATGATGGATTCGTTTGCGGGCATCAACCTGTCGATGACGATCGACGGCGGCAGTCTGGACAAGCTACGCGCCGAGGCAGCGCCACAGCCGGATGCGTCCGCGGTGGCAACCAGCGATGCACCGCGTCCGGCGCCGTTCACCCCGCATGCCCCCGTGGACCCGGAACTGGCGCTGCTTCTCGAGCTGCGCTCCGGCGACGCCGGCCGTATCCAGGCCGCGCTGCGACAGAAGCGTTCCCTGACGCCGGTGGTGGCGGCACAGGTCATCTCGCTGCTCGCGTGGGACGAAGTGACGGGGTGGGCGTCGCGGGTGCTAGCGCGAGCGGCGCCCGGCATTACCGGACAGTTGATCGACCGCATGCTCGATCCCGTCGAGGACTTTGCGATCCGCCGCCGCATCCCCCGCGTCCTCTCCACCTGCGCGACGCCACGTGCATTCGACGGCCTGATGGCCGCGTTGCAGGACAAACGCTTCGAGGTGCGGTTCCAGGCCGCGCTCGCCATGGTCCGTATTCACGAGAATGCACCATCGCTTGCGTTGGATGAATCCGCCATCTATGCATCGGTATTGCGGGAGACCAGCGTGAAGAGGCAGCTGTGGGAGGACCAGCGCGTTCTGGATGAACCGGAGGGCGGCGACACGCCCTCGTTTCACGAGGAAGCATTGCGCGTGCGCGCCAATCGCAGCATGACCCACGTGTTTTCCCTGCTCTCACTGGTGCTGCCGCGTACGCCGCTGCAGATCGCCTACAAAGGACTGCTCACCGACGATGCCATGCTGCGCGGAACCGGGCTCGAGTACCTGGAGAGCGTTCTTCCGCGGGAGGTGTGGAGCAACCTGCAACCGTTGCTGGTGGATACGCGGGAGACGACGCCGGCTTCGCGATCGCGCGAGGAGGCCCTGGAAGCCCTGCTCCGCTCCAGCGAATCCATCGAGTTGAACCTCGCCGAGTTACGCCGCCGCGTCAACGAGCCGTAGCGGTCAGCGGACGGTTTCATCCCGGGTACTCGGCCTGTCAGTGGCATTCAGAATATTCTCGAACCGCGCCACCAACTCACCCACGTTGCGCACGACGTCGAACATCGATTCCACCCGTGCCCGTCCCGCGCGGCCCAGCGCGCTTCCCCGCGCCGGATCCCGCAGCAGCGCTTCGATGGCATCGGCGAGTGCCGCCGCATCGTGTGGCGGAACCAGCAGGCCGGTCTCCCCGTCGATGACGAGTTCGGGGATTCCGGAAATCGGCGTCGACACCACCGGCACTCCCAGCGCCAGGCTCTCGATGAGGATGTTGGGAATGCCGTCCATGTATCCGCCCCGCGTCTCAATGCATGGCAGCACGATCATGGCCGACGTACGCATGCGCTCTACGAGATCCTCGTGCGGCATCGATCCCACCAGCGTCACCGCGTCACCCAGGCCGTGGCGCGCAATTTCCTGCTGGAGCCGGGTGCGCTGCTCGCCCTCGCCCACCATCTCGATCTGAAACGGCACCCCGCGGGTGCGCAGCAACGCCGCCGCCTCGACCAGCACCATCAGCCCCTTCTTCTCCACCAGGCTGCCGCCCGCGACGATGCGCAGTGCGTCGCGCCGGTTGGACGACACGTAGCGCGAGAGATCAAGGCCGTGATAGTTGCGCCAGATCTTGTGGCGGTCGGCGTCCGTCCGGCAGAAACGTGCCAGCACCGTGGTATTGAAGGCCGTACATGTGGCCACGAATTCGGCACCCGAAATCTTGCGCGAGAGCGCGGCCTGGTTGACGGGAACGAAGATGTCCCACGCGTGACCGGTGAAGCTGTACGTGATACCGAGCACCCGCGCCGCAAAGACGGCGAACGTTGTTGGAATATTGGCAAAGTGCGCGTGGACATGCACGACACGCCCGCGCTCCATCTCACGGGTGAAGAGAAACATCTTGGGCTTCGCCACGAGCATCTTGAGGACGGCCGACGGATACCTCGCCTGGTCCGCCATGTTGGCGAGGAGAAATCCGAGGCCCCTCAGCATGCCGAGCGGATGCCGCACGGCCAGCGAAAAGAACGCGCCGAAATGCGCCAGCCCGATCCACGGCGCGTAATGGGTCTTCTCCAGGAACGGCAGGGCGTCCGCGTGCAGCCTTCCCTTCGGCCGGGGGCGGACGGAGAACACCGACACCGGGATGCCGCGGCGCTCCATCTCCATCACTTCGCGCAGAACGAACGTCTCGGTGAGCTTGGGGAATCCGGCCGCCACGTACGCAACGCGGCCTCGGCGTGGCTGCGTGCTCATGACGCGGCGGCCTCCACGCGGCTTCCGCTGCGCAGCCACACTTCCAGGCACAGCAACACCCACACCGGGAGCGCAAAGCGATCCTCACCCCGGAGAAAGCGCCCCGCCAGCGCGCTCACCACGCGCGACTCCAGCCACTGCGCGGAGAGCGCGGCCGGGTCCAGCAGGTTCTCCTCCATGTAGCCACGCAGGCTGCCACGCATCCACACGCCTATCGGTGGCGTGAATCCGTGCTTGCGGCGGTTGATGATATCGGGCGGCAGGACACCCTCCGCCGCCGCCTTGAGCAGCACCTTGCTGCGCCCGCCGCGGTGCTTCCACGCCGCGGGAAAACCACTCACCTGTTCGACGATGCGGTAGTCGAGGAACGGTACCCGCGCCTCCAGTGAGGCGAGCATCGACATCTTGTCGACCTTCATGAGCAGATCGTCGGGGAGCCACTCCAGCGTGTCGGCGCGCAGCGACGCATTGAGACCGTCGGCGCCAGAGAAGTGCGCCGCCACGCGCGCCTCCAGGTGGTCGGGGGGCAGTTGCGCGGCTATCTCCGGCCGCAGCAGCGCGCCGCGCAGTTCGGGTGGCATCACCGAGCGCAGGAACACGAAGCTCGCCGCCGAATCCATGGTGGCGGCGTCGAGCGCCCTGGCGTAACGCCGTCCCGCCACCGGCTTCCCCACCGCCCGCAGCGCGCGGCGCGCGCCCGGCGGCAACCACACCACCTTGTCGCGCATGGCCTCGAAGCGGTAGCGGTTGTAGCCCGCGAAGAGTTCATCGGCTCCCTCGCCGGTAAGCGCCACCGTCACGTGCTCGCGCGCGAAGCGCGACAACAGATACGTCGGCACCGCCGCCGGGTCCGCGAGCGGCTCGTCCAGCTGCGCCGCCACCACCGGCAGCAGCGAGCGCATGTCCAGCGCCGAGACGGTGAGCGTCTTGTGGTCGGTCTTCAAGTGCTCGGCCACGCGCGCGGCATACGGAAGCTCCGAATACCAACCCTCGGTCTCGAAACCGATGGAGAAGGTCTGCACCGGCCGGTCCATCGCCTTCGCCATGGCCGCCACCACCAGGCCGGAGTCGATACCGCCGGAGAGGAACGCGCCCAGCGGCACGTCGCTCATCAATCGCACGCGCACCGCGTCGTCGAACAGCGCGCGAAACTCGTCGCGCGCGCGGTTGAAGGAACGCGGCGCGGGGGCGGGTTCGAGTGTCCAGTACGGCTCGATGGTGATTTCGCCGGATTCCGCCACCAGCGTGTGGCCGGCGGGGAGCTTGTGGATGCCGCGGTAGATGGTGCGTGGTCCGGGAACGTATTGCAGCGCCAGGTAGCCGTCGAGCGCGACCGGGTCCACCGTGGTATCCACCCCGGGACACTGCAAGAGCGCCTTCATCTCGGAGGCGAACGCCAGCGCGCCGCCAGCCAGCTCCGCGTAGTAGAGCGGCTTGATGCCCAGGCGGTCGCGCACCAATACGAGCCGCTGGCGCGGGGCGTCCCACAGCGCAATGGCGAACATCCCGTTCAGCTTGCGCGGAAAGGAGAGTCCGTCCTCCTCGTAGAGGTGGACGATGCTCTCGGTATCCGTGCGCGTGCGGTAGCGATGGCCCTTCTGCTCGAGATCGGCGCGCAGCGCGGCGTGGTTGTAGATCTCGCCGTTGAATATGGTCCAGACGGTGCCGTCCTCGTTGGCAATGGGCTGGTGGCCGGTGGAGAGGTCGACGATGGAGAGGCGGCGATGACCCAGGAAGGCTGGCGCAGCGGCGTGGAAGCCCTCGTCGTCGGGGCCGCGGTGGCGGATGGAATCTGCCATGCGCTTCACGCACGCGCCGGCCTGTTGGGGGTCGAGATCGCCCAGGAGTCCGCAGATACCGCACATGGCGGGGACTCTACCAGAGGCAACGCGCTTCAGACTACGGCGATAAGGGCAGGTTCTTGCGCTCCATGTAGGCCAGGTACATCGGGCATGGATCCCAGATGGGCGATCCGCACATGCCGTGCATGGTGCAGTCGAACTGCACCATCGACTCGCTCCCCTCGGCGGTGTGCTTGAAGCGGGCGGTGACAGTGACCATGCGGTCACACTGCGGGCAGCGGAAACGGTCCTCGTGGCTTTGCTGATCCTTGGTGTCCTTCACGCGGCTCCTCCTTGCGGGTAACCGGTGCCAGGCGCGGCCTGCCAGGCGGGTGGCTCGTGCGGCACCCTCAGTATAGCGCAAATCCACCCGCGCGGCCCACGATCGTTTCACGCGCCCCTTCCAGCGTCCGCACCACCCGGCCCGGCGGCGCCCGCGCCCGGGCCCTCCGTGTACAGGTGCACGTCGCGCTGCGGGAAGGGAATGGAGATTCCCTCCTTGTCGAAGCGCATCTTCACCGTGCGCGTCAGATCCCAGTACACCTCCCAGTAGTCCGTGGTGACCACCCACGGCCGCACCACGAAGTTGACGGAGGAATCCCCCAGCTCGTGCAGGCGCACCACCGGCTCCGGGGTTTCCAGCACGTTGGGGTGTGCCTTGACGATCTCCATGAGCACCGCCTCCGCGCGGGGAATGTCGTCGCTGTAGGAGATGCCGAACTTGAGGTCCACGCGCCGCCGGTCCTGGGTGTTGATGTTCTTGATCACGTCGCCCCAGATCTTGCTGTTGGGCACGATGATGGTCTGGTTGTCGAAGGTGAGGATGGTGGTCGACACCAGGCTCATATGACTGACGACGCCCGTTACGCCCCCCGCCTCCACCGCGTCGCCCTCATCGAAGGGCTTGTAGAAGAGAATCATCACGCCGGAGGCAAAATTGGCGAGCGTGTCCTGCAGGGCAAAACCCACAATGAAGCCCGCCACGCCCAGACCGGCCAGAAGCGGCGATAGCGAAACGCCGAACTGGGATAGCGCCACGAGTATTCCGAAGAGCAGAATCAGGTTCTTCACCACTTTGGACACCATGCTGCGCATGAGCTGCGAGGTCTGCACCGGGGACTTGTCGAGGCTTCGGACCACCGCCTTCCGCGCCAGCCTTCCGAGTATTCGAAACGCGAACACGATGATCGCGAAAATGATCAACTTGAGAACGAGGCCCGGCGCCTCGCCCATCAGCCAGTCGCGCAGGCGCACCAGCCCCCGCTCCAACAGGCTGAGCGCCACCTTGCGATCGCCCAGGCCGCGAAACAGTTCTCCGGTTGCCTCGACCAGCAGGGTTCGGTACTCGGTTACGTCAAGACCAAGCCCGCTCATCGTGGTCGAAATCCGCTCCAGGCTGGCAACGTAGTTATCGATGGCGTTCTGCGCGGCGGTCGCGGCTTCCTGCGAGCGCGTGTCCGCCGTTTTCTGCATGGCTCGCTTGGAGTACTTCTGCCGATTCTCCATGGCCAGCCGGAGTTTCCCCGAGAGGAGCTCAGCGCGCTCGCTGATGTGCCGCACCAGCTTGCTCCGTTCGGCGGCGACGTCGTCACCGACTTGTTCGTAGATGGCGATATACTTTGCCTTGGCGCCGTATATGCCATCGAGTTCAGCGTTGAGGTCCGCGATATCCGTTTCCAGCACGCGCAGTTCCGCGGCGGGTGCCCGCCGGGCCCCGTTTTCCACCACCCCCAGTTGCTTGGTGAGGTCGGTGCGCATGAAGTCCAGAGCCGCCGGGATGGGAGCCTGGATGTCGGCCAGGTACGCGCGCAGCCGCGACGCATCGCCCCCGGCCTGCTCCTGCCGTACCACGATATCGGCCATATGTTTCACGTCATCCAGCGCAGCGATCAGGATGCTCGCACGGCGCCGGAAGATGACCAGGCTGTCTTCGCCCGCCAGAGAGTTGAGCCGGCTGGTCAGGCCGCGAATCTCCGCGCGCGCGCGATCCAGCTTTGCAAGCGCCGAATCGGCTTCGGCGGTGAACGCATCGTTTGGTTGCGCTGCGGGGTTCGTGGCGAATGCACCGCCCGCTATGAGCAGCATGGCGGTCACGAGAATCTTCCAGGTCATGCAGGGCCTCCGCGTGGGATCTGAAGTGTGATGGTCATGGGTTGTGCCGCTGAACTTAACACGGTAACCGATGAATTTCCGCCGTTTCGTGCCCCGATCGGACCAGGCCGCGATTCCGCACCTATCTAGCTGTCATCTAATGGCTTACATCCCACGGCCCGGCGTGCCCGGAGCCGCCATCCCGTGCGCGACAACTTGCGGCGGTGGCGGCAGCGCGGCATACGTTGCGAAGACGCGCGATTTTTGGGATACTGTGGAAGTCCTCGAAAGCACGAGCCCTTTGAGAAAGGAACACGGTGGCACGGAAAACAAACTACAGTTTCGAAAAACGTCAGAGAGAAGCAAAGAAGAAGAAGAAGAAAGCAGAAAAGCTCGAGAAGAAGCGCATGAAGGCGGCCGGACTGGATGGTACGCCCACCGAGGGTGCCGACGTGGAAGCCGTCGATCAGGAAGCGGCGTCGGCCGAAGAATCGGAAACCTCGTCCGAGAGCCGGTAGCACGTACCGCGTCGATTGGTGGGAGTCCCCCCGCCCGACCCCGAAGAAATCATTGCGTTGAAGCGGCCCGCGCACACCGGCGGGGCGCTCCGCTTGCCTTGGTGCAGGTCTTGCATCTTATCCCTCCGGAACCAACCGTACCCGGACAATTCTGCCCAGTTTCCAGCGGCCGCGAGGCGTCGAGGTGAATCGTGGAAACCCTTATCAAGGATGATATTAAGTCGTCGGCCGAGCCGGCCGCCAAGCCCGTCCGCCAGATCCCCGAGCGGGGCGAGGAGATCGACGAACTTCTGCGCATCAAGCGCGCCCACCGGTTCGATGCTGGCCAGGTTCCCTGTCCCAGTTGCACGGTGGTGGTCGACATGACCATCAACCGCTGCCCGTTCTGCGAATCCGACATCGCCGCGGAGACCGCTCTGGCTCGCGAGACGACGCGGCGACTGCGCGAACTCTCCGGCGAGCTCGACCTGGAGCACGCCGCACGGACCCACGAAGATGAACCCGCGCAGCGCGGCTTCTTCGCACGCCTGAAGTACCTCTTCGAGGGCGACCCCGAACCCGATCCCGCCGACGCCATGAAGGTGGATCCGCACGCCAGGCGCCTGCTGGGTGTCGTTTCTCCGGGGGACTCGCTCAAGGTGCTCGAAGAAGAGGGGCCGTGGCTCAAGATCAAGACGGCCGGCGGCGCCATCGGCTGGGTGTACTCCACGGTGCGCAAGGACGCCTGATCCCCTGCTGTAGCCCGCTGGTACAGGCTGTGCAGGTACCCTCCTGAGACACGCCATGGAGGCCCATGGCGGTCGTTGCTGTCCGATTGCTTCCCGGGAACAGCATGCACCATGGTCGGCGAAGTGCCGTTTTGCGTCTCCTTCCCCCGGGTATCGCAGATTTTACGGCGATGCGATGCCCCATCGCCCGGCATCCGACGAAAGGACCAGCCATGAAGCGACAGCTTTCCGCGCGCGCCACCCTGGCCCTCATGGCGATCACGCTGGCCGTCAACCTCCCGGGACACGACACCCCGCTCAATAGTATGGAAGCGACGGCGGGCATCGCGCAGATGCCCCCGGGTACCGCGGCGTTGCGCGCCTATCTCAACCCCGAAACCGGCGGGATCGATGTGGGTGTGGCACCCGCCTCCGAACCCGGCCTCGACGCGGAGACCCAGAACGCGCTGCGGCGCGACACCATCGGACTGGTCGAGGTTCACCACCCCGATGGCTCGGTCTCGATCGATCTGCAGGGTCGCTTTCAGTGCGCGTCGGTGGCGCGTGTCGACGAATCCGGAAAGATCATCGTGTGCACGGACCACGTCGACGGCGCAACCCATGCGCTCCACGGCGACGCCTCCAGCAGCCCAAAGCCGGAGGTGAAGTGATGCGGCGCATCCTCACGCTCACGGCGGCATTCGTGATCGCAATGGCGCACGCGGCGAGTGCGGCGACCATCGTGGTCGTCAACCTCGACGGCGCCGGCGAGGGCTTCAACGACCCGACACCTGCGGCACCGGTGGGTGGCAATCCCGGCACCACCGTGGGTCAGCAGCGCCTCAACGTCTTCCAGGAAGCGGCAAACATCTGGGGCGGGCTCCTGCCCAGCGACGTCACCATCTACGTCGACGCCCAGTTCAACCCGCAAACCTGTACGTCGACCAGTGCGGTGCTTGGGTCGGCGGGACCGCGCAGCGTGTTTCGCGATTTCTCGGGCGCGGAGTACACCAACACCTGGTACCACGTGGCGCTGGCCAACAAGCTCGCCGGTGTCGACCTCACCGCAATCAGCGACATCAACGCCACCTTCAACAGCAACCTCAACGGCAACCCGGGGTGTCTGGGTGGGGCGAGCTGGTACTACGGCTTCGATGGCAACGAAGGCGCGGACGTCGAGTTGTTGCCGGTGGTGCTGCACGAACTCGGGCACGGCCTGGGATTCAGCACGCTGGTGGGACCGAACGGTGCGGAATCCACCAACGTCCCGGACCTGTACGAGCGCTTCATCCGCGACAACACCCAGGGCACCACCTGGGACAACCTGACGCAACAGCAGCGGGCCGCGTCCGCCATCAACACCGGCAACGTGGTGTGGAACGGTTCTTTTGTTGCCGCGCATGCGGGGCAGTACCTGGGCGGAACGCCCAAGATGTTCGTGAACAGCCCGGGTTCGCTCCCCGCCACCATTGCACTGGGGCTGGCGTCATTCGGACCCGGACCGAGCGAGCCGGGCGTTACCGGCAATGTGGTGCTGGCTGACGACGGCACCGGCACGATCAGCGACGGGTGCGAACCGCTCGTCAATGTGGGGCAGATCAGCGGCAACATCGCGCTGATCGATCGTGGCACGTGCACCTTCGTGAGCAAGGCACTCGCCGCGCAGGCGGCCGGCGCAATCGCGGTGGTCGTCGTCAACAACGTTTCCGGCGCGCCCCCGGCCATGGGCGGCACAGACCCGACGGTGGTGATTCCGGTGGTGAGCGTGTCGCTGGCGGACGGCAACGCCATCAAGGCCGAACTGGGCACGGGCGTCAACGTGACCATCGGGCTCGATCCCGGCGAACTGGCCGGCGCGGACACAAGCGGGCGTGTGAAACTCTATGCGCCCAACCCGTACGAGGGTGGTTCGTCGATCTCGCACTTTGACGTGTCGGCGTTTCCAAACCTGCTCATGGAGCCCGCCATCAACGACAACCTGTCGAGCAGCGTGGACCTGACCCTGGCGCTCTTTACCGACCTCGGCTGGCTGGACGAGCTCCCGACCGGTGCGCGGCCGGTGGCACCGCGGGTTACGCTCTCCAACTATCCGAATCCCTTCAACCCCTCCACCACGATTCGCTACGAGGTGGCTCCCTCGCAGGAGGTCGCGCTCGCCATCTTCGACGTAAGCGGACGCCTGGTGCGGACGCTCGACGCGGGTGCAAAGTCGCAGGGCATGCACCAGACGACGTGGGACGGCCGTGACCATCGCGGTCGCCCGGTCGCCTCGGGCGTGTACTACGCGCGTCTGTCGAGCCCAACGCAAACACTCACGCGCAAGGTCGTTCTTCTGAAGTAGCAACGGGATTCGTCGGGACGATTGCAGGCCCAGTCACCGTGCGGAGGCTCGCCGGTGGCCGGGTCTCTTCTTGCGAAGCACGCTGATCCTGAACGGAAAATGTACTATGATGAGAGGCAATGACCGCCCACCTCCCCATCCTGATAGTTGCCATCGCGCTTCGCGTGGCGACGGTTGCCGATGCGGGCGCCACCACGCCGCTGCGCCTTCCGCCTGCGCCACGCATCGTGGCCATCGGCGATCTGCACGGCGACCTCGACGCCACCCGCCGCGCGCTCAGGCTGGCCGGCGCCGTCGACACAAATGATCGCTGGACCGGCGGCAACCTGGTGGTGGTTCAAACCGGCGATCAGGTGGATCGTGGCGACGACGAGCAGGCGATCCTCGATCTCTTCTCACGGCTGGCACAGGAAGCCGCCCGGGCGGGTGGCGCCGTGCACGCGCTCAACGGTAACCACGAGTTGATGAATACCGCCCTCGACTTCCGTTATGTGACGCCCGGCGGGTACGCGGACTTCGTGGACGCGGTAACCTACGACAACGCGGATGCAAGTATGGCGAGCTTTCCGGACTCGATGCGGGCGCGGGTCGCGGCCTTTCGTCCGGGGGGAGACTATGCGCGCGATCTCGCGCGACGGAACGTCGTAATCATCATCGGTGACAATGTCTTCGTCCACGGTGGCGTCCTCCCCGAGCACGTTACATACGGACTCGACCGGATCAATACCGAGGTGCGGGCCTGGCTGCTCGGCGAAGGGCCGATGCCCGAAATCATCCTCGCGCGTGGAAGCCCGGTGTGGGCCCGCGATTACTCGGACGAACCCGACGCCACCGATTGCGCCGCGCTGCAGCGGGTGCTGGACTCCCTGGCCGCAAAGCGTATGATCGTGGGGCACACGGTGCAGGAGCAAGGCGTGCGCTCGTACTGCGACGGGCGCGTGTGGTGCATCGACACCGGCATGGCCGCCTGCTACGAGGGCAACGTCGAAGTCCTTGAGATCATCGGAGACTCGTTGCGGGTCCTCGCACCGGAGGTGGAACCCGCGCACTAGAAACATGGCCGCGCCTTCATGCCAACCGGCAGGATCGAGAGATATCAGCCATGAGAAGGGGCGCGCTCGCCGTCATTTTTCTGATGACGGTTTCGTTGACCGGTCTGGAGTTCGTCTGGACGCGGTTGTTTTCCGCCGAGTTCTTCTACACCTTCGCGTTTCTCACGTTGTCGCTCGCCGTCATGGGGCTGGGGTTCGGTGCCCTGGCCCTTCGACTTTTCAAGTTTCTCGGGGATGACCGCTGGTTCGGACTGTCGATGTCCGCCGGGGCCGCCGCGGCCCTCGCGGGGCCTCCATTGGTGTTCAAACTGGGCCTGGACTTCAGTCTGCTCTTCAGCAGTTGGGTGATGATCGGGAAGCTTGCCGTTACCACCGCCCTGTTGAGCGCGTCCTTTTTTTTCGGCGGCATCGTGCTGGCCAAGTATTTTCGTAACGACCACGATAGTCTCCCGTCGTTGTACATGGCGGATCTGGTTGGCGCCGGTGCGGGCGTGGTACTGGCCGTGGTGCTGATGAACGGCATCGGTGCACAGGTGGCAACTTTCTGGGTCAGCTTTCCGTTGATCGTGGCTGCGTTCATCGCCAGCCGGCGCTGGATGAAGCTGTTGCCGGTGGCGCTCGGCGTGGGACTCCTGGTTGTCAACGGTTCCGCCGGATCGCTGCTGGAAGTGCCACGCGAGGAGCGCGCGCCCGTCATCTACAAGCACTGGGACGCCATGGCCAAGATCAAGATCTACGACTTTGATGGACAGTATCGCGGCATCAACATCGACAACGTGGCCAACACGCCGTTGATACCGTTCGACGGAGACTGGGACGCCTGGTACGCGGACTCGACCAACTCGCAGTGGGACATCGACATCGGTTATCTGGTGGGTCTGTTCGATCGCTGCACGTTCCTGTCGCTGGGCTCCGGAGGCGGTATGGACGTCCTGCAGGCGCTCGACCAGGGCGCCGCCGAGGTGCACGCGACCGAGGTGATACCGCAGATCAACCGGCTGCTGCTGGAGGGTGACCCCGCGGGGTACGTTGTCCGGGATTCTTCCGTCACCGACTCGACCGGGCGCCTCATTCTTACCCCGGAGTACACCGGGTACCTGTACCGGGACCCGCGGGTGACGGTGGTGACCGAGGATGCGCGCACCTATGTGCGCCGGCACCGGCAGAAGTTCGACGTGATCTACTCGCTCAGTTCCAACACCTGGGCCGCGCTGGGATCCGGCTCCTTCGCGCTGGCCGAGAACTACATATTCACCACGGAGGCGTTTCAGGACTACTGGAACGCGCTGACGCCCGGCGGGTTTCTGTCCATGGAACACCAGGTATACGTGCCGCGGCTGGTGTCGGAGGTGATCGACGCCCTGGATGACCTGGGGATCGACGAACCCCGCGATCACTTCGCGGTCTATGATCTTCCCAAGATGCGGCGCAAACTCATCCTGCTGTCAAAGCGGCCCCTCACCGACGAACTTCGCAACAACGCCTATGGGCCGCTTACCCCGGATCGCTACGAGGACATCCATCTCCTGTACCCGGCGCCGGATTCACTCAGGGGCAATCTCATCAACCAGATCGTGCTGAACGGATGGCAGGCGGAGGCGGACTCGTCGGCGATCGACCTGTCTCCGGCCACGGATGACCGGCCGTTCATCGCGCACATGGGGCTGTGGAAGAACCTCACCCGGGATAGCGCCGCAAAGGTCAGTCAGTACGCGGAGTTCACCGGCTTCCCCATGTCGAGCCTGATCCTCGTCATCGTGCTCGCGGTTGTCATGGTGGTGGCTCTTCCCCTTTGTCTTCTTCCCTACGCGCTCAAGGGCGAAAAACTGCGGCTGGTACCGTGGTTGTACTTCTGCGTGATCGGGGTGGCGTTCATGATGGTGGAGGTGGTGCTGATCCAGCGCTACACGCTGTTCATCGGGGCGTCCACGTACAGCATCGCGGTTGTCCTGTTCACGTTGCTGCTCGCCTCCGGCATCGGGAGCCGTTTTTCGGGGCGCGTGGGCGCGGTCACCGCCTTCGCCGGGATCGCCGCGTGGCTGTTGCTGGAAATCGTGGTGTTCCGGCAGCTCACCAACGGGCTGGTGCACCTGTCGCTGCTGCCGCGCGTTCTGGCAAGCTGCATGATCGTGTTTCCGCTGGGCTTCTTCATGGGCATGCCGTTTCCCAGGGCCGGCGTGCGCGTGAAGGAGCTTGTCGACTGGGGTTTCGCCGTGAACGGCGTGGCATCGGTGCTGGGCGCAACCGTCGCCGTGGCGCTCGCGTTCACGCTGGGGCTGAGCGCCACGCTGGCGATCGCCGCTTTGCTGTACCTGGCCGCATTCGCGCTGCTGGGGATGGAGTCGCGATGGTAGCGCGGATAGCGCGGCGCGGCTGCTACTTCAGGAGCGCCATCTTCCGATTTACAACCGTCGCCCCGGCTTCAAAGCGCGCAAAATAGATGCCGCTGGCCACCGGTGATCCGGCGTCGTTGCGGCCATTCCACACGAAGGCATGAACACCAGGCGTGATCCCTCCGCTGAACATCCGCCGCACCAATCGCCCCCCCACGTCGTACACGTTCAGAGTGGCCCGAAGGGGCGCGCCGGCCGGCACGCTTATCTTCAGCGTCGTAACCGGGTTGAACGGATTGGGATAGTTGGGTGACATGTCCAGCGCCCGCGGCAGGGCCACGGCCGCTGACGAGGCCGGGGTGCCCTCGATGAATTTCAACCCATCGTTCACCAGTTCCGCCCGCTGTGGCGCGCTGGCCAGATTGGCGATATTTACGGGATAAAGCGCCTGCGCACGCCCGACATCGGTCCGCTTTGCGAATTCAACCTTGTCTCCGGGCGCCAGCATCACGTCTCGTGGGTCAAAATCCTTCCCGGTGTCATCCAACATGGCACGAGCCGCCACGAAGGCACTGGCAAGCTGCGGAACGGCCTCGGGCTGATAGCCGAAGAACACCACATTGTTCGAATCGATGACGCGCTGCACATCCCCGGATGTCGGGCCATACCAGTCCACGATAACCGCGCGGTAGGCGCCGAGAACATCAGCCGAAGGCAAACCCGTATCGTCCGCGCGCCAGAGATCGACCTCCCGGCCGGTGTCGCTGAATGCCTCGCGATAGTCCTTCCGCGACAGTGGTGTCTCCCCACCCACAATGAGCAGGTAATCCCCACCGGGAACAACGGTGAACATCTCCGCGGACGTTCTTTCATGCTGCGTCCTGTTGGCGGCACCATCCGTGGCCTGAACCACGTACTGAATACGCGCACCGGGCAGCTGTCCGGGAATCCGGCCCGCAAACCTGCCCGTGGCTTCTGCCTTCATCGGGACAACCTGCCAGTTCTCGCCTTCGTCCACGGTGTATTCAAGCTGCGCAGACCCGACACCGCTGTGGGCATCGGCGATCGTGGCCTCAACGAGATAGCCGGCAGCGTCGCCCGTCACACCGTAGGGCGCCTTCACACTCACGATTGCCGGGGCCTGGATGTCGTTGGTCCCCTCCACGCGCACGTCATCGATGTACCATCCCGCCTTCTGTACGCTGGGGTCGCTGCCAAAATGCCAGCGGATGACAACCGTCTGCCCGCGATATGGCGTGAGATCGAAGACCACCCGCTGCCACAGGGCCGCGTTGTAGCCGGTGAAGCATGGCTCGTTGGGAATACCCCTGTTGCCCGCGCGCGCCGTACCCGGGTAACCGCCAACCGGCGTAAGGATTGACCACGTCGCACCGCCGTTGTTCGAAATCTTGACGTTACCGCCGTCATAGTTGGGCTCGATGGAGTACCACTGCCAGTAGGAGAGCTGGGCGTAGGTGGCGCCATCCGGAACGCGCAGGGACGGCGCATCGAGCGTGATACTGGCCGCCCCCGGGTAGTTGTCGGCAAGGCGCGTCGCCCACACGTTCGCACCGGAATGGGCGTCACCCGGTCCGGTACTCGGCGCGCCGTGCTCCCAACCTGCTCCGGTCGCCCGGTATCCGCCGTTGTCCATTTCGAAGTCCCAGGCGAAGAAGTCCATGATCTCAAAGGAGTAGGTTCCAGCCACGGGCGCGCGTGCCACGTTGGGCGTCTCCGCTCGGTCGCGGGCGGTGATGAAGTAGTCGAAGCGATCCCCCGCCGAAGCCGGTCCCGGGATATCGCCCTCGTACTGATCACCGCCGGTATTCGTCATCGGCAACGGCGATTCAGCCCCGCCGTTGCGCCGATAGGTCAACGTGACGCTCCCGGTCTCCACGGCAATGTTGTCGGTGATCGTCGCCGATACATGATAGGGGCCCACCACATCGGCGCTCGATTCGATGGGCACATGCACGATGCGGGGCGCTTCCGTGTCTCTCTCTACGCGGAAGGTGTGCCGCACGTCCGGCGCATTCGGTGGGTCGTAGGCGGTATTGCCATCGCTTTTCTGCGCGCTGATGAAATAGCTGACCACGGTGCCGAGCGGCTGGGCGGGTATGGATGCTGCAAATTCGCTCTCGTTTCCGGTGGGGGTCATGTTCACCGTCACCGGCACGCCACCGGTGTCATACGTGAGCTGTACCTGGACCGCACCGGGGTCGTCCGAGTAGACCCGGGCGATAACCTCGTACCCCGACACCGCATTCTCCGTGTCGCGCAGTGGCGTGTGCACGATCCTCGGAGCCTCGAACCACGCCATCACCCGTCCCATCAGGCCGTCCCGCTGTGATGCATCAACGATGTAGTCGTAGTTGAAGGTCAGGAAGACGCTCCGGTAGGTGCCGGCGTCGTAGCGGATACCGGCGGCCGCGTCGGGGCTCTTCGGCACCTCGGGAGCATCGTTCCCGCCGATGGCTGCGTCCGTCAGGTATGGCCGGTTCGGCGTGACGCCATCCGTGAGGGTGACTTCACCCGTGAACTGATAGACGATCTGGCCGCCGGGATACTGCAACGACCGGCTCACTTCGTCGGGAAACGCCCCCGAAATCACGAGCACTTCGCCGATGCCAATGGGATCGTCAGCCACACCGGTGAGGCGACGGTAGCCGGGATCGTCCTGGACGAAGTCCGCGCGCAGGTACTGCGCCGCGAGGTTGCGCGACGACGCACTCAGGGCAACGTCACGACCCAGCACCAGCAGTCCCCTGGGCTGCGTTTCCGTGCCCGCGTCGAGGTATCCCTGGTAGGCCGTCACTTCCGCCGCCGTCATTGAACCGCGCTCGTCCACAATCAGTTGCGAGTAGGCGTCCAGGTGGTCGAGCACCGCGGGCCCTTGCTGCAGCAGATTCCAGTAGTCGGCGGCCCGGCCCGTTTTGTCGAGCCCCTCGCGGAACATCTCCTCCGTGGCGCCCTCCGTGTCACTGAGCAGCACCAGGACGGGCGCGCTCGGCATGACATTGAAACGATGGTACTGGCCGGATGCATTGGAGTCGGTCTGGTTGCCATCCGCGTCCTGCGCGCGAACGTGGACAAGCACGCGACTGCCACGCGGCAGTCCGGGAATGTACCCGCGGTACCCGGTGCCGCCGGTGCCGGCCATCGGTTCTTCGCTCCAGGTAACGCCGTCGTCGGTGCTGTAATGCAGCGCCACCACGGCCACGCCTGACAACGCGTCGATCACTTCTGCGCTGACCGGATAGGGACCGGCCGTATCAAACGTTCCCGGTGGGCCGCTCAGGCTCAGGATCTCCGGCGCAATGTCGTCCATGTCGATCGATCGCACATTGACATCGTCAATGTACCAGCCGTCTCGCGTGACAAAATCGTTGGCTCCGGCATGCAGGCGCACCCAAACGGTCTCGCCGGCGTAAGCGGACAGGTCGAAGATCTCCTGCTGCCAGAGGCGATTGTCGTACCCGGTAAAAACGGGCTCTCCGGCAACGCCGCGCGCGCTCTCCTGCGCAATGCCGTCATAACCGCGCAACGGTTCAACGACGCTCCAGGTGGCGCCGTCATCTGTCGACACCTTGACGTTGCCCCCATCGATGAGCGTTTCGAATTCATACCAGTGCCAGAACGAGAGAACAGAATACTTCTTGTCCGCTTCAAGAGTGATGGCGGGAAAATCGAGCACCGCGTTCATTCCGTTTGGGTAATCGCCAGCGAGTGCTGTTCCCCAGACACGGTTGCCCGAGTGTGCGCCGCCGGGACCGCTGGAAGGCGTCCCCCACTGCCATACGACCCCCGGCGTGAAGAAGCCGCCGTCATTCGTTTCAAAGTTCCATGCAAAACTTTCGATGACACCGTAGCTCAGCTCGCCGGCGGCCGGATAGCGCGTGGCATTCCCGAGCACCGAAGCATCGGCCGCGAGGATGAAATACTGGACCGAGTCACCGAACGCAAACGGGCCGGGGATCGAGCCCTCCCACCGCCCTGCATCCACCTGCATCCTGACGCGGTGCAATGCGCCGCCATTTCGGCGGTACACCAGAAAGACCTGGCTGACACCCACGTTGTCGGTGACTGAAGCCGTAACCACATGCGGGCCAACCCGGTCGTTCGTATCGAGAATCGGTTTATGGGCAATGGCGGGCGCCTCGTGGTCTTCACCCACCTTGAAGCTGTGCTGGACGCGGGGGGCGCCGGACGGTTCGGTGGCAATGTGCCGTTTCACGTCGCCCGCGGCCAGGTAGTAATGCACCACCGACTCCCGGGGTTGCGCGGGGATCCAACCCTGAAAGACATCGCCGGCACCGGCCGGATTCATGGCCACCGTCACGGGTCCGTTGCCGGTGTCATACACGAGTGTCACGGTACCGGCATCGATCGTGGAATTCTCGGACGTGACCGCGGCGCGCACCAGGTATGGCGAGTCCGTCTGCTCGGTGTCCGGCAGCGGTTCGTGGGCGATCGTGGGATAGCCCTCCAGCCAGCCCAGGATTCGGTCCATCACGAGGTTGCGCGAGTCGCCATCGGCAATGCCTTCAAAACCGAATGGCAGATAGACGAGGCGATACACGCCCGTATCCACCGAGAGGCCGGCCGTGCCCCGCACGGACGTGGCTTCCAGCGGAGCAGCGCGGCCCGGATCGAGGGGCGTTTCCGTGTTCAGCGCGGGGACCTGTTCGTCGTACCAGAAGACGGGCTTCGCGGGCGCGATCGGATTGATCTCGGCAGGGTATCCCTGGTTGTTGGCCCCGTCGCCTCCCCGAATGAGGAACTCGAAGCCACCGCCGACGGGACTGTCGGCGTCGCCCCTTATTCCACGCAGGCGCGAATCGTCGACAACGAACTCGGCGTGTAGATAGTCGGCGTAGAAGGGCGAGGCGTAGGTACCCCACTCGATATCCTGACCTGAAATCAGCAGGTGCCCACCGTTGTCGAGATACGCGGAAAGGACCGCTTGCTCGAGAGAGGTGAGGGTCTGCTGATAGTCATTTCCGGTGAGCCACACGACCGAATCGAACTTCAGCATGTCTTCCGGGCTGATCACGCGATCAACGGTGAGGTATCTGCGCCCGGTTGCCACGACTGCCACCTCGTAGTAGCGCTCGAAATCGTCGCCCTGGTCGTCGTCCACGATGAGCACACTGGCGGGCGCAACCACAGCATCGAACGTGACCAGCCCGTCCACGATCACGTCAACCGTCCCCGTGAATATCTCGTACGGATATCCGGCAACGACACGAATTCTCTGCGCCCCCGCGGGGAGCCAGAGCGAATAAGCGCCCGTGGCCGCGTCGCTGACGGTCTCCTTGACGACTTTCGTGCCCACCATCACCTGGACGGCGGCCTTGAGTGGCTCACCCGTCTCGGCATTGCTAACCACTCCCGCCACCTCGCCCCCCGGCAGGCGCGTGAGAACGATATCGCCGGGCACAACCCGGTTGGCGGAGATGATGGTATTCAGGGTCGCGGACTTGTGGCCGTACTCCTCGAACAGAATCTGGCGGCGCCCCGGGGTGAGCTGCATGCCGTAGCGGCCGTCCGTGTCGGTGACGGCCGTCAGCCCGGTGACAAGATCCTTCACCCGCACTGCCGCCACCGCCTCACCCAGGTTGTTGGTGACGGTCCCGGTGATCTCCCCCACACCCCTCACCGCAGCCGCCACCGCCGCGTACGCGTCGAGACGGCCGTAGCCCCAGTTGTTGTCCTTGCCCGGCGTACCGTAATCGATGGCGGTGGTCACAAGGAGTTGCTTGAGGGTTGCAACGGTGAGGCCCGGGTTGGCCTGCAGCATCAGTGCAACCGTGCCGGCCACGTGCGGAGACGCCATGGACGTACCGTCCCAGCCGGACCACTGCCAGCCGCCGCCCGGTACGGTGGAGAGAATCTCCACGCCGGGCGCAGAGATGTCCGGTTTGATAAAGGTGCCCACATAGGGTGGCGTGTTCCAGGTGACGGGCCCGCGGCTGGAGAAGTCAGCGATGTCGTCATGGTCGTCGGTGGCTCCGGCCGCGAATGCGCTGGGTACATTGCCGGGACAGCCGGTCGTGCCCGGCGCCGGCCCGGCGTTGCCAATCGCCATGCTCGGAAAGATGCCTGCCGCCACCATATTGTCGGTGGGCGCAACCAGAACATCCCAGACACCGCCGGCACCGAGCGACATGTTTACCACCTGCGCGCCGTCGTCGGTGGCGGGGTTGCCGTCCGGATCGATGATCCACTCCATGCCGGCGATGATCTGAGCAAACGTGCCGCTTCCGCCCACAAGAATGAGACCGTGCATCAGCCGGGCACCGGGCGCCACCCCCACGTCATAACCGCTGGCGGTTCCACCGACCATCGTTCCGCTCGTGTGGGTACCGTGCTGATCGGTGTCGTGTGGTTGCGAGCCGGGCACGCGTTCTCCCAGGAGGTCGAACTCCGCCCAACCGCCGGGGTAGGTGGCATCCGAGGGGTCGTTCGTCACCATCTTGCCCGCAATGTCGGGGTGGGTGATATCAACGCCCGTATCGAGTCCGCCTATGCGGACACCGTGCCCGTTCAATCCAAGCTCGGACCAGACGCGCTTGGCGCCGATGTGAGCAATGTTGTCCCATGGTTGCACCGGGCTGGTGGGCTGCGCTTCCAGCTTCTGCGGAAACTCCGGCAACGTGTAGACGTAATTCTCGAAGACACGGGCAACGTCATCGCGGCGCGCGATCTCCTCGATCACATCCGCAGTCGCCTGGACCAGCACAACGTTGTCGATCCAGAACGGCCGAACGAGTCCCACCTTGCCGGCGGATGTGCGCGTCCGCAGGACCTGCAGGAGCGCGCCTTGCGACACGGATGCCGTCTGGCGCAGGGCGGACAGCGCCTGCACCGGCTCGCCTTCCACCGCGGCCAGGTCGCTGCGGGCCTTCATCTTGACGATGACAGTAACGCGCTCGCCACGCGCAGCCCGGGCGGCCATGGCGCGAACGCCTTCCGTGACCTTGTCGGTGCTGCGCGCATCGGTCTGGGCCACGGCGAGCGGCACCAGCCATATCATGGCCGATAGGACGAGGGCAGACACGACGCGGATTCTGTGGAGCATGTTGCGGACCCTCTCGCTAGTCGTCGCGCTTGTTGCGCCGCACTTCATACTGGACCCGGTAGTCTTCCACATCCCCGAACAACTGGTCGCCTGCCGGGCCCACCCGGGCGTCGCCATAGGCCACCGTTCCCCGCACCCACAGGTCCGCCACTTCGCCGCCGTGGCCATGGTCGAGGGTTCCCCTGGATGTGGGCGGGATGTCGGGCACGCGGAACGCCGTGATAAAGAACACCGTCACAGGCTCGCGACGCTTCGTGATCTTGCCGGACACGTCCACGTTGCGCTGGACGACGAGCTCGTCAATGCCCCAGGCGTCGTTCCGGTTCCAATCCACCCATAGCGAAACGGTGAGGGGGTCGCCGAAGTCACCGGGTATGCGCGTGGAAGCCTCGGGCAGGCGGATCTTCCACATGACGACGACAAGATGGTTCTTCTTCCACACCGGCCCTGAACCAATGAAACGAATGCCATCCGCACGATCCGGGTTCATGCCGAGCTGCTCGAAGCCCGGCTGCAGAATCCGCAGCGGCGGGTAGGCGGGGGGGACGGGAAGGGGGTCTCCGCAGGTAACAACGGGCTCGCCGGAGCGCAGGACAACCTCGCCACTGCGCATGAACTGCTCGACGTCGATCTCGTTCGCGATCGCCTCGTCGTAAACGTACACTTCGTCGGCGGGCGCGGCATTGCCGGTGGTGGCGGCCATCGCCGCCGCCACCACGAGCAACACAATGACCATCCTGCCAGGGGTCATTTCAAGAGCACCATGCGACGCGTCTGCTCGAGCCCTCCCGCACCCTGCAGGCGCGCGAAGTACACTCCGCTCGCCTGCGGCACGCCACGATCATTCACGCCGCTCCACGCAAAGCTGTGGATTCCGGCGCCGACGAAACCGTTGTGCAGCGTGCGCACGTGCTGGCCGGCGGCATTGAAGACGTCGAGATGCACGTTGCCGGCCGTGGTCACGGTCAGCGGAATGGACGTTGCAGGGTTGAACGGATTCGGGTAGTTCTGCCCGAGTTCCATTCCCGCGACACCGGGTGTACCGGCAACGCCGGTCAGCGGGTCCAGGTAGACCAGGAAACTGCGATAGGCGAAGGGGAAGGTCGTGTCCTGGCCAACACCGCATAGCACCTTGCCATCATCTGACACGCCGTTGAGTCCCAGAATGTCGAACTGCGGCGGCAGCGTGACGCCGTTGGCCACGAGGAAGGTCTCGAGGTTGACCATGCCCCCCGCCTGCGTCCAGATGAAGCCGGTTGCCGGCGCGGGCGCAAAGTCGAAGCGGTTGTACCCGACGACCATGCTGCCGTCCGGTGTCACGTCCATGCACTTGGCGAGGCCGTACCCCGGAAACGTGCCGGGCAGCGCGCCAATCAGCTGCTCATCCCAGGTGGTGCCGTTGAAGCGCCAGATGGCGGCGACCAGAGCGTTGGTCGTGGTGTTGTACGACTCACCCACCACCATCTTGCCATCCGCCGTGACTGCTTCCGCATCGTGAAAAGCATCCTTGGTTGACAGGTGCGTGAGCAACCCGTCATCCCACACCGTCGGCTGCCAGTTGCCGAAGGGAGCTTCGTCCCAGCCCACAATGACAGACCCATCTGCGTTCGCATCGTTCGCGCGGCTGTTCCTGCCACTGCTACCCAGGCTCACCGCACCGGTGGCCTCGGTCCAGAAAACGGCGTGCGCGGTCCCATCCGTCTGGCCCGGGCGCCAGTAAAGGCCGACCACTGTCTTGCCGTCGTCCGAAATGCCCCACGCGCTACCGTAAGCCGTGCCCAGGATCCCACCATCGGGGGGTGCGGGCGGCAGGCACTCCTCCCAGCCTGCGCCTTCCGTCCAGCGTCCGATTGTCGCGTATGTGCTGTCCAGGCTGGAGATGGTCGCAGACACCTGTGTTCCGTCGGAAGAGACGTCGGGCGTGCCGGCCTGAACACCGGCCCAGATTGCCGGGCGGCCGAGCGGCACGATGCCCGTGAGTGGTGTCCACCGGAAGGCTTCGAAGGTGCCGTTCATGTTGCCAACGACCACCCTGCCGTCCGCGTTGATGCCGGTCGCCTGCCCCTCACCAATCATCCGGAATGCGACCTGCCCGTTCGCTGCACCGCACAGAACAACCGAGCCGATACAGAATGCTCCGATAGCGGATGTGATACGTTTCATTCCAGGACTCCCGTAGAAAAGTTGTCTCGATTCATCGATGAGCAATGGGGGGGGCTGCATCGCGGAAACCGGAAACGGGCCACCCATGTGGGTGGCCCGTTTCACACTCGAAACTACCGGTACAACGACTTGACCTTGCCCCAGGTCGAAGTCTCTGTGCTCACCGGGCACGAGCCCTCGATCTTGATGGCGATATCCAGGCCGGGGTTGAACACAAACCACGCCGGCGGACCGGGGAACGCGTACTGGTCGTACGAGGCCGGATCAACGCCGAGGTAGGTCGTCGAACCCAGCGCGAGTTCGCCACCCCCCGGGCCGGACGGCGCGTTCGGGGTGATGCTGATCCAGTAGTCACCCGCGGGCAAATTGATGTTGAGCCCACAGGCGGTCAGGGCGAAGTACTCGCCACCCGCGCCGGACATCAGCGTGGCCGTCATCGGCACCACCGCTCCAACGGTCGGGTTGTCCGTCCCGTCAATCGGCAAAGCGCCTGTCCGCGGGAACACATTGACGACGCCCTGCGAGATTGCGCCACCCCAGCCCGGATCGAGGGCCGAGTAGTACATGGTCACGCAGTCAACCACGCACTGGCCGGTAAGTGTAACGTCTGCAACGGTATACACCGTCATTCCAAACGGGGGGCCACCGGAGATGGTGTTAAAGAAGCCGGCACCCAGGGGGTCGAACGTCGACTGGTCCCAGATGGTGGTGGCGTTTGCGATCGGCGCAACCGCGACGAGTGCAACGAGGGCCAGGGCTGCAAATCTGATAGCTGCCTTGTTCATAAGGATTTCCCCTCTTTATCGAGGTTGAGGGAGGCCGAATCCCACTGCCCTGTCTGGAATACCCAGGTGCTGGATCCGACGAATGTACGATTTACAGTGGAGATTGTAGAGAAAACGCCCTTTGGCCCGCTAGCAGGCATGTTGCGGACTTTAGCAGTATTGTCTCTATCGGCGGCGCTGGGGGTAGTCCGAGGGCAGAACCCCGTACTGGGCCCGGAAGCTCTTGGAAAAGTAGGAGAGATTCTGGAAGCCGACGGCCAGCGCCACCTCGGTTACGTTGCCATAGCCCCCCTTGAGGAGCTGCGCGGCCCGCTGGATCCGATGGGTTCGAACGAACTCGCTGGTGGACTTCCCCGTCAGTGCCTTGAGCTTGCGGTGGAGTTGGGCGCGGCTCATGGCGACCTCCTCGCACAGGTGCTCCACCCGGAAATCGGTATCGTCCAGGTGGGCCTCGATGACCTCGCGTGTCCGCACAAGGAAGCGCTCGTCCGCGGACGTCACCGGCATGGCGTTCGGGGCGAGAATCGCAACAGTGCGCGCAAAACGTTCGGCGAGCTTGCGCCGCTGCTCTATCAGGTTGTTGGCGCGCAACTTGAGTTCTTCGGCATTGAAGGGCTTGGCGATGTAGTCATCCGCGCCGGTCCGAAGCCCTTTCTTGCGGCTCTCCGCTTCGACACGCGCGGTGAGAAGGATGACCGGAATGTGGCTGGTCCGCTCATCTTCCTTGAGTTTCTCGCACAGTTCGAAGCCATCCGTTTCCGGCATCATCACGTCGCTCAGCACGAGGTCTGGGATTTCGGCCACGGCTTTTTCGAAACCCGCGCGTCCGTTCTCGGCTTCCAGAACCCTGAAATCGGGCGAGAGTTCGTGACGCAGATATGACCTCAGGTCCAGGTGATCCTCGACGACGAGAATCATCGGCGCGTCCTCGACCGTCTCCTCTTCTCCGCCCTCTGCCCCGTCCGTATCCGCCGGCTCGTAGGTGAGCGACTCTCCTGCCCCGGCCAGCATTCCCTCCGCCTCTGCGAGTTCGGCGACAGGCGCCTCCGTGAATACCGGCAGCACCACCTGAAAACGGGTTCCCGACTGCGGATCGCTGTCGACGGAGACATCGCCATACATCCAGTCCACGAGTTCCTTCACCAACGACAGCCCGATGCCGGTTCCGCCCGAGGGCGACACTTCGTGAAAACGGTTGAAGATCCGTTTTCGTTCGGCGGGGGGAATGTAGGACCCGGTATTGCTGACCGTGATCTGGACTCTGCGCGCGTTCCCGTGACGGCTACCCTCCACACTGGAGCGGCCCATGCGCGGCACGCGTGTCAGGACGGTTTCAGGCGAGACGGATACCCCGATCAGAACAGTGCCACCTTCCGGCGTAAACTTGAACGCGTTGGACATCAAATTCGTGACGATCTTCTCCACGATGTCCGCATCGAACCATCCGTCACCTGCCTCCACAGGGATGTTCGTCTCCATGCGGACGCCGCGTGTGCCCGCGAAGGAATCGAACGACATCACCAGTGCCCTGAGAAACGCCAGGTAATCTCCCCGTTGCCATTTGACGGGCAGGCGGCCGGCCTCCAGCCGCGACAGATCCAGCAACTGGTCGATCAACTGCCCGAGACGCCTGGCATTGCGCGCCATCGTCTCGAAGAGGCGCGAATCCCCCGACCCTGGATCGGTCGCAAGACGCTGCAGCGGCGTTTCGATGAGGGTCAGCGGTGTGCGGAACTCGTGCGATATATTGGCAAGGAAGCGCGACTTCACACGATCCAGCTCGTGAAAATGCTCCGCCTCGGCGCGTTCGACGGCGAGCGCGGTCCGCATACGCGCCCGGTGCATGATCTGCCGGTAGACAACCGAGAGAACACCGACGCCCAGCAGGAAGTAGAGCGCGTTGGCCCAGTTTGTCTGCCACCAGGGCGGGGCGATACGGATCCGCAGGGATGTGCCTGCTTCATTCCACACACCGTCCCGGTTGCTGCCCTGTACCCGGAACACATAGTTGCCCGGCGTCAGATTGGTGTAGGTGGCCGTTCGCCTCGGGCCAGGCGTGCGCCAGTCGTTGTCGTAGTCATCGAGGCGGAAGCGATAGCGATTACGTTCGGGCCGGCCGTAGTCGAGGGCGGCGAAGGAGATCGACAGATCGTTCTGGTTGTGATCGAGCCTGATATTCTCCGTCATGTGCAGTGCCGCGCTCAGGGGCGACGCGCCACCGATTCCCATCGGCCGGTCCGACACGGTCATGCTGGTAAGCACCACCGGCGGCACGAAGCCGCTGTCGCGGATGTCACTGGGCCGGAACGACGTCAGCCCTCCTGCTCCACCAAACAGCAACGTGCCATCGCCTGCCCGAAAGCTCGCGAACTGGGCGTCGTTACCCGGCAGTCCGTCGCGCTCCTCGTAGGTCTTGACCACGCCCACGCCGGGCATGTAGCACGCGATTCCCTTGCCGGTCGCCAGCCACAGCCGCCCCGCGTCGTCCTCCAGAATCGAAACCACGAGATCATTGGGAAGACCATTGTTGATGCCGACGGACTGGACCACGCCGTTCTTGGCATTGAAGCGCAGCAAGCCGGCGAAGGTTCCGAGCCACAGATCACCGCCTTCGGCATCGTGAATGTCCACGATGGAATCGAGCCCCAGGCGAGGGTCGAAGAAACGCGTGAACGTCTGCGTACCTTCGTCAAACAGGTTGAGCCCGCGCGCGTCGGTGCCGGCCCAGACACGCCCACGCGGGTCGACATGAACCACGACCACCGCCTGCTGGCTGAGGGACGTCGTGTCCGAGGGATCGTTGGCGAAGTTCGTGAGCTGGCCCGTCCGCTTGTTCAGACGAAACAAACCATGGTTGGTCGTTCCCACCCAAAGGTCTTCCCCCTGCGATGCCATGGACCGCACATTGGCGTGGCCCAGCTTGTCGGCCACGGGCCCGGATTCGATCCTGGCGGGGACGGGCGCGCCGTCCCGCAAGTACCAGACGCCCCGCGACGTACCAACCCAGACAACACCGTCATCGTCCCGGTGGAAACTGCGCACCACGCCAAACGCGCGCCCCGCGTGCTCCTCCACCGCCCGGAAAGGCGCATCGATGGTGGCCGCGCGGGACAACGCGCCCACATCGCTGTCGCGTCCGTAACGTCCGGTCGACACCAACACTGTGCCTTCGCGATCCCGATAAACCGCCTCAACCTGGTCATAGGGAAGACTGCCGCTGTCGGAGGGGTCGTGACGGCGCACCCGGAAGCCCACGCCGGCCGGATCGATCTTGTTGATGCCGGCCAGCCAGCTGCCGGCCCATATCAGACCGGAGCGATCACAGTACATCGCCAGAAACGGGCCGTTTGCGAGCGTTGGCAGGCGTTCCGGATCGTACGCGAAACTGCGAAACCGCCGCGCCACGGGGTCGAACGCATAGATACGGGCCACGGAGCCGATCCACAGCACGCCGTCCGGGGCGGCGGCAATGCTCAGCATGCGCAATTCCCGGGCACCGCCGGTATCGGGCTGCGGGACAAACGGAACGAATGTATCCGTGGTTGGGCTCCACAATGACAGCCCCAGATCCGAAGCCACCCACAGCGCACCGTCCGGCGACAGAAATATATCCCGGATGATGGTCTGGTGGAGCAGTTCGGTACCGGGACGGGTGGTATCGAAAAAACGTGCCTGCGCGGACCCGCGCTCCACGACAGCGATGCCGTTCGACTCAGTCCCCACCCACACGTTTCCGCGCGGGTCGACCCCGAGCGATGAAAAGACGACCGCGGTGCCATCCTCGGAGCCGTCCTGTGGCCAGATCCAGGAGATTACTCCGGTCTCGGGGGCCAGCACCGCAAGGCCGTTGTCGAGTGCAACCCACAATCGTCGGTCGGAATCCTCGGCCACATCGCGAACGTGGCCTCCGCCCGCGCTGCCATCGCGCCGGAAGGAATACCCCCGGAAGGTTTCGGTTGCGGGATCGAAGCGCCACAATCCATTGAGAAAGGTGCCAATCCAGATGTAGCCGGCTTGATCCTCCATGATGGACTCAATGGTCCGATCCCCGAGTGCCGTGCTGTCGTCGGGCGACGGCAGAAACACCGTCATCTCGTAGCCGTCGTATCGCGCCAGGCCGTTCTGCGTTCCGAACCACATGAAGCCGCCGCGATCCTGTGCGATTGCGCGGACGGAGTTCTCCGGTAGCCCGTCATTGACGGTGAGCTTGTCAATGGTGGGCTGGTAGGCACTGGAGAAGATGGACTCGTTTTGCGGGCCGTTACCGACCGGAGACGAAGACGCCATCGCGGGGCACAGAAGCAGCAGCACGGCGGCGCAGATGCCGCTGCCGCCGCCTCGCTTGAGCCTCGAGATCCCGCGGAGACGCCCTTCGAGCATAGGCTTCTATTATAGCAGTCCCGGTACCCTCTACGGTAAGCTGTAGCAATCGCAGGGGGGGGCAACGAGTACCGTTGAAGGAGGGGTCGAATTGCTGAAGCTGAAGCGAAGAGATATTGACGAAGTTGTAGTCGTGGAGATGTCGGGGAATCTCATGGGCGGACCCGGCCACGATCGGGACGATTTTCACGCCTTTATCAAGGCGTCGCTGGAAGAAGACAAGAGGCTCTTTGTCATCGACCTGGGCAAGGTTGCCTGGGCCAACAGCCTCGGCGTCGGGATGCTGATTGGCGCGCTCGCGAGCGTCAGAAGCGCCGAAGGAGAAATGGTGCTCGCCCGTCTGGCTGACAGAATGAAGAGTATCTTCATCACCACGCAACTGACCCGTATCTTCCAGACATTCGATAGCACCGATGAGGCCATCCAGTATTTGAAGCAGAGCAAGGCCGCCGGAGCCCAGTAAGCCGGATCAACGGGCGAATGGGCCTTCGCAACCCATGCGGTGCCTGACCATCATTTCTCACCCGCTCGTGAGGATCAGACTGCAGCACGTCACGCCGCCCTCGGCCTTGGCCAGCTCCGAGGCGTCGACCAGACGGAGCAACATTCCCTTTGAATCGAGGTGCGTCCGCACGAGAGCTGCCGTGCGTGAATATGCGCGCGGATAGATGACGCCGTCGCCAACCCATAGCGCATTCGCCGCATGTGGTTCCGCGGGATCCACATCGATCCACGCGACATCGCCAAACGCACCCCGGTCCACCCACGTGCCGTTTCCCAGGAGCGTGCTCTCCCCCACCGCCGTTACCGCGGACTTCAGGTGCAGACAGCCGCGCACGTCCACCGCATCCACCGAATAGCCGTGCTCTGAGACCAGAGCGCGCAGGTGCACGATTCCCGCATCATTGGTCCGGCTCGACCGCCCCACAAAGAACCGCCTGCCCACAAGTAGAACGTCGCCCCCATCCAGTGTGCCCGGGGCTTCGATGCGCACCACGTCGCGGTAGCGCGCGAGCAGCGGTTCCACCCCCGGCAACTCGGCGCGGCGCGACTCCGCGCCCGGGCGGGTCATGACGGCCACCTCGTCCATCACCAGGGCCACGTCTTCCACGAATACGGCGTCGGGCAGGTCGTGCGCCGCGGGTGCGCGCACGATCTCGCAGCCCAGTTGTACGAGCGCGGCTTCGTAGGCCTCGTGCTGTTCGACGGCGCGCGCGTAGTCGATGGGCTCACGGGCGAGGTGGGTGAGCTCGCAATGAACAATACTCCTGCTGACTTGACGGGTTATGGCAATGCGGGACATGGGACGCTCCTGACCGGTTGGGGCGAACCCCACACTACCAGAGCAGAAGGCCTCCGGCAACGCCGCGCTTGGCCGGCAAAATCAATGGCATTAAGCGGTTAGAGTGTTCGCCAGGATGTCGCAGGCGTGCCATCATTCCTCGATTCCATCCAAACCTTTTCCCGACTCGGAGCGACTCAATGGCTGAGATGAGCGCGCCCCAGGAAAGCCTCCGGACCGACCGCGAACTGGTCGAGGCCGTTCTCCAACGCAGGGACGAACGCGCCTTCCGGGAGCTCTACCGCCGCCACACGCCACGCCTGTTCATGCTGGTGGCGCGGCTGCTGGCGCGGGGCGATCACGAAGCGGAGGATGTCGTGCAGGAAATCTGGGTCCACGCCTTCGAGAGCCTCGACCGCTTCCAGTGGAACTCCGCATTTTCCACCTGGCTCACCGGCATCGGTCTCAACCGCGTGCGCGACCGCGTCCGCAAATACGGACGCTCGCGCGAAACCGGTGTGGCGGTGGTTCCGGACGTGGCCGTGGTTCCGGACCCGCACGAGGCGCGGGTCGACCTGGAACGCATGATCGCGCGCCTGCCCGACGACCAGCGCATGGTGTTCGTATTGCACGACGTGGAAGGAATGAAGCATCGGGAGATATCCGACCATCTCGGCATCCCGGAGGGAACGTCCAAGACGCTCCTCTCCGGCGCGCGGCAGAAACTCCGCGCCCTGATGTCGAACAAGGGAGCAGAGCGATGAGCGACGAACTGACGCCAGAAGAACGCAAGGCACTGGACAGCCTTCCCCGCGAGCGCATACCCGCCGGGCTGGAGGAGCGCGTGGTGGGCGCCATGCGCGAGCACGGCTTCCTGGAGAAGCGGCGCCCGGCCATTGTGCTCACCCAGACGCGTATTGCGGGGCTGCTGGCCGCGTGCGTGGCGCTGGTGATCGGCGCCTATTCCGTTGGATTGCACCGGGGCGGCGACGGGCAGGCGCCCCCTGCGTTCGAACGGGTGAAGCCGGACGAACCGGGGCGTTTGAATCAGCCGGCCGCGACGCTGCCCGAAGAGGAAGCGGCTGAACCGGTCGCAACCGCCAAGACGCTTGTCGCCGACCAGCCTGCGAAGGAGCAGCCGCGACAGGCGGCGCCATCGAAGGATGAGGCGCGCGAGGACGAACAGAAGTTGGCGGAGGGCTCGCTGGAATCGAAGCAGAAGCGCAGTCGCGCAGCGCAACCCGCGGCACCGGCACAGTCCGAGGCGGACCGTGCTGCCCGGAACGCGGCGCTCGAGAAGGGGCTCGCGTCGCGGGACAACGAGCTGGACGACGTGCTTGAATCCGCAGAAACCCCCGCAGCCACGGCCGTCCTCCAGGAGCAGGCTGCGCCCGCACCGGACGCGCGCGAGGCTGCAGGCAAGAAGAACTCCACACCCACCTTCACGTTCGTGCTGAACGGCGTGGCGGTTACCGTCGAGACGCCCGACAGCGTGCGCGTGGTCCAGGACGCCCAGGGCAGGATGCTCCTCATCTATACCTCGGACGGCATCATCCGCATCCGCGTGGCCGACGAGGACTGATCCCGCCCGCCCAAAAAGCCGCCTTTTCCAAAAACCAAACGCGCGCCCGCGGCGACTCAGGGGTGCAATCGAGAGTCACCGCGTCAGTGGGTGACCTCATCCTTATAGAAAGGGGCATCCCATGAAGACCATCATCTGGATCAGCATCATGCTGGCAATAACGCTGGGCGCGGTTTTCTCCAGCGCCAAAGGAACCGGACGCATCACGGGACACGTCTATGATCCCGCCACCCAGGCGCCCGTTGCGGGCGCCACGGTGGTCGTGGTGGGCACACAGCTCACCACGCACACCGGCACCGACGGCGCGTATACCATCAGCAACGTGCCCGCGGGCGTCTACATCGTTCGTGCCGAAAAGACCGGTATGCCGTCGCTTCTGCAACGGATTTCCGTAAACGACGGACAGACGGTCACGCTGGATTTCGGGCTGGTGACGGTTCAGGACCTCCCCGCCGTGCTGGAGAGCACAACCCGGAAGGATGAAGTGAAGGCCCTGGAGCGGCAGCGCAACTCGCAGCCGTCGATGCCGCAGGTCCCGGGTTCTGCGAGCGTGGGCAAGGTCAAGGGCATGTCGTGCGAGAGCCCCGCGATGTCATGGCGCTCGCCGGGATTCGAGTCCTACGACACCATCACTGAGAACAGCTGGCTGTCCGCACTCGCCAAACCACTCTCGACGTTCTCCGTTGACGTGGACGCCGCATCGTACGGCAACGTGCGCCGCTTCATTACCAGCGGCCAGCTGCCGCCGGTGGACGCGGTGCGCATCGAAGAACTGGTCAACTACTTCGACTACGACTATCCCGATCCGCGCGGCAAGCATCCCTTCTCGATCACCACCGAGGTGGCCGAGTGCCCGTGGAACCCCGAACACAAGCTGGTCCACATCGGCCTGCAGGGCGAGCGCGTCGCGGTGGAGGATCTGCCACCGAGCAATCTCGTCTTTCTCATCGATGTGTCCGGCTCCATGAATCAGCCCAACAAGCTGCCGCTGCTCAAGTCGTCGTTCCGCATGCTGGTGGATCAGCTGCGTCCGCAGGACCGCGTGGCCATCGTGGTGTACGCGGGCGCGGCCGGGCTGGTGCTGCCCTCCACCAGCGGGAGCGACCGCGAACAGATCCTGTGCGCCATCGATCGCCTCGAGGCGGGCGGTTCCACCGCGGGCGGCGCCGGTATCAAGCTGGCCTACCAGGTGGCGCAGCAGAACTTCCTCGACGACGGCAACAACCGCGTCATCCTGGCCACCGACGGCGACTTCAACGTGGGTGCATCGAGTGACAGCGACATGGAGCGACTCATCGAAGAGAAGCGCAAGAGCGGCGTGTTTCTCACCGTGCTCGGGTTTGGCGAGGGCAACCTGAAGGACTCCAAGATGGAGACCATCGCCGACAAGGGCAACGGTCACTACGCCTACATCGACAACATCGTGGAGGCCAAGAAGGTCCTTATCAACGAGATGGGCGCCACGCTGCTCACCATCGCCAAGGACGTCAAGCTGCAGGTGGAGTTCAATCCCGCGCGCGTGGCGTCGTACCGGCTGGTGGGTTATGAGAACCGACTCTTGCAGGACCGCGACTTCGACGACGACACCAAGGACGCCGGCGAGATCGGCGCCGGGCACTCGGTGACGGCGCTGTACGAGATCGCACTGGCCGATCGTGACGATCGCGACGGCACGCCGCTCAAGTACTCGGATCGCACGGTGCGGCACGACAGTCGCCACAGTGACGAACTGCTCACCGTGTCATTCAGGTACAAGGAGCCCACTGCCTCGGAGAGCAAGTTGCTCGCGGTCGCGGTCAAGGATCGCAACACGCGCTTCGCGAACGCCTCGGACAACTTCCGCTTCGCGGCGGCGGTGGCTGAGTTTGGCATGGTCCTGCGCAACTCGCCCGAGAAGGGCAGCGCCACCATGGAACAGGTCATCGCCACCGCGCGCGCCGCGCGCGGCGAGGACGTACACGGTTACCGCGCCGAATTCGTGAGCCTGGCCGAAACGGCGCAGGCACTCATGACGCCGGTGTACGGCGTGAGGTAGTCACGCGGGAGGGCGTTGGGCGCGCCGTCTTCCGCTGACCGGGCCGTCCCCGCAAGGGGACGGCCCGCACGTTTCCCCGCAAACCCCGGTCCCAAGGTACTTGTATCCGTGGCTTCCGCGGCCTACTCTGGCAGGATCACAATTGAGGCGTCCAGCGAGATAAGTTCCGAACGTCGGGGATTACCAGTTGAGATACAGCGCTTTCTTCCACCCCATTCTCTTCGCCCTTGCGCCTGTCGCGTCTCTCTATGCCAACAACGTCATGAAGGCGCATGCCTCGGCGGCCGTGGTCCCCGCCGTTGCAATGCTTCTGGCCTGGCTCCTTGGCTACGCAATTTCTTATCTCCTGTCGAGGGACCGCTACAAAGCCGCGCTGATTACATCCCTGTGGCTGTTCCTGGTGACCGCCTTCGGCCCGGTGTCGACCAGTATCAACGCGTGGGTCCTGTTCGGCATTCCCCTGGCGAAGCCAACCGTCCTGCTCACCGTCTGGGGACTGGCACTCCTGGCCGGCACGTTGGCGATACTGAGAACGAGGGCAGACCTCCGGCCGCTGAACCGTCTCGCCATCGTCGTCGGCGCGGGACTGTTCGTCGTTCCGCTGTGGACGATTGCGCGCTTCGAAGTCACGTCGAACCGAACGGCCACGACGGTAAACTGTACCTACTCCGATGATATGGACTTCGCCAGCGCCATCCCCGATTCCGCACCCGACATCTACTTCATCTGTCTCGATCGCTACGCCAGCAACAGCAGCCTGAGAGACTACTTTGACTACGACAACTCGGCGTTCACCGACCACCTGTCGAGCCGTGGCTTCTATGTTGCCCAGGAAAGCTACTCCAACTACGTAATGACGCTGCAATCACTCTCCGCCACGCTTAGCATGCGATACATCGACTGCCTCACCAGCCTCATGGGGAACGACAGCGTCAACCGGCTGCCCCTGTTCTTCATGCTAGAGGACTATCGCGTCTGGCGCTTCCTCAAGGCGAAGGGCTACCTGTTCATCCATGCCGGCACGCGCTTCCATGTGACCGCCCACAATCCCAATGCGGATATCAATTACAACGTGGAACAGCTGCCTGAATTCACACGCATGTATCTGGAAACAACCATGGCGGCTCCGGTTCTGAGCAAGCTGCGGGTGCTCGACGACAATCGAGCCGAGAAATACAAACGCGTCAACCACAACTTCGCCAGGTTGATGGCCGTGCCCGACACGCCGGGTCCCAAGTTCGTGTTCGGGCACTTCTTGATACCACACGAACCGTACGTCTTTGACAGCAATGGCGGGTTTGTCGACAGCGATGCCGAAGCGGCGCGCAGTGCCCGGGATAACTATGTGGGTCAGCTGGAGTACACCAACAAGCGCGTTCTGGAACTGGTCGATGCGATCCTGCAGAAGTCCCGCAAGCCCCCGGTCATCATCGTGCAGTCCGACGAGGGCCCCTACCCGGCGGGCACCAAAGCGGCGGAGTTCAAGTGGGAGAGCGCAACCCGGGACGAGTGCCGGGAGAAGACACGGATACTGAATGCAATGTATCTGCCCGGGATCGACCCGGCCGTGTTTCACCCGTCAATGACACCGGTCAACACGTTTCGCCTGGTGTTCAACCAGTACTTCGGGACGAACTACGAAATCCTGCCGGACGAGTGCTTCGCCTACTACGACCTGTTCCACCTGTATCGCTTCGTACCAATTACCGACCGAGTTCGCTAGATTATTCGTCAGGTTGTCCGCCGGCGTCTCGTCATGGTGACTTCGCTACCGGTCGCGTTGAAGGTCACGTCGTCCATGAAGGTGCGCAGCAGCAGCAGTCCGCGACCGCTCACCTTGAGCAGGCAATCCGGGTGGAGCGGGTCCGGCACGCAGGAAACATCGAACCCCTTGCCCTCATCCTGCACGCGGTACTGTACCACGTCGGGGCGGAGCGTTTCCGTCACCCGCACACGACGGTCGCGATAGGGATCTTGCGTCGCACGCTGCTGCCGGAGTTCCGCGTACACATCCGCGCCCTGCTCGCGAATCGCGGAGTCCAGTTCCAGGTTGCCATGGTCGATGGCGTTGCTCAACGCTTCCGCCAGCGCGGTGCCAATTTGAAACAGCTCGGTATCGTCGCAGAAGTTGACCTGGCGGAGATTTCCCTGCAGGTGGCTGATCAGCGCATTGGGACCGTCCATTTCGTAGCCCAGGAGGAAGCTGGCCTCGCTGTGTTCCAGCAGCGAACGGGTTCGCTCGCGAAAACGCCGCTCTTCGACCGCGGCCATCACCATCCCCATTGCGTCGCAGAGATTGTTGCGCAACTTGGCCTTGGGAACGTAGCTGAGCGCGCCCGCACGCAACGCGCTGACCGCGGTTTCCTCGCTCCCCTGCGAGGTCATGAGCACCACGGGCAGGCCTGAAAACCGGCTCCGCACCAGCCGGACAAGCTCCAGGCCGTCCATCTCCGGCATGTGCAGGTCGGTCAAAACGGCGTCGGGTGGATGGTCCTCGATTGCGGACATAGCCTCGCGGCCATTGCAGGCGAAAATGGGGGTCATGCCGTGGTCCCGCAGGCACTCCCCCGCGAGATCACGGGCCTCCTGGCTGTCGTCGACGACGAGGATTCTCTCCATGCTCTTCAGCCTCCTGTCTCGGCGGTTGGAAGCCAATCATATCACATTCCGCTGCCTCCTCACTGACGCCAGCCGGGTTTTCTGTAGTAGAATCGTGCCGGCCACAGCTCCAATACGAGAAGGAAGGCCGACGATGCACGCATCCGTCTCCCCGGTGCTCTGTTGTCTGCTGCTGCTCCCGGCATCGTGCCGGACACAATTGGCCTCTACGGATCCAGCCAGGCGAGCTACGTGATGGCGGTCGCGCTGGCACGGACGCGCGATGTCGCATTCGTGGTTGCGTGGTCGTGTCCCATGGAGAACAGTATTTGGCAGGGCGCCTACCTTGTTGGCAACTACGTGCTCTGCGCGGCGGAGATTCTGGAGGGCATTCCCGCTATTCGCGACGGTCTGGGGTGGGCGGGCGTTGCGCCCGAGGAGGACTTCACGCCCGCGGACACCACGTCGGAGTCGTTCTTGGATCCGGCGAAGACGGTCAGCGCGTTGCCAATCCCCGTCCTCGCGTTGTTCGCGGAGAACGACCGCCAGGTCGACCCCGCGCAGGGCGCGGCGGTGTTACTCCAGACGGTGGCGGAGTGGCTGGGACGGTTGCGGGGCGTGTTGCAGAAGCCATGGCCGCTCTGTTCATTGTGTGAATCAATGCACAAGGTCCGTGGGTGGGCGGCGGTCCATCCGCACGTTGCCGGCATACAGGCGCACACCCATGTGGTAGAATTCCCGTCTATCTCGTCAGCAACCGGTTAACCCTCATGCCGAAAGGCTCCCCTATGAGAAAGCGCAAATGGGCAGGGATTACCCTTGTGTTGGTTTTGAGCGTGGCGACGCTCGTGGTTTTGTCGCCGAGGAGCAGTACCGACAGCAGTGTTGTCGCGGTTGAGCCGAGCACCGAGACGCCGGGTACGGCCAGTATGATGGCGTACCTGGACCCGGAAACCGGCGAACTCACCGTGGGCGTCATGCCCACCGAGCCGCTTACGCTCGATGCCGATACGCAGAACGCGCTGCGCCGTGACACCGAAGGGTTGGAGATCGTGCGGCACGCCGACGGTTCCGAGTCGATGGACCTGCAGGGCCGCTTCCAGAGCGTGTCCGTGGTGCGCATCGATCAGAACGGCAACGCCGTCGTGTGCGCCGACAATGCCGAGAACGTGGAGAACATCCTGACGGAAACGACGGTTGCTCCCGCGACGCTGGAGGTGAAGTAATGCGACGCCTGCTCGTATTCGCATTGCTCCTGACCCTCGCGAGCGTAACCGCCGCCAATGCGGCGGTCATCACCATCCTGAACAACGACACCGCGGGTGAAGGCTTCAACGACCCGACCCCCGCCACACCGGTCGGCGGCAACCCGGGCACCACGGTCGGCCAGCAGCGGCTGAATGCGTTCCAGCACGCGGCCGACATCTGGGGCGGGCTGCTGCCCAGTTCGGTGACCATCATCGTCCGCGCGCAGTTCAACCCGCAGACGTGCACGGCGACATCCGCGGTGCTCGGTTCGGCCGGACCGTCGCAGGTGTGGTCGGACTTCGCGGGCGCGCCGCTCGCCAACACCTGGTACCACGTCGCACTGGCGAACAAGCTGGGTGGGGTCGATCTGAATCCCGCGCTGTATGACATCAATGCCACCTTCAACAGCAACCTCAACGGCGATCCCGCCTGCCTCGGCGGCCGCGGCTGGTATTACGGCTATGACGGCAACGAGGGCACCGACGTGGAGTTGCTGCCGGTGTTGCTGCACGAGATGGGTCACGGCCTCGGTTTCAGCACGCTGGTGGGCTCGAGCGGCGCCGAATCCGGCGGCCGCCCCGACGTGTACGAGCGGCACATCCGCGACAACACGCTGGGAATGACCTGGGACAACATGACCCAGGCGCAGCGCGCGGCGTCCGCCGTCAACACGGGCAACGTGGTGTGGAACGGCAACTGCGTCACCACCCGGGCGCCCGAGGTGCTGGGCGGCACGCCCACCATGTTCGTGAACAGCGGTGGGCCGCTGCCACCGAAGATCCTGTACGGCAACGCCTCCTTCGGCCCCTCGTCGTTCAACGTCACCGGCAACCTGGTGCTGGTGGACGACGGAACCGGTACGGTTACCGACGGGTGTGAACCGCTGGTCAATGCCGGTGCGGTTGCCGGCAACATCGCGCTCATCGACCGCGGGACCTGTGCGTTCACCCTGAAGGCCGCGGCCGCACAGGCCGCGGGGGCCATCGCGGTGGTCATCGCCAACAACGTCGCCGGCTCCACCCCGCCGGGACTGGGCGGTGCGGACCCCACCATCGTCATTCCGGTGGTGAGCGTCACCATGGCCGACGGCACCGCGCTCAAGAACGCGCTGCTGGGCGGTCCGGTGAACGTTACGCTGGGGCTGGACCCGTCGGTTCTGGCGGGTGCGGATGCCAATGGCAGGGTGAAGCTGTACGCGCCCAACCCGTACCAGGGTGGCTCGTCGATTTCACACTTCGACGTGAGCGCGTTTCCTGACCTGTTGATGGAGCCGGCGATCAACAGCGGCCTGTCCAGCGACGTGGACCTCACGCTGGCGCACTTCCACGACCTGGGCTGGACGAACACCTGCGACCTGCCGGTGAGCGTCGCCATCGCGGCCTTCAACGTTCGTCCCACCAGCAGCGGCGTCGAGATCCGTGCGCGGTTCTCATCCACGCTGGGCAGCGCGAACTACGTGGCGGTGTATCGGGCCGACAGCGGCCGCGACGTGTTCGCGGAGCTTGCGATTGTCGACGCGCCGCGCAACGGCGACTTCCTGTATGTCGACAACACCGCGCTGGCGGGCAAGACGTACGTGTACCGGATCGGCGTCATCGACGGCGACGGCGAGTTCCTCTCGCCGACGGCGGAAGTGAGACTGCCCGGTGCGAGTATCGAGCTGGCGCAGAACTCGCCGAACCCGTTCAACCCGACCACCAGCATCCGCTTCACGCTTCCGGCGAGGGAGCGGGTCGGCCTGGCGATCTACAGCGCGAGCGGCGCGCTGGTTCGCATGCTGGTCGACGACGTACGCGACCGCGGAGCCCACGACATCACGTGGGACGGCCGCGACTCGTCGGGCACACCGGTGGGATCGGGCGTGTATTTCTATCGCCTGACGGCCGGGAAGTTCAACGAGTCGAAGAAGATGGTGTTGCTGAAGTAGGCGCGGGCAACCCCGCTTTGGAACAACGAAGAGGGCGCCTGGACCGCGAGGTCCGGGCGCCCTTTTCTTGGGCGGGCCTTCCACAATGCTGAGGGGACCTTTCGACGCCCGGATGCTGATACCGTGATCACTTTCGGGGCCCTTTCCTGCGTTGAGGGTGAGCAGACACTTACCCGATCGACGAAAGGATCACCGTGAAGATCGACAAACTTATTTCATTGCAATCAGTTAACGGGATCGCCCTCGCCGCCGTGCTCACCCTCACCGTGGCCGGCTGCGGTGACGAGGACACCCCGCTGGCCCCTCCGGTGGACACCGGCCCCACCACCCACACCGTCACCGTCACCGTGGCCTCCGCGATCGTCATCGCGAGCTGCGAGAACGACCCCACCAACCCCGGCGACTTCACCTTCGAGCTGGTGGTGCGGGAGAGCGGTGTGGACCAGGCGGACTGGAAACGATTCAATGGTTCGTTCAGCGGCCTCGCCGGCCAGGCGGCCGACTTCGATGACATCGTGTTCACCATGGAACGCGAGCCCAAGACAAACGACTTCTTCATGCTCGAATTCCACCTGTACGAGTGGGACACCAACGGGCTGTACGACGACCGCATGGCCGATTCCATCGGCTACAGCAATCACTACTGGCAGGGCGGCAGGGACTGGAAAAATGGTCCCGAGACGATCTCTGTTTCCGGCTCATCGGAATGCCGCGTGCAGATGGTCTGCTCGGTGGAGGTGGAGTAGACAGCGGGAATGGCCGGCTGTAAGCGCGGCGCGGGGACCGTGCTATAATGACGACCTGCTTTGCATCCGCGGATTGTCCGCAGGCAGGTGAAGGATCGTCATGCATGGTTTCCTCAAGCGGGGCGCCGCCCTGGCAGCGCTGATCGTCTTGTCGCACTCCGCGCGGGCGGACGAGCGGCAGGACCTTCTTGCCGCGGTTAGCATTCCGTCCGAAAAGCAGCTGCGCGGGCAGGCGGACACGGTGGGGTTCGTCACCACCGCGGCGCAGATGGATTCGGTCCTGGCGCAAGCCCGTACGCTGGCGGCGGCACGCGGCGCGGAGCTCGTCGCTCAGTATGAATGGACCGATGACACCGCCTTCGCCGCAGCCGTCTGTCCCCACGACGACTACTACTACGCCGGCCGGCTCTACGCACTGCTGACACCGCACATCCGCGCGAAGACCGTGATCCTCTTTGGCGTGTTCCACAAGGCCCGCGCCTTCGACTGCCGTAACCGGCTGGTCTTCGAATCGTTCGACGCGTGGCGCGGTCCCTACGGCCCGGTGAAGCCGTCGCCGCTGCGCGACGCCCTGCTCGCACGCCTCCCGCAGGACGACTTCATTGTCGACAACGACATGCAGACGGTGGAGCACTCCGTGGAGGCCATCGTGCCGTGGCTCCAGGCCGGCAACCGGGACGTCGAGATTGTCTCCATCCTGGTCCCGTACATGGACTGGGCCACAATGGATCGCCTCGCCGGCGAAGTCTCGTCCGCGCTGGCTTCGATCATGAAGGAGAAGGGCTGGGCGCTGGGACGCGACGTCGCCATCGTCGCGTCGGCGGACGCGGTGCACTACGGCGACGCGGGCTGGGGTGGAAGCGTGTACGCGGATTTCGGCACGAGTCCCGACGGATACGCGAAAGCCGTCGAACGCGACCGGAACCTCGCCACAACCCGGCTCACCGGCACCCTTCGCCGTGACAACCTGCGCGGGTTTCTGTACACGTGCGTCGACAGCACGGACGTCACCCGCTACGCCCTCACGTGGTGCGGCCGTTTCTCGGTTCCGTTCGGTCTCGACGTCGCCTCGCGAGTCAACGAAACCCTCTTCAGCCACCCGCTGACGGGAACACTGCTGGACTACGGAACCAGCCTCGGAGAAGTCTCCCTCGATCTGGCGCGGATTCCTGGCCTCGGCGCGACGGCACCCAACAACCTCCACCACTGGGTTGGCTACGCGGCCATCGGATACCGATAGAACAGATCGGCCAGCCGTCTACTTGAGCAGCACCATCCGTCTCGTCTCTGAGAATCCGCCCGCGTCCAGCCGGTAGAAGTAGACGCCCGAAGCAACAACCTGTCCGCTCTGGTCACGGCCGTCCCAGGTGAGTTCGTAGCGGCCCGCATGGCTCGATTGCTCATCCACCAGTGTCCTTATCCGCTTGCCGGTCACATCGTAAATGGCGAGCGTGACCGGAACGTCATCCTGAACGTCATAACGGATCGTCGTCGCCGGATTGAAAGGATTCGGATAGCACGGGTGCAATGCGGCCACCGCCGGCCGTCCCCCGCGTCCGACCGCGGTCGGCACCGTCGCTACATCGAAGTAGTTCACGTTGAAACCATCGGTGTCCGCCACGAACCGCATGACCTGCGTCCCCGCGGCGAGGGTTGCCGTGGCGGGCACGGTCGTCCACGTCTGCCATCCACCCGTGACCGGCACCGCAACCGGCCCCGTCTGGTTGATACCGTTGAAGGCCAGATGGAACGAACCGCCCGTGGAAAGAGACGCGACCCGCACGTCAAACGTGTAGTCGCCAGCCGTTGGAACAGAGACGGTGTACTCGAGCCATTCGCCGGCCGCCAGCCATCCCACGTTGTATCCGCCGCCCGTGTCACTACACGCTTCGATGTCTACGCCATCGGAGGGACGGTACTGCCCGCCATTGTTGCCCGCATCGACATCGTGGTACGCCACACCCTCTCCGCCGGCGTCGAAGTCCTCCGCCTCGATCTTTGTCGGCAGGACAAACGCGCTTCCCAGATAGGGCAGTTGCCCACAGCCCGCGCCAACGGTTACGTCAACGGCGTCCGTTGCAAAACCACCAAGGTTGTCAATGGCCCTGGCGACCAGCTGGTAACATCCGTTGGGTACGGACGTCCAAACGAAGCTGTAGGGCGCCGCCGTGTCCTCGCCCAGATAGGCGAACCCGTCGTAGAACTCAACGCGGGCAATGGAACCGTCGGGATCGGAGGCCGTCGCGTCGATGGTGATGTCACCCGCGGGAAGAACGCTACCCGAACCGGGCGCCGTGATCGTGACCATCGGGGCCGCATTGGCGATGTCCTCGTACACCCGGACGTAGTCGACAAGGAACTCCTGCGGAAAACTCGCGGTAATGCAGCCGGCATTCGTACAGCCGGTATAGTTGCCCCCCACGGCGGCATTCAGGATGATGTAGAAGTCCTGGTCAAAGGGCGCGCGCGGGTTTGCGGGTGCGCCGTCGCTGTACCACTGCGAGCTGGTTCTCGTGTAGTAGAGCGCACCGTCCACGTACCAGCGCATTTCATCGGGTTCCCACTCGATGGCATAGACGTGAAAATCGTTGGCGAAGTTCGCTCCGCCCAGTGAGTACGAGCCGCCCGAGTAGGTGTTGTTGGGCCAGCTTCCTCCGTAGTGAATCGTCCCCCCAACCGAGGTGGTACTGTTTGCCGCCTCCATGATGTCGATCTCACCGCTCCTGGCCCAGACGCCGTAGACCGCATCCTGGGGCAACATCCAGAAGGCAGGCCACATCCCGCCGCCGGTCGGTATCCTGGCCCGCATCTCGATACGGCCGTACAGGAAAGTCTGCTTGTTCTTCGTTGTTATTTTTCCCGAGGTAAAGCCCGCGCCGCCAAATGATTCTGCGCGGCTGGTGATGACCAGGTTGCCGCCGGACACAGCCACGTTCTCCGCCCGGTAGTACTCCAGTTCATTGTTCCCCCACCCGCACAGACTCGGGCATCCGGTCCCGACGTCATAATTCCAGTCGCCGGTGTTCAGACTGGTGCCATTGAATTCATCCGACCAGACGAGCGACCACGTCGCGTGGGCTGCGCTGGTGATTGAAACAAGCATCACCGCAAGCACAATGATGCGGAGGGATGCAGCAGGTCTTTTCACTTTGACACCCCGTTACGGACCGCGAGCTTGGGCGTTCTGTCGGCCTTGTAGAGGCCCCAGTGCTTCTCGACTTCGTCGGCGTGCTCGCCACCCTTCCAGTTTTCGTCGAATGCCTCGAAGAAGAAAACAGTGACGTGCTCGCGCTGTGCCCAGGACGTGATCGCATCAAGAAACGCGGCCTGTTCCGCCTCTCCGGGATGTCCCTTGATCAGGCGCGCCTGCTCGCCTTCGTTGTGCATCATCGTCGCCCAGCCGGTCTCTCCCAGGACAACGACGCGATCCGGGTGCTCGGCCGCAATGGCGTGATATGTGTCGCGCGTCCATTGGAAGGCGTCTGCCGCGAGGATTCCGTTCCACATGGGATGCGCGTGCATGACGATGAAATCCACCTCCCTGGCAAGCGCATGGCTCTCGGGCTTGTTCCAGAAGTTGTAGTCGTCTGCCACGGTGACCGGAACGAGGGTCGCCGCGCGCACGGTGCGGACATGCTGAATCAGAATATCCAGCGGGCTTCTGTGCGCCGACCAGTCTACCTGGGTTTCGTTCCCCACGCTGACGGCGACCACGATGTCGGCGTACTCATTTGCCAGACGGACGCCCGCCTCCACCTCGCGCCGGTTCGCCTCGCGAGCCTCCGGGAACGACTCGATCACGTCACCGTTCTCCCCCCGGCGCTCTTCGACTGCGATCCACACGCCCAGCATGACTTTCATATCGAGGTGATCGGCGCGAATGATCTCCAGCATGCGTTGCGTCGTTTCGCCCGCGCCGTAGGTTCGCAGCAGATGCCAGTGGCGCAGCATGACCCCCATGTCTTCGCGAATCTGCTCCCGGGAGGGCGATGGCCCGCCGGGATGCTGGCCGTCGCGGTGGGGTCCGTACGACACCGCATTCCCAACCCACCGTTCGTCGATGTAGGGACGAAACTCGCGCACAGCGGGCGCCATGGCCACAGGATCGCGCCCGGAACCGTTTCCGGCCACCAGTGCGACCGCCATGCAAACCAGAACCCACGAATCCATCGTCACCCGTACTCCTCAAACGACGCGGCTGCGCCCCGGGATCACCGGAGCGCAGCCAGCGCCATGGTCACAAATACCAGCAGGCACCGCTCTACTTGAGCAGCACCATGCGCCGCGTGATCTGGTCCGAGGAGGTTCGCAGTGAGTACATGTAAACGCCGCTCGATACGCGCTCGCCGCTTGCGGCGGTTCCGTCCCACGTCACGGCGTGTGAACCGGCGTCCATCGACCCCTTGAAGAGCGTGGTAACGCGGTGCCCGTTCACATCGTACACGCTGATTTCGACGTTGTCCCGCTCCACGAGGTCGAACGTGATCTGCGTGCTGGGATTGAACGGGTTCGGGATGTTCTGGTGCAGCTCGGCACCGCGCGCGCTCGGTGTGTCCTCGACGCCGGTTGCCGTGACCTTGGCGAAGGCCGCGTCATCCACGAAGACGGCGCCATTCTCAAGAAACACCCCCTGGGTGAACAGGATGAACGCGTCGACGGAAACCGCTCCCACGGGCGCCGTAGCGGTAACGAGGTACCGCGTCCATGTGCCCAGGGGCGATGTGTTGTTGGCGATGATTACATCAGCGCCGCCCAGATCGGCCCCGACGTTGTTGCGGTACACGATTCGGGCAAGGGCCACATCCTCGTTGGTGCCGCGAATGGCATTCTCCGCGCACGTATTCAGCGCGTAAACACTCAGCAGCCAGCGTTCGCCAGGAACGGCGGCGAAACTCTGGTACATTCCCGAGTCGCTTCCGGGGGTGAAGGTTCCAAACAGTTTCGCAGCGCCCGTCGGCGTCCGGCGCGCGAAGGAGCGGTTGTCATAGAACACATTGCCGAATGTGGTCCAGCCGCTGAGATCCGTGTTGAAGCTCGGGTTGACGAGCACATTGGGACTCGCTACGGGCGCACCCTCACAGAAGAGAAGGTCGTCCACGAAGACCGCTCCCGTATCACAACCCGGCTGGAGGAACAGGATCATCGCCTGGACACGCAGCGCACCCACCGGGGCGGGCGCAGACACCGAAAAAGGAACCCACGCGTCGAGCGGACTGCTCCAGTTGCCGATGATGACCTCGTTGGTCGCCATCTCCGCGCCACCGACGGCCGCGTTGTAGAACACGATCTTGGCGATCGCGCGGTTGCGGACGCAGGTGTCATTTCCCGGCATCGGATCGGCGCTGGACACGAAGGAATAGCCCGAAAACGTGTAGACTTGACCAGCCGTGGGCGTGAACGACTGGAAGTAGCCGCCCACGTCGAACGTCGGGATGGGACAGTTGTTGAACTCACCGTAGACCTTGGAGGCCGCTGTCCCGGTGTGAATGATGTTGTCGGTGCCGGGCGTGGATATCTGCACACCGCTGCCGAACGAAGTCCAGCCGGCGTAAGAACCACCGCCCGTCTCGAATCCGGGGTTGGTCAGGAGTTGCACACCGTCCGCGAACGCGGCGTGACTGACCGCGAGCACGGCCGCACACGCCACCGCTAGCAATGCAAACGTTCGTGTATGTTTCATTTTCTCTGGCCTTCCTTGGGCAACGCAGAACTTGCGTGCCGCCTGCATGGCCACCGGCTTGCACCGGCGTCTCAAGGGGTAAGCGCCTGTAGCGGTTCTCAATACCGCCACCGACTCTCCTGGACTTCAGTTCTTTTCCGTCACGTACCGCGGCGCCAAGATCATAGACCGCGACTCAGACGGTACTACTACTTCAACATCACCATCTTCTTGGTCTCTACCACATTCCCCGCCCGCAGCTGGTACAGGTAGACACCCGACGCCACCCGGTTGCCCGAGTCATCACGGCCATCCCATACCACTTCGTCGTAGCCCGCCACCACGCGGCCGCTGAGCAGCGTCCGCACCAGTTTGCCCCGCACATCGTAGACCGCGATCTCCGCAAACCCGGCCGCCGCCACCGTGTAGCCGATGGCTGTTGTCGGGTTGAACGGGTTCGGGCGCGCATCGGCCAGGAAACTCCGCGCGGCCGGCGGCACGTTACGGACCGCGGTTGCTGTCCCCGCGGGAACGAAAGTGAATGCGTTGATGACGACTTCCTGGTTACTCGCGGGGTTCGCGATTTGCCACAGGTTGATATGCACGCGCGGCTGCTCCGGCCGCGGAATGTGCGGCCCGGTATAGGTCCATGAGTGGATCTGGGTCGACGTGCCTTCGTCCAGAGGACCACCACGCCAGCTTCGGCATTCCACGCGGTCATGCAGCCAGCGGAACGCGTGGCTGGTTATCTCGTTGGTGGCAAAGGTGGCGCCGAAACGGCTGATGTTGCCGGGCCAGTCGTAGGGTTGCGCAACGAACTGTCCGATGTCGTTGGACGCGTTTCCCCAACGGCTGAACTCGATGTCGAATTCGTTGTACGGGCCCCACCAGAGATATGAGGGGTCGTAACACGGCCCGTATTGCCACGTGAAGAGCCCGAGCACCACGTTGGGATCCAGCAGATCCAGGCGGCCGCGGGTGGTGAAGATGTAATCGCCGTAACCCAGTGGATCGACCAGCGCGATTTCGCTGCTGTACCAGTTGCCAAAGTTGTTCTGAACGGTCACGTGCAACTGGCCACCCGCATCCACCCACACCGCGCTCGGGGAATCGTCATACCGGTTCGGACCCGGGCCAAATACACCCGGCCCCTTCACACGCCAATCGTAACCGCTGAACGTGATCGTCCGCCCACCCGGGAAGTCGTTCCACTGGATGTCATCGATGCTCGGGGGTCCGACTTTGTTGAACTGGGCGAGGTCGTAATAGACATCGGGCGAGGGATCGGTGGGTGACTGCAGCACGCCGAGCAGCAGGCGGGCCTTGACCGCCCCGACCGGTGCGGGACCGCTGACCACGTTGAATTTCTGGATCGCGTCCAGCGGCGTCGATGCGGTTGCGACGTCGTGCGACTCGTACGAAATCAAGTTGCCACCGCTGTCACGCCACTCGATGTTGAGAATCGCCTTGCACTGGCCGGTCAGTGGCTTCGTCGCTGTGTGCCACCCTTCGACCGATGCTTGCCACCTTTCACCGGGAGCCGTACTGAACGCCTGCCAGTACGCCGATACGTCCCATCCGCCCAGGTTGGGTCCGCTCACGCGCGCGGCTTTGAACCCGTGCGGCGCGGCGGGCGTGGAGCCAACGGCTCCAAACTGATTCCAGCCGCCGAACACCTGCCCACCGGTGCCGGCGATTTCGAAACTCGGGTTGGATAGGATGCACTGAGACGACGCGTCCAGCGGGGCAAGCGCGGTGCAGAAGAAACCGACGATCAGTAAGGCAGTCCGGCGCATGCGCCCTCCGTGCGTCAAAACAGATGTTGCGTCCCGCCAGCGGGATCGGAGACAGCGGCAACCGATGTGTAAGTATTTATAAAATAGCAATCTACGCGCGGCCTACCGCACACCCAATGGTACCAAATCCCGGCAGGCGAAGCAAATCCGGACGGCCGAACCACCCCTGACCCGCGCCGGGTTGACAGCGCGGCGTGTTTTTTGACAGGATCCCCCGTCCAGTCCATGCGTGTTGCGCCAAACTCCTTAATGAAAACGAGATACCGTTGCAACCCGTGCTCCGATTCCCCGACGGCTTTTTGTGGGGCGTGGCCACCTCCGCCCACCAGATCGAAGGCGCCTTCTGCGAGGACGGCCGCGGCCCATCCATCTGGGACACGATGGAAGCCATCCCCGGACGTATCGCGGATGGGTCGGATGCCAGCGCAGCCTGCGACCACTACCACCGCTGGCGGGCTGACATCGGCCTGATGGCCCGGCTGGGCGTAAACGCCTACCGGTTCTCCGTGGCGTGGTCGCGCGTACTCCCCGACGGCCGGGGAGCCGTGAACGCCGCGGGACTCGACTTCTATGACCGGCTGGTCGACGCCCTGGTGGAGGCCGGCATCCGGCCGTTCATCACCCTCTACCACTGGGATCTCCCGCAAGCGCTTCAGGACGAGGGCGGCTGGATGTCGCGCGACACCGCGGACGCATTCGTTAATTACGCCGACGTCGTCAGCGCGCGGCTCGGTGACCGCGTGCAGCACTGGGTAACCCACAACGAGCCATGGTGCATCGCCCACCTCGGTCATGACAGCGGCCATCACGCCCCCGGCATCAAGGACCCGCCGGGCGCGCTGCGCGTGGCGCATCACCTGCTGCTCTCGCACGGCCTGGCCGTTCCGGTCATTCGCAGGAACGCACCCGGCGTGCAGGTTGGCATTGTGCTCAACCTCACGCCGTCGTCACCCGCATCGCAGAGCCCGGAAGACGTGGATGCATCGCGATGGTTCGACGGCTTCTTCAATCGCTGGTACCTTGACCCGCTCTTTCGCGCCCGCTATCCGGAAGACGTGATCAAGGACCGCATCGCCGTGGGTCACCTGGAAAGCGCACAGCTTCCGTTCGTCCGCCCGGGCGATCTCACGGCGATCTCCGCTCCCATGGACTTTCTGGGGGTGAACTACTACAGCCGCGTGGTGATGCGGGCCGGCGACGGCGCGTGGCCACAATCCGTCCCGCAGGTACCCGAAGAAGAACTCACCGACATGGGCTGGGAGGTCTGCCCGTCCGGGCTGACAGCGCTGCTCGAACGGCTCCACCGCGAGTACGCGCCGCCGCCGATGTACATCACCGAGAACGGCGCCGCGTACTCGGACGGCCCGGACGAAACCGGCCGTATCAAGGACACCCGGCGCATCGAATTCATGCGCGGGCATATCGTGGCCTGCCACCGCGCGATCCAGGACGGGGTGCCGCTTCGGGGCTACTTCGCATGGTCGCTGATGGACAACTTCGAGTGGGCGCACGGATATGAGAAGCGCTTTGGGCTGTTCTGGGTCGATTACAAGACGCAAGAGCGAATACCAAAAGACAGTTCGTTCTGGTACCATGACGTCGTCACCGCAAACGGGGTGGACGACTCGACATCATGAAATTTTCCGGGAGGATTCCACAATGTCGCGCGCAGGAATAGCCACACGGAATCTGGCCTTCACGCTCGCTGCGCTTCTTGCCGGGCTGGTTGCACCGCCAGCCATCGCACAGGCGGTGGACACGGTTCGAGTCGTGTCTGACGAATCCGGCCAGCGGCTGCAGGTGAATGGCCGCGACACGATGGTCTTCGGAATGAACTGGGACTACTTCCCCATCGGAACCAACTATTCCTACGACTTCTGGGGCCAGCCCGACGATTTCATCAAGGAAGCACTCGCGCGCGATATGCCGCTCATGAAGGCCATGGGCGTCAACGCGATCCGCGTCTATGCGGGCATGCCGGCCCGCTGGATAACCTACATCTACGAGCAGTACGGCATCTACACCATCCTGAACCACTTCGTGGCACGCTACGGCTACACGCTGGACGGGGCATGGATCGCGGCCGTGGACTACGCCGATCCGCGGCTGCGCGCGGCGGTGAAGGCCGAGGTACTCGAAATCGTGGAACAGTACCGCAACACGCCGGGCCTCATGATGTGGATGCTGGGCAATGAGAACAACTACGGCCTGTCGTGGACGTCATTCGAGATCGCGAATCTCCCCGAGGGCGAACGCGACGCCGCCCGGGCGCGTTTCCTGTATTCCCTTTTCGGCGAAATCATCGATGGCATCAAGGCGCTCGATTCCAACCACCCCGTCGCCATCGCGAATGGCGACATCCAGTACATCGACCTGATCGCCCAGGAGTGCAAGAACCTCGACATCCTCGGCACCAACGTTTACCGCGGGATATCGGCGCGCGACCTGTTTGATGTGGTGAAGGAAAAACTGGGCGTTCCCGTGCTCTTCACCGAGTTCGGCTGCGATGCATTCAACGCCAAAGAGATGCGCGAAGATCAGATCATGCAGGCGCACTACCTGATCGGCCAGTGGGAGGAGATCTACGAGCAGTCCGCGGGCAAGGGCCGCGCGGGCAACTGCATCGGCGGCACAATTTTCCAGTGGACCGACGGCTGGTGGAAGTACAGGCAGGAAGAACGCCTCGACGTGCACGACACCAATGCCTCGTGGGCCAACGGCGGTTACCAGGAGGATCTCGTTCCTGGCGAGAACAACATGAATGAGGAATGGTGGGGCATTACCGCCAAGGGCTACTCCGACGTCAGCGGCCAGTACGACGTCTATCCGCGCGCGGCGTACTACGCGCTGCGGCAGGCGTTCACGCTGGATCCCTATGCGCCCGGCACCGACCTCGCGAGTATCCGCACCCACTTCGGGCGCATCCACCCGGCCGTGGCCGCGCTCGAGGCCCGTGGAAACACCGCGGCGCGGGAATCGAGCGCCACCAACCGCATTCGGGTGAGCAATGTGCGCCTCGAGTTCACGACCTACAACACCGGCGGGACCAGCACCAGCACGCCCGCCACCATGGGAACCACCCTGCCGACGCAGTTCCCCGCGTTCCGGGGGTTCGATCACATGGAGTCGTTCTACGCCGACTTCGTGGCGCAGCCCACCGACGCGATCACGGGGTTTCTGTCGCTGAACATCCTGGGACACGTGGCCACCGCGCCCATCGACGAGATCTTCTACGAGAACCGGGGGCGGCCCAAGACCGTCCAGGGGCCGAACGGAACGGTGACCCTCCCCGACGTCGAGCGGGTCGCGGTTTACCGGGCGGCGGTCAACTGGGACGACCGCTGGTTCTCCCTGGTGGGCTTCTACCGCACGGGCCACCTGCACTGGCAATACGAGGGCGACTTCTTCGGGATGTACCGGGACGCCTACTACGGAAACAACATCGACATCTACAACGGCCTGGCCCCGATTGGTGTGGAGATTGCCGGCAAGAGGACCCTCACGGGACTGAAGGTTGCATACGGGCCGCAGTTGTGGTGGGGCGCCAACCCGTCAGTATACGTGAAGTACAACCGCCGCATATGGCGGTGGGACGCGACGGCCGTTTATCAGAACGACATCCAGGGGCAGACGGGTACGGTCGCGAGCTCGGTTGCCATCCCGCTTCCACCAACGCGCAAACTTTCTCTCCAGCTCCACGGCTCGCGCGGCAACGTCGCCTATGACGTGGGCGGTATCTGGTCCGGTCAACCCAAGGTCGGCCAGACCTTCCAGATCGCGGAGCCGGATGGCGACAGCTACCGCGTCCTTCAGGACCAGGTGAAGGACTCGGACACATTCGGCGGCAAGGCCAAGGTGACTTACCAGAAGGGCCGGTGGAACTGGTACGGCGAGGGCGCCATCATGGGACTCGTCGCCGATGGCGGCCCGACGTCCATCCCGACCTTCACCGGCTGGCGCCTGCGCGACAGCGGCTCCGGGAACCAGTCCAACATCCTCGCCGGCATCGCCGTGCAGGTGAATGATTTCCAGATCTCTCCCAACTTCCTCTACCAGAAACCAATCGTGGGTCCGGTCCCGGGCGACGCGCCGCCCCCCGGACGGCCCCGCAACGTGCTCGACGACCCCTTTGCCGTGCGCGCAAACCGCGAGACGGCCGCCGCCGAATTGCTCATCACCTATGACCCCACCCCGGCCACGTGGATGTGGGCGTGGGACAACGAAACCGCCGAGGACGCCAAATTTGCCGCCGCGGTGGGATACGTGTACCGGCACATGCCCACCACGCAGGACGCCGCGAACTTCATCGCGGCAGACGGGACCACCGTCTACACGTTCGGCGCCGCCCCCCCGGGGCGCGACATGTGGGAGTTGTGGACCCGGATCGTATCCTGTCCCCGGCGGGACATGCGTTTGATTGCGAACCTTTACATCGGAACCGGCGAGGGCAACGGCTACGATCTCACCGGTGAGAACCAGACGCTCAACCGGCGCATCCAGCGCGCGGGCGGGACCGCCCGTCTCGCGTGGGGTCAGCACGTGTTCGAGGCCGCGGCAAAGTTCAACGACTGGGGTCCATACGACTACCACCACGACTTCAACGAGACCTTCCCGGTCCAGTTGATGGCCGACATCTCGCGCACGCTGGGGACCCCGCGGTGGTATGGTTTTCCGCAGACGAGGTTCGGCCTGCGCGGTACGTGGCGCTCGCTCGACCAGAACTCGCCGCGCTACTGCCCCGGCATGACGCCCGACGCGCTGGGCAACATGGTGTGCGATCCGACGCTGGACGCCAAGAACGGGTCGGAATGGGAGATCCGTACCTACCTGATTTTCACGATGTAGCGCGGGCAATCAATCGCGGGGGGAAATCGCGTAGACGCGCACCCAGTCGACAAGCATCGTCTGCGGAAAGACGGTCGTGGCGTCGGGTGGACCCGCCCATCTGCCACCAACCGCGACGTTCAGAAGCATGAAGAACGGGTGGTTGTACACCCAGCGCGCGCCTTCGGGCAGGTCGTCACGCGTGACACGGTGATACTGGATAGCGTCGATGAACCACGTGATGCTGCCACCGTCCCACTCGATCGCATACACGTGGTACTGCTCGTTCAGGTAGCCTGAAGACTGGTAACGCCCCGAGATCGCGGCGTCCCCGAAGTGCCCGGGGCCGTGGATGGTGCCAACGAGTATGTTGGGCTCCTGGCCGCGGTACTCCATGATGTCGATCTCACCACAGTCGGGCCACGGAACCTCGGGAAAATCCGCGCCCAGCATCCAGAAGGCCGGCCAGATCCCCTGCCCGATGGGAAGCAGGACCTTTGCCTCGAAGCGGCCGTGCTCGTGTGCGAACAATTGGCGCGTGTTGATCCGCCCCGACGTGTAGGCGCTCCCCTCGTACGCTTCCTCGCGCGCGATGATGCGGAGCCTGCCGTTGCCATCCAGCGAAACGTTCTCGGGGCGGTCGGTGTCGTACTCCAATTGCCGGTTGCCCCAGTCGGTTCCGATGTCGAAACGCCACTTCTGCGGGTTCGGAGATTGGCCTTCGGGGCCATCGAACTCGTCCTGCCACACGAGGCTCCATTGCAACGCATCTTCGCGGTCGCAATTGAACCCCAGAGAGGTCAGAACGAGCACCGACAGGGAAAGTAGCTTGAGGATGCGACGGTGTCGCATGAGGCGTGACCCCGAAGAGCGCGAGATCAATTCCCGGCGTTGTAGAAGAAGATGTTGTCGACCAGCAACAGCACCGAGTCGCTGCGCAGGATGATCTGCGCGAGGTGCGCCGTCTCTTTGAGCCCGCCCGGCACCGTGTAGGAACTCAACGGAAGGTCGAGACTGAGCCACTCGCCGAAAACCAGCTGCGGCGGCACCACCGCCACCAGCTTCTGGCTATCGTCGCCGGACGGAACCGGCTCACCCGAGAACACGCCGTCCGCGCCGAAGCTGAACAGTCCCAGACCGAAGAACGTGCCTTCCGGCGCCCAGATATCGATGTGAACGTGCGTCATCGCGGTGGCGTTGATGGTGTTTGCACCGAAGTCGATGACGGCCACATCGAGCGCGGTCGGAATGTTGTACACCTTGACGTTGTCCCCGCTGATCTTGATTTCGGACACACTCGCCTGGCTGAAGGAGGGAGAAAAGTCGGCGGGCCGGTTGGTATACGCGTTGCTGAAGATCGATATCACGTTCGCCGCGGGAATCGTCGGCCGGGGAGCAGGATCGGTCGGCGGGTCGAGTGCGCGGACCGTGAATCGTCCGGCCACCGCGATCGCGCCAAGCTGCGCGGTGATATCGGCGGTACCGCCCCCCACCACGCGGATCCCGCCACCCGACGGCGTGGCAACACTCTCATCGCTCGACAGGAACGTGAAATACGCCGGTGCATGATTCACCTGCAGCGTGGCGGGCGCCGGCACCGTGACATCGAACGCGGTGAACGTCCCCCCGACGCTGAACTGCACGCCGGTAACCGTACCCACATCGTCCTGGCGCATGACCGGGCGCGGGTTGGAAATCGCATCCGACTTCACGAACTCGATTTCATCAAACCAGATATCGTAGCCCAACCCGTTCTCTGGGCCCTCGGAAAAAAAGAAGAGGCCTCTTTCCGGGGTCATGAGTCCGGTGCGCGGGATGGGAAGGATGTGGCGCTGCCACGTAGTGGTCAGCGGGATGTTGCTCACGCTACCCTGGTACGGGAGCGCATCCGTGTTGTCGTTGCCGTATCCGGCGATGTCGAGTGTCGCAGCCATGCTGGCCTTCACCCAGAACGCAACCGCGTTGTACTGCGAGAGGTCGCGGGGAGCGTTGGCGGTGATGGCGCCACCCGCATAGCCGACGTCGGGCACGGCGATCTTTATGGACGCATCGCCCAGGTAATGTTCGTCGGTGTCGACGGAGAGGGCATCCAGCTTGGATCCGGCGAACGCCTGGTAGTCGATGCCGTTGAACACATCGCGGAAAACAACCGGGTCGGTCGGAAAAGGGGCGAGATCGAGGCCGGTGGTGTCACGCTCGCAGCCGGTGATTCCAAGCGGGGCCGTGAATACGACGGTCGACAGCAGCACGGCGGAAATGCGGTTTCTCATGGCGATATCTCCGTACCCAATAGTCGGATACCAGACCGGCGGAGTCAAGTTCGTTCGCGGCGGCGGCACGAAGTTATCGCTTGAATCGCGGCCTCTGGTCTACAAAGATATACGCTTCCCCCCGATTTCCGGAGGGAAGGTCGCGATCTATCAACGGGAGCAACTTCTCAAATGGCAATACGACTGGGGCTGCCCCGAACACCGGAGATGTCGCCATCCGTCGCCGGCGGCCTGATCGAGTGGCGGGGCGACGTCTACTACGGAATCGCCGGATACGACCTGATAGACCCGTTCCTGACCAGCGTGGTCAGTCACTCGGATCTGTGGATGTTCGCGTCGTCGCGTGGCGGGCTGGCCGCAGGCAGGCGGGACTCCGCACATTCCCTGTTTCCGTACGAGACGGTGGACAAGTTGCATGCGTCGCAAACCTGCACCGGACCCACGACCATCGTCCGATGCAAACAGAACGATGACGTCTTTGTATGGGAGCCGTTCAGTGGCGATGGGCGGATGCGCTACGAGTTGGAACGCAATCTGTACAAGCACAATCTGGGCTGCGAACTCTGGTTCGAGGAACACAACCTCACGCTCGGCCTCAGGTTTCGCTACGGCTGGCGCCCGAGCACACGCTTCGGCTGGGTGCGGACGTGCGAATTCGAGAATACGGGAAAGCGCGGGCAGACGATTGAAGTCCTCGACGGCGTTCAGAACCTGCTCCCCGCCGGCGTCAGTCAGGCGTTGCAGGACTCGGCGAGTTGCCTGGTGGACGCGTACAAGAGTGCCGAATGCGACCAGGCGTCGGGACTGGCGCTGTATCGACTCACCGCCAACATTGTCGACCGCGCCATTGCCAGCGAGGCCCTGAGTACCACAGTGGCATGGAAGAGCGACTTCGACGGCGCCGAGACGATACTCGATAGCGGCTGTCGCGAGGACTTCATTCGAGGTCGTGTCACCCCACCCGTCGACGTGTTCAATGGCCGCCGCGGATCCTACCTGCTGCGCGGCGCGATCGAGCTGGCCCCGGGCGCGAACAAACGCTGGCACATGGTTCTCGACTCGCCTGTGGACCACGTTCGCCTGTCACGTTTCCATCAACTGGACCCCGCGAGCACGGGCTTGGCCATCCACGACGATATACGCGACGGCCGCGACCGACTCCGCCGCAGACTCGCAGGATCCGACGCGATGCAGCTGACCGGCGACGAACTCGTCTCGGCCCACCACATCTGCAACGTGCTCTATAACATTGCGCGCGGCGGGTCCCCCTCCGACCACTACCAGGTTGATCGGAACGACGTCGCCAGATTCCTCGCGTCCAGAAACGACCCGGTCGCAAAGCGAAATGCCGCCTGGCTGCGCGATTTGCCCGCGCGGCTGGCGCATCCGGAGTTGCTGGCCAGAGCGGCGGATACCCGGGACGCCGACCTGCTCCGTCTCTGCTACGAGTATCTGCCGCTGGTTTTCTCGCGCCGGCACGGTGATCCGTCGCGCCCGTGGAACCAGTTTGCCATCGTGATGGAGAGCCCGGACGGCTCTACGTTTTATTCCTACCAGGGTAACTGGCGCGACATCTTCCAGAACTGGGAGGCGCTCGCGCGAAGCTTCCCGGAGTTCCTCGAGCCGATGATCGCCAAGTTCGTCAACGCGAGTACGGTTGACGGATTCAATCCGTATCGAATCACGCGCGACGGCATCGACTGGGAGATCAGTGAACCCGACAATCCGTGGAGCTCGATCGGCTACTGGGGCGATCACCAGATCGTATACCTTCTGAAGCTGCTCGAAGCATCGATCGCGCACCACCCTGACAGGCTGATCGGAATGCTGGAGCTCGATCTTTTCAGCTACGCCGACGTCCCCTACGACATCAAACCGTACGCGGACATCATCGCCGACCCGCAGAACACCATTGATTTCAACCATGGCCGGCAACGCAACACCGAGGCCCGCGTCGCGCGGATCGGCGCGGACGGGCGTCTGGTTCCCGACGGCGACGGTGTGCTGCTTGTGAATCTTGCCGAGAAATTACTCGTGCCCATCCTGTCCAAGCTGTCCAACCTGGTGCCCGGCGGTGGCATCTGGATGAACACGATGCGCCCGGAGTGGAACGATGCCAACAACGCACTGGTCGGCAACGGTTTGTCGGTGGTCACAGCGTGCTACCTGTACCGGCACCTGGGCGTGTGCGCGGACATCCTGGAGCGAGGCTCGGAGCGACTGCGACTCTCGGCACCGGTCGCGCGCTGGCTGGATGCCATTGGCGAGGCAATCACCGCCCACGGAGACGCGAAGGACGACGACCGGTCGCGGCGCACGTTCATGGACCGCGCCGGACGGGCCTTCTCCGACTACCGCCGCGTGTATACCGATGGCATGGGCAAGCGCGTGGATGTGGACACGCCGCGCGTGCTGGACGTGCTGCGCGCCGCCACCGAACTGATCGGTATGACCATCCACGCGAACCGGCGTGACGACGGTCTGTACCACGCCTACAACATCCTGCATCTGGGTGACAGTGTGGCTTCCATAACGCGCCTCCCCCTGATGTTGGAGGGCCAGGTGGCGGCACTGAGCAGCGGGCTGGTCGCTCCCTCCGAGGCGGTGTCCCTGCTGAGCGCGCTGCGCGCGAGCAGCCTGTACCGTGCGGACCAGAACTCCTACCTTCTCTACCCGTGGAAGACACTCCCGCGCTTCGCGGACATGAACCGCGTGCCGGATTCCATTCTCGAACACTCACCACGCCTCAAACGCATGCTCGACGACGGTGACAACACCGTAATCACGCGTGACGCAGGCGGACAGCTTCGCTTTCACGCTGCTCTGGACAATGCGGCTTCGCTGCGGGCACGGCTGGTGGACTTCCCACAAGCGGAGGCGACGGCGGTGCTTTCCGCGTACGAGGACGTGTTCCACCACAAGGCGTTCACCGGTCGATCAGGAACCATGTACGGCTACGAGGGGATCGGCTGCATCTACTGGCACATGGTAGCCAAACTGCTGCTCGCGGCGCAGTCGGTTTTCGAGACCGCGCTGCGGGCGGGCGAGGACCGCGCGCTCGTCGAGGCGCTGCGCGCGCACTACTACGATATTCGTGGCGGCCTGGGCTTCATGAAAACGCCGGACGAGTTCGGCGCGTTCCCGCTGGATCCATACTCGCACACGCCCGGGTACGGTGGCGCACGGCAACCGGGGATGACGGGGCAGGTGAAGGAGGAGATCCTGACGCGCTGGGGTGAGCTGGGTGTCTATGTGGACAACGGCGTCATCCGGTTCGACCCGGTCCTGCTGCGCGAGGACGAGTACCTTGCTTCCGACACGCGGTTTGCATACGTGGACGCGGGAGGGAAAGAACAGTCAATCAAGCTGCACGCCGGTTCGCTTGCGTTCACACTCTGCGAGATTCCTATCGTCTATAGCCGCGGGGAAAGCGCATTGATTTCGGTGCGATACGCGGATGGCAGGGCGGACAGTGTAACGGGGAATGCGCTCCCCGCGGAAGTGTCGGCGCTGGTGTTTGCCCGTTCCGGGGTCATCCAACGCATCGACGTCCGTGTGCGCGCCTGACGCCGGGCCGCGGCTCTAGGCGGGGATTGCCCCCGCGGCGCCTCTGCGACGCTCGAGTTCCTGCCTGACCTCGCGCGCGCGCGCTTCCGTAATCGGGTACTTTGCCACCACCCAGATCGCGATACCGGAAGTGACGATGGGAATCAAGATGTCACACAGACGCATGAGGATGATCGTGCGAGGCGACTGGTGTCCCTCCAGTCCGACTTCGAATCCGGTCGCGTTCAACAGGTAGCCGCCGCCCAGCAGCGCCGCGGACATGCCAAGCTTCACCACCCACCAGAATATCGAGCCGAACATGCCCTCGCGGCGCTCGTGCGTCTTGAGTTCATCAACATCGACCACATCCGCGACCATCGACGGCATGAGCGTGAACAATCCGCCAAGGCCAAACGCGAGCAACGGCGCCGGCAGGACCACGAGGATCGGCATGTTCGGGTTGTAGCATACCCACTTGAGGGCATACCCGATCATCGAGAGTCCGGTCGACACGAAGAACGCACGCCGCTTGCCGATTCTGGTTCCCAGCCAGGTTACCAGGATGATCACCAGAAACGTGGAGACCGCACCCACCGTGCCGGCATAACCCGCGTACTTGGCGCCGAGGTTCTGATTGCCGGCTGTCACGTAGTAGATGATCACGTAGAACTGAAATGACGAGATCAGGATGAAGCCGTTGAAGACCATGAACGTGGCCACGCAGAGCTTCAAGAACGGTCCCGATGAGACCGTGACGCCGAATCCCTTGAAGAAACCCACCAGGTTGCGAAGTAGAGCGCTGCCGAAAGAGCCGCTCAAGGCCTCGTTCTTCTCGGCGGCGGCGACATCCTTGAGGCGTTCGCGCAGGAGTATCGCGGGCAGCACGCCAAACACAACCACCACGACCGCGATGATGATCGAGAGGCCGGCGGCGCCTTCGATCTGGTTGGAGAAGAACGCCTTGTAGGTCATGATCCACAGGAACCACGGGGATACCACGTAGGCCAGCTGGCCGATGAAGTTCTGCACCCCCATCAGACGCGTCCGTTCGTTGTAGTCGGGCGTGAGCTCGTAACCCAGCGCGACCCACGGTGTCGCGAACACCGTGTATCCCATGTAGAAGACAATGGATCCCACGAGGAAGTACGTGAAGTAGAAGGTCTGGCTGCGGCCCTCGGGCAGTTGCCACAACAGCGCGAACAGGATCGCGGCGGCGATTGCGCCCCAGAAGATGTACGGCCGTCTTCTGCCCCACCGCGTCGTGGTGTGGTCCGAGATGAAGCCCATCATCGGATCGGTCAGCGCGTCGGTCAGCCGCGGCAACGCACCCAGGAGCCCGACCATGCGCGGGTCCATTCCCAACCCCAGATTGAGGACGATCATCATCCCGCCGCTGGCCGCCGCCAGCAGGTTGTTGACGAAGGCTCCGCCGCCGTACGCGAGCTTTTGTCGAAACGGGATGCGGTCTTCAGGTGCGGTCGTGGAATGCGGCGCCTGGCTCATGTTGCCTCCAAGTGGTCTCGGAATGGGCGAAGCCGCGGGGCTCAGGCCTCTGGCGGCGCCGGTAGGGATCTGGGAGTCGCCATGCTATACCACCCGGGGGGACCGCTCAAGCGGAACCGCGCCCGCCTCAGCCACCGGGTGCCCGGGTCCGGAAGCCCCCATCCGAAACGCCTGAGAGGGGCCAGATTGTGGCTTATCCACGCCCTGACCGGCTTGCCGCTGCGTTCAGTATGGTGTATGATTGGGACCATACCAGCACGGATAAATAGATGAAGCCTGGTACTCAGGCGGCACCGATTTTATGCCACCGGCCGCGAAGTTCATGGAGGCACGCCGGGCCGCGATCGCCCTTAAGTACGACAGTTAGTGAACTTGCAACGCGGAGGATCGTATTATGTCGAAATTGGTAAGTGCTCTATTCCTGACCCTGTGTGTGTTTCTCGTGGTCAGCGCCGTCCCCGTTTCGGCGGACGTGCTCACCAACCCCGGCTTCGAGTCCCCGGTCATCCCTGCGGGCCCGCCGGAGTATTACGGTGCCGGTGATGGCTGGACGTCATTTGGCGGGGGGATCTACACCATCAGTTCCACCGTCGGGGTTCCGCCGAACACGGGAAATCAACTCCTCAAGACCTTCGGTGGTTGCTGCAGCGGCGCGTTTCAGCAGTTCCCCGCCTCCGCTGGTCAGACCTGGAACGGCGGCGTCTGGATGCGCAATGACAGCCTCGATCCCATGGCGGGCGGTCAGACCGCAGCGGTGAATATCGAGTGGATCGCGGCGGACGGAACGACGCAGTTGTCATTCATCAGCAACGGCACGTTCACGGCGGCAACCGCGCCAGTGAACGTCTGGACCCTGAATACGATTACGGGCGTTGCCCCGGCCGGAACCGGGTACGCGCGGCTGGTCGTCATCACGGGTGACTTTGACGCCGCCAATGGTGGTCCCGGCGGCGCACCGTTCTTTGACGATGCGTTCTTCGAGAACATCACCCCGGTCTCGACGGAACAGTCCACCTGGGGTAAGATCAAGTCGCTCTATCGCTAGTCGATGGGGTGCCCGTGAGGGCCTCGTTCGGCAAGCCGGTTGAGCGTTTGTGATAGAGAGACGCCGCCTCCAATTTGGAGGCGGCGTTTCTGCTTTCTGGTGCCGGCGCCGGGGGCGTTTACACGCCCCGTCTTTGTTGCTAGACTCCGGCCCCAATTCACCCGAAACCGGAAACCGAAACAAAGGAAACCAGTGTCGAGACACGATCAACATTCTTCTGCAGGAACGTCGGACACCCAGGCGGCCGTGTCCAGAAGGTGGGCCGGTTTCAACGTGCCGGAATCCAGCGTATTCGGTGGGGTTGACTTCTCGCGGTTGTCCCGGGCCGACAAAGTCGCCCTCTTCCACAGGATTCTGCAGCAGAAAATCCACGGAATTTCTTTCAGCCCATATATTGACGGGCAGGCGCCCGGCAGCGAAATCGGCGAGGCGCAAATACGCGAAAGACTGTCCATCATCCGGCCCTGCGTGCACTGGATTCGGACCTTCTCCTGTGTCGCGGGCAACCAGGCCACGCCCCGTATCGCCCACCAGATGGGGTTGAAGACCATGGTCGGCGTGAGCCTCTCCGACGACCGGGACGCCAACGAAAAGGAACTCGCGAACGGCATCGAGGTCGCGCGGGCCGGACATGCCGACATTCTCGCGGTTGGCAATGAGAACCTGCTGCGCCGCGATCTGCCCGTGGACGAACTGATCGGCTACATCCAGCGCGCGAAGGATGCCGTGCCGGGTGTACCCGTGAGTTACGTCGACGCGTACTTCCTGTTTGAAGACCATCCGGCGGTTGCCGGGGCCTGCGATCTCCTGCTGGTCAACTGCTACCCCTTCTGGGAGGGCTACGCCGCGGAGCACGCGCTGCAGTACATGCGCGAGATGTACCGGCGTGCCGTCCGGGTGGCCAATGGCAAACCGGTCATCATCAGCGAAACCGGGTGGCCAACCATCGGCTCTGCATTCGGGGCTGCGGTACCGTCCAATGACAACGCACTCGAGTACTTCATCGGGGCGTACCAGTGGGCGGCACAGGAGGGCATCGGAATCTTTTATTTCTCGTCGTTCGACGAATCCTGGAAGGTCGGCGCCGAGGGGGACGTGGGCGCCTACTGGGGGCTGTGGGACAAGGATGGAAACCTGAAACATGTCTGACAGCCACGCCACCGGGAGCGGACTCGGCATCGAGTTCGGCAACGCCATCTGCTATTCGGGCTACCGCGAGGGCCAGTCGCCGTTGACCCGGACATATCCGTCCTACGATGAAATTCGGGAAGACCTGCGCATCCTCGACCAGCACTGGCAGTACCTGCGGCTGTACGACTGCACCCGGCACGCCGAGCTGGTACTGGAAGTGATACGCGACGAGGGACTGGACCTCCGGGTGATGCTGGGCGCCGACATGCGCGCCGAACAGAGCAACCCCAACTGTCCATGGGGTGCCGAGTTTGACGAGGCGCAGCTGATTGCGAACCGGAGCGCCAACGACGAAGAAATCGATCGTATGATCGCGCTCGCGAACCGCTGCCCCGACATAGTCTTCGCGGTATCGGTGGGCAACGAGGCCACGGTGGACTGGACCGATCACATGGTGCCGGTGGAGCGCCTGCTTGGATTCGTGCGGCGTATCCGGCAGACCGTCAAGCAGCCCGTGACCTTGTGCGACAACTATGCGCCGTGGATTGAGAAGCTCGCGCCACTCGCCGCCGAGCTCGACTTCATTTCAATCCACAGCTACCCGGTCTGGGAGTTCCATACCGTGGAGGGTGCGCTCGAATACACGCGGCAGAACTACCGCGCGGTTGCCGACCGCTACCCCGGCAAGACCGTCATCATTACCGAAGCGGGCTGGACCACCAAATCCAACGGCCGTGGTATCGAACCTTGGAACGCATCCGAGGAGTTCCAGGCACAGTACTATGGTCAGTTGATAGACTGGAGTAACGAGCGCGGCGTCCTGACGTTTGTATTCGAGGCGTTCGACGAACCCTGGAAGGGCTCCCCTGATCCCATGGAACCCGAGAAACACTGGGGCGTCTTCACGGTGGACCGGAAACCCAAACTCGTGATGCAGGAACTGTTCGCACACATGCAGCCCCGGCGCCCCACGGGAAAAGCGCGGAGATAGCAATAGCTGCCGGAACTCGGCCGCGATTGGAGCCCCATTGAGAACCACCACAGTGATAGTCGGTCTGTGCCTGTGCTGCCTGGCGAGCAGCGCGCCTGCCCAGCAGCAGGACCCCCGTATAGCGGACGTGACATCCCGCGTCATCGACGCGTACGGTGGCGAGGAGGCGTTGCGCTCCGTGCACGGCTATCACGCGAGCGGCGGCCAGCTGGCGATGCAATCAGAGACGCCCATTCGCGTGGAGCGGTGGTTCGCGCGGCCCGACCGGCTGCGCCTGGAGCTCGCGTATCCCGATCACCACGAGACCCGCATTACCGACGGTGCGCAGGGATGGACCGGATCCAGCCGCGAGTCACTGGAGCCCGCCAACGCGATGAAGCTCCAGGCCATGCGGTTGCAGACGGCGCGTCTCGACACGCCGCTGCGATTGCTGGAGCAGAAGGATGAAGTCGAGTGGCGCGACACGGATACCGATGGGCGCGCGGTATTGCGCGTTCCCATCGACACCGGTCTGTATATTAACTACCACGTCGACCCCGACACGTGGCACATCACCCATGTAACGATGGGAATGGCGGGGCCGCCTTCGATGGAGTTTTCCGCCGACTACGACGACTTCCGTGAGATCGATGGTGTATTGATCCCGTTCAAAGAGGTCACATACGCCGGCGGCACGGTGACGTCCGTGTACCAGATGACCGCTTTCGAATGGAATCCGAAGGACCTGGAAGACGAGCTGTCGGTGGGAGCCCGTAACACGTATTAACGAACGGCACTATTCGATGCAAGAAGGACCAATCGTCATTCGTTTCCGTCGGAACGCCGTGGTGCTTGCCCTGGCACTGCTGTCCCTGGCCACACTGACCGCCGTGTCACCCGCCCAGGACAACCATGGCAGCGGCGATCACCAGCACAATGACGATGCAACCATCGAGCACCGATTCAACGACGCGGACGCCTGGGCCGAGCGATTCGAGAGCCCGGCGCGCGACGCCTGGCAGCTTCCGGACAGCGTCGTCGCCACACTCGCCACGCGGAAGGACATGCGGATCGCCGACATCGGATCCGCCACCGGTTATTTTCCCGTTCGTTTTGCCCGCGCGTGCCCGGACGGGTTCGTAATCGGCGCGGACATCGAGCCCGGCATGATCCAGTACCTCAATGACAGGGCACGCCGGGAGGGGTTGGCCAATCTGGTCAGTGTGCTGGCCGCACCCGATGATCCACATCTCCCCATGCCCGTGGACCTGGTGTTCATCTGCGACACCTATCATCACATCAACAATCGCGTGGACTATTTCACGCGCCTCAAGGAACAACTGCGCCCCGGCGGGCGGGTGGCCATCGTGGACTTCCGCCCCGCATCCAGTCTCGGGCCTCCGCACAAACTCGCTCCCGAGGTCGTCGAATCGGAGATGAAGAACGCCGGGTTCGACATTGCCGAGCGGCACGATTTCCTGCCGGAACAGTACCTCCTGGTATTTGTCGTGGCGTCCCGGGATTAGGCTCAGCACGTGCCGCGAGCCGCGACGGGCCGACGGAGCCATTGAACACAAGAAAACGCCCTGCAATGGCGCTCATTGCAGGGCATTCTCATGAGTTTTCAGCTTTGCGGGCGGTTACAACCGGATCATCCTCCCATCATGCGAGGTCGAACCGGTCCAGGTTCATCACCTTGTTCCACGCCGCCACGAAGTCGCGCACGAACTTCTGCTGCGCGTCGGCACACGCGTAGACTTCGGCGAGCGCCCGGAGCTGCGAGTTTGAACCGAACACGAGGTCGACGCGGGTACCGGTCCACTTGACCTTTCCCGTCTTGCGATCGTGGCCCTCGAACACGTCCTTGCCGGCCGCCTTCCACTCCGTGCCCATGTCGAGCAGGTTCACGAAGAAGTCGTTGGTCAGAGTCTCCGGCTTGTCGGTGAAAACACCGTGCTTCGACTGTCCGGCGTTGGCGCCCAGAACGCGCATGCCTCCCACGAGCACCGTCATTTCCGGCGCGGTCAGCGTGAGCAGCTGCGCCTTGTCGAGGAGAAGCGCCTCCGGCTGTTCGATTCCCTTGCGCACGTAGTTGCGGAAGCCGTCTGCCATCGGCTCGAGAGGAGCAAACGAGTCAACGTCGGTCTGATCCTGCGTCGTGTCCATGCGGCCCGGCGAGAACGGAACCTCCACGCTGTGCCCGGCGTCCTTCGCCGCCTTTTCGACGGCGGCACACCCTCCCAGCACGATCAGATCAGCGAGCGATGCTTTCTTGCCACCGCCATTGAACTCCTTCTGGATCTTCTCCAGCGTCGCGAACACCTTCTCGAGCTGGGCCGGCTGGTTTGCTTCCCAGCGGCGCTGCGGCTCGAGCCGAATGCGCGCGCCGTTGGCGCCGCCGCGCTTGTCGCTGTTGCGGAACGTCGACGCTGACGCCCACGCGGTCGCGACCAGCTGGGAGATCGACAGGCCCGACGCGAGGATCTTGCCCTTGAGCACCGCGATGTCCTTTGCGTCGATCGACTTGTGGTCGGCCGCGGGAACCGGGTCCTGCCAGATCAGATGCTCTTTCGGAACCTCGGCGCCGAGGTAGCGCGTTATCGGTCCCATGTCACGGTGCGTCAGCTTGAACCATGCCCGCGCGAACGCGTCGGCGAACTCGTCGGGGTTCTCGAGGAAGTGCTTCGCGATGGGCTTGTAGATCGGGTCCATCTTCATCGCCATGTCCGCGGTGGTCATCATGAGGGGTTGCGTCCCCTTCGAACCGTCCGCGGCAGGCGCCTTGGGTGCGTCCGGCGAGGCGGGCGTCCACTGGTGCGCACCGGCCGGGCTCTTCACGAGCTTCCACTCGTACGCGAACAGGTTCTTGAGATAGTCGTGATCCCACCGGGTCGGGTTGGGTGTCCATGCGCCCTCGAGCCCGCTGGTGATCGCATCGCCTGCCTTGCCGCTGCCGTGCTTGCTCATCCAGCCCAGGCCCTGCATCTCGATGCCGGCGGCCTCCGGCTCCGCGCCAACGAGTGCGGCGTCACCAGCACCGTGACACTTGCCGAAGGTGTGCCCGCCCACCGTGAGCGCGACCGTCTCATAGTCGTTCATCGCCATGCGCGCGAAAGTCTCGCGGATGTCCTTGCCCGAAGCAATCGGGTCCGGGTTGCCATTCGGCCCCTCCGGGTTCACGTAAATCAAACCCATCTGAACCGCGGCCAGCGGGTTCGCGAGTTCGCGGTCGCCGCTGTAGCGCTCGTCGCCGAGCCACTTGCTCTCAGCGCCCCAGTTGATGTCCTCCGCCTCCCAGACATCCTCACGCCCGCCACCAAAACCGAACGTCTTGAAACCCATCGACTCCAGCGCCACATTGCCGGCGAGAACCATCAGGTCCGCCCACGACAGCTTGCGCCCGTACTTCTGTTTGATGGGCCACAGAAGCCGGCGTGCCTTGTCGAGGTTGGCGTTGTCGGGCCAACTGTTCAGCGGCGCGAAGCGCTGCGCGCCGGACGACGCGCCGCCGCGGCCGTCGGCGATGCGGTATGAGCCGGCGCTGTGCCACGCCATGCGGATGAAGAGACCGCCGTAATGGCCGTAGTCGGCCGGCCACCACTCCTGCGAGTCCGTCATGAGCTTCGTGAGGTCCTTTTTCACGGCCTTGAGGTCGAGTGTCTTGAATTCCTTCGCGTAGTCAAACGCTTCGCCCATGGGATTCAGCGTGGGCGGGTTCTGGTGGAGAATCTTCAGGTTCAACTGATCCGGCCACCAGTCCTGGTTCGACCGGGATCCCATCGTCGTGTTGGCGCCCGTCATCGGGCACCGGCTTACTTTTCGATCAGTCATGGCTGCTCCTGATATTGAGTGAACGGTTGCGAGTGGCTCTTGTAATTGGTTGTGAGTGGTCGCGTGGCTTGTCGCGCTAATGCTGACACGCCGGACAGCGCCCCCAGTAGATGACTTCGGCTTCGTCGATCTCGAACCCGTGGTCCTCGCTGGCGGTGAGGCAGGGTTTCGCGCCGACCGCGCAGTCGATATCAACCATCTTGCCGCAGCTCCGGCAGATCAGGTGGTGATGGTTGTCATCCACCCGATCCTCGTAGCGGGCGGCAGATCCCGACGGCTGAATCCGGCGGATGAGGTTCTTGTCGACCAGGACACCGAGCGTATCGTAAACGGCCTGGCGGGAGATCGATCCGATGACTGCCCGGACGTCTTCGGTCAGTTCGTCGGCCGTCGCGTGGGGGTGCGAGGCCACGGCCCGCATGACGGCCAATCGTTGCGCCGTCACCTGCAGCCCGTGCCCGCGAAGCAGTGGTTCCATTTCCCGCGACATGGAACACAGGCTAGCGTTAATTCTGGACTTTGTCAATTCTTGGATTGAGCCGACTTTATTGCCGAACGGAGCAGCCGCCCGCCGTACGCGCCGACCAGTGCGAAGGCGATCGCGACGATGGAGGCAGGGTTATGCGTGGTGAGGATTCCATAGAGCGGTATCCATGCGCCGACCGCCAACGCGAGCAACCACGACCGGCGGTAGCCGAGCACCGAGAGCAACCCCGTCGTCAACACGAGCATACCAACGGAAATGCCCGTGTCATCCCAGCCGGGCCGCGAATCGATGTAGGCGATGCTCACTCCACAGACGACTGCAATCGTAAGAAGGGCCTTCTGCATGGAGCCTCATCCTTTCCGAATGGAGCGTCGAACGAGACGCTCCTACTTGAACTTGAAGATGATTGGGAACAACGCCACCACGATCCACGCCCAGATCCCGTACGCGGGAAGGTAGGCCGTCTGCCAGCGCTCGAGTTGCGTGAACGGAGCGCGCCTGGTCAGGAACCGCGCGTAGAGCACGGCCGACCAGCCGAGATTGACGAGCAGCAGGATATTCAAGCCGAGCGCCGCCGTCTTGTTGGGGCTGAAGCCGAACTGCGACGTCCGTGCAACCATCGCCCACAGCGCGAGGGCATCGACGACCAGAGCGCACAGCACGAGCAGCAACCGAAGCCGGTCGAACGTTCCGGGAGCAGCTTGCGAGTCGCGCGCGGAGATTGCGTACAGCAGCAGGCCCAGCACGAGCACCAGCAGCAGGTCGAATCCGATCAGCACTTCCCGTCCGACGTCAATCGCGTTGCCCGTCCAGATCATGGTCACGACGAATACGAGCAGCAGCAGCGCAAAGAGCGGTGTGAACAGCATCGTCAGCACGGGTGCCATGTTCTCGATGACGCCCTGCTTGGCTTCCACCAGCCACGCGGCGATGATAACCGCGCCCGCCGCACCGCACGGAAAGATCCAGCCCTGGATCAGCGGCTCCGCACTCAGGCCGATCGCATTGAACACGAACACCGTAAACAGGGTGAGGACGCCGCCACCAAGTGCGATGAGCGTGTAGTAGATGAACCATTCGCCCGAGAAGCGCACGAAGTGCATGCGCTGTTCATGGCTGCGCCACAGCCCGCCGACATACGCAAGACCGATGGTCAGCCACAGCGCGATGGGCAGGTGGATCGCGGCCAGCACCTGCGTGTGCCCTCCCGGCACGAAAGGCAGGAGGTTTACGATCAAACCCCCGGCAACAAATGGAACAGCCAGCCGCAAGCAGGCGCTGGCTTGCATGCCGCGTTTGAGCGCAAAGAACCCGGCGAGGAAGGGCAGGACGAAGAGGCTGAGATTGCGGAGATAGAATGACGTGTCTGCGCCGTCACCCGAAATGCGCAGGCCGAAGAGCTCGGGAATCTTGAGCGCGACGGCCGCGGTGATTCCCAGACCCACCGCCGCGACGGTATCCCGGTGCGCACGCGGCGAAACATCGCCGGCACCCGGTGAGACTACCAGCTGTTTCCAGAGGCGCTCGGAGTACTCGTTTGCAAACTCGCGCGAAACGGAATCCATGTTGCCCAGCCGCTTGACCGCGACCAGGAACGCCTCGTCATCGTCCAGACCGGCTTTGTGCAACGCGTCCACCTGGCTGCGCAGATGGTCTTCGAGCTCATCAACGTCGGCGGCACGAACCGCCTGACGTTTCAGGAAGTACTGCCGCCATTCCCCGATGCGTTCTTCCAGCAGGAACCCCACGTTCACGGTCTTCTCTTCTCCGTTGCAGCCGGTCAGGCGGGTTGCGCCCCGGGGTCGGCCACCATTTTCCAGATACCACGCATGGCCTCGTCGACCACCTGCCACTGGCGGCGCTGGCGGTCGAGCTGCTCCACCCCGGCCCTGGTCAGGCGGTAGTATTTGCGCCGCCTGCCGGTCTCCGACTGACCCCACACCGCCTCGACCAGGCCGTTGCGCTCCAGGCGGTGCAGGAGCGGGTAGAGCATACCCTCGGTCCACTCCAGCTCGCCGCCCGACACCTCGGCCACCCGCTTGATGATGGCATAACCGTAGCTTTCACCTTCACTTAGGATGGCGAGCACCAACGGGGTGGCCGACGCGGCAACAAGGTCTTTATCAATGATCATGCCTTTACCTAGTGCTACTATACATTGCAGTTCTAGGTAATAGCAAGGGGATTTTCAGGATCAAGGGTAGCGGGAGGACAACCATGAGCGCTCGCCACCCCGGTCAGGCAACTTCGGGAGGAGGCCGTCGTGTCATCCCGCAGATCGAGGCGAAGCTGACCTGGCTCGACGAGCTGGAGAAGTCGGTTGAGCGTTGAAACGAATCTACGTTGTCGAATCGGCGACCGGGTCGTCGCGCTTGAGCATATAAGGAATGATCGCCAGGGTGCTTACCAGCAGAAACATGACGATGACGGCGATGATGGTCTCTTCTTCCGCCGGCAACACCGTCGTCGCGACCACAAAGGAGATTCCCGGGTGGCGCTGAGCGCTGCCCATGGTGAGAGCAATGCGGGTGCCCTTTTCCGGCCCTCCAAACAGATGGCAGCCCAACAGCATGAAGCCGGTAACGGCGACCACACTGAGCAACCGTCCGTTGACTGCCATGAACCATACCTTCGGCAGGAGAAGCGCGAGAATGAGCACCATGCCGGCGGTCAGTACGGTGCTGCCGATGCGCTCAAGCCAAAGTGCCACGCGCACCCGCCTGTCACCCAGCAACCTGGCGAGGCCGATGCCGACAGCGAGCGGCAGGCCTATCACCCTCAGTAACATGATGGCGATCTCGCTGACGGGAAACCGGGTGTGAAAGTCGAAGACGCGCTCGGCAACCGCGAGCATTGCCGGTACGGCCGCGAGCGAGACGACTGCGGTGAAAACCTGCAAGCCGACGGTATAGTCGCCGTCGGTGTTGGCGCTGGTTCTGGCTCTGAAAACGATGGGCGCCACGGGCGCGACCGCCAACGCCAGCAGGCTGGCCTGGATCGCCGGCTCGAGTGGCAGGCGCCATACCATGAGCAGCGTGCATGCCGGCACGAATACGAACATGGCCAGTACGGCGCGCACTCCGAGTACCGGGCTGCGGAACAAAAGCAGCGTGTCGGCCGGCCGGGTGCGCAGGCCAAGCGCCGTAATGACCAGCATGACGCCTGCGTTGATGATCGGAAGTGCGTACATCAAGTTCATGTGTCAGTTTTCGTAGCCGCCACGCTCAAACATCGGCCTACATGAAGCCGTGTTCGATCATCCATTCCCTGCTGACGAACTTGGAGAGGTAGTTGCGGATCGAGTCGGGAAGAATCGTGATGGCCCGTTTCGTCTTCGGGTAGCGCTTGATGGCCTCGAGCATTCCCCACACCGCCGATCCCGAGCTCCCGCCCACGAGCAGGCCCTCCTCACGGATCAGGCGCCGTGCCATCGCAAAACTGTCATGGTCGTTGCAGTACACCCACTCGTCGATGTGATCGTAGGACAGGACATCGGGAATGAAATCGTAACCGATGCCTTCGACCTGGTAGGTCTTGACCTCTTTTCGGCCGCCGAGGATCGAGCCCTCCGGATCGACACCGACGATCTTGATATTCGGATTCTTTTCCTTCAGGTACCTGGCCACACCGGCAATGGTTCCGCCGGTCCCCGCGGTCAGCACGCACAGATCGAGTGTGTCGCCGAAGTCGTCCCAGATCTCCGCGCCCGTTCCACTGTAGTGGGCATGCGGGTTGTCGGGATTACCGTACTGATCGGGAATGACCGAATTTGGAATCTCCTTGTTGAGGCGCGCGGCCACCCCGATCAGGCTTTCCGGCGAGTCGTGCGGCGCCTCGGTGGGCGTGCGGATGATCTCGGCGCCCAGGGCCTCCATGACCACCTGTTTCTCCCGGCTCATCTTCTCGGGCATGGTGATGATCATGCGGTAGCCCTTCACGGCCGCCACCATGCACATCCCGACACCCGTGTTTCCGCTGGTCGCTTCGATCAGCGTGGTCCCCGGGCCGATCCTGCCGCTCTTCTCGAGTTCCTCGATCATGCGCACGGCAATGCGGTCCTTCACCGACCCGCCGGGGTTTAGAAACTCACACTTGGCGAAAATCTCCGCACCGGTTTCCTTGCCGATACGATTGAGCCTCACCGTTGGCGTATTGCCGATCACCTGCAGAATGTTGTCGTAGATCACGCGTCTATCCTTCCGCTTTCCGGAGTCACTTTCTCATATCCGTGGCCGGGTACCAATGCGGTGGGAAGTATAGCCGAAGCGGGAGGAATGCTGCAGCCCCTACCACGGAGGCCAGCGAAGACCTGATTGGGGGCCGGTGGCCGAGGCTCCTGCGAGCCAGGAGGTGTTCCAGGATGTTCCGCGTCAACGCGTGACGATCACCTTGCGAGTACTGCTCGAACCATTGACCTGGAGTTGAACCAGATACACTCCGCTTCGCACGCGACGTGCGCTGTCGTCCCGGGTGTCCCACGTGAATTCGTGCAGACCCGCGCCGAATATACCATCGGCGATTTCGCGCACACGCCGACCACGCACGTCGAATACGCGGCAACGAACGGAGGCTGCACCCGGGAGCTTGAAGGCCAGTTGAGTGAAATCGCCGGTCTTTGCCATCGATTTGCATTGCTTGCTGGAGCGGGTGCTGGGATTTCGTCATGCACAATAATTGCGAGGATAAGCGCGCGACGGCCCTCATACAACGATCAAATGCCATGAACGGCCCCGGGGTTGTCAGGGGATGGAGACGTATGGTACACACACCCTGTCCCGCGACACACACCCCCAACCAGCGGATTCATCGCCATGTACAACCTGCCCGATTACAAGGACAAGAACCCGGCTGCCATCCAGGCCTTCATCGACCAGCATCCCTTTGCTTTCGTGGCGGGATGCGATGCGGACAACAAGCCGGTCGCCACCCAGGTTCCGGTTTTCATCGAGGAAGAGGCGGGCCGGAAGGTGTTGCGCGGGCACATCATGAAGAACACGGATCACCACCGGGCGTTCCTGCACAATCCCAATGTGCTCGTGGTCTTCACGAGTCCCCACACCTATGTGAGCGGCACGTGGTACAGCAATCCGAACATCGCGTCCACGTGGAACTACATGAGTGTGCACATCCAGGGCCGGATCCGGTTTCTGGATGAGGCCGCCCTGGAGCGCGTGTTGCAGAAGACTTCCCTTCATTTCGAGAAGTACAACGCCAAGTCCCCAACGGTGTACGACAACCTGCCCGACTCATTCAAACAGAAGTACATCCACGCCATTGTCGCGTTCGAGATCGAAATACTCGAGATGGGCCACGTGTTCAAGTTGAGCCAGGACCGGGATGAGGCCAGCTATCACAGCATCATCCAGAAGCTCAAACAGCAGGACGCAAACGGTCAGTTCATCGCCGCGGAGATGGAAAAGCGGACGAAGTCGGTGTTCCCGGACGAGGAAGAAAAGACTCCGTCGGATTGAGCGCCGCTAGATCCCTCCGGAATGGTTGCCAACCGGATTGACTGCGCCTATTATTGGTGAGTGGCCGCTTGAAAGAGACTGCACGTACCCATCAAGCACCCTCAACGCATGGAGCTCTGGACATGGCAATGGTCGAGGTATCGTTTCCCGGCAACAAGAAGGTCGATGCGAAAATCGCCGGACATTCAGTGAACACGGATCAGTCCGTGGAGCACGGAGGCGAGAACCAGGCGCCCGAGCCCTTTCAGGTCTTCCTGGCTTCGCTCGCAACCTGTGCCGGCATTTATGCCAAGTCGTTCTGCGATCAGCGCGATCTGCCGTCACCGCTCAGTCTTGAAATGGACGTCGAGCGCGCGAACCACGGCCTCCTGTCGCGCATCGAGATAGTGCTCCATGTGGATGCCGGTTTCCCCGACAAGTACGACCCGGCCATCATCCGCACCATGGAACTCTGCGCCGTGAAGAAACAACTCCGCGAAGAAATCGAGACGTCAATCCGCGTGGTGCGTGTCGACAAGCAGGGCACCTGACGGCCGCCCGACATCGGGCGAGCACGTTCCTGACGGAGGGGCCCACCTTGTGCTAATGTGTTTCGATGATCCCACGTAAACTCGGACATTATGAAATCGTCGATCAGCTGGGTGCTGGCGGGATGGGTGAGGTGTATCGGGCCAAGGACACCAAGCTGGGTCGGGATGTTGCCATCAAGATCCTGCCGGAGGTCTTCGCCCAGGGGAGCCGGGAACGTGAAGTTCACCGCTGAGGAACTGGCAGACATCCGAACCCGCCTGCCCCAGGAAACCGCCGGAGCGCGTTACTGAGGACAGCGGCTATTGCGCGTTCTGCCCCGCCGGCGGCGCATACAAGAACTCAATACTTACGCGAGAAGATGCATCCTGCTGCTCGCCTTGCTGGCCTTCCCGGGTGGGTGTTCCTCACAGCGAGCGCATCCTGCAGGCCATGGGCGCCCGCGAACCTGCGATCTGGACTTCTCCGGGAGACTCGTCAATAATCTCGCCCGACGCTCCGCAATTTCGACACACGTTCTCTCGAGAGGAAATCACCTTGCGCATCGCACTCCGGCAGGCCGTGCTCACACTGTTCATCGTGGCTGCTGGCGCCACCGCGTCGGCGGCTTCTGATGGTCCCCCCGCGGTGCTGGACGCCGCGACGCTGCATCTCGCCATGGAGAAGCTCACCGTCGTCGGCTCGGTGCTCTACGTGGCGGCTCACCCCGACGACGAGAACACGGCCATGCTGACCTGGCTCGAGAACGAGAAGCTGGTACGGGCCGGCTACCTCTCCATGACCCGGGGCGACGGCGGACAGAACTTGATCGGCGACGAGCAGGGTGATCTCCTCGGCGTCATCCGCACCGAGGAGCTTCTCGCGGCGCGCCGCATCGACGGCGCCGAGCAGTTCTTCACCCGCGCGGTGGATTTCGGGTACTCCAAAGGGCCCGACGAAACGCTCGCCACGTGGGGATACGACGCGGTCCTGGGCGACGTGGTGCGCGTCATCCGAACCTTCCGGCCCGACGTCATCGTGATGCGCTTTCCGACCACCGGCGAGGGCCGCCACGGCCATCACACCGCGTCGGCGCTGCTCGCAGTCGAGGCGTTCGAGGCGGCCGGCGATCCGTCCCGATTCCCCGACCAGTTGCGCACGCTCTCGCTCTGGAAGCCGAAGCGGATCGTCTGGAACTACTTCAGCTGGGCCGCGCCGCCCACGGGCGACAGCGCCAGGCAGCTCCTCAAGATTGATCTCGGGGCCTACAACCCGCTCCTCGGCCGTTCCTACACGGAGCTCGCCGGCGAGAGCCGGAGCATGCACAAGAGCCAGGGATTCGGCTCGCCCGAACGCCGCGGCACGTCGATCAATTACTTCCAGGTCATCGCCGGGGAGCCGGCGGCCACCGACCTCTTCGAGGGTGTCGACCTCTCGTGGAAACGGATCCGCGGCGGGGATGCGGTGGGCAAGCTCCTGGATGAGGTCCACCGCGCGCACGATCCCAGCAACCCCGCGGCGAGTGTGCCGGGGCTCTTGCGGGCACGCGCCGCGCTGGCGAAACTTCGCGCTTCGGCGTCGGCCGGTGATGCGCCGCTCCTCATCTACAAGGCACGCGAACTCGACGGCGTGATCCGCGCGTGCTGCGGGCTCTGGCTCGAGGCCGTGGCCCATCAGCACACACTCTGTCCCGGCGATTCGATTCAGGTCGATGTGACGGCGATCAACCGCTCGAGCGCGGCGCTGCGCCTGGCTGGCGTCCGGTCGGAGCCCGCCGGGCTCGACAGCCCGGCCGACAGCCTTCTGGCAGAGAACCGGCCGGTCACCGTGGCGCTCCAGAGCGTCGTGCCCGCGAGCCTCGACTGGCGCACCACGCAGCCCTACTGGCTGCGCCAACCGATCAAGGGAGGTCTGCAGCAGGTTGCGGATCCGGCGCTCATTGGAACGCCGTGGAACGATCCCGCGCTGCAAGTAACGGTTTCCGTGACGGTGTCCGGGCAATCGATCGACTACACGCTGCCCGTCCTGGTCCGTTGGGTGGACCGGGTGCGCGGCGAGCTCTACCGGCCAATTTGCATCGCTCCGGAGGTGACGCTGGCGCTGGACAAGCACGTCTACCTCTTCCCCGACGGCTCCGCGCGTCCGATACACCTCAGGCTCGAATCGCGCGCCGCGCTCCGGGGCCAGGCCCGCCTCGCACTGCCTTCCGGCTGGCGCTGCGATCCAGTCGCGCAGGAGGTCGATCTGCCCGCGGGGCAAACCCGCGACGTCGTTTTCCAGGTCACTCCGGGTTCGGAGGCGAGCGTGCTCGCGGCCGAGTTCACGACCGGCGACCACACCTTCACGCGCGGCATGACCGTGATCGATTATCCCCACATTCCGATCGTGACCGTGTTCCCGCCGGCCACCGCGCACGTTGTGCGGCTGCCGCTCTCCAAAGTGGGCGAAACGATCGGCTACATCATGGGTCCGGGTGACGACGTGCCTGCCGCCCTCGCCCAGGCCGGCTACGGCGTGACACTCATCGAAGACGCCGAGCTTGCTTCGGGGGACCTCTCCGGGTACGACGCCATCGTCACGGGAGTGCGCGCCTACAACACCCGCGAGGCGCTCAAGCGGAACTCACACCGGCTCCTCGACTACGTCGCGTCGGGTGGGACGCTCGTGGTGCAGTACAACACGGCCGATCGAACTCTGTATCGTGACTTCGCGCCCTTCCCCCTCGAGATCGGTCGTGACCGGGTCACGGTCGAGGAGGCCCCGGTCGATTTCGCGGATCCCGCAAGCCCGCTCCTCGCAACGCCCAACCGGATCACCGCGCAGGACTTCGAGGGCTGGGTGCAGGAACGCGGGCTCTACTTCGCCTCCACGTGGGGACCCGAGTACCACACCGCGCTCTCCTCCGCCGATCCCGGAGAGAAGCCGGCGGCGGGTGGTCTCGTGTGGGCGCGCCACGGCAAGGGGATCTTCATCTACACCGGGTACTCGTTCTTCAGACAGCTCCCGGCGGGGGTGCCCGGCGCCTACCGGCTCTTCATCAACCTGGTGTCGGCCCGCGGATGAGAGAGACGGTGCACCGAACAGCGCCGGCGCCGGACGGCGAAGAGCGGCCGCCCATCGGTGGGAGCTGGCGCGTCCTCTACGCCGTCGTCATCGGGAACCTGGTGCTCCTCATCATCCTCTTCTACGTGTTCACGAGGGCGTTC